>Ga0207828_100140_pt1 | contig 77133 bp, 75 predicted proteins | sample TtaePargueraPR_11_FD_187276 | JGI IMG/M metagenome (GOLD analysis project Ga0207828, IMG submission 187276) | Aerobic enrichment media microbial communities from Bioluminiscent Bay, La Parguera, Puerto Rico - Tt and P2 (3) (SPAdes) | ecosystem: Environmental > Aquatic > Marine > Unclassified ... | reverse complement strand
CCGGCGAGCCGCCACATGTGGCCTTGCGCATCGGAGAGTCGGGAGAAATAGCCGCGCAGATTGAGGAAGCCTGAGGCATCGCATTCATGCGATGTGATGGCGCTCAGATTGGTGCGCGTGAAGGCGCTCGTCATGGCGTCTTCTTTCAGCAGGTCCGCCGTCACGCTGCGGGGCGCGGCGTCGTCCGGCAGCAGCTGCGTGTCGGCAGCCTCGAAAGTGCCGAGCGTGAAAGAGGCGGTGGCGGCAAGGGCGCCGGTTTCGTCATTACGCATGAGATGCGTAAGCCGCGGGCCGTCCGTCACCTCCGCCGTGGCGGCGGCGAGATCGGAGGCGTGCAGCTCTTTATGAAAGCGCATGTGCAGCGCGGTGACGCCGGGCGCGCGTGCGGCGGGGCCGATGCTGAAGGCGGGGGAAGCGCCCAGTCCGTGGAGATGATGGCTGAGGGACTGCGCGAATTTGGCGGCATAGAACTGGATGTTCATGTGCCCCATCTCGTCGCATTCCCAGGGTGCGACATAGCCGCGGAAAGTTTCGGTGCTCAAGAGACGCCTCAGAACTTGTAAGTGGGATGTGAGACGCCTTCGGCAATGGGCGCGCCGCTGTCACGCAGGCGTACGGCTTCCTGAAAGCCTTTTTCCTCTGCCATGTGTTTGAACCACATGCCTTCCGGGGAATGGCGGGTAACGCCATCGAAAAGCGTGGCCAGCATCTGCGTCGTCTGCATGCCCTGCTGCTCGACGGCATTGTTGAGCATGAGTTTCTGCATCATGAGCTGGTTGCGGGGGACGCCTGCCATGCGTTTTGCCAGTTCCTCCACCCGTTCATCGAGCGCGTCTTCCGGCACGGATTCGAGCACGAGGCCCATTTCGGCGGCTTCCTTGCCGGTGATGAGATCGCCGGTCAGGAGCATGCGTTTGGCTTTTTCAATACCGATGCGGTAGGCCCACATGGCGGTGGTGGGGCAGCCCCAGACGCGGGCGGGCGGATAGCCGATCTTGGCATTTTCCGCCATCACCACCATGTCGCAGCAGAGCGCAATGTCGCTGCCGCCTGCCACGGCAAAGCCGCGCACCTTGGCGATGGTGGGCTTGTAGCTGCGCCAGAGCGACATGAAGTCCTTCGTGTTCTGGAACATCATGTTGAAGTCGGTCATGGGGTCCCAAGGGCGGCCTTCGGTGTCCACGGCTTCCGCGCCCTGGTTGCGGCCGCGCCGCTCGGCAAAGTCTTTGAGGTCGTAGCCCGCCGAAAAGGCGCGGCCCGCGCCGGTGAGAATGATGACATGCACACCATCATCCTCATTCGCCATCTCGACGGCTTTTGCAATCTCGCGCGGCATGCCGGCGGTAATGGCGTTGAGGCGGTCCGGGCGGTTCAGCGTGATGGTGGCGATGCGCCCGGTCACTTCATAGATCAGATGTTCAAAGCTGGAACTCATGGGGCTCACTTCTTTTGAACGGCGTTGAGGAATGTGTCCATGCGGGCCAGCGCTTCTTCGGCGAGCGAGCCGGGGAAGGCGACGAAGCCATGCGCGCCGCCGGGATAGACCGCAAGCTCCGCGTCATTGCCTGCCGCAAGCCAGCGGGCGTGCATGAAGAGGCTGTCATCGATGAGCGCGTCTTCCGTGCCGATGGAGAAAAGCGCGGGCGGCATGCCTTCAAGATTTGCAAAGAGAGGCGAGATGTCCGGGTCTTCGAGGTTTGCGTCTTCCGGCACGAAGCAGCGGCGGAATTCTTCGATGTCTTTGGTGCGCAGGATGAGTTTACGCGGGCCGAAGCTGCGCGCGGCAGGGGCCATGCGCATGTCGAAACAGCCGAAGACAAGATTGGCGCCCTTGAAGCCGGTGAAGCCGTGCTTGTCGCGCATGCGGAGCAGCGTGACGGCGGAAAGGTGGCCGCCCGCGCTTTCCCCGCCAATGGTGAGGAAGCCGGTGCCGAATTCGGCCTTCGCGTTTTCCGCAAGCCAGAGGGCGGCGCTCTCGCAATCATCCGGACCTGCTGGATAAGGATGTTCCGGGGCGAGACGGTATTCGACACTGACCGCGGCAAGGCCGGTATTGTCGGCAATGCGTTCAAGCAGCAGGTCCTGCTGCGCGGCGCTGCCCAGCACCCAGCCGCCGCCATGAAGATGGAGATAGATGCCGGTGGGATTATCGGGCGCGATGATGCGCAGCTCGATCTCGCCGTCCTTGCCCTTGATCTTGCGTGTCTGGGCGCGCTCTGAAAGCGGGGGAAGCGGGAAGGGGCCATCCCCCCGTGCCCGCATGGCGCGGGCTTCCGCCGGGCCGATGTCCCAGACATCGGGCATGCCATCCATCATGCCGATGATGGTGTCGTTGATGGTGCGGGTTTCTTCAGAAACCGCCTCTTTGCGGAAAAGCGCCGGATCGAACGGGGTCTTGCTCATTCTTGTCCTCCCTGTTTTCCCCCTTTTAGCAGCCTGAGAGGCCGAGGTCAGGGGAAAACGGAGGCCGCCGCTGCGGCAATCAGAGGCCGAGCTGGCGGGCGGCGAGATCGCGCATGATCTCTTCCGAGCCGCCGCCAATGGCGTTCACCCGCACTTCACGGTAAATCCGCTCCACGCGGTTGCCGCGCATATAACCCGAGCCGCCCATGATCTGCATGGCCTCGCGGGCACAGAACTCCAGCGTCAGCGTTGCCTGCACTTTAAGCATGGCAAGGTCTGCGGCGGGCGTTTCGCCTTGCTGCACGCGCCATGTGCAGTTTTCGAGATAGGCCTGGGTGGCGTTGATCTGGCGCATCATTTCCGCGATCTTGTGGCGGATCACCTGATGGTCAGCGAGGCGCTTGCCGAAGGTGCGCCGCTCCTTTGCCCAGTTCACCGCTTCTTCAAGGCAGACGCGGGCCGAGCCCACGGCGCCTGCGGCCATGCCGAGACGCTCGCCGTTGAAATTCATCACAATGCCGAGGAAACCCTGGTTCTCCGGGCCGATGAGGTTGGAGGCGGGGACTTTCACATCGTCGAAATAGAGAGCGGCCGTATCGGAAGCCCACCAGCCCTGCTTTTTCAGCGGAGTGCGGGAGACGCCGTCGCGGTCCGCTTCGATGAGGAGAAGCGAAATGCCGCCCATGCCGTCGCCGCCCGTGCGCACGGCGGTGGTGAAGTAATTGGCGCGGATGCCGCCGGTGATGAACATCTTGGAGCCGTTGACGATGTAATGGTCCCCGTCCTTCACGGCCTTAGTGGAAATGTTCGCGACATCCGAGCCTGCGCCCGGCTCCGTGATGGCGAGCGAAATGTGCTTGTCGCCGGAGAGAACCGCAGGCGCGATGCGCTTTTTCATTTCTTCTGTGCCGAGCGCAATGATGGGCGGCAGGCCGATGCCATGCACCATCAGGCTGGCGGTGACGCCGCCTGCGCCAAGGCGCGCCAGTTCTTCGGAGGTCACAAGACTGTGGAAGCGGTCGAGACCTTCGGTGGTGCCGCCATATTCTTCCGGATAGCCCATGCCGAGCAGGCCGAAGTCTGCGGCCTTCTTGTAAAGCTCTTCGGGAAATTCTCCTGCCTCGTCCCAGTCATCGGCGAAAGGCATCATTTCCTTGTCGACGAATTTGCGCAGCTCCGCGCGCCAGTGTTCGTGGCTTTCATTGTAGAAGGGGCTGGGCAGGCGGGTGGTGTCGAAGTCGAAATCGGCGGGCATGGAGGCTCTCCCGGATATGTTCTCATTATTGGCGGGCATTCTCGCCAATTGTCCGGACGGTGCAAGGGGATGGCTTCATGACGCAGCGTTTTCCAAAGCTTCCGGCCGCTTGAGATGCATCAATTCTTTTTTGCGCGCGGGGCGGCATGGTCACTTTCTTGTCAGGAGGACCGGATGACGCCGTTCTGTTTTTACCGGATCAAGCTTGTCAGCCACTTGCGGGCCGCAGGGGAAACTGAAGAAGCCGCGATCCATCTGGATGCGATGGCGCAATGCGCGCAGACGTCGGACTGTCTTTGCGCGGAGGTGTGCCTTGCGCATGTGCAGCACTTGCGGGCGCATGAGCGCGTGCAGCTTCCCGGCCCCGCGCCGCGCGGTTGAGCCTTGATATTCATGAAGGGAAGAGATGGTCACCCGGGCAGGGTGAGGGCGCCACGCCGTAATCGAACCCCTACGACACCACTCTCGTGAATCGGCGCCCTCGTTTCCCCGGTGTTTCGGGAAACGGCCCAAGGGACCGTTTGCCGAATAGTCCGAAGATCACAGACTTTCCGTATTGCGACGAAAGCCCAAAATACGCATGGGAAGTTCATCACGAAAAACCTGCGGCGAGCGCTTCTTCCCGAAGCCCGACCCCCATCAAAGCTTCAGGTGCGCTCAAGCAGTGCGGAGGATAGGCTGTAACTGACACGAGGGTCAACATGCCATAAGGCAGCTGTCGGGATTTTTTCATTCTGTGTGTCAAAAGTCCCGCAAGCGCTCTTTTTCGCGCTAGATCAAAGATTAACGGTCATGTGAAAGCCGCATAGGGCGGGGCAGGATCATATTCCATGCCCTTTTGCGTGAAGCGCGCATGGTCCGGCCCGTGCAGCTGGCCGTTCAGCCAGAGTGCCATGTCGATGCCCGCGGAAACGCCTGCGGCCGTGACCAGATTGCCGTCGCGCACATATCGGGCGTTGGCAATGACCTCGCCCTTCTTGTAGGGGCGCTGGCGCAGCTCTTCCACAAAGGCCCAATGGGTGGTGATGCGTTTGCCTTCGGTCAGGCCGGCAGCGGCGAGCACGAGCGAGCCGGTGCACACGCTCGTCACCCATTCGCAGGGCTTTGCGAGTTTCTTCAGATTGGTGAGAAAGGTCTCGTCCTTTTCAAGCGCGCGCGTGCCGTTGCCGCCGGGCATGAGAATGACGTCGAGCTTCGGCGCGTTCTCCATCGAGTAATCGGCTTCGATGCGCATGCCTTTTGCGCAGGTGATGGTGTTGCCGTCCGGCGAAATCAGGATGACATTGTCGGGACGTTCTTTTCCCTGCAGGGCGAACATTTCATTCGACATGGTGAAGACTTCCCAGGGGCCGACAAAGTCGAGTTCTTCTGCGTCATCAAAAATGAGAATGCCGATGGTGCGGGTCATGAGGCTGCTCCTGTTGCGGAATGGGAGGGGGTGCGGAAACGTTCGCGGTAGGCTTGCGGGCTGACATTCAAGAATCGCTGAAAGGCGCGGCGCATATGCTCCGGGTTGGAGAAGCCGCTTTGATGGGCAATCTGCTCCACGGTTTCCTTTGCCTGTTCAAGCCGCTGGCGGGCATGTTCAAGCCGCACCTGCATCACGAAGCGGGCGGGCGTCATGCCTGTTTCCGCCGTGAAGGTGCGGGCAAAGGTGCGCTCGCTCATGTTGGTGCGGGCGGCAAGGGCGGTGACGGAAAGCTCTCCACCTGGATGATCGATGATCCATTGCATGAGGTTGGCGAGGCGGCCCTGCGGTACGGACTGGGCCATGAGCTGGGCGGAGAATTGCGACTGGCCACCGGGGCGGATCATGTAGACGACATGGCGGCGGGCAATGGCGAGAGCGGTTTCATGGCCGCAATCTTCCTCGATCATGGCCAGGGCCATGTCGATGCCGGTGGTGACACCGGCGGAGGTCCAGGTCTTGCCGTCGCGCACATAGATGGCGTCCTTGTCCACCTCGATGGGGGGATAGAGTTTTTCAAACCGGGCAAGGGATTCCCAATGGGTGGTGGCGCGCTTGCCATCAAGCAGGCCGAGTTCCGCCAGGATGAAGGCGCCTGAACAGATGGAGGCGGTGCGGCGCGTGGTTTTGGCAGCGCTGGCACAGAAGGTGAGAAGCGTATTGTTTTTCACCGCCTCAAGTGTGCCTTCACCGCCGGCGATCAGAAGCGTATCGATGCGTTTGATTTGGGCAGGGGTAAAATCGGCAAAGCGCCGGTCGGGCACGAGCTTCAAACCGCCATTGGTGCGCAGCGGTGTTTTCTTTTCCGCTGCCAGCAACACCTCATAAGGCGGGGTGCCGGGAAAGAGATCGTTCGCGGCGGCGAACATTTGCATCGGTCCCGTGATGTCGAGGATCTGGGCGTCGGGATAGCCCACCATGACGATGAGGCGCGGGGATTTGTGTTGCTTGCTCATGGAGCCGAGAATAGCCCGGTGGCAGGATGGCGGAAATGTCAATCATCCCGCTTTTTCTGCCATTGCGTATTTTCGCCCCTCGTCACCCTCGGGCTTGACCCGAGGGTCCATGCTGACGCTGCAGTATGTTGAGAAGCTGCGTGGACCCCGGCATAAAGCCGGGGTGACACAAAGAGCAAGCTGGAAATTAGTGCCTCGCCTCAAGCTAAGGCTGTCACCCCGGCTTTATGCCGGGGTCCATGGGCGGCAGCAGCAAGCTGCAAAGCTCAATGGACCCTCGGGTCAAGCCCGAGGGTGATGAAGTTGGGGAGAGATGCGCACAAAAAGGCCCCCTCCCCGCGGGGAGGGGGCCTCACCAAAAGCGCACGGGCCGTTACGCCAGCGTGCATTTGCCGTTGTTGATGACGACGACGTCGCGTTCCTTCACCCGGGCGCGGAAGGAGACGGTTTTTCCATCTTCCCAGATATCGACGAGGATCGTTTCGCCGGGGAAGACGGGCGAGGAAAAGCGCACGTCGAAGCCCGTGATTTTCGAGGCGTCATAGCCGCAGACGGAGGTGACGATGGCGCGGCAGCAGGTGCCATAGGTGCAAAGCCCGTGCAGGATGGGGGCGGGGAAGCCGGCCTGTTTGGCAATGTCCGGGTCCGCATGCAGCGGGTTGCGGTCGCCCGACAGGCGGTAAAGCAGCGCCTGGTCGGGGCGGGTGTCCACTTCCACGGTCTGATCCGGCGCGCGCTCGGGCAGTTTGTGGGGCTGGGGCGCGCCTTCCGTCGGGCCGCCAAAGCCGCCATCGCCGCGGGCGAAGGTGGTGGATTCCATGGTGCAGAGCTTGTCGCCGCTTTTCTTTTCGCTGATGACGGTTTCCGTGACGATGATGGCACCCTTGTCCGCGCCCTTGTCCCAGGCGCCGATGACGCGGCTATCGACCGAAATATCCGCCGCAACAGGCAGGGGTTTGTGCATTTTCAGCTTCTGCTCGCCATGCACGACCATCAGATAGTTGATGCCGCTCTGGGCCATGGGGCCCGCGCCCCAGGCGATGACGGTGGACATGGTGGGGATGGTCTGCAGGTTCTTTTCATAGACGAAGGGCAGTTCCTTTGCGTCCAGCGGGTCACGGCCAAAGCCGATGCCCAGCGCATAGAGCATGGTTTCCCGGTCGCCATAGGAAAATTCCTGGCCTTCCGACTTCAGCGACATGAGTTTTTCGTAATCAATGGCCATTTCCGCCTCCCTTTCCGTAGGGGCACTTTGAGCGTGCCTTGTTCAATCTTGGCCATAGGAAACCGCGATTATGGACAAGGCGCAAGCATCGTTCTTGCGGAGAGCTCATGATAAAGTGCGGCCAACGCAAATTGCCAAACAGGGAGGAACCCATGAGCCAGGCTGCTGTGGCGCCAAAAGGCGCGGATGCTTATGAATGTTTCGAGGTGACGGTCGAGGACAAGATCGCTCATATCCAGATGAAACGCCCGGATGCCTTCAACACGATGAACAAGGCTTTCTGGCGCGAGCTGCCGGAAATCGTGCGTGACATCGATGCTAATGCGCGGGCGCGCGTCATCGTCATCTCGTCCACCGGCAAGCACTTCACGGCCGGGATGGATCTCACGGTTTTCGGGGATGGTTCGCTGGGCGGCGAGATGGAGCGCGGCCGGCGCAACTCCACCATCATGCAGGCGGCGCTGACGCTGCAGAAAGTTTTCAATTGCCTCGATGAGGCGCGCGTGCCCGTGCTCATGGCGCTGCAAGGCGGCTGCATTGGCGGCGGCGTCGATTTTGCGTCTGCCTGCGACATCCGCTATGCGACCAAAGACGCCTTCTTCTGTGTGCAGGAAATCAATATTGGCATGACGGCGGATGTGGGCACCTTCCCGCGCTTGCCGCATCTTCTGCCGCAAGGCCTGGTGCGTGAGCTTTGCTTTACGGGCCGGCGCATGGGCGCGGAAGAAGCCGCTGCCAACGGGTTCGTCACGCGCGTCTTCGAAAACCACGAAGAGCTTCTGAAGGGCGTGATGGACATTGCGAAGGAAATCGCCTCCAAGACGCCGCTGGCGGTCTGGGGCTCCAAAGAGATGCTCAACTATGCGCGCGACCATTCCATCGCCGACGGGTTGAAGCATATCGCCGTCTGGCAGGCGGGCATGTATCAGGGCGCGGATATGGCCGAGGCGTTCAAGGCCAAGGCGGAAAAACGCGATCCGGATTTTGACGATCTGCCGCCGATCAAGAACCCGATGGGCGACGTGCTTGGGGGCGGCTCTTAAGCTTCCCTCTCGTCCTTAGCCAAGAACCTTGAAGACGGCCGTCGCGGTGAGAACCGGGCGGCCTTCTGATTCCAGCTCCGCGCTGGCAAAGACGACGGACCGCGTGCGGCGGGTGATTTCGGTTTTGGCTGCCAGCTTGCCGCCCTGGCGGGCCTCACCGATGAAATCGGAATTGAGGGAGAGCAGGCTGACGTCTTTCTCGGCGGCTTCGCTGGCTGCTTCTTTCAGCGCCCGCGCCGCAAATCCCATCACGTCACCAGGGTCAACAGGGCTGGATGCGGGCACGCTTGCCGCTGCCGCGCGCGCGGTGGTCTCTGCCTCGCTCATGACTATACTCCAGTAAGATCAATGCCGGTTGGCCCCGTATCTACCCCTTTCGCAGGGCAAAGGAAAGGGCGGGGCCGGGAGAGGAAACGTCCCATGATGCGTCAAACGCACCGCACCTTGCGGGTGAGAACGCAAGGCTACGGCACCCATGAGATCACCGGGGAGGTCCGGGCCTGGCTCGATTCCATCGATGGGGAGGACGGGCTTGTGAGCCTTTTCATCCGGCACACCTCCGCCTCGCTCACCATCATGGAAAATGCGGACCCGGACGTGATGCGCGATCTTTCCGCCTTTCTGGCCCGGCTTGCGCCGGAGGACGGCCCTTATATCCATGATGCCGAAGGGCCGGACGACATGCCCGCGCATCTGAAAACCGCGCTCACGCAGACACATCTTTCCATTCCTGTCATTGGCGGGCGGCTGGGGCTCGGCACCTGGCAGGGTATCTGGCTGCTGGAGCACCGCGCGGCAGCGCATGAACGCGCCGTGGTGATGCATTTCATTGGGGAATAAAAAAATCCCCGATGGCTGAGGGGAAAGCCACCGGGGAATATGCGAGGAACGAGGAGTCGTTCTCAGGATGCGTTACGCATCCCATTCCGAACCGCCGAGGGAAGCGGTCGGAAGGTTCGGCCCGCCTTGGGACGGGTCCGGCATCAGCGTGTGTTCAGGCACGCCGAGTTCAATAAGGGTCTTGCGCACGGCATCTTCGCGGGCATCCGTTGCGGCAGTGTCTTTCCCTGCCGAAATGGAGATCTGCGTGATGCCGGCCTGCATGGCTTCATCAGCAAAGGCGGCCAGCGCTTCGCGCGCTTCCGGCGTTACCTGCGCATCGCCGGGCTGGAAATAAACCGGCATGGAGAAGGCAAGCGGCGCGTCTTCATCTGCCACCACCTGATCGAAAGCGGGCAGCGCGGCGGCTGCCACCGTCAGGCTGCGCTCTTCCATGCTCTCCGCGCTTGCGGGCAGGCTGGCCGCGCCCATCAGGGCGAGGGCTGCAACACTCGATGTCAGAACGGTTTTGACGGTCATGGCCGGTCTCCTTCGTTAAAGGTGCCGAACTGCTCTTATGGATATGAACGGTCCGGGCGCCCCTTTGTTCTGACTAGCAAGATGAGGGCGGAATCCGGCAGGCATGCGGAGGCCGTGCGGCGGCGGGGTGATTGTTTTGAGGCGATTTTGCGGCGTATTAACCATTTTCTTCATGTGGTTTCTGCGCTGTGTCCTGTTCGAAAACGCAGCGTTCCGGTGCGATTTTTTAGGTTTCCTCTGCATCAACGGCCCGTTATGGTGCCGCCAATCTCAAGAAACGCTGCGGAATCCGCGCCTTTGCGGCCCGCCGCCCACATTCGGAAGCAAAAAAGACAAGGGAGTCTTCAATGACAAGGGAAGCTGTCATCGTTTCGACCGCGCGCACGGGTCTCGCGAAATCCGGCCGCGGCGGGTTCAACATGACCCACGGCGCGGCACTGGCGGGCCACACGATCAAGCACGTCATCGAGCGGGCTGGCATCGAGCCGGGTGATGTCGAAGACGTCATCATGGGCTGCGGCGCACCGGAAGGCGCCACGGGCCACAATGTGGGCCGTACCTCGGCGATCTGGGCGGGCTGCCCGGTCACGACCTCGGGCACGACGGTCAACCGTTTCTGCTCGTCCGGTCTTCAGACCATCGCCATGGCGGCGAACTCGATCGTGAACAACAATGTGCCGGTTGCGATCGGCGGCGGCGTCGAGTCCATCTCGCTCACGCAGATGCAGGGCCTCAACCTCAACAACTTCACGGAAGAGAAGTTGATGCAGGAAAAGCCGGAACTGTGGATGGCGATGATTGAGACGGCGGAAATCGTGGCTGAGCGGTATGGCGTTTCCCGTGAATACCAGGACGAATATGCGTTCCGCTCGCAGCAGCTCATTGCGAAGGCGCAGGAAGAAGGCAAGTTCAAGGACGAGATCGTCCCGATGAAGACCAAGATGAAAAAGGTCAACAAGGAGACCGGCGAAGAAACCATCGTCGACTACACGGTGGACCGGGACGAGTGCAACCGCCCCGAGACGACGCTTGAAGGTCTTTCCTCGCTGCAGCCTGTGTTCAAGAACGGCCAGAAGGTGAAGGAAGGCAAGTTCATCACCGCCGGTAATGCCTCGCAGCTTTCCGATGGCGCGGCCTCCGTGCTGCTCATGGAAGCCAAGGAAGCCGAACGCCGCGGTCTTGAGCCGCTCGGTGCGTTCCGCGGTTTTGCGGTAGCAGGCTGCGAGCCGGATGAAATGGGTATCGGCCCGATCTATGCCGTGCCGCGTCTTTTGGAACGCACGGGCCTCAAGATCGACGACATCGATCTTTGGGAGCTGAACGAAGCTTTCGCCAGCCAGTGCCTTTACAGCCGCGACAAGCTGGGCATCGACCCCGACAAATACAACGTCAATGGCGGCTCCATCGCCATCGGCCACCCCTTCGGCATGACGGGCGCGCGCTGCACGGGCCACATTCTGCTCGAAGGCAAGCGCCGCAAGGCCAAATATGGCGTCGTCACGATGTGCATCGGCGGCGGCATGGGCGCAGCCGGCCTCTTTGAAATCTTCTAAGATTTCCACATGTGGTTGAAAGAAGGGCCCGCGCTTAGCGCGGGCCCTTTGCTTTTGGGCCCATCCTTGGCAGGATGCGCGCATGCGCTATTTCGATGATTTTGAAGTGGGCGAAGAGTGGCCCATCGATGCGGATTATGAAATGACGGAAGAGGAAATCGTTTCCTTCGCCGCCAAATGGGATCCGCAGCCTTTTCACATAAACAAGGAAGCTGCCGCGCAGTCGGTTTACGGCACGCTGACGGCGTGCGGCACGCATATTCAGGCGGTGGTGCTCTGGCTCGCGAGCCGCTTGCCGCATGAGACGGCGGTGATCGGCGCGCTTGGCTATGACGAGGTGCGCTTTCACCAGGCGGCCAAGCTGGGGGACCGGCTCCGGCTGACCATCGAATGTTTCGAGAAACGCCCCTCGGGCTCGAAACCCGACCGCGGCATCGTGAAGAACCGGCATATCCTGCGCAATCAGGCGGGGGAAACGGTCTTTACGCAGACGACGACGCTGCTGATCAAGCGCAAGATGTGAGGGCGGGGAATGAACGGAGCGGTCATTCTGGAGACGCTGGAACGGGTGGCCGGAAAATGCGGAGATCCGACACCGCTTGTTTATGACCGGCTCTTTACGCAGCACCCTGATGTCAAAGCCTTTTTCGTGCTCGACACGGATGACGGCGTCAAAGGGCACATGCTGCAGGAAGCGCTGGAAAATCTGATCGATTATTCAGGTGAAGGACAGACCGCCGGGCATTTCATCCGCGCCGAGCTTGTCAATCATGACAATCTGGGCATTCCGCCGGATGTGTTCCGCACATTCTTTCCCGTGCTGCGGGACACGTTTAAAGAAGTGCTTGGCGATGAATGGACGGCGGAGATGGAGACGGCCTGGCGCGGTCTCCTGGCGGACCTCGACGGCATGATTGCCGAGGAGGCCGCAGGAATGGCGAATGCCGGGGCTTAAAGCCCCAGCACCAGCTTTGCCATGATGTTGCGCTGAACTTCATTGGAGCCGCCATAGATGGAGGCGGCGCGGTTGTTGAGATAGCTCGCAACCGGGGTCAGCGCATAGTCCGGCCCTACAGGGGCGACGTTGGAGCCCGGCACGCGGGCTTTATATTCGAACGGCGCCATGTAATAGCCGATGGCTTCCACGGCCAGCGTGTCGATGGTCTGTTTCAGCTCCGTGCCGCCGGTCTTCAGCATGGAAGAGGCCGGGCCGGGGTTCTGCCCTGCCGACATGGCGGACATGATGCGGTGCTCGGTCATTTCCAATGCTTTGACGCGGATGGAGGCTTCATCAAGCCTTGAGCGGAAAGCGGGATCGTCGATCAGCTTTTCGCCGTCTTCGGTTTCCTGGCTGGCAATGTGTTCGACTTGCTGCAGGCCGACTTCGAGACCCGCCGCATAGGCGCCGCCACGCTCGAATTCGAGCAGATATTTGGCGACAGTCCAGCCGTCATTTTCCTCGCCCACGCGGTTTTTCACCGGCACGCGCACATCGTCAAAGAAGACCTGATTGACTTCATGATCGCCCGCCATGGTGATGATGGGGTCGATTTTGATGCCCGGCGTGTCCATGTCGATCAGCAGGAAGGTAATGCCCTGCTGCGGCTTGCCGGTGGCATCGGTGCGCACAAGGCAGAACATGCGGTTGGCGAAATGGGCGTGGGTCGTCCAGATCTTGGTGCCGTTGATGACATATTCATCGCCCTCGCGCTCGGCGCGGCACTGAAGCGAGGCGAGGTCAGAGCCGGAGCCCGGTTCCGAATAGCCCTGGCACCAGTAATCTTCGCCGGACAGGATACGCGGCAGATAGAAGTCTTTCTGCTCGGGTGTGCCGTATTTCATGATGACGGGGCCGCACATGCGAAGGCCCATGGGCGAAAGATGCGGCACCTGCGCGCGGGCGCATTCGGAGGACCAGATATATTTCTGCATCTCGGTCCAGCCCGTGCCGCCATATTCCTTCGGCCAATGCGGGGCGACCCAGCCTTTTTCATAAAGGATCCTGTGCCATTTGATGTTGTAGTCGCGGTCCGTGAAGGCGCTGGTGGTCAGCCGTCCGGCCTCGCGTAGATCGTCGGTCAAATGGCTATCGAGATAATCCCGCACTTCGTCGCGGAAAGCGGCATCTGCCGCGGACATTTTGAGTTCCATGAGCAATTCTCCCCGCTCTTTGACCTCCAACCTAAGCCCAAAAACAATCCCGTCAATTGGGGGGCTGAGATGCCTTTCGGACGCTGCGTCGCTTCGTTAGAGTGAAGCCAATCGCATCAGAAAAACAGGAGGGCGTCATGGATCTGGGACTCAAGGGAAAACGGGCTATCGTGCTGGGCGGCACGCGGGGCATCGGCCGAGCGATTGCCGACACGCTGGCGGATGAAGGGGCAAATGTGGCGGTGTGCGCCCGCAATGCGGATCAGATCGAGGAGGCGGTGACGGCCCTCTCGGCCAAGGGGGTTAAGGCCACCGGCGCTTCCGTCGATATTGCCGACGGCGCGGCGCTGAAAGACTGGATCGGCAAGGCGGCGGGCGAGCTTGGCGGGCTTGATATTCTGATCGTCAATGCAAGCGCGCTGTCCAACGGCAACGAGGAAGCGAACTGGCAAGCAGCTTACGAGGTGGATGTGATGGGCGCGCAGCGGGCCATGCAGGCCGCGGTGCCGCATCTTGAAAAGGCCGCCAAAGAACATGGCGATGCCTCGGCGGTTTTCATCTCGTCGGTTTCGGCGGCAGAAACATCCTCCCCCAATGCTTATGGCGCGATGAAAGCAGCGCTCATTCACATGGGTAAAGGCTTTGCGAAGCAGCTTGCGGGCGCGCATGTACGCTGCAACACGGTTTCACCAGGCACGGTTTATTTCAAAGGCGGCGTGTGGCATTTCATCGAGGAGAACATGCAGGCCGTTTACAAGGACGCGATGGCCAAGAATCCGATGGGCCGCATGGCGAGCCCGCAGGACATTGCCAATGCGTCGGTGTTTCTCGCCAGCCCTGCCTCGAGCTTCACGACGGGCACGAATTTCATTGTGGATGGCGGCTATACGGGCCGGGTAAATTTCTGAGCCTTATGCGTTCTGCTGCCGGGCCATGCGCTTGGCCTCGCGCTTCAATTGCCCGATCACATTCTCGATCGGGCCGGGTGCGATGTTCCGGTAGAAGCGGATGATGCGCTCGGTGATTTCGGGCACGAAGAAGGGGGGCTCCATGGGGAGCCCTTTTTTCTTTTTGGCCGTCACGGTCTTGATCGCCGCGGTGAGCGCATAGCGGAAGTAGGGCTCAAGGCCTGCCTTGAAGTAGAGAGTGCGGAAGGCTTCATCGCCCTGCGCATAAAACGCGAAGGTGATGGTGTCTGCCGGTTCGCCGCACATCACCTGAAAGGCCGCGGAGACGAAGTCGAGATCGCCCGTGCAGGCGCAGCGGAAAAGCAGCGTCGGCGTCAGCTCGCCGCGCTTGTGCAGCGACTCGGCGAGCGCAAGTTGCTCGGCTTCAGTGGAAACATCGTCGGCCTGCATGCGGTTCGCGATCATCTGTTCGCGGGCGTTCAGCACGATGTCTTCGGCAAGACCTGCGGGAAGCTCGTAGGTTTCGACAAGCTGGCGCTGCATCTCGCGGGCGACATCAGCTTCCACCATATTGTCGAGGATCATGAGGTGGCAGCGCTTCACCGTGTCGGGCGTCAGGTCCTTGCGCTCGGTCACGAGTTTGAGCACGTCGCCGCGCTTCTTATGATAGGTGAGCACGGCTTCCATGGTGCCGCCGGAAATCTGCGCGCCGCCGTTCTTCAGAAGCGTGCTGGCCAGTTCCGCGTCCTCTTTTTCGACAATGGCGTGAGAGACGCGGGGCGAGACGACCGGGCGTGAGGCGATGGCGTGCTGGCGCGGGTCGGCGCTGTCGAGGCTCTGCACCATGGATTCCAGAAACTCGTCGCCCAGCGCGGGTGAGGAGACGAGCATGGGAAGAGCCACGTCACCGATATCCTGGGCCAGGCGTTCGGCCGTCGGTTGAGGCAAAAGGGAATAAGAGGCAATGGCCTCGGCAAGCGCCATGCGCACACGGGCTTCCTTGTCGCGGGAGAGTTGGTCCAGCAGCTCATGCGCCGTCGCCCGGTTATCGGGCTCGACTTCAGGTGCCCCCATCAGGAGCATGATCATCTCAGCCGCTTCGGCCCGCAAATCCGCAAGATCGGGCCGGTCGGCTGGAGTGTTTGCCGCGACATTTGTGGGCATTTCCGGTCCCGTGAACCTTCGACAACCTCCAGTAGAAGTTCAAGATCGCACGATCGGGTTAAGTGGATATTAAGGTCCAGCCGCGGCAGTCCGCTGCAGTCCGCCTTTCTTTAACGAAAGGTTTCTGTTGCCGCTCTGTCACAAAACCGTAGCGCGGGAGTGGCATTCCAGAGCGGATACGGGGGCAACCCTCCACCATTTTCGGAGAGACGGGATATGAAGGCTCTGAGGCTTTCTGCCTTTGCGGCAGCTTTGTTCATGGGAACGGCGCCGGTTTACGCGGCTGACAGCGTGGAACTGCGTCTTCTGGGCACCTACAAGACGGGTATTTTCGACGAGGGCGCGGCTGAAATCGTGACCTATGAGCCGCAGACCAAGCGGCTCTACGTGGTTAACGCCGATGCGAAGGCGGTTGATGTTCTCGACCTCTCGGACCCGGCGAAGCCTTCCAAGGTTGGCGAGCTCGATGCCAAGGCTTATGGCAAGCAGGGCTCTTCCGTGACCGTGCATGACGGGCTGATTGCGGTCTCCATCATTGCCGACCCCGCCCAGGCGCCGGGCAAGGTCATCTTCTTCACGAAAGAGGGCGAAGAAGTGGCTGCCGTTGAAGTGGGCGCGAACCCGGACATGGTGACCTTTACGCCCGATGGCAAATATGTGCTCGTCGCGAATGAGGGCGAGCCGAACGATGATTACAAGAACGACCCGGAAGGGACGATCTCGATCATCACCGTTGCGGACAAGTCGGTGCGCACGGCGGACTTCCGTGCCTTCTCGCGCGATGCGCTGCCGGAAGGCGTGCGCATGGGCCACCCCACAGCAAGCTTTGCGCAGGATGCGGAGCCCGAATACATCGCCGTTTCCGCAGACAGCAAGAAAGCCTATGTGACGCTGCAGGAAAACAACGCGATTGCCGAAGTCGATATCGAAGCGGCGAAGGTGACGCGGCTTTTCGGGCTTGGGCTGCAGGATCATTCCAAGATCGCGCTCGACCCTTCCAACAAGGATGGCGGCTACCGCCCGGCCACCTGGCCGGTTTGGGGCATGTATATGCCGGACACGGTCGCTAGCTTCAGCGCAGGCGGCAAGGATTATCTCGTTACCGCCAATGAAGGCGACAGCCGCGAATACGAGACCTTTGTCGATGAAGAGCGGATCAAGGAGCTTGAGCTTGACCCGGCGGTCTTCCCCAATGCGGATGAGCTGCAGGCGAAGGAAAATCTCGGCCGCCTCAAGATCTCGCCCTATTCGAGCGACACGAATGGCGACGGCAAGATCGACAAGCTGATGGCGTTCGGGTCGCGCTCCTTCTCGATCTGGGATACGGACGGCAATCAGGTTTATGACTCCAAGGCCGAATTCGAGAAGATCACGGCGCAGCGTCTAGGCCCGAACTACAACTCCAATAATGACGAGAACGGCAGCGGCGATGACCGCTCGGACGACAAGGGCCCGGAGCCTGAAGGCGCGGCGGTGGGCGAGATCGATGGCCGGATTTACGCCTTTATCGGTCTTGAGCGTGTCGGCGGCATCATGGTTTATGACGTCACCACACCCGCTTCCGCGCGGTTTGCCGGTTATGCCAATAACCGCGACTTCGAGGGCGATCCGAAAGCGGATACGGCAGGCGATCTGGCGCCTGAAGGGTTTGCCTTCATCGCGGCGGATGTCTCTCCCAACGGCAAGCCGCTGCTTGCAGTGGGCAATGAGGTTTCCGGCTCCACCTCGATCTATGAAGTGGTAGTGAAGTAATCGCTGCTTTGCAGATTGCGAATATGGGCGGCGCTTTCCGTAGCGCCGCCCTTTTTGTATCCGGTGCATATGGCGGGGCGGTGTGACGCGGGCAGGCGGTTTCGCTATAAGGGAAAGGCGGTTTATTTCTGGGGATATTTCGTGGGACAGGGCGGGCGGCTTTCCGATCCGGGCTTCGTTTTTCAGCGGGCGGACACACGCGCGGTGGCGCCGGGGGAGCGGTTGGATTTCTGGCAGGCGCAGCACGAAACCTTGTCGTTCAATGTGCCTGACCCTGCGATCGCCCGGGAATATGAAGCAAGCCTGTTTTGGTGCCCTTCCAGTGAGGGGGTGATATTCGGGCATGCGACCAGCCCGGATACCGATATGAATTTCAGCACATACGGGCCGGATCAGGTGCTGCTGACGGAGACGGTTTCCGGCGCGGCGCGGATTTTCCGCGGACATGAAGAAGCCGCGGAAATAACGCCGGGAGACGGGCTGGTCATGTTCGACTGCAAGGCCGGTGCCCGTGTCTGCACGGGAGGCGGGCTTTACTCGCATCTTTATCTCGCCGTGCCCCGGCAGATGGTTCTGGAATGGTTTGGCGGCGATCCCTTTGGAGCCTCGCCGGTGCGGGCGCTGCCCGGGGGCGGGCTATTCGGTTTTCTGCGTGCGCATCTGCACCGGCTTTCGCAAGAAGGCAGCAGCCTTGATGCGGCGGAAGCTGCGACGGCGCTGGACGTGGCAGCGGCCTTTGCCCGGGGCGGCATTGAAAAACTGCGCGCGCGGCCGGTGGAGGAGGACAATCCGCAATCGACCCGGGCGCTCTTCGCTTCGGCCAAATATTTCATTGAAACCCGTCATGGAGATGCCGGTCTGACAGCAGCGGCCATTGCCGACCATCTCGGTTGCTCGCGGGCGCATCTTTACCGCGTCTTTGCGGCGCATGATCTGACCGTGGGCGCTTTTCTGCGCGAGACGCGTCTTCAGAAGGCCAGGGCGGTTCTGGAGAACATACATCACCGGAGTGTTGCTCAAGTGGCAGCGGATGCCGGCTATGGCGACGTCACCTCTTTCAGCCGTGCTTTCCGGGAGAGATTCGGCATGCCGCCCGGTGCGTGCCGTGCCGAGGCTGGAAATTCCTAGGCGTCCGCCAGTCTGGACGTTCTGCCAAATAATCGGAGACAAATTGCAAATTCCTCGCGCCTAGACTGGCGGCAAGAGGCCGCATGATCATGCATGCGGCGGGCACTGGGGATTCGTCACTGCATCTTTCATCGAGCGTCGCGTTCCCTCATGCGGGCCGGCGTATCTGCCCGTGCCTGATTAGAGAAAGGTCATTTGGTATGAGGACAAGATTGAGATCGGCTACGGGGCTCTGCTTCGTGCTTGCCGCGTCTGTAATTCTGGCGGGATGCAATATGATCCCGGCCTTTATGCTTGCGGCGGCGGAGGACATGGCCGTCGAGAATCAGGCGGAGCTGCGTGCGCAGAAAAACCCTGATATCGATGCTGCCGCCATGACGAGGGATTTGGTAGCTCTCTCCACGGAACCGCTCACTAATGAAGAAAAAACGGATGTGCAGGCCAAGCTTGCCGCGATGACGGACGATGACCGGCTGGTCGTGCGTTCCTATCTTATGGTGCTGAGTGATCTGAATTACCCTTTGGAGAAGAGTACCATCCAGCGCATTGCGAATTCAAAGGTGCCCGACGGCACGGAACCCATGCTCTTTTACCAGTTGCTGCTTACGACCTCGTGACGAGAGCGTTCCGTCCTTTTGATGTTCAAAGCCATTTACAAGTTTGAGGTTACGATGAAACTCGCTTTCAAAACTGCGGGCGCAATAGCGGGTGTGGCGTTGCTGCTTTCTCCTGGCGTCGCCACGGCGTCCGAACCGTCGATGGGCAGCGCTGAAATTCAGGCACTTGCGGCCAGAATGGCGGCTGGCGAGCTTGACGCCGCGGATTTAGAGATGCTGATCAAGCAAGCGAACGCCGGGCTGCCGAAATTCGGTGTCTGGGCCAGTTACCGCTATGTGGAGCTTGATGATGACCGGCCGGGCAGCGCCAAGGAGTCGGAAGGCAATATCTATACGCTTGGCGTGGATTACCGGGTTGCGCCGCTCTCGACAGTCGGCCTTGCGGTCATTTCGCAGGACACGGAGGCGACGTCCGCTACCGGCGGGGCGCCTGCCTTCGGGTCCAGTTTTATCGAGAATGAGGCGCTGGGCTTCATGCTTTACGGGCGCACACTTCTTGGCGTTGTTCCGGTGGATGCCACCTTCTCCTATCTTGACGGGGACACGGACATTACGGACCGGTCCGCGCTCGCGCCCTCCACGCAGAAATCGACGACTTATAATTCCTACGCGATTTCCGTTGGCGCGCAGGCCCTCATCTATCCTCTCGGCAGCGGGTTCTGGGTGGATGAATATGCCTCCTTCACCCATGCCTGGGGCGGGTCCGACGATTACGAGGACGTCTTCGGCCGGTATCATGAGAGCCAGGACTATAAAGTCGGCACGCTCGGTTCGCTGACCACCTTGAGCTATGACCTGACGGACGGCGTGCGCCCTTACCTTACGGCGGATCTGAGCTATGACGTCTATTCGGACGCGGCCTCGCCGGCGGTGGTTCTCAATCCGGGCGGCGGCGCGGCGACCTCGCTTCCGCTCCAGACGGAAAGAGACGAATTCGGGTACGGCTTTCTGGCGGGTGTTTCCGCCGATCTTTCAGAAGCGATTTCGCTTGATGCTTCCTACCACCAGAAACACTGGGGAAGCGATCTTGAGAGCCAGAGTTTCGGGCTGACGGCGCGGATCACGTTCTGAGAAACATGCGTTAAAAGAAAGGCGGCGCTTGCGGGCGCCGCCTTTTTCCGTTTCAGGCTGCGTCTTTCTACAGCCATCCACCCTTGCCCGCGGACCAGCGGTAGATGCGGTCCTGGGGAATGTCGAGGATGGCGGCGTCGGGGCGGGGAATTTCTTCCAGCAGCGCGCGGAAGACGCGCTGCATGCCGCCATGGGCGACAATGAGTGTGTCCTTGCTCATATCTTCCAGAAAGGCGCGGGCGCGGATTTCGCCGTCCGCATAGGATTCACCCCCGGGCGGAGGTGTGTGCCATTTGTCGGTCTCGCGGGCGTTCCACTCCTGCGTGTGCGCGGTCGAAATCTCGTGCAGAGTCATGCCTTCCCAGGCGCCATAGGAAAGTTCGGCAAGGCGCGGGTCGGTTTCATAATCCTCCGGCGGCAGATCGATGGCGGCGCGCAGGATTTCCATCGTCTCCCGCGCGCGGGCAAGCGGGCTTGAGACGAAGCGCAGCGAGGTTATGGCGTCCAGTTCGGCCAGCGCTTCGCCGTTCCGCTTTGCCTGATCGCGGCCCAGATCGTTCAGCGGCGTGTCGCGCTGGCCCTGAAAGCGGCGTTCCGCGTTCCAGTCCGTCTGGCCGTGGCGGATGATGAATAGCGTGTGGGGGAAGGGGGAACTCATGATCCTCTGAATTTGTCACTCGCGCGGATGAGCGCATCCACGATGCCGGGTTCCGTGGCGGTGTGGCCTGCGTCCTGAATGATGTGCAGATCGGCTTCCGGCCAGGCTTTCTTCAGGTCCCAGGCGTTTTTAAGGGGCGTCACCACATCATAGCGGCCATGAACGATGACGCCCGGAATGTTCTTCAGCTTATGCGCATTGGCCAGGAGCTGATCGTCCCGTTCGAAGAACCCCTTGTTCATGAAGTAGTGGCATTCGATCCGGGCGAAGGCGATGGCGAAATGATCCTCGCCGAAGCGGGCCTGTCGCTCCGCATCCGGCAGCAGGGAAAGGGTGGTGCCTTCCCAGGTGGACCAGGCTCTCGCGCAGGCGAGTTTCTCGGCTTCGTTCTCTCCCGTCAGACGTTTGTAATAGGCGGCCATGAGATTGCCGCGCTCTGCTTCGGGGATGGGGGCGAGGTAGCCTTCCCAGGCATCGGGGAAGAGCGCGTCCGTGCCCTGCTGGTAGAACCAGTCGAGCTCCCAGCGCCGCAACATGAAGACGCCGCGCAGAATGATTTCCGTGATTCGTTCAGGATGGGTTTCGGCATAGGCGAGGGAGAGGGTGGAGCCCCAGGAGCCGCCGCAAAGCTGCCAGCGCTCGATGCCCAGCTTTTCCCGCAGTTTTTCAAAATCGGCCACCAGGTCCCAGGTCGTGTTGCCTTCAAGTTCCGCATGGGGTGTGGAGCGGCCGCAGCCGCGCTGGTCCACCAGGATGATGCGGTAGGCCTTGGGGTCATGCGTGCGGCGCATGGCGGGGTTGCAGCCCCCGCCCGGGCCGCCATGGACGATGAGAACGGGCTTGCCTTCCGGGTTGCCGCATTCCTCGTAATAGATGGTGTGCAGGTCCGAGACTTTCATAAAGCCGGCGGTATAGGGCTCGATTTCAGGGTAGAGCGTGCGCCGCTCGGCGGTCTCGGACATCTGGGGCCTCTTTTGTTTCGGAACAGGACAAACCGGGAAAGCAAAGCGCTTTTCCTTGTTGCTTTGATGACACGGAAGAGGGCGCGCATGAAAGGGCCTCTTTCCGTTCAAGGTACTGGACCGGCTCAGCTTTTCATGCGAGATTCGGACTCGTTAAGACTTGTTAACCAAAAAAAGATGCGCCTCTACACCGCAACTGGTTGACGCAGGATTAACGTCAGATACTATATCTAGACGCGCTGCGCCGCTGGGGATGCTTCGGGGACGCAGCGATTCCAAAAAATCCGAGAAGACTGGCCGGAGACCCGGTCAGAGCATGGGCTTCATGCATGTGGAGCCCGGCAAGGGGACTTTTGTCTGTTTGTGCGGCGGCGGAACGGACGCGGGGTAGAGGGACATCGACATGTTCAATGATACGTCAAAGACGGTGGATATGCGTGAAGTAGAGGCCAAGGTTTCAGCCATCATTTCGGGCGAGCATGCCCCGCAGCGCGGCCAGCGCGCGGGGGCACCTGCAAACGAGCAGGAGCCTGAAATTCCGTTCAAACTGGCCGATCAGCGTGTCCAGGTCGCTCACGGCAGCGCGGTGAAAGTGGACCGCTCGCGCGATGCGCTGCTGACCGAGTTCGGCAAGGCGACGCTGCGCGACCGCTATCTGATGCCGGGTGAAAGCTTTCAGGACCTGTTTGCGCGTGTCGCGTCCTACTATTCGGATGATGCGGAGCACGCCCAGCGTCTTTATGACTATATCTCCAAGCTCTGGTTCATGCCGGCGACGCCCGTTCTTTCGAATGGCGGCACGCAGCGCGGCTTGCCGATTTCCTGCTTCCTCAATGAAGCGACGGACAAGCTGGAAGGCATTGTCGGCCTCTGGAACGAGAATGTCTGGCTGGCGGCCAAGGGCGGCGGCATCGGCTCCTATTGGGGCAATCTGCGCTCCATCGGCGAGAAGGTGGGCGGCAATGGCAAGACCTCGGGCATCATTCCCTTCATCCGTGTGATGGACTCGCTCACGCTGGCGATCAGCCAGGGCTCACTGCGCCGCGGCTCGGCGGCCTGCTATCTGCCTGTCGATCACCCGGAGATCGAGGAATTCGTCGAAATCCGCCGCCCGACGGGCGGGGACCCGAACCGTAAGGCGCTCAACCTGCATCATGGCGTGCTGATTTCCGATGCCTTCATGCGCGCGGTGGAAGCGGATGAAGACTGGGCACTTCTTTCGCCCAAGGACGGTACGGTGCAGAAGACTGTTTCGGCCCGGGGCCTCTGGATCCGCATGCTCACCGCGCGGATCGAGACGGGCGAGCCTTACATGATCTTCAAGGACACGGTGAACAATGCCCGTCCCGAGCATCACAAGCTTGCCGGTCTTGAGGTGAAGACTTCGAACCTTTGCGCCGAAATCACGCTGCCCACGGGCACGGATCATCTGGGCAATGAGCGCACGGCAGTGTGCTGCCTCTCCTCGCTCAATGTGGAGAAGTTCTTCGAGTGGCAGGACCATCCGACGTTGATCGAAGATGTGATGCGCTTCCTCGACAATGTGATCCAGGACTTCATCGACCGCGCGCCGGACGATATGGCGCGGGCGAAATATTCCGCCATGCGTGAACGCTCGGTCGGTCTTGGTGTGATGGGTTTCCACTCTTTCCTGCAGGCCAACATGATCCCCTTCGAGGGTGTGATGGCGAAAGTGTGGAACAAGAAGATGTTCACGCATATTCAGGATCAGGTGAATGCGGCCTCCCGCACGCTGGCGGAAGAACGCGGGCCTTGCCCGGACGCGGCCGATTACGGGCTTATGGAGCGCTTCTCCAACAAGACGGCGGTGGCGCCGACGGCGTCCATCTCCATCATTTGCGGCGGCACGAGCGCGGGCATCGAGCCGATTGCGGCAAACTCCTACACGCACAAGACGCTGTCGGGCTCTTTCAACGTGAAGAACCGTCACCTGAAAAAACTGCTGCAGGAAAAAGGCCGCGATGATGAGGACACCTGGTCCGAGATCGTGGTGAATGGCGGCTCGGTGCAGAATCTCGACTTCCTGACGGACGAGGAAAAAGACGTCTTCAAGACGGCCTTTGAACTCGACCAGCGCTGGGTGGTGGAACATGCCGCCGACCGCGCGGCGATGATTGATCAGGCTCAGTCGGTGAACATCTTCCTGCCGGCGGATGTGCATAAGCGCGAGCTGCATCAGCTTCACTTCCAGGCCTGGAAGAAAGGCGTGAAGTCGCTCTATTACTGCCGTTCGCTTTCGATCCAGCGCGCTGAAAAGGCGCAGGGCGGCGGCGCGGCGGCCGAACTGATGGCCCCGCCTTCCAAGGCTGCCGAAGTGCCGCTCAAGACGCTGCAGGAAGTGGCCGTTGAATCGCGCCTTGCGCAGAACGGCCAGGGCCAGGTGCAGGCGGTCAACCCGGCGGAGCAGAACGACTACGACGAGTGTCTTGCCTGTCAGTAAGTGTAACGTGAGTGCGTCATGGCCCGGCTCCGTCCGGGCCATCCACGTCTTAAAAGCAGAATGAGCGGGAGCATCCCATGTCCCTTCTTGAAGAGCGCGCCACCTACAAGCCCTTCCGCTATCCCTGGGCCTATGATGCCTGGCTGACCCAGCAGCGCATTCACTGGCTGCCGGAGGAAGTGCCGCTGGCGGATGATGTGAAGGACTGGGCGAAATCGCTGACCGAGGCGGAGCGCAATCTGCTGACCCAGATCTTCCGTTTCTTCGTGCAGGCGGATGTGGAAGTGAATAACTGCTACATGAAGCATTATTCGCAGGTCTTCAAACCGACCGAAGTGCAGATGATGCTTGCCGCCTTCTCGAACATCGAGACGGTGCATATTTCCGCCTATTCGCACCTGCTCGACACGATCGGCATGCCGGAAGTCGAATATGAAGCCTTCATGAAATACAAGCAGATGAAGGACAAATACGACTACATGCAGGAGTGGGGCGTGTCCACCAAGCAGGATATCGCCAAGACGCTCGCCGTGTTCGGCGCCTTCACCGAAGGCGTGCAGCTTTTCGCCTCCTTCGCCATTCTCATGAACTTCCCGCGCTTCAACAAGATGAAGGGCATGGGCCAGATCGTGACATGGTCGGCGCGCGACGAAACGCTGCACACCAATTCCGTGATCAAGCTCTTCCGCACCTTTGTGGACGAGAACAAGGACATCTGGAACGACGAGCTGCAGCGCGAAATTTACAAAGCCTGCGAAACGATCATCCATCACGAGGATGCGTTTATCGATCTCGCTTTCGAGGCGGGGGATGTGGAAGGGCTGACCGCGGAGCAGGTGAAATCCTATATTCGTTGGATCGCCAATACGCGCCTCTCCCAGCTCGGCCTTCTGCCCATCTACCGCGTGGACAAGAACCCGCTGCCCTGGATGGACGAAATGCTGAACGGCATCGAGCACACCAACTTCTTCGAAAACCGCGCCACGGAATATTCGAAGGCCTCTACGAAAGGCACGTGGGACGAGGCGTTTGATTAAAACGCTTCCGCCGCCCCAGCACTTGTTGCCGGGGCCCATTGGCGGCGCGGCATATAAATCCGCTTCTTCGATTTTCTGAAAGGCGAGTGGGTCCCGGGAATAAATCCCGGGATGACGTCTGTGGGGGTGCAACCCCAGGGGCCAAACGGCGCGGCCTCAGTTCCGCGCTGTGGACCCCGGCACAAGGCCGGGGTGACACTCTTTATGTGTGTCTAGGCTTGGCCATTTACATGGGCTGTCACCCCGGGCTTGTCCCGGGGTCTGTAGCTGCCATCAGAAGAGTAAGCTGCTCTTTATTCCCGCTTTCGCAGCAATGACAAAACAAGGCTCAATCATATTCGTCATGCGAGAGGATCTTTGGCGATTTGGTCAACTTATGACGCTTCTCTGTCCCAATGTTCGAATATCTGCAGGGCTTTTCTTTGTTGCGAGTCGTGATGTCCTTTTGGTTCAGGTGCGACAATTGTGCAGCGCATAAATCGCCTCTTCTGTATACCGACGATAGAATTTTATGTACGAGAGAAAGCTGATTGTAGTTATCGCAACGCAGGAAATTACTAACCCATCTTGCACGACTGCTTCTGGAGATGGGGTGGTGTTGAGGTGAGTGATTATGACGTTCCAACTAACTAGATTAAACACAAAAACCGTTGATCGCATGAAGCCATATAAGGTGAGGTAGTTGTACATTCTGAGGAAGGCAATGTTGTTGGTGTTGATGACGTAAGCATTTGCCCACTTGAACCAGTCACCGACGTTTGCTGTGCCTATGGTTTTGGACTTAATTGGAGCTCCGATTTGATCTGTATGAAACAAAGCGTCGATAATAATCGAATCTGGAAGAGGCTTTATAACGGATCGCCGTGCGCCAATTACTGCGGAAGCGATAAAGCCAACTGTTAGAGGGAGGAGGAAAACGTGCAGCAACGTGAAGCTCGTAAATGACTGCGCTTCTCTGATCGATGACAAGAGCGAATTGTTCTCGGCTTGACCGCTATCTTCAGTGATCTTCTTTTGACTTGTGTAGGCCAGTTCAAACCAATTAGCTTTTAAGTAGTTACGGAACGCCCAAGCTGATGGGTACCCTTCCCATATAACGAGAAACCGCTCGATCGTTATTGATGAGAGGAAGCTTATGAGGTGACCTATTAGATAGCTAAAGATCAGCAAGATGACGGCGAAAATAATCTTCTCGGTTGCGCCATACGCCCCGATACCGTCTCGAAGTTCCGTATAAGAAGGTAAAAATGAAAACGCCTCCAATGGCGGCGGTAACGCGAGTATAAAAACTAGAGTCAGTAAGCCCGGAGCGAGATACCCTATGATATCATACACGGTGAATGGCATGCGTTCGACGCGAACATTTGCCCCCTGTTGAGACATTATTCCCCCTATATGCTAACTTCCTCCGCCAATGTAGCATCCTGAATTAATTTGAGGCTGGCTAGCTAAATCAAATAAGTTGCTACTGCCGTTTAAAGCGAACTCTCGTAATCGAGGCCGATATCCAGACACGGCGCCGAATGCGTGATCCAGCCGGCTGAGATGATGTCGACGCCGGCCTGCGCAATGGGGCCTGCCGTTTGCGCGGTCACGCGGCCCGAGGCTTCAAGCACGGCGCGGCCTGCATTGATGGCAACGGCCTCGCGCAGCATGTCCGGGCCCATATTGTCGAGCATCACGATGTCGGCGCCCGCGCCGAGCGCTTCTTTCAATTGCTCCAGCGTATCCACCTCAATTTCGATCTTCACCATATGACCGATATGGCCGCGTGCGCTTTCGATGGCGGCGGTGATGCCGCCTGCGGCTGCAATGTGATTGTCCTTGATGAGCACGCCGTCATCGAGGCCGAAGCGGTGATTGACGCCGCCGCCGCAGCGCACGGCATATTTTTCAAAGGCGCGCAGATTGGGCGTTGTCTTGCGCGTGCAGGTGATGCGCGCTTTCGTGCCTTCCACCGCTTTCACGATTTCCCGTGTCGCCGTGGCGATGCCGGAAAGGTGGCCGAGAAAATTCAAAGCCACACGCTCGCCGGTGAGGATGGAGCGCGCGCGCCCTTCAATCGCCATGATGATGTCGCCGGGCGCTACATCCGAGCCATCCGGGTTCTGCACGGAGCAGCGCAATTCGCTGTCCACGAGGCGGAAGGCCATGCGCGCCGTATCGAGGCCTGCGACGGTGCCTGGCTGGCGTGCGCGCATCACGACAAGGGCGTCCTTGTTTGACGGCACCGTTGCCTGCGAGGTCAGATCGCCCGCGCGGCCAAGATCTTCCAGCAGCGCCGCCTTAACGGCAGGTTCGATGAGGAGCGGAGAAAGAGGCTCGATCATCCGGTCTGTCCTTTTTTAAGTGGTGCGGTGTCGCCCTGAAGCGTAAGGAAAGTGCGCTGCGCGAAGGCGGGGCGCGGTTCGGCAAAGTCGTTGCGGGTGTGGCCGCCGCGGCTTTCTTCCCGCGCAAGGGCCGCGCGCGCCATAAGATGGGCGGCGATGGCGGGGTTTTCAAAGCGGCTTGCGCGCCCGGCTTCGTCCCGCAAATTTTCGATTTCTTCCAGCGCGCGGGCAAGGCCCTTTGCCTCGCGCACCACGCCCACATGGGCGCTCATGGCGCGGCGGAGCGCGAGCAGCGCGTCTGCATCCAGCATCTGCGCATCCGTCAGTTCCGGTGCGGGCGCGCTGGCGCTCACTTGCGGCAGGGAGGCATTCATGATGTCGGCGGCAACGCGCGCGCCGAAGACGACAGCCTCAAGCAGCGAGTTCGAAGCCAGGCGGTTTGCGCCGTGGGCGCCGGTGGAGGCCACCTCGCCGCAGGCCCAGAGCCCTTCAAGGGAGGAGCGCCCGTTCTCATCCGCCGCGACACCGCCCATGTGGTAATGCGCGGCGGGGGCGACGGGGATGGGGGCGCGCACCGGGTCGATGTCGAGCTTCATGCAATTGGCATAGACGGTGGGGAAGGCGTGTGGAAACTTCGTGCCCACGGCGTCCCGCGCATCGAGAAAGACTTTTTCGCCCTTCTGCGTTCGCGCGGCGATGGCGCGGGCCACCTGATCGCGCGGCAGCAATTCATCAACGAAGCGCGCACCGCCCGCATCCACCAGCTTCGCACCCGCGCCGCGCAGGGCTTCCGTCACCAAAGGCGCAGGGTCTTTTTCCGCGTCAATCGCGGTCGGATGGAACTGCACGAATTCAGGATCGGCGATGAGGGCGCCGGCGCGCGCGGCAATGGCAAGGCCCTGGCCGCGGCTTTCAGCCGGGTTCGTCGTCACCGCATAAAGCGCCCCCGCGCCGCCCGTGGCGAGCACCGTTGCGGGTGCGCGGAAGGTGACGGGGCGGCCCGCCACCAGCGCATGAAGGCCGGTGATGCGCGCGCCTTCCGAAATCAGTTCATAGGCTTCGGCATTTTCGATGATGCGGATGGAAGGGGCGGCGCGCACCGCGGCGATGAGCGCTTCCATGATCGCCTTGCCCGCCATGTCGCCCCGCACATGCACGATGCGCGCGCGCCCATGCGCCGCTTCCAGCCCCACGGCGAGCTTGCCTTCCAGGTCGCGGTCAAAGGGAACGCCGAGCTGCAACAGATCGGCAATGCGGGCCGGGGCCTCGCGCGCCAGAAGATGGGCAATGGCTTCATCCACCAGGCCTGCGCCCGCGGCAATCGTGTCGGCGGCGTGGTCTTCTGCGCGGTCGCCTTCATGCACGGCGGCGGCGATGCCCCCTTGCGCCCAGGCGGAGGAGGCGCCATTGCCGATGGGCGCGGCGGCAAGCACCGTCACGCGCAGCGGCGCGAGTTTCAATGCGGTGAAAAGGCCCGCCAGCCCGCCGCCGGCGATCAGAACATCGCCGGCGTCTTCGGTGTCGCTCAAGCGGGGCAAGATGGTTGTCCGCTTACATCAAACAGGCAGGTTGATCATGCGCTCGACAGCCAGGCGCGCGCGGGCGGCAAGGGCGGGGTCCACCGTCACTTCCTCGCGCATATAGACAAGGCTTTCGAGAATGTTCGGCAGCGTGATCCGCTTCATGTGCGGGCAGAGATTGCACGGCCGCACGAATTCCACCTCCGGCGTTTCCGCCGCCACATTGTCGCTCATGGAGCATTCCGTCACCATGACGACGCGTTTGGGCTTATTCACCTTCACCCAGTTGATCATGGCGGAGGTAGAGCCGGAGAAGTCGGCTTCCTTCACCACGTCGGGCGGGCATTCGGGGTGGGCGATGATGACGATATTCGGGTCATCCTCGCGGTAGGCGCGCAGCTCTTCCGGCGTGAAGCGCTCATGCACTTCGCAGGAGCCTGCATAAGTGTGGATCTTCACATTGGTCTGGGCGGCCACATTCATGGCGAGATACTGGTCCGGGATCATGATAACTTCCGGGGTGCCCAGGCTCTCCACCACCTGCACAGCGTTCGAAGAGGTGCAGCAAATGTCGCTTTCCGCTTTCACATCCGCCGTGGTGTTCACATAAGTGACGACCGGCACGCCAGGGTGCTTTTCGCGCAGCGCGCGCACATCCGCGCCGGTAATCCCTTCGGCGAGCGAGCAGCCCGCCCGGCTGTCGGGAATGAGCACGGTCTTTTCCGGGCTCAGAATTTTCGAGGTCTCGGCCATGAAGTGCACGCCGCACTGGACGATCACATCCGCATCCGCGCGGGCGGCTTCTTTGGCCAGGTGCAGCGAGTCGCCCATGATGTCCCCCACACAGTGGAAGATTTCCGGCGTCATATAGTTATGCGCCAGCAGCACGGCGCCCCGCTGCTTTTTCAGATCGTTGATCGCCTTGATGTAAGGCGCGAAGAAGGGCCACTCGATGGAGGGGATGACATGCTTCACCCGCTCGTAATAGGGCTCCATTTCCTTCGCCAGGCCCGGCGTGAATTCCAGCTCGGGCATCTCCAGCGGCTTGAAGCCGCGCGCAGGCTGCGGCGCCTCTTTTTTCACGGCGGGGGTTTCGCCGGGGCGTTTGTCCAATACGAGGGCCATCTCTGCCTCCTTATACTCACTTTGAGTATAAATAATCGCTCAAAAAATACCGGCCGGGGCCAGCGGAGAGGCTTATGCTACGTTTGAGCATTAGCCACGTCAAGCGAGATATGATGTTTCTGCGAAGGAGGTCAAGGGGGGTGGTTCAACTTTAAATTTCATCATAAACTCCGTAGTTTAATTCTTTCGCTGGACAAAGATATCATGCCCTTATTGCCTCAACCTAAAGACGGCGAGCGTTTGCAAACGAAAGGTCGCGATACACAGTTTTCCTTCTGGCCGACGAGGCGCCTTCGCGCTCACGCCAAAATTCAACCGGTTCTTTTTGCTCTAGAGCCTTGGGGTATCATCGAAAGTTATGTGAAGAAGAAATGTAAAAATACTCGATTGCCTGAAGCGCTATCCTGCTTGTCACAAGCACATGATTTCTACCTCGTAGGTACGGAGAAGGGCGTGGCAGCTGGAAGGCCTCTAGCCCTTTATTATGCGTACATGAATTTGGCTAAAGTGATATGCCTAACTCACGGTCCGCATAGCACATTTAATAATGCGCAGCACGGATTGTCTGGAACTGCGCAAGCCGATTTTGAAAGTTCAACGTTAGATGCCTATAGGTCGCCGGGGCGGGCAGGAAAGCTGCAAAATTTTTCTGAATTGATGCAAGCTATATCAGGAAGGCACGTTCCAAGACGTGGGACGCAGTATGAGTTAGGACATATCCTGCCGCAAATACTGCCCGGGCATCGACTTTGGGCGCAGGCGTCAAGTAAAACAGAACGCTTCATAGCTTTTGAAAGCATCCAGTTTTGGCGTTCCACCCATAACCAAAAAGTTTGGTTGCGTCTTCATGTTATGGCTGATGACTTGTCACGACTTAGTGTGACACATCAGAAGTTTCTTGATGAGTCAGGGCTTAGTTCCGATTTCTCGGAGGTAAAGTGTGATCGAAAAATAGAGGGGAACAAAGTTCTTTGTTTTGAACAGCGTACTGCAAAGCCGTATCCCCATCGCCACCCGGCCAACGTTCTTTCGGAATTAGTTGAGTTGGTAAAGCCGCATCTTTGGGCCACCGTAGCCTCTGTTCCGCCGTATCGTCGATATTATGCGTATCTCTGTCCGAGCGCAGATAGCAGATCTCTGTTGCCGCAACTCCTTTCCGTTTATGCGCTCACATATTATCTTGGTTCGATAACTCGGTATCGGCCTCATGAGTTTGATCGTCTTCTTGCGGAAAAATTTGGTGCGCGACTACATGACTTTGTGACAGGGCAGCCCGATCAGTTCCTTTACTTGTTGGCCTCAGAGATTTTGCGCCAAGATATTGCTCGGCCAAGTATAATTTAGATCTGCTATGTGCGTTTGAATAATGTTAAGCATAAGTCTTGCATGCAGCGATAGCAGGCAGTTTCTGTACTATTGTATTTCATGGGTGTGATTCAAATGAACACAGCGGACTGGGCCTTGGCAGTTAGTTTTGGATCAATGTTGATTGCTGCTGCTGCGTTCATTTGGAACGTTTGGGCAAAATTCATACTTCCAAAACCAAAACTCGATGTGTCATTTAACGCTATGAAGGCTCTCGGTAACGTTGGATTCGATGGGAATATTTTTGTTCTGGCTACGACCAACGTGGGACCGTTCAGCAGCACGATAAAGATGGCAGTTGTTCGCATGCAGCCAAAACGATTTTGGCAACGTCACAGAACTGGAGTGTTGAATCCGCTCCATAATTTCCCTTTGCAAACAAACTTTACACTAGGCCCATTTAGTGGAGGACTTCCCAAGCAGTTGGGCATTGGTGAAGAGTTCTCTCTCTATTTTCCATATAATGCCGAGTCAGAGCTCGCCGAAGTAGAAAGAGTAGGCGTTCTCGACACATTTGGACGAAGCCACTGGTGCTCCACGAAACAAATGCGACATGTGAAGGAGCGATTTGGGAAAGATTTTGGCGAGACCGGCTTATCCACGAGAACAGACAGCTTCGTGAAATATTGCTTAGAAAATTGATTGGAAGGCGGGAGGTGGTCGATTGTTGATCTTTCACCCCACCCCAATATCAAAATGCAGCACCTCTTCGCGCGTTCCTAACTTCGTATAAAGAGCAATGGCGGGGGCGTCGCCGTGGTCGGCCTGGACGAAGATCACCCAAGCGCCGCGGGCGCGGGCGTGGGGTTTCAGGGCTTCGATGAGGGCGGTGGCGATGCCTTCCCGGCGGCGGGCCGCGTCGACGGCGAGGTCGTAGATGTAAACCTCGCTCCGTTCCTGCTCGAATTTCGGCAGCACGTAAGCGGCGAGGCCGCCGATCACTTTTTCAGGCTGTTCTTTATCCATTGCGGCAAGCGCGATGAAGTTTCTGTCCGAGAGCAGTTCCTCCCGGTAGGCCTTGCCCGGCATGGCGGCGGTGTAGGTCTCCTTTTCCTCGAACACCTCCCCGAACAGGGTAAGCCAGGCTTCAAAGCGTGCGCCGTCTGATCCGGTGAGGCGGGTGATGGTGAAGGGGATGGGTGTCATGGGTATTCCGCTTTTCTGTTCTCCTTCAGCGTCATGGCCCGCTTTAAGCGGGCCATCCACGGAGGTTTGCCGCAGCTTTTGAGTATGCCGCACGTGGATACCCCGCTTAAAGCGGGGCATGACGGTTTAGAGAGATTGGGGGGCGGGCGGGTTTCTCCTAGAGTATATTTATTCCGCGTGTCACCCCGGCCCCCGTGCCGGGGTCCATGGGCCGCGCAGCAAGCGGAGATGCCGCTTGGACCCCGGGACAAGCCCGGGGTGACAATCGGAAGAACGTGGGAAGCGGGAGAGGCGACTTCTCTGCCCCTCTTTAATTGCAACTTATTCGCAACAATGCTATCCGCTTGGGGCAATTTACTCTAGCGGCGCGGGCACGGCTTCGCGCGGCAGGATGGTGAGAGGGACGGCGAATGAGTGTGACCGCGGGCTGGAAAAGCCGGGGGTTCTGGCTGCGGCATGTGCGCATGTGGCACTGGGTCAGTTCCGCGCTCTGCCTGGCGGGCATGCTGCTTTTCTCCGTCACGGGCATCACGCTCAATCATGCCGGCGCCATCGGCGCTTCGGCGGAAGTGACCGAGCTTGAGGCCGCGCTGCCGCCCGCCCTGCAAGAAGAGCTGAGCGCGCTGGAGCGGGATGGGCGCGGGCCGGTGCCGGAGGCGCTGGCGGGGTGGCTTTCCGACGCGCTTTCCATCGAGACGGCGGGTCGCACCGCCGAGTTCTCGCCCATCGACATCTATATCGCGCTGCCGCGCCCCGGCGGGGATGACTGGGTGAGCGCGGATCTTGAAACCGGCGAAGTGTTTTATGAGGCAACCGACCGGGGCTGGATCGCCTATCTCAACGACCTGCACAAGGGCCGGGATACGGGCGCCGTCTGGGGCTGGTTCATCGATATTTTTGCGGCGGCGAGCATCGTCTTCTGCCTGACCGGGTTCTTCCTTCTTTATACCTATGCGCCGATGCGCCCGCGCACCTGGCCTGCGGTGGGGGCGGGGTTTCTTATTCCCGTGCTGCTCGCGCTTTTCTTCATTCATTGAGTTTTCACGGGGGTTTTCATGCGCAAACTCGTTCCTGCCGGCTTGACGGCCAGCCTTTTGGGCGCGCCTGCCGCGCTTGCCGGTGAAATGGAAATCAATGTCGAGATTCCCCGCCTCGATGTGGCGGAATATCACCGCCCTTATGTGGCGCTCTGGATCGAAACGCCGGACCACAAGGCCGCGGCCAATCTCGATGTCTGGTATGACCTTGCCCTGCCGGACAAGGAAGGCACGGAGTGGCTGAAGGATATGCGCCAATGGTGGCGGCGCACGGGCCGCTCGCTCGACATGCCGGTGGACGGGATTTCCAGCGCGACCAAAGCGCCGGGCACACACCAGCTGACATTTTCCGCTGATGCCGCGCCGCTGGCCGATCTGCCGCCCGGTGAATACCGCCTTGTTATTGAGGCCGCGCGCGAGGTGGGCGGGCGCGAGCTTTTGCGTCTTCCCTTCCAATGGCCGCCTGAAGACGCCGCAGAAGAAACCGCTAAGGGCGAACACGAGCTTGGCGCGGTGCGCCTCACGCTCAAGCCCTGAGAGTTCCGCGCCAGAATTTCATAAAGGAGAAATGCCATGTCCCGCTTCCAGAGTTTTTTCCGTTCCTTCGCCGCGGGTGCGGCCGCGCTTTCCCTCGTTTCGCTGGCAGGCCCCGCAGAGGCGCACCGCATGTGGCTGCATCCTTCCGCCACCGTGCTTTCGGGGGAGGACCCTTGGCTCATCGTGGACGGGGCGATTGCGAATGAGCTTTTCTATTTCGAATATTACGCGCTTCCTCTTGAAGGGCTTGCCATCACCGCGCCGGACGGCACGTCCGCCGAGCCGCAAAACCTCAATCATGGGCATTACCGCTCCAGCTTCGAGGTGCAGTTGGTGCAGGACGGCACCTACAAGGTGGCCGTGGCGCAGGACGCAGCCTTTGCGAAATACATGCAAGACGGCGAAACGAAATATTGGCGCGGTATGGCGGGTGAGATCGGAAGCGCTATTCCTGCAGGCGCGGAAGAAGCTGAAGTGACGCATCTCGAGCGGCGCTTTGAGGTGTTCGCCACGGTGGGCGCGCCCACTGAAACGGTGTTCACGCCCACGGGCAAGGGCCTGGAGATGGTGCCCGTCACGCATCCCAATGATCTTTTCGCGGGTGAGGAAGCCACGTTCAAGCTGCTGCTTGATGGGGCGCCTGCGGCCGGTCTCGATGTTGAAATCGTCAAGGGTGGCAGCCGTTACCGTGATGCGGCGGGCGGGGAAACCGTGACGGCGGATAGCGAAGGTCTCTTCTCCTTTACCTGGCCGGAAGCCGGCATGTATTGGCTGGGCGCTGAAACGGTGGATGAGAACACCGGCATCCCCGGGGCGCAAAAGCGCAATGCGAGCTACAGCGCCACGCTGGAAGTGCTGCCGCAGTAAGCCTCATGGCGCGGCATGTGCTCATTCCGCCTTTGATCAACCCTGTGGCCCCGCCCAAAGGCACCGGGCCGCAGGACATCGCGCTGCTGCAGGGCGAAACCATGGGCACAAGCTGGTCGGTGCGGTTTGTTTGCCCGCCCGGCCTTCATGTACCCGCGCTTCTTCCCCGCATCGACGCTGTGTTTGCCCGGATCATCGATCAGATGAGCAGCTGGGTGCCGGGCTCGGTTCTCAGCCGCTTCAATGGCGCGGCGCTGGGCACGCGCTTTGATCTGCCGGATGATTTTTTCACCGTGCTGGAGGCGGCCGTCACGCTCGCAGAAGAAACGGGCGGCGCGTTCGATCCCGCCATGGGCGCGCTCACCGCGCTTTGGGGTTTCGGGCCGGGGGAGGCGCGAGGGGCGCCGCCCTCACCGGAGGAAATTGCAACGGCGCGGGCGCGGTGCGGCTGGCGGCGTCTTTCTTTTGACAGACACGCGCGGACGCTCACGCAAGCAGGCGGCGTGCAGCTCGATCTTTCGGGCATCGCTAAGGGCTATGCGGTGGACAGGCTGGGCGCGGCGCTGGAGGTGGCGGGCATTCATCATTATCTTGCCGAGATCGGCGGCGAGCTGAAGGGCAGAGGCGTCAAACCCGACGGCACGCCCTGGTGGGCCGCTTTGGAACGTCCGCCCGGTTTTGAAGAGACAGGCGAATACATTGCCGCGCTGCACGGGCTTTCCGTTGCAACCTCAGGCGATTACATCCGCTATTTCGAACGCGGCGGCGTGCGCTATGCGCATACGCTCGACCCGCGCAGCGGTATGCCCGCAGCACATGGCGTTGCCGCCATCACGGTGCTTCATGAAAGCTGCATGAGGGCTGATGCGCTTGCCACGGCGCTGGGCGTCATGGGTCTCGATGAGGGGATGGCCTTTGCCCGCGCAAAGGATATTGCCGCGCTCTTTCTTCTGCGCGGGCAGGCGGAGGAGCACATGTCCCCCGCCTTTGCCGCGATGCTTGAGTGAGCCTTACGCTTCTTCCGTTCCGGCTTTACCCGCGCGGAAGACGACGCGCTGATAAAAGAGGCCGAGGCCGATCAGCGCGAGACCTAGCCCGATGAAGGAAAGCGCGCGCAACGCCCCGCCCAGATTGCTCATATCGAAGAGAAACACCTTCACCACCACAAGGCAGATGAGGCCGAGCGAGGCAAAGCGCAGCGCCTGCTCTTTCAGCTTCATGCCGGCGGCCAGAAGTCCCGCGCCGAAGATCAGCCAGGCAAGCGAATAGGTGTAGCTTTCGGTTTCGCCCGTGGGGCCGCTCAACACATCGCCCTGGAAGGCCTGGCGGATTTCGAGCGAGTAATACGCAAAGAGCATGATGAGCGCATAGGCGCCGTGGAGCATGAGTTCCGTGCGGCGGTTGGCGTTGCCGTCTTCCCGCTGCACTTCTCTTGCCCCGTAAAGCGCAAGGGCGGCGGGCAGCAGATAGGCGGCCAGCAGCGCATCGAGCGGGAAGCTGCCCGCCACGGGATCGCCGGTAAAGAGCGGGTTCAGCGTGAAGAGCGCGACGAGCAGGCTTTGGGCGAGCGCCACATAGCGCAGGCCCCTAAGGCCTTTGCGCATCAGGTTCAGCGGCCCGCCGCTGTGCAGTTTTGCCAGCGCGAGAGAAAGCGCGAGCCAGCTTGTGGTCAAGAGTCCGTGCTGCAAGAGGTCGAAGCTTGCCGCAAAGAGCACGCCGCCCGAGAGATAGTGATTGATCTCAAGCGAGACGAGCACGACCGCGAGCAGCGCGGCGGCGGCTTCGAAAAACTCCTTCTCCCGCAGGCTACCGCTTTGCTCAAAGAGTTTTGCCGCACCCCAGAAGGCAATCATGGGCAGGCTGTAGAGATAAAGGATGAGATTGAAGAACGGCGTTGTTCCAATGCCGTATTCGAGCAAGGAGGGATTGCAGAGCAGGCGGATCAGCACCGCCGCGCCGAGCGCCAGCGCCAGGTGCCCAAGCATCGGCACGGGCAGTTTCACGCGCACATAGGCTGTGCCTGCCACCAGCAGCGCCAGCGCAATGGTGAGCCAGCCTTCCTGCAGGATGATGGCAAGCGCGAGCGTGATCGCGGCAAGGGTGGCGGTTGCATAAGCGGCGGCGGGCACGGTCTGGCCCTTGTCGCCTTCAAGGCTTGCCGCAAAGCGCCGGGTGCCTTCGCCGTAAGCGATGCCCAGGGCCAGCGCCAGCGCGCCCCAGGAAAGGTCCGGGGTCAGGCCTGTCATCCGCCAGAAGAGAATGAAAAAGGTGAGCACCGGCATGGCGGCGGAAAGCGTTGCCCAGAGCGCGCGGCGTTCGCCTTTCAGAATGCGCCAATAGCCGAAGCCGCCATAAAGCGCCATGAGCGCGATGCCTGCAAGGCCAAGCCCCATGGCTTCGCCAGGCACAAGCGGCTGGGTCAGCGCTACGCCGAAATCATCCCCTGCGCTTGCCAGCCGCCAGGTGGCGAGGACCGCAAGGGCGGGCAATGCAGCGGCGGCTGCCGTCAGCGCAAAATCACCGCGCCGCCAGATGAAGGCGAAGGTGAGCGCCATATAGGCGGCAAAGAAGGTGAGCGAGGGCGCCCCGTGCCCGTCTGCCCAAACCAGGAAAAGCATGAGCACGCCGTTCAAGGCAGCGGCGGGCAGGATAAGTCCTTTCCAGTTGAAGGTGCCTTTCGGCTCCGCCGCGCCGCGTTCGCTCCAATAGAAGGCGGCGCCATAAAGGATAAGCAGGTGGAGGCCGATGGCGATGGCGTCTCCCGGTCCATAAAGCCCCACCATCCAGATCAGCGGCCATAGCGCGCTGGCGCCAAGGGTGACATGAGAGAGCCAGCGCCAGTTCCTGATTTCGGCGGTGAAGAGCGCCGCGCCCAGCACGAAGGTGAGATAAAGGAAAAGAAGTTCCGGCTGCGGGTCATCGGAGGCAACAAGCGCCGGGGTCAGCACGGCGCCCAGAAGGCCGATCAGGCCGAGATAGCTCACATGCACCGCTGAAAGAAGCGTCGCGGCGATGGAGACAAGCGCAAGCAGGGCAAAGGCGGCGATGGGCGGCAGGAAGCCGTAAAGCGCATAAGCGGCATAAACCGTTCCATAAGCGGCAATGATGCCGGCGGCAGTGAGAATGGGCGGGATGGCGGCGGCTTTTTCAGAGGGCAATCTCGTCAGCGAGGGGGCGCGGCGGCTTGCCTCGCCCAGCGCCAGCAGCGCGGCGGCAAAAAGAGCGCCGAAAAAGATGCGCGCGCCGGGGCCGAAATAGCCCTGCTCCACGGAATAGCGGACGAGAAAGAGCCCGCCCAGTGCGAGCGCCAGACCGCCTACCCAGACGGCCCAGCGTGTGCCGAGCATCTGCTCAAGGCCCGCGCTTTCCTTTTTGGGTTTCGGCGCAGCAGCAGGCGGTTTTTGCGGGGCAACGCCCCAGCCGCGGGGTCCGGCGGGGGTTTCTTCTTCGCCGGGCGCGGCAGGTTCGGGCTCAACCTCCGGCTCGGGGGCGGTTTCTGCTTCCGGCTCTTTCTCCGGCGCGGGGGCTTGCGGCGCCGCGCCGTTCATCCGGGCATTCAGCTCGGCAATGGCGGCAAAGGCCTCCTCGATCCGTCGCTCTGCGGCGGCGGCGCGCTTATCCGCGCTGCGCGCCATCACGACCGCCACGGCGACGGGCAGGAAGGCGATCAGAAATATGAGCAATGCCATGTCCGCCATTGAGGTCCCCTCTCTTCAAATTGGCCGTTCACACTACCGAACAGAATCAAAATAAGGGAGGTTTAAAGGGCGGGGATAAGTCCGTCAGACTTGGTTGTTTACGCGGCTGCGGGAGGGAGCGAGGCGCAGGCCCGGCGCGGGGCGTTCGTTCACGATCTCCCGGCGGAAGCGGAACTGTTCTGCCGGGCGCCCGCCGGTGCGGGTGGTGATGCGGCCCGTGCCTTCCACAAGGCCTGCCTTTTCGACCAGACGGCGGAAATTCTGCTTGTGCACATGCAGGCCCAGCAGCGCTTCGGTCATTTGCTGCAGCTCGAAAAGGGTGAAGGTGTCCGGCATCAACTCGAAAATCACCGGGCGGTATTTCAGTTTCGCGCGCACGCGGCCCATGGCGGTGGCGAGGATGCGGCGGTGATCGAACTGCATGGGTTTGCCCAGCGGCGGTGAAATGTCGCCGGGTTTTTTTGCGTGGGGGCGGCCATCGCGCCAGGCTTCGAGGACGAGACCGGCGCTATAAAGAAGCTCATAGCGTTCCAGCACTTTTTCTTCGTCCCACTGCACACCGTCCACGCCGAAGCAAAGCCGCAGCCGATCGATGCGCCGCCCGCGCTCATATTCTTCCGCGCTTTTGCCTTGGGTCTGCGCGGCCCATTCGCGCAAATGGGGAATGAGCACTTTGTCGATGATGGGCGGTTTGCCCTCGCGCCAGTCTTCCCACGGGAAATATTGATACCAGGGGGACCAGCGCGCGCCTTCGATCTCGGCGGTCTGGCCGCGGGTCAGGGCGAGATATCCGACGGATACCACATGGTCCGCGCCCGGATCTTCTTCCGCCGCATGGCGGCCCCGGTCGCCGAATGTGTAAAGCTGTTCCACATAGCCAAGCTGCAGGCGCGTTTGTTCCTGCACCCAGCCGCGCAGGCCCTGTTCCAGCGTGCGGTGGGAAAGCGGGTCGAAGGGACCGAAAGGCAGCGTGTCGTCATTTGTCCCGTCGGCCTGTTTCGGCCCGTTATGGGGCACGGTGAGTATATGCGGCTCGTTTTCGATGACCGCAACAATCGCCGCGTTCAGGCCGATGGTCAGACGCTTCATCTGTGGCGGCGTTTGCTGTTCCGTCATGCGTGGTCCTGCGCCATCTCCCGCGGGTCCGGCCGGGCCGGCAGTTCCACAAGACAGCCTTCATAGGTGTCTTCGGCCGGGCCCATCAGTGCCAGCGCGTCCACCATGCGGCCCTGGCGCTTTAGAATATCATCGGCGATTTCCACAATCAGCCGGTTCGGGCGGGCATGCACGATCTTGCGGCGGACGAAACGGGCGAGCTGTTTTTCCTCAAGCTGAGGATTGTGCAGGCAGAGCGTCACAAAGGCCGCCGCGGTGGAGCGGCTGATGCCTGCCCAGCAATGCACCAGCATGGGCTCATTGAGGTCCCATTCGGCAATGAAATCTACAAGCTGCTGCACATGGGCTTCATCCGGCGGCACCAGAAAATCGATATAGCTGTCGATGTCGTTGACGCCGAGGCGCAGATGCCGGTCCGGGGCGAAGCCTGCGGGCGTGTCGATCATGGTTTCCGGGTCGAGCAGGCTGACCAGGCGCGCGGGGGTGATGTCGCGAATCGCATTCTCGACGGCGCTCAAGGGACTGACATAAAGCCGGGGCATGGGCCGGAATACCTGCTCGTTTGGTTGGGTTCTTGTCGGCGCAGTTTAGCAGATTTTAGCGCGCTTTTGTGGAAGTGGTTTCGCTTTCATGGGCGGCAAGCAGCTTTTCGAAGCGCCGGAGGAAGAGTTTCTGGGCCTCCGTTGGTGCCAGCGGCTTCAGGCGGACCGGGGTGAGCCCCCGCGGGCGGCCGAAAAAGGCGGCCGCTTCTTCCTCCGCGAAACCGGCAAGCTGCACCGCCTCGAAATAGGCGGAGGCGTGGTCCGCGCGCTTGATGACGCTTTCCACGGTTTGCGGCACATGGGCGGGCAGGCCGAAGCGCAGGTGGATGGCTGTGGCCAGCTTGTTCTCGAAGTCCTTGTAGTCAAAACCGAGCGCCGCCTTGAAGGGGCTGATCATGTCGCCGATTACATATTCCGGCGCATCATGCAGCAGGGCGGCGAGTTGCCATTTGGCGGGCCAGCCGGGGCGGAGGCTGGTGCAGAGTTTTTCCACAAGCACGCAATGCTCGGCGACGGAATAGGCATGGTCGCCAACCGTCTGTCCGTTCCAGCGGGCCACGCGGGCAAGACCGTGGGCGATGTCTTCTATTTCAATGTCGAAAGGAGAAGGATCGAGCAGATCGAGCCGCCGCCCGGAAAGCATGCGTTGCCAGGCGCGTTTCGGCGGTGCTTTTTTGGGAACTGCTTTCTTTGCGGGGGCCATGCCTTCTCCTCTTTCATGGGCGCCCAAGCTATCCGCGCGGCGCGGTCTTGTCGATGGAGGAGGCGCCTGTCTCAAGAAGCCTTGCTATTGGGCGCGGCCTCCGTTCATCATGAAAGCCATGACAGTTGAAGCCGCCAGATGTTCATCTGCATTTTAAGAGCTTTTCATGCCCGTAGAGCCTTTGCCGAGCGATTACCTCTACACGCCATGCGATCTGAACGATCATGCGTTCAAGACGACTCGTGAGCTTGAGGCGGTGCCGGGCCTCGTGGGGCAGGAGCGCGCGCTTGAGGCCTTGACCTTCGGCACGCGCATCAAGCGCAAGGGCTATAATCTCTTCGTGCTCGGCTCTGCCGGGGCGGGCAAGCATTCGGCGGTCATCGGCTATCTGCAGGAAGAAGCGAAAAAGCAGAAGCCGCCTTCCGACTGGGTTTACGTGAATAATTTCGACGTCTCGCACAAACCCATTGCGCTCGAATTGCCAAGCGGGCAGGCGCAGGCCCTGAAGGGCGCGCTGCAGGCGGTGCTTGATGATCTGAAAGTGGCGGTCCCGGCCATCCTGGAGAGCGAAGAATACAAGACCCGCCGCCAGGCGATCGAGGGGGAATATGCCAACCGGCAGAACCATGCCTTCGAAAGGCTGGGTAAACGCGCCGAGGATGCGGGCATCGCGCTTTTGCGCACGCCGGGCGGGCTGGTGCTCGCCCCAGCCAAGGATGGCGAGGTGCTCAAGCCGGAGGAATTCAACAAACGGCCCAAGGAAGAGCGCGAGCGCGTGGAGCGCGTTATTTCCGAACTGCAAAAAGAACTGGGTACGATCATCGAGCAGATACCGGCCTGGGAAAAGGAAAAGCATCAGCGCCTTGCCGAGCTCAACCGGGCGATTGCCGTCTCTGCCGTGAGCCGGGCCATGCGCACCGCCAAATCCGACTTCGCGCGTATGAAGAAGATTGCGGACTGGCTTGCAGGTGTCGAGGAAGACCTTGTCGGTCATATCGGGTTTTTCGCGGGCGCGGATATGGACCCCTCCATGCGTCAGCCGCTTTTCGGCGCGGGCGGGGAGGAAGATGCCGCCCCGATGCGCCGCTATGAGGTCAACATCATCGTGGACGGCGCGCATCCTGACAATGGCGGCGGCGCGCCGGTGGTCTATGCGGATCATCCGACTTTCGCGAATGTGGTGGGGCGGGTCGAACATATCTCGCGCATGGGCGCGCTGCTCACCGACTTCACGCTCATCAAGCCGGGCGCGCTGCACAAGGCCAATGGCGGTTATCTCATTCTGGATGCCGTGAAGCTCCTGCGCGAGCCTTTTGCCTGGGACGCGCTCAAGCGCGCGCTGCGCAGTCAGCAGATCGTCACGGAGTCGGCGGGCGAATATCTCAGCCTGGTGAGCACCGTGTCGCTCGAGCCTGATCCCATTCCCCTCGATCTCAAGATCGTGCTCGTAGGGGACAGGCAGATCTATTATCTGCTCTGCGCGCATGACCCGGATTTCGGTGAGCTGTTCAAGGTTCCGGCTGATTTTGATGATGTGCTCGACCGGGAGGCGGAGAACGAATTTCTCTTTGCCCGGCTCATTGCCACCATTGCAGGCAAGGAAGATCTGCTGCCTTTCGGCAAGGACGCGGTGGCGCGGCTCATCGAGCGCGGCGTGCGCCATGCAGGAGATGCGGAGAAAATCTCTCTTGTCATTGCGCCTATCGCCGATCTCATGCGCGAGGCGGATTTCATTGCCGCGCAGGAAAAGGCGGATGCTGTTTCTGTAAGCCATGTGGATGCGGCAGTGGAAGCGCAGATCGCGCGCACGGACCGGCTGCGCGAGCAGAGCCTTGAGGCGATCACCCGCGACATTCTGTTGATCGAGACGGAAGGCGAGAAAACGGGCCAGGTGAACGGGCTTTCCGTCGTGGCGCTCGGCCAGTCCAGTTTCGGACGGCCGGGGCGCATCACGGCGCGGGTGCGCACGGGCGGGGCTGGGGCGCGGGTCATCGATATCGAGCGCGAAGTGGAATTGGGCGGGCCGCTTCACTCCAAGGGCGTACTCATTCTGTCGGGCTATCTGGCCGGGGCCTTCCTGCTGGATGAACCCATGTCGCTGAGTGCCAGTCTCGTCTTCGAGCAGTCTTATGGAGGGGTGGATGGCGACAGCGCCTCCTCGGCGGAGCTTTATGCGCTTCTGTCCGCGCTTTCCGGCATTCCCATCAAGCAGGGCTTTGCGGTGACAGGCTCCGTCAACCAGATGGGCGAGGTGCAGGCCATTGGCGGCGTGAACGAGAAGATCGAAGGTTTTTTCGATGTTTGCGAAAGGCGCGGCCTGACCGGCGAGCAGGGTGTGCTCATTCCCGCCGCCAACATCAAGCATCTGATGCTGCGCGCGGATGTGGTGGATGCCTGTGAGCGGGGCATGTTTTCCGTCTATGCGGTGGAGCGCATTGAAGACGGTGTGGAACTTCTGATGGGGCGCCCGGCAGGTGAGCGGGACGGGGAAGGGCATTTTCCGCCCGGCAGCGTTTTTGCGCTGGCGGAAGAGACACTGAAGCGTTTTGCGGCTTCGGCCCGGCCGGTTCCGCCCGCCAAACAGGGCAAAAATGTGAAGGGAACCAAGGTCTAGGCCGGGACGTTTCAGGCCTGCGGGGTTTTGATCTGCGTCATTTGAGTCCTGCGCCAAGGGGCGTAGGCTTATAGCTATGGATGGATGAAAAGGAGGTCGGCCATGTTCATTCGCAGGATCCTTGTACCGTTAAAAGGCGTGAGCAGCGACGATGCGGTTCTGGCCGCCGCCGCCAGTGTGGCCAAGCAGCTTGGGGGGCAGCTTGCCGGGCTTTTTGTCCGGCCGGACCCTTCTGAAGCTTTGCCTTACATGGGGGATGGTGTCTCCGGCCAGGTCATCGAGCAGCTTCTGGATGCGGCGAAAGACGGGGCGGATGCTGCCGCAGAACGGGCGGGCGCCAGCCTTCATCAGGCTGCCAAGAAAGCGGACCTTCCCATTGTGACGGCAGCCGAGCCGCTGCCCTCCGCCCGGTTTCAGGAAGCGACGGGCCGCGCCGACATCGTGATCGCGGATGAAAGCCGGCTTGCCGACCTCGTCGTCTTTGCCGAAGGTCAGCCTGATGGTGACCAGTTTGGCGGGGATGCGCTGGAAGCGGCAATGATGACGGCGCGCCGTCCTGTGCTCATTGCGCCGCGTGACGGCTTTGCCGGAAAGCTGGGCGGCACGGCGGTGATCGGCTGGAACAGCTCCGATCAGGCGGCCCATGCCGTAACGGCTGCGCTACCTTTTCTCCAGGCGGCTGAAAAAGTCGTGGTGCTTTGTATTGGTGATGATGAAATCGATCCTGAACAGGGTTCGCGGCTCAAAGCTTATCTTGCGCTGCATGGCGTGACGCCGGAGCAGCGGTTCATTGACCGTCAGGAGCGGACCACAGGTCAGGCCTTGCTCGAAGAGGCGCAGAAGCTCGATGCCGGGCTTCTGGTCATGGGTGCTTACAGTCATTCGCGGCTGCGGCAGCTTCTCATCGGCGGCGTCACGCGCCATATTCGCGGTCATGCCAGCATTCCCGTGCTGATGGCGCATTGACGCTCTGTTCTTCAGCGGAACAGAAACAGAAAGGATCCTTGTCATGACGCTTTATCGTGTGCGCATGCAGGCGGCGCGTTCCGAGGAGTTTCCGGAAGGCAGCCCCGCTCATGGCTATGATTTCGTGGTGCCGCTCGACAAGGATATGCGGCTCGACCCGGACGTCTGGAAAAATCACAGCAAGGATTGCCGTGTCCACCGCTTCTGGGGCGATGAGCCCGATCAGCGCGGACTCTTGCGGCATATCGGGCGCGGCTGGGTGTTCGATTATGATGAAGAAGAGACGGACGACAATGAACCCTTCTTCAAACTCGACCGCCATGAAATCCGGCAGGGCGAGTACCTTTCCGTAACGGAACAGGACGGTGAGACGCGCACCTTCCTCATCGTCCACGTAAAGCCCTTCAGTTAAGCGTGATTGAGGCGCCTTTCCGTTTTGCCGGAAAGCGGCAAAAGCCTCATACTCCCTGACATAGAAACTATGACAGGGAGGAGAAGATGACGGACATCTCAAACCGGACCGCCTTCATTACCGGCGGTGCCAACGGCATCGGCCTTGGTATTGCGCGCGCCTTTGCAGAAGCAGGGTGCAAGCTTGCTCTTGCGGATCTTGATGCCACTGCGCTTGAGGCCGCGAAGAAAGAACTTTCCGCAAAAACCGAAGTCGCCACTTTCGTGCTCGATGTGCGCGACCGGGAAAGTTTTGCGCGTGTGGCCGATGAAGCCGAAGCAGCGCTCGGGCCCGTGAGTGTTCTCGTGAACAATGCGGGTGTTGGCGGCGGCGCACCGGCGGCCAAACTCACCTACGAACTTTGGGATTGGGTGATGGGCATCAATCTCAACGGTGTGATCAATGGCGTGCAGACTTTTCTGCCGCGCATGGCAGAGCGGGGAGAAGGCGGCCACATCATCAACACGGCCTCCGGCGCCGGGCTTGCCATTGCGGGCACGGGCGTTCTCTACCACACCTCGAAATATGGCGTCGTCGGCATGAGCGAGGCGCTGCGTGTCGAACTTGAAGTTCACAAGATCGGCGTCAGTGTTCTTTGCCCGGGGCCGGTTGCGACCGATATCGTGAAGCGCTCTTATGCAGGCCGTCCGGGAGACCCGGCGAATTTGAGCGAGAAGGAGCGTAAGCTCGCTGAAGAGAACATGGAGCGCGTTTCGCAAATTCTCAGCCAGAGCACGCCGCCCGAAGACGTGGGCCGTATGGTTGTCGAAGGCGTGAAGGGCAATCAGCTCTTCATTCATACGGACCGCATCATGGTGCCCTTCATCGAAGAGCGCACCCGTGTCCTGCTCGAGGCGATGCCGCCTGAGAAGAAGAGCGCGTAAAAGCTTCTCTAGAAAAACGAAAACCCCGGCACCTTTGAAACGGCTGCCGGGGTTTTCATCGTCAAGAAACCGGTTTGCGCTTATGCCGCCAGGCGCCGCACAATCACATTGCCTGCCGAATAGCCTGCGCCGAATGAACAGATGACGCCAAGCGCACCTTGCGGCAAGTCATCCGAATACTGGCTGAAGGCGATGATGGAACCGGCGGAGCTTGTATTCGCATAATCCTGCAGGATGTTGGGCTGCTCACCCGCTTCCGGGTCGCGGCCCAGCACTTTGCGGCCAATGAAATCATTCATGTTGATGTTGGCCTGATGCAGCCAGAGCCGGTCGAGTTTTTGGGGGTCGAGGCCTTCTTCGTGCACATGGTCGGTGATGAGCTGGGCGACCATGGGAACGACTTCCTTGAAGACCTTGCGCCCTTCCTGGACGAAAAGTTTGTCCGGCTCGCCAATGCCTTCAGGCGCGGCGCGGTTCAGGAAACCGAAATTGTTGCGGATGTTGTTGGAGAATTTCGTCAGCAGTCTTGTGCCGAGAATTTCCCAGGCATGTTTCGAGGTGCAGGTTTCTTTCCGCTCCACGATGATGGCGGTGCAGACATCGCCGAAAATGAAATGGCTGTCCCGGTCGCGGAAGTTCAGATGGCCGGAACAGATTTCCGGATCGACCACCATCACGCATTTGGCGCCGCCTGACTGCACCATGTCATGCGCAGCCTTGATGCCGAAGGTAGCAGAAGAGCAGGCGACATTCATGTCGAAGCCGAAGCCCTCGATGCCGAGCAGGTCCTGCACTTCAACGGCAATGGCCGGATAGGGGCGCTGCAGGTTGGAGCATGCGACGATGACGGCGTCGATCTCTTCCGGCTTCTTGTTTGCTTTTTGCATCGCCTCTTTTGCCGCGGCGACAGACATTTCGGCCAGGATCGACGGTTCGTCATTGGAGCGCTCGGGAAGGCGCGGGCACATGATATCGGGATCGAGAATGCCTTCCTTGTCCATCACATAGCGCCGCTCGATGCCGGAAGCTTTCAGGATGAATTCGGAACTTGAGGGCTCCAGCGCTTTCACCTCGCCTGCCTCGATCTTGTCCTTGTTCGCTTCGTTGAAGCGGCGGACATATTCATTGTAAGAGGCCACCAACTCGTCATTGCTGATGGAATGAGGCGGCGTGTAGACGCCGGTCCCGCTGATTACGACTTTGGTCACGCGTTCCCACCTGGTCTTGTCTCCCGCCCGTGCGGCCAGATAAGCCTTACGGAAATGGGCGGGCAGTTCTTCGCTGTTGATGCCCAGAAAATAGGCGAGTCAGGCGGATATGGCTATAGGCTTGCTGAGATTGCAGTAAATAGCAGAGGGCAGAATGACGGGTTTAGCCGATATTGCCGCCGATACGGAACTGGCCGCGATTCTCCGGGAGACAGAGATCGCGCTGGAAGCAGCGCCCCGGTCCGGCGCGCCCTTCGGCCGGCCTGTACTTGCCACACGCGGGCCGGACGGTGAGCCGCAGGCGCGCACGGTCATTCTCCGTCATGCGGATATGGAAAAGCAGGTTTTGCGTATTCACACGGATGCGCGCTCGCCCAAATGCGCGGAAATTGAAGATTTCCCCTGCGTCAATGTCTTGGCTTATGATCCGGCAAGCGATGTGCAGCTTCGCATCAAGGGCAGGGCGCGGGTGCATGCGGCGGATGAAACGGCGCGGGCCGCGTTTGAGGCAGCCACGGCATCGAGTTTGCGGGCCTATCTTGCCGAAGCGGCGCCTGGCACACCGCGCGGGGCGCCGGGCACGGGATTGCCGGAGGATGTGGAAGGTATTGTGCCGGACCGCGCGCGGCTTGAGGCCGGATGGCAGAATTTTGCCGTCATCCTGATCGAGTTCACGGAAATCGACTGGCTCAAACTCGCACGCGATGGCAATCGCCGCGCGCGCTTCACATTTGGGGGCAATGCGCGCGCGGGCGAATGGCTTCAGCCCTGATTTAAAGGCGCGCGATTATTACGCGTTTGCCGCCTTGCGCTGTTCATCGTCGGTCTTGGACGGCTGCTTTGCCGCCGGTTTGCCCGTGCCGACATCAAGTGTGCCGACTACCTGACCGCCCTGTTCGACTTTCAGCTCGCCATAATTGACCGTGCCGGTGATCTTGCCCGTAGCTTTGATGGACAGACAGCCTTTCACATTGAGCGTTCCCTCGAAGTTCCCCTCGATTTCGGCTTCGTTCACGTTCGCCTGGCCTTTCACAATGCCGGTTTCGCCCACGGTGAGCGAACCGGATTCGATTTCCGCTTCGACATTGCCCTCGATGACCAGTGCTTCGCAGGAACGGATCTCGCCTTTGAGATCAAGCCCGCGGCCGACATGCAGATGCGCATTGCGGTCGTCCTTCTGCGCGGGCGTGCCCGAGGCAAGCGTGCGCACAGCCGGGCGCTTCATTTCATAGGCGGGAATGGAACGTTGCGCGCTTTCCTGCGCGCCGGTTTCGCTTGCCGGTTTCGTCATGGCCGCCTCGTCTTTGTTTTTGATGAATGTGGATGATGGTTGAGCGGGCTCGTTATTCCCCGTCTTCTGAGATGTTCGTGAGAACATGATCACTCCCCGGATGATTTTGGTGAGAACGGGAAGAAGTTTACGCGCGCAATGAGGCCCGGATGCGGAGTGAATGTGGCGAAAGCGTGATGCGCGTCACTTTTGCTTTGCAAGTTGCGCACATTTGACATGGCGCGGGCATGTGACGAGATGATCATTGACCATGCCGACTGCTTGCGCGAAGGCATAGACAATCGTCGGTCCACAGAATTTGAAGCCGCGCGCTTTCAGTTCTTTCGAAAGCGCACGGCTCATTTCTGTTTCGGCAGGCACGTCTTTTATCGACCGGAAGCGGTTCTGCTTTGGCGCGCCATCAACGAACTGCCAGATGAAGTCCCGGAAGCCGTTTTCGCTTTCCATAATGCGAAGCCAGGCCTGCGCATTGCCGATGGTGGCTTCGATCTTGCCGCGATGGCGGATAATGCCTTCATTGGCCAGCAGCTTTTCGACTTTCTTCGGTGTGTAGCGGGCAATTTTCCCCGGCTCGAAGCCATCAAAGGCTTTGCGGAAGCTCTCGCGTTTGCGCAGGATCGTGATCCAGGACAGCCCGGCCTGAAATCCGTCCAAGATGAGTTTCTCGAAAAGCGCGCGATCGTCATATTCGGGCACGCCCCACTCTTCGTCATGATAGGCGACGTAAAGTTCGTCGGTGCCGCACCAGGGGCAGCGCTCCTTGCTCATGCGTCCTTACCCCTGACATCTTGGGGTCCGAGCGTGAAATCAGCCCAATCGGGCAGATAAAGGTGGAGCACGGCGTCACCTGCGCGCATTTCTGCTTCCGCTTCGGCAAGTTTGACGGAGAGCAGCGCCGTTTCGTCATTATGGGAGAGCACTTCGCCCACATTGCGCCCGTCCTTGACGACGGGGCGACCGGGTTCCGGCGGCGGACCTTCCATTCTGGCGGGCACGAGACGCTTGCGAATCTGGCCGCGGCGTTTGGTGCGCGAGGTGACTTCCTGGCCGACGAAGCAGCCCTTTTTGAAATCGATTGCATTCAGCAAATCGAGATTGGCTTCCAGCGGGAAAGTTTTTTCCGGCTGCAGCTCATGGCCAGCCTCCGGCACGCCAAGCTCAATGCGGCGGGCATGATAGGCGCTGGGCGTGCTGAGTTCGTAGCCGGCATGAGCCAGGCAGTCTTCGGCTGCTTCGCGCGGCAGTATGGCGCGTTTGCCGAGGGCGGGCAGGCGCGGATCGACATAGGTAACGCCGCTCATCGCGTCTTCGGCAGCGCCCGCATGCGCGCCTTTGTCGTCCGGCAGGGCGGCAACGGCATGGGTGTGGCTTTGATCGGTGATTTCGACCTTGGCTCGCAGCTTGTAGAAAAACAGGCGTTTCAAAAGCTCTTTGGCGCGTGCCGCTTCGCAATCGATCAGATAGCCGTGACCATCCTCGATCAGGAACATGTCGAAGAGAAACTTGCCTTGCGGGGTCTGCAGCAGGGAATAGGCGGCCTGGTCGAGCCGCACGGCCTCCATGTTCTGGGTGATCAGGCCTTGCAGAAAGCTTTCCGCCTCCAGGCCCCTGACCCGGAGAACGCCGCGTTCGGGTAAAAGGCAGGCGCGAGGTGCCATGCTGTCTTCTCCTTTGAATTATCCCAGACTTAAGCCTCCCGGCCCCGGCGCGCAATGCCTATGCTGTGTTGTTTCGGGGCCGCGCACTTGGCAGGGACAGGCGCGATCCGATACAACCGCTTGGGGCAGGGAACGGGGCGCGGGTCTTGAATGCGTATTCTTTTTATCGGTTCTAGTTATGTAGGCGATGCCATCCTTTCGACGGGGCTGTTGGGGCATTTGATGGCGGCATACCCGCAAGCGCGGTTCTGGGTGGCCTGCGGGCCGGGCCCCGCGCCATTATTCGAGGCAAACCCTCGGGTCGAGCATGTTCATGTCATGCGCAAGGATAAAAGGGCCGGACACTGGCTCAGGCTGTTGAAAAAAGTCTGGCCGAGGCGCTGGGACATGGTTGTCGATCTGCGCGGCTCGGCAACATCCTATGTGCTCTGGACGCGCAAGCGCCATGTTTTCAGACCGGACCATAATGTGACGCGCGTGGAGAGCGTCGGCCAGGTGCTGGGTCTTTCGCTGCCGCCTTCGCCGCAGATCTGGACCGATGAGGCCGCGGAAGCGCGCGCGAGCGAGCTTATTCCGGAGGGGCGCAAGGTGCTTGTCATCGCCCCCACGGCAAACTGGCCAAAGAAAATGTGGCCGGAAGAGTGCTATCTGGAACTGGCCCGGCGGCTGACGGGGCCGGGCGGCCTGCTTGACGGCGCGGATATCATGATTCAGGGGGGGCCGGGCGAGCGGGATCAGGTTCCACTTCTTTATGAGGCGCTGCCAAAGGACCGGCTGATCGATCAGATGGGCAGTGATCTTGTCACGGCGGCGGCCTGTTTTCGGCGCGTTTCGCTTTTCGTCGGCAATGATTCCGGCCTGATGCATCTGGCGGCTGCGGCAGGCGCGCCGACGCTTGGCCTTTTCGGGCCGACGCGGGACGATCTCTATGCGCCCTGGGGCCCCAATGCCGCTTTTGTGCGGGGGCCGCGCTCCTGTGAAGAAATTCAGGGCGATCCGGGCTATGATCATTCTGCCCCGGTTTCGGAAATGCGCGATCTCACGGTCGGGCGCGTGGAAGAAGCGGCGCGCGCGCTTTTGGAACGCCTATCGAAAGGAAGCTCTTCATGACAGCGGTATATGATCTCCTCATCCGCGGCGGCACGCTCGTCAATCAGGACGGCACGGGAACGCGGGATGTCGCCGTGAAGGACGGAAAAATCGCCGCGATCGGCGATCTATCCGGCGCCTCGGCGGGAGAGGTGATTGATGCCACGGGGCTTCACGTGCTGCCCGGCGTCATTGACAGCCAGGTTCATCTGCGTGAGCCGGGCAATGAACATAAAGAAGACCTTGAAACCGGCGGGCGCGCTGCCGTCAAAGGCGGGGTGACGGCGGTATTCGAAATGCCGAACACCAAGCCTGCGACCATCACGCCGGCGGCGATTGCCGACAAGGTGTCCCGCGCGCAGCACCGCATGTATTGCGATTTCGCCTTTTATGGTGGTGCGACGACGGAGAATGCCGCGGATCTGGTGGAACTGGAACAGCAGCCCGGCTGCTGCGGCATCAAGATTTTCATGGGCTCGTCCACCGGCAATCTGCTTGTGCCGGATGATGAGCATGTGCGCGAGGTGCTGCGCCACATCAAACGGCGCGCGGCGGTTCATTCGGAAGACGAGTTCCGCCTGCGCGAGCGGCGCCCGCTTGCGGAAACCGGCAATGTGCACACCCACCCCGTCTGGCGCGATCACATCGCCGCCATCAACTGCACGGAGCGGCTTTTGCGGATTGCAAGAGAGGCGGGCAAGCGCATTCATGTGCTGCATATCTCCACGGCGGAGGAAATGGATATTCTCGCCAGGAACCGCGACATTGCGACGGTGGAGACGACGCCGCAGCATCTCACTCTTACCGCGCCTGAATGTTATGACGAGATCGGCACGCTGGCGCAGATGAACCCGCCGATCCGCGAGGCGCGTCACCGCGAAGGTATCTGGCGCGGACTTCAGGCCGGGATCGTGGATGTGATCGGCTCTGATCATGCCCCGCATACGCTGGAAGAAAAGGCGAATGCCTATCCCAATTCCCCCTCCGGCATGCCGGGCGTGCAGACGCTGGTGCCCATCATGCTCGATCATGTGAATGCGGGGCGGTTGACGCTGGAACGCTTCGTCGATCTCACCTCGCACGGTGTGCAGCGCATTTTCGGCCTTGCGGGTAAGGGCCGCATCGCGGTGGGCTATGATGCCGACATCACGATTGTGGACATGAAGAAGAAGCGCGTGATCGAGAACAAGTGGATCGAAACACGCTCCGCCTGGACGCCCTTCAACGGCAAGGAAGTTACGGGCTGGCCCATCGGCACCATAGTGCGCGGCATCAAGGTGATGTGGGAAGACGAGATCCTTGGCGATGCGCCGGGCGAGCCGATGCGGTTCGTGGAGACGCTGGGGGCGTAAGGGGCAAACCCCTTTCTGTCATTACCCGCTTTATGCGGGTAATCCAGGGGCTTCAGGCGCTATAGCTGCTATTTCGTGATGTCTTCAAACAAGTCCCGCCATTGCGGATTGGCTTCTTCAATGAGGTTAATCTTCCATGCGCGTGAATATTTCTTGATGCGCTTTTCACGGGAAATAGCCGCAATTACGTCCTGCGTTTCTTCAAACCAGACAAGCTTGTCCACGTCATAACGTTTTGAAAAGCCGTCCGCTGCTTTTGTTCGGTGTTCGTGAATATGTCTAATGAGATTGCTTGTTACGCCCACGTAAAGCGTTCCGTTTCTGCCGCTGGCGAGCAGATAGACGTAATAGTGTTTTTCCATTGCTTGAGTTTGCAGCCCCTGGATTGCCCGGACAAGCCGGGCAATGACATTGGGGAAGTGTGAGGGAATTTAACTACGCCTCATATCCCGGCCCCAGGGGCTGGCCGTAGGAGAACTCGACGACGCGGCCGTCCGGGTCTTTCAGGCCGCAGAAATAGCCGGTGGGCGGGGGAAGCTGCTTGGGCGGCCAGGCGAGGTGGTCGCCAGCCTTTTCCGCGAGCCTGTCCACCGCCTCTTTGCTCTCGAGCGAGAATCCCAGATGCGAGATGTCGCCTTTCTTTTGCGGGTCCGGGTTGCCGCCTTCGATGAGGACGATGACGAAATGTTTGGCCTCGCCAGGTTCGGCGAGCCAGAAGACGCGGATGCCGTCATCCTCGCGCCTATGGACGGTTTCGAGGCCGCAAAACGCAGTGTAGAACGCAGCGGATTTGTCGAGATCGGCAACGTGCAGCGCGATATGCGTGAAGGCCGGAAAAGACCGGGATTGCGTCATTTATCGGCTCCTTCTGGAAGCGTGACTTCATCCCCTGCCCGAGGAATCTAGCAAGAATAGCCGTGCCTGGCGAGGGCGGCCCCGCAGACTTGACCGCGGCCCCGTTTTGGGGTCGTGTGAGGGCCAAATCCGCGGGGGAAACCCGCTGCGACATCAAAAAGGGGCCGCCCCCGGCAAAGAGTCCCGCCCGGACAGGAAGAAAGGCATTCAACATGAGCGATACGTTCCGCGCGCTGCAGGTTTCGAAAACGGATGATGGCCTCAAACCCGAGATCAAGGGTCTTGGCCTGGGTGATCTGATGGAGGGCGATGTGACCGTTGAGGTTGCAGCGTCCACGGTGAACTATAAAGACGGGCTCGCCATCACCGGCGCCTCGCCCATCATCCGCAAGTTCCCGCTTATTCCGGGCATCGACTTTTCGGGCACGGTCACGGCCTCGGATAATGCTTCCTTCAAGGCGGGCGACAAGGTGGTGCTGAATGGCTGGGGCGTCGGCGAGGGACATCACGGCGGCTATGCCGGCATGGCGCGCGTCAAGGGCGACTGGCTGGTGAAACTGCCAGAGACGATTTCACTCGACCGCGCCATGGCCATCGGCACGGCCGGTTACACGGCCATGCTTTGTGTGCTTGGCCTTGAAAAGCAGGGCGTGAAGCCGGGTGACGGCGATATTCTCGTCACAGGCGCGGCTGGCGGCGTCGGTTCGGTCGCGATCGCGCTTCTCTCGAAGCTTGGCTACAAGGTCATCGCCTCCACGGGCCGCGCTTCGGAAGAAGCCTATCTGAAGGATCTGGGCGCGTCGGAAATCATCGACCGCAAGGAACTTTCGGAAGCCGGCCGTCCCATCGGCTCGGAGCGCTGGGCAGGGGCGGTCGATCCTGTCGGCTCCCACACGCTCGCCAATGTGCTGGCGCAGACGAAATATGGCGGCACAGTCACGGCTTGCGGGCTGGCGCAGGGCCCGGATCTTCCGGCTACGGTGCTGCCCTTCATTCTGCGCGGCGTGAAACTCATCGGCATTGATTCCGTGATGGCGCCCAAGGCCATTCGCGAAGAAGCCTGGGCTCGGCTCGGCAAGGATCTCGATCTTGCAAAGCTCGATGCCATGACGACAAAGGCCGGGCTTGGCGATGTGCCGCAGCTTGCTCAGGACATTCTGGCCGGCAAGGTGCGCGGGCGCGTCGTGGTCGATGTGAACGCCTGATCCCGCCGCGTGCGGACACTCAAAAACCAAAGAAAATCCTGGGGAGGATGAGGGGATGAACAAACCGGCCTTTCGCGACCCGCGTTATCTTGAGCGCCGCGTCGATGTAGAGCGGCGCGCGGATGGTGCCATCGTGCTGACCAACCCTCATCCTTTGAAGGAACCTCCGGCCAATGTGATCGCGCCCTTGCGCAAATGGGCGGTGGAGCGGCCGGACCAGACCTGGCTCGGCAAGCGCAAGGCGCCGAAACCCGGTGAGACATTCGGCGAATGGGAGCTGCTCTCATACGCCGAGGCCAATGCAAAGGTGAATGCGGTGGCGCAGGCGCTGCTCGAGCGCGGGCTCGGGCAGGACAGGCCGGTGATGATCCTTTCGGCCAATTCCATCGAGCATGCGCTGCTTACCTATGGCGCGATCCTGGCCGGTGTTCCGGTTGCGCCGGTCTCGCCCTCCTATAGCCTGATGAGTTCCGATTTTGCGAAACTCAAATATGTGGTGGAACTGATCGAGCCGAAGCTCATCTTCGTGCAGGAGACCGCGCCCTTCGCCAAGGCGCTTGCCGCGCTCGATCTCAAGGGCGTGGAGATTGTGAGCGTCGATGGCAAGGCAGGCACGCCTTTTGCTGACCTTCTAAAAGCAGAGCCTGGTGCGGCGGTGGAGGAGAGCTATGCAAACCTCCGCGACGATATGGTGACGAAGTATCTTTTTACCTCCGGCTCCACGGGCATGCCGAAGGCCGTCATCACCACTCAGCTCATGATGCGCACCAATTCGGTGATGCCTTCCAGCGTGCAGCAGGAGGATCCGGACCGCATTCAGGTGATGCTCAACTGGCTGCCTTGGAACCATTGTTTCGGCGGCAATGCCATTCTCAACAATCTGCTTACCTCCGGCGGCACGCTTTACATTGACGGCGGGCGGCCGGTGCCGGGACAGTTCGACGAAACGCTGCAGAATTTGCGTGAGATCGCGCCGACATCCTATTCCAACGTGCCGGCGGCTTACGGCATGCTGGTGCCGGAGCTTGAAAAGGACGAAGCGCTGGCGCGGCATTTCTTCTCCAATTTGCGCACGCTTGCCTATGGCGGCGCGGCGTTGAGCCAGGACCTTTATGAGCGCGTGCAGGAAGTGGCGATCCGCCTGACGGGGGAACGCATTGTCTTTTCCTCCGGCTATGGCGCGACGGAGACGGCGCCCACCATCATGAATGTGCATTGGGCGACGGAGCGCATGGGCCAGCTCGGCCTGCCGCTGCCGGGCGCGGCGGTGAAGCTGGTGCCGTCAGGTTCCAAGCTTGAAGTGCGCGTCAAGGGCGATTGCATCACGCCGGGCTATTACAAGAACGCTGAGAAGACCGCAGAGGCTTTCGATGAGGAAGGCTTCTACCGGCTTGGCGATGCGGCGCGGTTTGTGGATGAAAGCCGCCCGGAAGAGGGCCTTGTTTTTGACGGGCGTGTGGCGGAAGACTTCAAACTTTCCACCGGCACTTGGGTGAGCGCGGGGCGGCTTCGCGTGCAGGCCATCGAGGCGGCGGATGGGCTGTTGCAGGATGCGCTGGTGACGGGGCTTGATAAGGAATATATCGGCATTCTTGGCTTTCCCAACATTCCCGCCTGCCGCAAATATGCCGGGGACGATGCAATGCCGGTTGAAGATCTTGTGACGGATCAGCGCGTGCTCGAGCGGCTTGGCGAAGGGCTGGCGCGGCACAACCGCACCAATCCCGGTTCATCGACGCGGGTTCAGCGCGCGCTTTTGATGGTCGAGCCGCCCAGCATCGATGCGGGCGAGCTGACGGATAAAGGCTATATCAACCAGTCAACGGCGCTTGCGCGCCGCGCCGATCTAGTCGAAAAACTTTATGCCGATCCGCCCGGCAATGATGTTGTGATTGTCGGCAAGTAACGCAATAGGGAGGAGGCGGGCACCGCCTCTCCCAAGCCGGAAGAGAGAAGGGCATGGAGTATCTGACGCTCGTTCTGAGCGGTTTGATGGTGGGGGTGGCGGTTGCCGCGCCCATCGGCCCGGTCAATCTCATCTGCATCCGGCGCACGCTGCGCTTTGGGGGCATCAACGGGTTCATCTCCGGCTCCGGCGCGGCGATTGGCGACGGGCTCTTTGCCACCATTGCCGCTTTCGGCGTTACGGCGGCCATCACCTTCGTGAAAAATTATTCGTTTGCCTTGCAGCTTGTTGGCGGGCTGTTTCTGATCGGGCTCGGCATCAAGACCTGGCTGGCGCATCCGCATCTCGATGACGCCATTCCCGAAAAGGCGTTGGGCGAATTGTTGCCGGTGATCGGCTCGACTTTCGTGCTCACCATCACAAATCCAGCCACCATGCTCGGCTTCATGGCCATCTTTGGCGGCATTGCAGGCTTTGCAGTGGGAACGGAAGATTATGGCCGCGCCTGCCTGCTCGTCGCCTCGGTGGTCGCAGGCTCGGCGCTCTGGTGGGGGGCGCTCACCTTTTTCGTTTCGCGGTTCCGCACGCGGATGAGCGACCGCATGCTTGAAATCATCAATCATGTGTCCGCTGCGCTTATCATTCTGTTCGGCGCGGCGGTGCTCTGCCGTATAGTCTGGGAACGGTTCATTTAAGGCAGCAAGAATAACAGGGAGCGGGTCCATGAACGGTGCTGAAAGTCTGGTTCACACGCTGGTCGATTCCGGTGTGGAGGTGTGCTTCACCAATCCTGGCACGTCGGAAATGCATTTCGTTGCCGCGCTCGACAAGGTGTCCGGCATGCGCGCCATTCTGGGCCTCTTTGAAGGGGCGGTGACGGGCGCGGCGGATGGCTATGGCCGGATGGCGGAAAAGCCCGCCGCGACGCTTCTGCATCTGGGGCCGGGCCTCGCCAACGGGCTGGCCAATCTTCACAATGCACGCCGGGCTTCAACACCCATCGTGAATATTGTCGGCGATCACGCGACCTATCACGCGCAATATGACGCGCCGCTTGCCTCGGACATCAAGGGATTTGCCTCGCCAGTTTCAGGCTGGATCCATTCTTCCTCGCATCCGAAACTCGTGGCGGCGGATGCCGCGCGCGCCGTTGCCGCCTCGCGCCAGTCGCCGGGGCAGGTTGCGACGCTCATCCTGCCTGCCGACACGGCCTGGCTTGAGGCGGACGGGCCGGCGCCCGGGCTTCCTGTCTCCGGCGCGGCCAAGCCCGATCAGGCTGCCATCGAGCGGGCGGCGGCGGCGCTCAAATCCGGCAAGAAGAGTGTGCTCCTCATCCGCGGTGCGGCGCTCAAGGAAGAAGGACTGGTGCAGGCAGGCCGCATCGCCGCGAAGACGGGCGTGCGCCTTATCTGCGACACGTTCACGCCCAGGCTGCAGCGCGGGGCGGGCCGTGTGGCGGTGGAGCGGCTTCCCTATTTTGCCGAGCAGATCGAGGAGAACCTTCAGGGCGTCGAGCAGATGTTCATTGTGGGCTCCAAGCCGCCGGTTTCCTTCTTTGCTTATCCCGGCAAGTCGAGCTGGCTGACGCCGGAAGGCTGCGCCATTCATTATGTGGCTCATGCCCATGAAGACGGGACGGCGGCGCTGACCGCGCTGGCCGATGCACTGGGCGCGCCGAAGGAGCCGGCCCATATTGCCGAATTCCAGAAGCCGGACCTGCCCACCGGCAAGCTCGACAGTTTCACGGCGGGGCAGGTGATCGGTCATTTTTTGCCTGAAGGCGCGGTCGTTGCGGATGAAGCGGCGACAAGCGGCATCGGCCCGGCGATCTACACCGCCAATGCCGCCCCGCATGATCATCTCTCGCTGACAGGCGGGGCCATTGGTCACGGCCTGCCCATGGCGACAGGTGCGGCGGTGGCCTGCCCCGACCGCAAGACCGTGTGTCTCCACGGGGATGGCGGGGCGATGTATACGCTGCAATCGCTCTGGACGCAGGCGCGCGAAAAGCTGGATGTGACGACGGTTATTTTCGCCAACCGCTCCTATGCGATCCTCAATGTGGAACTGATGCGTGTCGGCGCGGAAAATCCGGGGCCGAAGGCGCTCTCCATGCTGGACCTGCACAATCCCGAACTTGACTGGGTGAAGCTTGGCCAGGGCATGGGTGTTGAGTCCATGCGCGCGGAAACGGCGGAAGAGTTCGCCGAGCAGTTCGCCCGCTGCATGCGCGAGAAGGGCCCGCATCTGATTGAAGCGGTGGTCTGATTTCAGGCGCCAGGAATGCATAAAGGGCTCCGGCTTTCACCGGGGCCCTTTTTCATTTGGCGTGCGTGCCGCTCAGTGGTGCGTGCGGTGCAGCGTGAATTCGCCGTGGCGGATACGCTCAGCAAGATTGTCGGCCATGTCGGCCACATTGTCTTCGCCCAGCACGTCCACCATGTCGCTGAAGGCGGCATAAAGCGCAGCGCTTGCAACGATGTCGGCGGAAACGCCCGCGGCAAGCGCGTCATCCCAGGCATCAAGCAGGAGATCGAGCGCGAGCTGACGCTGCTCATCCTCTTCCAGAGGACGGGCGTCTGCCGTTTCCGTGTCGAAATCCGCGTCGTCCATGTCGTCGGACAGGAGGCTCAGGCGTGTAAATCGGCCTTTGGACATTAAACCGGGTGCTCACTATTCGTTCGAGTAAAACTGTAACGGGGGCGCACCCTCCGCATGATCCATCACCGCCAAAGAAAGCGGCAATTTGCGCCTTTGTAGCACAGATGCGCGGGCGGAGGCGATGAAAGATAAGAAACGGTTAACCTCTGGGGCCTGCGCTTGCAAGCTGCGAATTTATCTGCTCTGGAATGGGACAGGTTCTCTTATGGGCGCGGAAGGGCTGACAATCTTGCGGAGAGGTTCGCCCCTTCATCGGTCAGGCGGTTCAGGTTCGTGACCGTCCCGCCCGTGCAGCGGCCATGCGCTGCGCGGGCCTTGTGATAGGCGGCATTAAAGCGGGAGACCAAGAGCTCCCGCATATCCGCATCCGGGGCGGTAACCTCCAGCAATTCCCGCATTTTTTCACGCCAGACCTGGCCTTCGCGGCCGCCGCAAAGGTCGCGCAGATAATGCACGCCGCCCAGAATCTCGGCGACGCGCATCACGTCGGCCCAATAGGCGGCGGCGCGCCCGTTCTGGGGGCTGCCTGCGGCCGGTGCAAGCAGCAACAGGCCCGTCAGCGCGGCCACGAGCGCGCCCTGTGTCAAAACGGCACAGGTCTTTCTTAGGGTTATTGCTGTCCTGGGCGCGCGCATGGGCGAACCGTCCTCTTTCGGCCAAAACCTTGTTTCTAAGGAGGGCGATGCAGAAACGGGGCCAGAGCCGGGCTTAATCCTGAGGGGCCGCCATTTCGTCGGCGAGATGGGGGGAGGCTTCGTAGCGGCGCGTGTCGAGGATGTAGGCAAGTTCGGAAAAGGCATCGAGCATCTTTTCCATATCGCCTTCATAAAGAACGGTGGGCAGGAAGCGCGCGAGTTCGAGTTCGAAGGCGCGGTGTTTTTCGAGGCCGAGTTCGGTGAGGCGCAGTTTCACGCTGCGTGCGTCTTCCTCGTCCTTTTCGCGGGCGATGAGGCCGCGCCGCTCCATATCCGCGATGAGGGCGGAGGCAGTGGGTTTTCTGATCTGCGCTTCCACGGCCAGCTCGCCCGCGCGTTTCGGGCCGCGTTTCAGAAACATCAGAAAGCGGTATTGGGGCACGGTCATGTCGTGCTGGCGCGCGAGCTGCTCGAACTCGCGGAAGAGAAAGACCACGGCGCGTGCCGCGAGGATCAGGCGTCTGTCCAACTTGTCATCCATGCGCATTCATCATGCGTGTCCCGGAGGGCGTGCCCTCTCCCCGAAGGGAGAAGGCATCACATCCTAGAAGATCGAATAGCCGCCATCGATGATGAGCGTTGTGCCCGTCTGATAGGCGGAGGCATCGGAGGCGAGATAGACGGCCATGCCGCCGAAATCTTCCGGCTCGCCCCAGCGGCGCACCGGCACGCGGGGAATGACCTTTTCGGCAAAGGCGGGCGCGGCCTGGGCGCTCGAGGTCATGTCCGTTGCGATCCAGCCCGGCAGAATGGCGTTGGCGCGGATGCCGTGACGGGCATATTCAACCGCCGTTGCGCGGATCATGGAGATGACGGCGCCTTTGGTTGCGGCGTAGGCCTGGTTGCGGGCCGCGCCTTCAATGGCGGCCAGGCTTGCGATGCCGACCAGCGAGCCGCCCGGATCACCCTTCTTGGCGCGCTCGACCATGTGGCGCGTGCCTTCGCGCAAGGTCCAGAAGACGCCGTCGAGATTGACGGCGAGCACCTTGCGGTAGACCTCGGTCGTCATGTCCGTGAAGGAGGGCGCTCCATAGCCGATGCCGGCATTGGCGAAGATGGAATCGATGCGGCCCATCTCCTTCACCGTCTCGGCCATGCCTTTCACGACTTCTTCTTCGTTGGCGACATTCACCTTGCGCGCATAGGTGCGCACGCCGTGGGCTTTCAGCTTTTCGGCGGCTTCCTGGTTGCGCTCTTCATTCGTGCCCCAGATGGCGATGTCGGCGCCCGATTGCGCCATCGCTTCGGCCATGCCGAGGCCGATGCCGCGGTTGCCGCCGGTGACCAGCGCCACCTTACCGGTGAGATCGAAAGGTTTGTAAGCCATGTGACCCTCCCTCTTTGGGTTCTCTATTTCCTTATGTGAGGGGGACTATAGCATTGGCGGGCGGTTTGCCAGCCTCCGGGGAGGAGGCTCAGGCGCCGGGGGATCAGGGTTTTTCGATCAGGGCGGACAGCTCGTCCGGGGTTTCGGCGGCGAGCAGAGCGTCGATTTCCGCCTGTTCGGAGGTCAGCGAGTGGCCGTTGATGATGGCGCCGGCCAGATCGATGAACTGGCGCAGCTGCGCCGTGACGGCGGTTGCCAGCCGCCCGATGCGGGCTTCTTCTCCCGCAGCGCCGGCGGCTTCGATGGCGGCCAGGCCCGCCATGACGGCCTGGTTCATCTGCTCGACAATATGGTCAAAGGGCACGCGGTAACGCTGGGGCGCGTTTTCATAGGCAAAGACGGCCAGCTCCTTGTTCTGAAAGCCGGAATCCATGAAATGCTGGGCATAGGTCTTGGGCCGCCAGTCGCGGGCGTCCTCCAGACATTCGGGCATGTCGGCCACCAACTCCATGAGCATCACGATCTCGTTGAAATGGTTGAGATAATCGGTGGCGAGCAGGGTCTCTTCGTGAATGTTCTTGCCCTTCACGATGCGGCCGAGCGTGCGCGGATAGCCAATGCCGCAGGCCGGTCTTTCCGGCCCCGGTGCATGAGCTTCCCTCTGTCCGCTGAATCCCGTCACGCGCATGTCCCTGCCGAAACTTCCCCAGGCTTTGTCCCGGCCTTGAGCGGACCGGACGGTTCCCTTGGGGGCAGACTAAGGGTCGAGGGTTAACATTCGTTTGGGATGAAAAGGGCGGGAATCTAGGATTTTTTGCCCTAAGGAGCCATGCTTGCGCAGTCATGGCAGAGGCCCGTCACCTCGATGACGCGCTTTTCGGCCTTGAAGCCTTCCGCCGCCGCAGCCTTTTTCAGCGCCGCGCCGATGGCCGGATCGGAGATTTCCTTGGCATTGCCGCATTCCCGGCAGATGAGGAATTGGCTCGAATGTTCCTCGCCGTTTTCATGACTGCAGCCGATATAGGCATTCAGCGACTCGATGCGGTGGACGAGGCCCTGCTCCAGCAGAAAGTCGAGGGCGCGGTAAACGGTGGGCGGTTTCGGGTTGCCGTGCTTTTCCGCGAGCCGCGCCAGCACGTCATAAGCGCCGATGGGTTTGTGCGAATCCCAGACGATGCGCAGCACTTCCTCGCGGATGGGGGTGAGGCGCACACCCGCCACCTCGCATGCCTCCCGCGCGCGGGCCAGCGCGTCGTCCACGCAGAGCGAGTGGTCATGCGGGGCGAAGGCTTCGGCAAGGTCTGCCTTTTGAGCGGCGGTTTTTGGGGCCACGGGAGATCCTGTCGTCATCTGCGTTTTGCTGACTATAGCACGGGTTCGGGAAACAGCACCCCGGCTGGAAAGGCTGTCTTGGCCGGGCGAATCTCTTAAGCTTGGGCGCATGTGCGGACGCTTTGTCATTACCTCTCCGCCCGAGGCTATGCGGGACATTTTCGGATTTTGGGAGCAGCCCAATTTTCCGCCGCGCTACAATATTGCCCCGACGCAGCCCGTGCCGGTGATCCATGGAAAAGAAGATGGGCGGCATTTCTCGCTGATGCGCTGGGGGCTCATCCCCTCCTGGATGAAGGAGCCGCCGCAAAGTGTGCTCATCAATGCAAGGGCCGAGACGGTTCTCGAGAAGCCTTCCTTCCGGGGCGGGATCCGCCACCGCCGGGCGCTCATTCCCGCGGACGGGTTTTACGAATGGGACCCGCGCACGAAGGCACCTTATTTCATCCGCCTGAAAAGCCGCGCGCCCTTTGCGATGGCGGCTCTCTGCGATGACTGGATGGGGGCGGACGGGTCTGAGATCGCAAGCGCGGCGATTGTGACGGTGGCCGCCAATGAAACGCTGGCGCCGATCCATCACCGGATGCCGGTCATTTTGCCCGAGGCAGATTGGGAGGCGTGGCTCGATGTGGAGGGGGTGAAAGCGGAAGCGGCGGCCCGTCTGCTTCAGCCGCTGCCGGGCGCGCTTATGGAGGCTTACCGAATCAGCACGCGTGTCAACAAAGTGAAAGAAGATGATGCGATGCTGCTTGACCCGGCGCCTGCCGAAAACCCGCAAGAGCAAAAGGGAGATGCGGCGCAGCTCGGGCTGTTTTGAGACGCATCGCTTTGCCGGGCGGCGCACCAAAAGGCGCATTAATGGGTGAATTGGTCTTCACTGCGCAGGTGCGAAAGAAGCCTCTCCGTCCTTTGCCGAATTCCGTTATACTGTGAGGCCGGATGCGCTGGCCGGTCTTGAACAGGCCGCGCTGCTTTGCTGGTCAGGGAGCCTTCATGGCCGCCGACATTATTGTTCTTCTTGTGCTGATCGTTCTGAACGGCTTTTTCTCGCTATCCGAGATGGCGATCGTTTCCTCGCGCCGCCAGCGGCTGCAGGCCATGGTGACGAAGAAACGCGAGCAGGGGGCGGGCAACGTTCAGGGCGCGGAGACGGCGCTTCATCTTCACCGGGAGCCCGGACGGTTTCTTTCCGCTGTGCAGATCGGGATTACGCTGATCGGCGTTTTTGCGGGTGCCTTCGGCGGGGCGACGCTGGCGCAGCCCCTGGCCGACATGCTGACTCCGCTTCCGGTTGTCGGGCCTTATGCGGGGCCTGCGGCTTTCGGCCTTGTGGTCGTCGTGATTACCTATCTTTCGCTCATCATTGGCGAGTTGGTGCCGAAGCGCATTGCGCTCTCCAATCCCGAGGCGATTGCCGCCGTGATTGCGCGGCCCATGACGTTTTTTGCGCGGCTGCTTTCTCCGGCCGTGACGATGCTCTCCAAATCGACAGAGGCGGTGCTCGGCCTTTACGGCATTACCGGGCGCGATGTGTCGAGCGTCACGGAAGATGAAATCAAGCACATGGTGGAAGAAGGCGTGCAGAGCGGCTCCATCGAGCTTGTGGAGCGGGACATCATGCACCGGGTCTTCCAACTCGGTGATTTGCGCGTCGGCGACATGATGACCCCGCGTGTGCAGATGGTCTGGCTCGACATAGAAGCGCCTTACGACCAGAACCTTGCACTGATCCGCAAGCAGCAGGATTTGCGCTATGGGGTGCGCAAGGGGCCGAGCGGGCCGCCGGTGGGCATGGCACGGATGGAAGATCTTTTCATCGATTTTCACAAGGGCTCCAACCAGGCGCTTTTCGCGCACATGTCGCCGCCACTCTATATTCCGCGGCGCGCTTCCGTCTTGAAGGCGCTCAGTATCCTGCAGGCGGAAAACAAATATATGGCCTTCATCATCGACGAATATGGAGAGGTGGTGGGCACGATCTCCATGCGCGATATTTTCTCCGCCATGGTGGGCGATATTTCCGGCCATGCGGCGCGTGAAAACAACGCCGTCTTTGAGCGCGATGACGGGTCTTATCTGATCGACGGTGTGGTTTCGGTGTCGGAAGTGAAGCAGCTTTTGAAGCTGAAGAAACTGCCGGGCGATGAGTCAGGCGATGTGAACACGGTGGCGGGCGTGATGTTCGACTGGTTCGGGCGCCTGCCGGCGGAGGGCGATTACTTCGCCTGGAATGGCTACCGCTTCGAAGTGGCGGATATGGACGGGCCGCGTGTCGATAAAATTCTTGTCGTGCCCGCGCAGAACCTGCCTATCGGTTCCTTCCGCGACAACCGGCAGGCGGCGCGTTCGGCGGCGGCGGATTTTTCCGCGCAGCGCACGGGCACGGAGGATGGCGCGCCGCAGACCGATGTGGCTGCTTCCGGCGAGAGCGAAGAAGGTCAGCACGAAGCGGAGATCGTGCCCTTCAAGAAGAACCCCTAAAGCTTCACCACCTTGCCCGGGTTAAGGATGTTCTCCGGGTCCAGGCTGCGCTTCAATGTGCGCATGAGATCCATTTCGACCGGCGATTTGAGAGCGGCGATTTCGTCGCGTTTGAGCTGGCCGACGCCGTGCTCCGCGCTGATGGAGCCGTTCAGCTCAACGGCGATGGCATGCACGATGCGGTTGAAGTGATCCCATTTCTCAAGAAATGCGCCCTTGTCCATGCCTTCGGGCTGGCTCAGGTTGAAATGCACATTGCCGTCGCCGATATGGCCGAAGGGAACGGGGCGGATGCCCGGCATTTCCTTCGTCACCGCCTCAAGCGCGCGGTCCATGAAGGCGGCCATCTTGGAGACGGGCACGGAGATGTCGTGCTTGATGCTGCCGCCTTCTTCCCGCTGCACGTCGGAGAGGTTTTCGCGCAGGGCCCAAAGTTCTTCCGCCTGGGTTTCTGATTGGGCGATGACGGCGTCACTGGCGAGGTTCTTTTCAAGCGCTTCGCCAAGGGCGTTTGTGAGCGTTTCGGCAAGGGCCGGGCTTTCGCCGCCGGAAGAAAGTTCCACCAGCACATACCAGGGTGAGGGCGCGTCAAGCGGGTCGCGGGCGCCTTCGATATGTCGTGTAACGAAGTCGACGCCGATGCGCGGAACAAGTTCGAAAGAGGTGACGGCGCCGCCTGATTTTTCTTCCATGAAATGGAGAAGGGAGACGGCGGCCTCCACGTCCTTCACCGCAGCAAAGCCAACGGCGCGGGCGGTGGGTTTGGGAAAGAGCTTCAAGACGGCTGCGGTGATGATGCCAAGCGTGCCTTCGGCGCCCAAGAAGAGCTGTTTGAGGTCATAGCCCGTATTGTCCTTGCGCAGGGCGCGCAGGCCGTTCCAGATGCGGCCATCGGCGAGGACGACTTCGAGGCCGAGCACGAGATCGCGCGCATTGCCATAGCGCAGCACGGCTGTGCCGCCTGCATTGGTGGCAAGATTGCCGCCGATCTGGCAGGTGCCTTCGGAGGCAAGGCTCAAGGGGAAAAGGCGGCCTGCGGCATCCGCTTCCTCCTGCGCTCTTGCCAAGGTGACGCCGGCCTCAACTGTCAGCGTGTTGTTGGCGGGGTCCACTTCGCGAATGCGGTTCATCCGGTCCAGAGAAAGAAGGATGGTGCGTTCATCCTCCGTGATCTGGCCGCCGACAAGGCCGGTGTTGCCGCCCATGGGGATGATTGGCGTCTTTGTTTCGGCGGCGAGCCTGACCACGCTGGCCACTTCTTCCGTGTTTGCCGGTTTGACGAGCGCGCTGGCGCGGCCCTTGTAAAGGCCGCGGCGTTCTTCAAGCCAGGGGGCGAGATCCTCCGGCGCGGTGAGCACATGGGAGGGGCCGCAGATTTCTTTCAGCCCATCGATCAGGGAAGTTTTGGATGCCGTATCCGCCACGGAAAAACTGTTCCTCATTTTACGCCAAGCGCTTTGCCTGAAGCGACTTGAAAGAAGTCTAGCAGGGAGCGGGCGCGAACCCTACACTTCTGCCATGATCGACATTGTAGACCATATCCTTATCGCCGTGCCGGAGCTGGATGGCCCCGTCGCCGATTATGTGAAGCTCACCGGGCGCGAGCCCTCCTGGCGGGGCAGGCATCCGGGGCTGGGTTCGGCCAATGCGCTTTTCCGCTTTTCCAATACTTATGTGGAGCTGATTGCACCTGATGGCGAGGGCCGGTTCGGGGACATTTTGCGCGAACGGCTGGCCGAGGGCGGGCCGCAGATTGTCGGCCTTGCGCTCGGCACGGAAGATGCGGCGGGCGCAGCGGCGCTTTTGAAAGAGCGGGGCATGACACCCTCGGACCTTATGCCTGGCGAAGGAGCCGATGAGAGCGGCACGCTGCCGCCCCGGCACTGGACGAATGTGATGCTGCCGGGCGAGGAAACCAACGGGCTTTTCATTTTCCTTATCGAGCATGAGGACCGGCTGGCCATTCCCTTTTCCAAAACGGTGCCGGGCGCGAGCGGGCGCGCGGCGGCGGGGGCGGTCGATCATGTGGTGATCAACACGCCGGATGCGGATGGGGTGATCACGCTCTTGAAAGACAAGCTGGGGCTGCGTCTTGCGCTCGACAATACGGTGGAGAAATGGGGCGTGCGGCAGGTGTTCTTCCGCACGGGCCGCATGACCATCGAAATCATCATGCCGCTTGATGAAAAAAGACATCCGGCCAAGGATCATTTCTGGGGCATCACCTTCCGCTATCCCGACCTTGAGAAAACGCGGGCGCGGATGCTGGAGGCCGGGCTCGATGTGGGCGAGGTGCGCCCCGGCCGGAAGAAGGGCACGGTGGTGGCCACGCCGAAGGGCGCGACGCTCGGCATTCCGACGCTGCTGCTTGGGCCTGAGCGGGCGAGCTGAGTTAGCCGCGCGGCGCGGCGGCGCGTTTCAAGCGGTCGTTGATCGCTTCGCCTAATCCTTCACCCGGAATGGGCATGACCGCGATGGGCGCGCCGTTGGCGGCTTCATCGGCTTCCTGCAAAAGGCGGAAGAGGTTGGCCGCCGCTTCCGTCAGATCGCCGCTTTCACTTAAATTGAATGTGCGGGCTGCGCCTTTGAGGGGCGCGGGGCCGAAGGCGATGAGGGTTTCCTTCGCCGTCACGTCTTCCGCATTCAGCCGGAGCGGTGCGTCGGGGGCATAGTGGCTTGCCAGCTGGCCGGGGGAGGAGCGTCCGGCTTCGCCCTCCGCCTCATCGGCGCCGGCAAGTTTTTCACCTAACACATTTTCGATTTCTGCCCGCACAATGCCGCCGGGGCGGAGCAGGGTGGCGGGGCCTCCTTCCGGCAGTCCTATTACGGTGGATTCAAGTCCGACCTTGCAGGGGCCGCCATCCAGCACGCCCGCAACAAGCGCACTTGCATCTGCGAGCGAGGCGGCGACATGGGCCGCGGTGGTGGGGCTCAATTTGCCGGAACGGTTGGCAGAGGGCGCGGCAATGGGGCAGTCCGCTTCGGCCAAGAGTTTTTGTGCGAGCGGGTGCGCGGGCACGCGCAATGCGACGGTGGGCAGGCCCGCGCTTACCAGCAGTGAAAGTCTGCAGTCTTCCCGGCGGGGCAGCACGAGGGTGAGCGCGCCGGGCCAGAAGGCGCCCGCCAGTTTTCCCGCGCGGTCATCGAAGCGGGCGTGTTCTTCCGCGGCCTTGCGGTCTTTCAGATGGACGATGAGAGGATTGAAATGGGGCCTGCCTTTCGCCTCGAAAATGCGGGCGACGGCGCCGTCATTCCGTGCATCCGCGCCGAGGCCGTAAACGGTTTCGGTCGGCAGTGCGACAAGGCGGCCTTCTTCGAGCGCGCGGGCGGCCTCTTCCAGATGATTTTCGCCGGGCGTCCAGATTTGGAGCATCGAAGGGGGTCCGTTTCTTTTGGCCAATCGCCTTTCCTTGCTGCCGTCTTATGTCTGCTTGGCGGGCCGTGCAACCCTTGAACCGCGGTTCACTGACAATGTTGCACAGCGCTTCACAAGAAATGAACCCTCTTTAGGGTTGAATGGCCCCGCGCTTCGGCGCAAGAAGAATAAAAGTGGCATCGGACCAGATGGGCAGGAAGCGGACAGGAGTTGAGGGATGACATATCGCGCACCCACGCGGGACATGGCTTTCATGTTGAACGAGGTGGCCGGGCTTCAGGCGCTGGTGCAAGGCGGCGTTTACGAAGAAGCGGGCGCCGACCTCATTGAAGCCGTGCTCGAGGAAGCGGGCAAGCTGGGCGAGAATGTCATTGCGCCGCTCAACGACAAAGTGGACGGGCAACCTGCTGCGCTCGACGGCATAGAGGTGAAAAGCACGCCGGGTTTTGCCGACGCTTACCGCCAATGGGTGGAAGGCGGCTGGGGCTCGATTGCCGCAACACCGGATTTCGGCGGGCAGGGGCTTCCCATGGCGCTTGCCGCTGCGCTGCAGGAAATCTGGAATGCGGCGAGCCTTTCCTTCGGGCTGTGTCCGATCCTCTCGCAAGGCGCGATCGAGGCGATCACGGCGCATGGGACGGATGAGCAGCGGCAGCGCTATTTGCCGAAGCTGATTTCCGGTGAGTGGACCGGCACGATGAACCTGACCGAGCCGCAGGCAGGCTCCGACCTCAATGCGCTGAAGAGCAAGGCCGTTCCCCAGGGGGACGGAACTTACAAGCTCACGGGCACGAAGATTTTCATTACCTGGGGCGAGCACGATATTGCGGAGAATATCATCCACCTCGTGTTGGCGCGTCTGCCCGATGCGCCGGCCGGCACGAAGGGGATTTCGCTTTTCCTGGTGCCGAAGTTTCTGGTGAATGAGGATGGTTCGCTTGGCGCGCGCAATGATCTGGCCTGCACCGGGCTTGAGCACAAGCTCGGCATTCATGGCAGCCCGACCTGTGTCATGTCTTATGGCGAGGAAGGCGGGGCGACCGGCTATCTGATTGGCGAAGAGAACCGCGGCCTCGCCTGCATGTTCACCATGATGAACAATGCGCGGCTTCTTGTGGGCATTCAGGGTGTGGCGATTGCCGAGCGTGCTTATCAGCATGCGCTTGCCTATGCCAAGGACCGCAAGCAGGGACGGCCGCAAGGCTCGGATCTTCCGGCTGGCGAGATGGCGCCGATCATCGAACATGCGGATGTGCGCCGCATGCTGATGACCATGAAGGGGCTGACGGAAGCGGCGCGCGGGATCTGCTATGCGAATGCGGTCGCCATCGACACGGCGCATGCGGCGGCGAGCGAAGAAGAGCGCAAGGCGGGGCAGGCGCGCGCCGATCTTCTCACCCCCATCGCAAAAGCCTGGAGCACGGATGCGGGCGTCGAGGCGGCGTCCATCGGCGTGCAGGTGCATGGCGGCATGGGGTTCATCGAAGAAACGGGCGCGGCGCGGTTCTACCGGGATGCGCGCATTCTGCCCATCTATGAAGGCACCAACGGCATTCAGGCCATTGACCTGGTGAGCCGCAAATTGCCGCTTGGCAATGGCGAGGTGGTGAAGGCCTATCTTTCCGAAATCGAAGAGACGGTGGAAAAGGCGCGCGCCTCCAACGACCCGGATATGGGTGTTGTGGCGGAGAAACTGGAAGAAGGGCTTGGCGGCCTTCACGAGGCGACGGACTGGATGCTTTCGCGGCTCAAGATTTCGGCGAATGACTGTCTTGCAGGGGCGGCGCCTTATCTCAAACTTTTCGGCACGGTGGCGGGCACGCATTATCTTGCCCGCGCGGCGCTCGGCTCCGGGGAAGAGGGGCGCAAGGTGCTGGCGCGATTCTTTGCGGAGAATCTTTTGGCGCCGTCGCAAGGGCTCGTTTCCGCCGCGACAGCCGGGGAAGAAACGCTGATGAGCCGCGCGGATTCACTTCTTCAAGGATGAGGCGATTTGACGCCGCGCCCTGGCTTTCCTATTCAAGAGGGGCCGACTTGCCGGAAACAAGGCGAGCGGTCTTTGGGAGTGGAAAGGAAAAGAAGATGAAACAGGGCGCAGGCGGCTTGCAATATCCATTCGAAGAAACGCCTGCAAAGGGCGACATCATGAATGTCGCGCCCGGCATTTTCTGGGTGCGCATGCCACTGCCCTTCGCGCTCGATCACATCAATCTCTGGCTCCTGGAAGATGGCGACGGCTGGGCGCTGATCGACACGGGCGTTGCCAATGACGACACGATCTCCACCTGGAGCGAGATTTTCGAAACGAAGCTCGGTGGCAAGCCCATCAAGCGCGTGATCGTCACGCATCTCCATCCCGATCATGTGGGCCTTGCCGGCTGGATCACGCGCAAGTTCGGCGTGACGCTTGAAATGTCGCGTACGGATTATCTGATGTGCCGCGCGCTTGTGGCCGATACCGGCCAGGAGGCGCCGCAGGAAGCGATCGACTTTTACCGGGGCGCGGGCTTTTCCGAACGCGGGCTCGATGCCTACCGCGCGCGGTTTGGCAATTTTGGTGAGCGGGTTTACAAGCTGCCGGATGTTTTCAAGCGGGTGAAGGAAGGCGACACGCTGACCATTGGCGGGCGGGACTGGCGCATCATCACCGGCTCGGGCCATGCGCCGGAGCACCTCTGTCTTTATTGCGAAGAAGCGAAGATCCTGATTTCCGGCGATCAGGTGCTGCCGCGCATATCGTCCAATATCAGTCTGCATCCGACGGAAGCCTATAGCGACCCGGTGCAGGACTGGATCGATAGCTGCGCAAAGCTACGGGCGGAAATTGCCGATGATGTTCTGGTTCTGCCTGCGCATAACGAGCCTTTCTACGGGCTGCATGCGCGGCTGACGCGGCTCATCGACGGGCATGAGAAAAATCTGAAGAACCTGTTGCGCTCGCTCGACGAACCGAAGCGCGCCATCGACGTCTTCGGCGCGCTCTTCAAGCGCAAGATCGGCCGGGATGTCTTCTTCATGGCGACGGGGGAGAGTCTGGCGCATCTTGCTTGTCTCGTTCACCGGGGGCTTGCCGTGGCGGAGAAGGATGCTGACGGCGTGGTCTGGTACAAAGCGGCTTAAGGCGCGGCATTCAACCCCATTGCATCGCCGCGCGGGCCGGGTCAGAGTAATTTCATGACCACGCTTCTTGAGAGCCATAGCGCTTGCCTGACCCATGAAACGCCGGAGGGGCATCCGGAATGCGCGGCGCGGCTCCGGGCCGTGCTGGAGGCGCTGCAGTGCCCGGAATTTGCCGGGCTGCTGCGTGTCGAAGCGCCGCTGGCGCCCATCGAGGCCATTCAGCGGGTTCACCCGGACCGGCATATCAATGCGGTTCTTTCCATGGTTCCCGAACAGGGCTTTTCGCGGGTGGATGCGGACACGGCCATGTCGCCAGGTTCCGGCGAGGCAGCGCTGCGCGCGGCCGGCGCGGTGATCGATGCGGTGGACCGGGTGATGGCGGGGCAGGCGGAAAACGCCTTCTGCGCCGTGCGTCCGCCGGGGCACCATGCCGAGCCTGAAAAGGCGATGGGCTTTTGCCTCTTCAACAATGTCGCCATCGCCGCCCAGCATTTGCGGGCCGAATATCACCTGAAGCGCGTGGCGGTGGTGGATTTTGACGTTCATCACGGCAATGGCACGCAAGCGGCCTTCTGGGACGAGCGGGATCTTGTTTACATCTCCACCCACCAGTCGCCGCTTTATCCGGGCACGGGGCGGATGGACGAGCGGGGCGCGCATGGCAATATTCTCAATCTGCCGCTGCGCCCGGGCGCGGGCTCGGACATGTTCCGCGAGACGGTGGAGGCGGCAGTGATTCCGGTGCTGGAGGAGTTTCAGCCGGAATTCCTGCTGATTTCTGCCGGTTTCGACGCCCATCAGGCCGACCCTTTGGGCGGGCTGGGGCTGACAACCGCCGATTATGGCTGGGTGACGGGCCGGCTGGTGGAATTTGCCCGGATTCACCTGGATGGCCGCATTGTTTCCGCCCTTGAGGGCGGGTATGACTTGGAGGCGCTGGCCGAGGCGAGCGCGGCCCATGTAAGGGCCTTGATGAGCGGGGCGGCCTGAGCCCCGCGCCTTCGAATTGCAAGCAAGACGGGAGCCAAGCCGTGGCCGAGAAGAAAGCCGGGATTCCAGACGATATTGCCAAGATGAGCTTTGAAGCGGCGCTTTCCGAGCTTGAGAAGATCGTCGGCCAGCTTGAATCCGGCAATGCGCCGCTAGAAGAGTCCATCGCGCTTTATGAGCGCGGCAATCACCTCAAGGCCCATTGCGAAACGCGCCTCAAGGCTGCGCAGGCCAAGGTGGAGAAAATCACGCTCGGCGCAAACGGCGCGGTGAAGAGCGAGCCTGCCGATATCGACTAGCCCACCAACCGGGGCGGGAGCCCGATTTCCATGGCAACCCTTGCCTTCACACAGGCGCTTGAGGCCGCGGCACATGACGTGGAAGCGATGCTGGACCGGCTTTTGCCGCGCGCGCAAGGTGCCGAGGCGCGGGTGATGGAGGCGATGCGTTATGGGGCGCTGGGCGGAGGCAAGCGCTTCCGCGCCTTTCTGGCAGTTCAGTCTTCGCGGCTTTTTGCGCTGGACGGGGAGCGGGCGCTCAGAGTGGCAGCGGCGATTGAATGCGTTCATGCCTATTCGCTGGTTCATGACGATCTTCCTTGCATGGATGATGACGACATGCGCCGGGGCAAGCCTTCCACCCACAAGGCGTTTGACGAGGCAACGGCGGTTCTGGCCGGGGATGCGCTCCTCACGCTCGCTTTCGAGATATTGAGCGATCCCGAGACCCATGAGGATTCGCGCGTGCGGGCCGATCTCATGCTGGGGCTGGCCAAGGCGGCGGGCGCGCGCGGCATGGTGGGCGGGCAGATGATCGATATGGCGAGCACCGGCGCAGGTGGGGGCGAGGAAATCGGCATCGGGCCGCTGACCCGGCTTCATCAGCTCAAGACGGGCGCGCTGATCGCCTATGCCTGCGAGGCGGGGGCCATTTTGGGACATGCCTCGCTTTCGGCCCGCCAGTCGCTCCATGCTTATGCCCATGATCTGGGCCTAGCTTATCAGATTGCAGATGACCTTCTGGACGAAAAAGGCGACGAAGCGGCCCTTGGCAAGACGCCCGGAAAAGATAAATCTCAAGGAAAAGCCACATTTCTGACTATTCTGGGGGCAGAGAGGGCAGAAGCGCAGGCGCAGCTTCTGGCCGATCAGGCGGCGCAGCATCTGGAGATGTTCGACGGAAAGGCAGACCTTTTGCGCGAAGCCGCATCATTCGTTATAAACCGGCGCGCGTGAGCCTTTTCCATTCGGCCCCGCGCCTTTGAGGACCAGTGAAGCGCAGCCCCGGAGCCGCCGGGCGCGCAGTGAGGTTAAGCGTGACAGCCCAGAGCAAAACGCCCCTTCTTGACCGGGTGAAAACCCCTGCCGATTTGCGCGCGCTGCCGGAAAGCCAGCTGCGGCAACTTGCCGATGAGCTGCGCACGGAAACGATCGACGCCGTTTCGGTGACGGGCGGGCATCTGGGCGCCGGGCTTGGCGTGGTCGAGCTGACGGTGGCGATCCATCATGTCTTCAACACGCCGGAAGACCGGCTGATCTGGGACGTGGGGCACCAGTGCTATCCGCATAAAATTCTGACCGGGCGGCGCGACCGCATCCGGACCATCCGCCAGGGCGGCGGGCTTTCCGGGTTCACCAAGCGGGCGGAAAGCGAATATGACCCGTTTGGCGCGGCGCATTCCTCGACCTCCATTTCTTCGGGCCTCGGCATGGCGGTGGCGCGCGATCTGGCGGACAAGAAGAACAATGTGGTCTGCGTGATCGGCGACGGGGCAATGAGTGCGGGCATGGCTTATGAGGCCATGAACAATGCCGGGTCCATGGACAGCCGCCTTATCGTGATCCTCAACGACAACGACATGTCGATTGCGCCGCCGGTGGGCGCGATGAGCGCCTACCTGGCGCGGCTTATTTCCGGCGAGACCTACCGGGGTTTCCGGCACTTTGCGAAACATCTCGCTGAGAAGCTGCCGAAGAGTCTGGAGCGGATTGCCAAGCGCGCAGAAGAATATGCGCGCGGCATGGCGACGGGCGGGACGATGTTCGAGGAGCTTGGCTTTTATTATGTCGGGCCGGTAGACGGGCACAATCTCGATCATTTGCTCCCCATACTGAAGAATGTGCGTGATGCGGGTGAAGGCCCGATCCTCGTTCATGCGGTGACGCAGAAGGGCAAGGGCTATGCGCCTGCCGAGGCTGCCGCCGACAAGTATCATGGCGTTTCCAAGTTCGATGTGATTACCGGCGCCCAGGCCAAGGCGAAGGCCAATGCGCCGGGCTACACCAAGGTTTTTGCGCAGAGTCTCATCAAGGAAGCCGAGAAAGATGAGAAGGTCGTTGCGGTGACGGCGGCGATGCCGTCTGGCACCGGGCTTGATCTTTTCGGACAGGCTTATCCTGAGCGCACTTTCGATGTCGGCATTGCCGAGCAGCATGGCGTGACTTTCGCCGCCGGGCTTGCCACGGAAGGCTACAAGCCCTTCGCGGCGATCTATTCCACCTTCCTGCAGCGCGCCTATGACCAGGTGGTGCATGACGTGGCGATCCAGAAATTGCCGGTGCGTTTCGCCATCGACCGCGCGGGCCTTGTGGGCGCGGACGGGCCGACCCATGCGGGCTCTTTCGATGTGACCTATCTTTCCTGCCTGCCGGACTTCGTCGTCATGGCGGCGGCGGATGAGGCCGAGCTGGTTCACATGGTCGCAACGGCGGTTCAGATCGATGACCGTCCCTCTGCTTTCCGCTATCCGCGCGGGGAAGGCATTGGCGTTGAAATGCCGCAGCATGGCGTGCCGCTTGAAATCGGCAAGGGCCGGGTGATGCGCGAAGGCTCGAAGATTGCCATTCTCTCGCTGGGCGGACGGCTGACGGAAGCGATGAAAGCGGCGGATGAGCTGCATTCGCTCGGCTTCCCGGCGACGGTGGCCGATGCGCGCTTTGCCAAGCCGCTTGATGAAGCACTGATCCGCGACCTCGCGGAGAACCATGAAGTGCTGATCACCATCGAAGAAGGCAGCGTCGGCGGCTTCGGCTCGCATGTGCTGCAGTTCCTGAGCCTCAGCGGGATTCTGGACAAGGGCCTTAAAGTGCGTCCGCTTTGCCTGCCGGACCGGTTTCTCGATCATGACAAGCCGGAAAAAATGTATGAGGAAGCCGGGCTCGATGCGCAGAGCATTGTGCGCACGGCGCTTGGCGCGCTCGGTGCCGAGAATGTGATCCTCGATCTGGCGGCGGCGCAGCCTCACAAGAGTTGAGCGGCCCATGATGGGCGATAGGGAACGGCTCGATCTCGCGCTGGTGGCGCGGGGCCTGGCGCCGAGCCGCGCGCGGGCGCAGGCGCTTTTGAAGGCGGGCAAGGTTCTTGTGAACGGGGCCGCGGTTTCCAAAGCTTCCCAGACCATTTCTGCGGCGGATGCGCTTCGGCTTTCCGAGCCGGATCATCCCTGGGTTTCGCGCGCGGCGCTGAAGCTGGTGGCGGGGCTTGATCATTTCGGATTTGCAGTGGATGGCAAGGTGGCGCTCGATGTGGGCGCGTCGACGGGGGGATTTTCCCAGGTGCTCCGGGCGCGGGGCGCGCGGCTTGTCTACGCGGTGGATGTGGGGCATGACCAGCTTGCAGAGGCGCTGCGGGGTGATGACGGCATCCTCTCGCTTGAAGGGGTGAATGCGCGGGATCTTTCTCCGGCGCTTATTGCCGAGCAGCCGGACATGATTGTGAGCGATGTGAGCTTCATCAGCCTTGAAAAGGCGCTCCCCGCCGCGCTTTCGCTTGCCGCGCCGGGCTGTCTTTTGCTGGCGCTCATCAAGCCGCAATTCGAGGCGGGCAAGGGCAGGCTCGGCAAGGGCGGGATCGTGAAGGATGCCGCCTTGCATGAGGAGATTTGCGCGCGGCTTTCTGCCTGGCTCGGCGGATTGCCGGGCTGGCAGGTGTTGGGGATCACGGAAAGCCCGATCGAGGGCGGTGACGGAAACAAGGAATTCTTGATGGCGGGGCGATTTGATGGCTGAAGAGATTGTCCGCATTGGCGCGCTTGGCCATCAGGGCGACGGCGTGGTGGAGGGCGAGCCAGGGCTTTTCGTTCCCTATGTGCTGCCGGGCGAGACGGTCCGCATCGAGCGGGGCGAGAAAGATCACGCGGCGCTGAAAGGCATTGTGGCGCCGTCGCCGGAACGGGTGAAGGCGCCCTGTCCGCATTTCACGCGCTGCGGGGGCTGCGCGCTGCAGCATGTCGAAGAAGATGTTTATGCGGAATGGAAACGCGGCCTCGTTGTGGAGGCGCTCCGTTTGCAGAATATCGAAGCCGAAGTCGAGCCGCTGATCCGCGCCCATCCGCGCAGCCGGCGGCGGGCCGCCTTTGCCGTGACGCGGGCCAAGGCGGGCGCGGCTTATGGCTATTATGCCAAGGGCACGCATACCATCGTTCAGGTGACGGAATGCCCGCTTGTGCGCCCCGAAATCGAGGCGGCGATGGGGCCGCTGGCCGAGCTTGTGGCCAAGGGGCTTTCGCGCAAGGGG
>Ga0207828_100138_pt1 | contig 78792 bp, 77 predicted proteins | sample TtaePargueraPR_11_FD_187276 | JGI IMG/M metagenome (GOLD analysis project Ga0207828, IMG submission 187276) | Aerobic enrichment media microbial communities from Bioluminiscent Bay, La Parguera, Puerto Rico - Tt and P2 (3) (SPAdes) | ecosystem: Environmental > Aquatic > Marine > Unclassified ... | reverse complement strand
CCCCGCCATAGCCCGGCCCCGCGTGGAGGAACTTGGGCCCGATCCGGTTGTCGAGCCCGATGCCGCGCGCCACGTCCTGCACATCCGCCCCCGTCTTCTCGCACAGGTCGGCGATCTCGTTGATGAAGGTTATCTTGGTCGCCAGGAAAGCGTTGCCGGCATATTTGGTCAGCTCGGCCGAACGGCGGCTCATTTCGACCAGCGGCGCCTTGTTGAGATAAAGCGGGCGGTAGACTTCGCGCATGACCTGAAGCGCACGCGCATCCTCGCTGCCGATCACGATCCGGTCAGGGCGCTTGAAGTCATCGATCGCCGCGCCCTCGCGGAGAAATTCCGGGTTCGAAACCACGGCGAAGTCAGCCTCGGGCCGGGTCTCGCGGATGATCTGCTCGACCGCATCGCCGGTACCGACCGGGACGGTCGACTTGTTGACGATCACGGTGAAGCCCGCGAGGTTCTCGGCGATTTCCGCCGCGGCGGCATGGACATAAGACAGGTCGGCATGACCGTCACCGCGGCGCGAGGGGGTTCCGACCGCGATGAAGACCACGTCCGCACCGGCCACGTTCCCGGCCAGGTCGGTCGAGAAGGACAGCCTGCCGGCGGCAACGTTGCGCGCCACGAGTTCATCCAGACCCGGTTCGAAAATCGGGATTCGGCCTTCGAGCAAGGCCTCGATCTTGCGTTCGTCCTTGTCGATGCAAACCACATCATGACCGAAGTCCGCGAAACAGGTTCCCGACACAAGGCCGACGTAGCCGGCACCAATCATCGCAATACGCATAAATTTCCAACCGTCACTTGGAGTTGGGCAAGCCCGTTGGCACCGGCCTGCGGCAGGGATATGACAATTGGGGCCGCCGTCTACACAAACAAGTGGCGCTAGCCTAGGGGAAGCGCGCGCAAGCCGGGCTAGCCCCGCCGGCGATCAGCCGCTCAGGCCAGCAGTGCGATGATCTTGAACAGGCCAGTCAGCAGGAAAGGCAGGCCGATGGCCGCAAGCCAGAGCAGCAACCGGTCGCGTCGGAACGCGCCGGCCAAGGCGGGATCGGAAGCTTCGGCATCGCCGAGCTGCTCCCATTTGCGTTCGAACATGCGGCAGCCGGGAATGATCGCGGCCACCAGAACGATCAGCGCAAAATAGGGGAGAATCGAACCATGCCCTGTCTTGAGGGCCGTCATGGTCACGAAAATCTGCAATGCGGTGTAGACGAGCAAGGCATAGGCAACATGGTCGCTCATCGCCTTGCGCCAGTCCAGAAGGCCGGTCTTGCGGTCTGCATCCGCTCGGACAGACATCCCCCAGAGCGCTTTTTTGTTCACGCGCCTGCTCCTCTTTATACCCGAAATGACTGTATTTCATGCACCGCTCGCCCACGCAAGCCCGGAATCAGCCGCCCCTGCGCGAATATGCGACCAGTCCCTGCATTCGGTCCATGCATAAAGCTTGCCAATCGCAACGATGCAGGCTTCAAAGCGCGCCGCTTGTTGCTACATTAGGGTCCATGGACGTGATCGAAGCCACCGGGCAGACCGCCGCCGAGAACGCTTCCCAGCTTATCCCTCAGGGTGGGCTTGAAGTCGTCTCGATCGCCAAGAGCTATGACAAGCGGGCAGTGCTGACCGATATCTCGCTGAGCGTCGGCAAGGGCGAAGTGCTCGGCCTGCTCGGGCCCAACGGCGCCGGCAAGACCACCTGCTTCTATTCGATCATGGGGCTGGTGAAGCCCGACAGCGGCCGGATCCTCATGGACGGGGTCGATGTGACCAAGCTGCCGATGTATCGCCGGGCCATCCTCGGCCTCGGCTACCTTCCGCAGGAAACCAGCATCTTTCGCGGCATGACGGTGGAGCAGAACATCTCCTGCGTACTCGAGATGGCCGAGCCGGAGCCGGAGGTCCGTGCATCGGAACTGGAGCGCCTGCTCGACGAGTTCGGCCTAGCGCGCCTGCGCGAAAGCCCGGCCATGGCGCTCTCCGGCGGCGAACGCCGGCGCTGCGAGATCGCCCGCGCGCTGGCCGCCAAGCCTTCGATCATGCTGCTCGACGAACCCTTCGCCGGGATCGACCCGCTTTCGATCGCCGACATCCGCCACCTGGTGATCGATCTCAAGGCCCGCGGCATCGGCGTGCTGATCACCGACCACAATGTCCGCGAGACGCTCGATATCGTCGATCGGGCCTGTATCATTTACGGCGGGCAGGTGCTGTTCGCCGGCAGCCCGGAGGAACTGGTCGCCGACGAGAACGTGCGCCGGCTCTATCTTGGCGAAGGCTTCACCCTGTGACGGGCTTCGCGAGGGAGGCCTAAGCCATGGCACTGGGGCCGAGGCTCGACTTGCGGCAAACCCAGTCGCTGGTGATGACTCCCCAGCTGCAGCAGGCAATCAAGCTGCTGGCGCTGTCCAACCTCGAGATCGAGACCTTTATCGGCGAAGCGCTGGACGCCAATCCGCTACTGGAACTGGGCGAAACACAGCGCGAGGACGCGCCCGACGCACCGGACGACCAGCCGCCGCGCGAGGACGCGCCCGCCGACGAGCTGATCGGCGCGGGACGCGGCGAAGACGATAGCCCGCTCGATCTCGATCCTGCGGCCCTCGACCGCGACAACGACACGGGTGACGGCATGCTGGCCCTCATGAGTCCTCCGCCGGCCGGCAGTCCGGGAGAAGATGGGCCGGGTATCGACGAACGCGGCGCGGGCGAGCCAAGCCTGGCCGAGCATCTCGAATCCCAGATCGGTGCCGCCGCGCCGGACCCACGGACCGCCTTCCTTGCCCGCCACCTTGTCGGAATGCTCGACGAGGCGGGCTATCTCACGGGTACGCTGCGGGACGCGGCCGGGGAACTGGGCGTTTCGCTGGCGGAGGCCGAAGCGGGCCTTGCCCTGGTCCAGTCGCTCGATCCGACCGGTGTCGGCGCGCGCAGCCTGGCCGAATGCCTCGCCCTGCAGGCGAAGGAAGCGGATCGCTACGATCCCTGCATGGAACGGCTGATCGACAATCTCGACCTGCTGGCCAGGGGCAGTTTCGCCCAACTCAAGCGCATGTGCGACGTCGATGACGAGGATTTCGCCGACATGCTCGCCGAATTGCGCGGTTACGACCCCAAGCCGGGCCTGCGCTATGCATCCGGCGGCGGCGAGCCGGTCGTGCCTGATATATTGATCCGGCCCGGCCGCGGCGGCGGCTGGGACATCGCGCTCAACCAGGCCACGCTCCCGCGGCTGGTGGTCAATCGCGCCTATTACGTCGAGCTGCGGAACGGTTGCCCTGACCGGCAGTCGAAAAGCTGGCTGGGCGAGAAACTGGCCGATGCCAACTGGCTGCTCAAGGCCCTCGACCAGCGCCAGAAGACGATCCTCAAGGTCGCCTCGGAGATCGTCAGGCAGCAGGAAGGGTTCTTCCGCCAGGGCGTTTCCGCGCTCCGACCGCTGACGCTGCGTGCGGTCGCCGAAGCCATCGAAATGCACGAATCCACTGTCAGCCGGGTGACTTCAAACAAATATCTCCACTGCCTGCGCGGGACTTTCGAGCTGAAATATTTCTTCACCTCGGGCGTCGCCTCGGCCGATGGCGGCGGGGACGTCTCTGCCGAAGCGGTCAAGGCCCAGATCCGCGCGCTGATCGAGGCCGAGGATCCGGGCAAGGTCCTTTCCGACGATGCCCTGGTCGACCTGCTGAAGGAGAAAGGCTACGACCTCGCCCGCCGCACGGTCGCCAAATACCGCGAGGCGATCGGGATCGGCAGTTCGGTCCAGCGGCGACGGCAGAAGAAGCTCGAGGGAGTGCGCTGACGATGGAATGCCGCCATGATCCGCCGGTCAGGCCCGAACGAAGAGTCCGCCCGGCGTGAACCGCATGCGCGCCCTTCTGTTGGTGGCCGCCGGAGCCACGGCTGGCTGCGGCCTGCCCGCTCAAGCCGCAGCCAGCGAGCTCGAGCAGGCCCTGCGCGGTCTGGCCCAGGCCGATGAGGCCGTACTCCGCGTCGGCTTCGGGCTCGCCAGCGCCAATGCGGAGCGGTGCAGCGATCAACGCCCCGACATCGGTGCCCTGCTGCAGGACCTGGCCCAATACCCCGCGAGCATCCGCCAGGAGGCGCGCGCGGTGCTCGGGCTCCAGGGTGACCTTGGCTTTACTGCGGTCGCCGAAGGCAGTCCTGCCGATCTGGCCGGCATCACCCCGGGGATGGCGCTGCTCGCGATCAATGGGACGAAGGTCGCGCCGTCCGGCGATGGCAGGGATGCCAGCTACGCGCGCCTGCTGGCGGTCGAAGCCGCGCTGGCGGAAGCCCTGGCCGACGGCAAGACCGAACTGACGCTCCGCGGTGCGGAAGGAAACGAGTTGCGGGTCACAGTCGAACCTCGCCCCGCCTGCGCAGTCCGGTTCCGGGTCCAGCCCGACGGCGAGGAAGAGGCCCGGGCCGACGATCGCACGATCGAAGTCGCCACCGGCCTGATCGCCGAAATGCGCAACGACGGCGAACTGGCCGCAATCCTCGGCCACGAACTCGCCCATGTGGTGCTGCACCACTTCGTCAAGCAACGCGCCGCAGAGGCAGATGGCCGCTCGTCCCGCAAGCTGGTCGCCGAACAGGAAGCCGAGGCGGACAGGCTGTCGGTCTGGCTCATGCGGGATGCCGGCTACGACCCGCAGCACGCGGTCGAACTGTGGACGCATTTCGCTGCATTGCAGCACAGTTTTCTCGCTTTCAACCCGCGAGGGAGCCGGAAGGACAGGCGGGAGAGGATTGCGGAGGAGATTGCGATCATCAGAAGGAATGAGCGATTGCCGCATGGCAAATCACAGCCTGCCCTTATGCGCAACCACCCCAACTGATTGCAATTGTCTCCTCGAAGACAGACGTTATGAACCGACTTTCGCTTGCGATATTCGATCATAGGCATCCAAGAAGGTTATAGGCCTACTCCTCCCAATCGTGCAGGGGTGGTAGGAAAGAAACGGAATTGCAAATGGATTTGAACGGCCTATCGAGAGGCAATCTCGAATAGGTGAGGTGGAAATCAGCATCTCGCAATCAATTTGAGGCACTGCAGATTTGCCAAACAAGCCATGAGGGAATTTTCGGGCCAAGTTTATGGGCGATGTGGTAGGAAAAGCTGAGTTGGCACGTCAATGCCTGAGTACAGGTCCCGAAGACGGTAGTGAACGACTGCGCTCGATCATGGCCGAAACCCCAGTCGGGTTAGGAGAAGCAGCCAAAATCAAACGTCAACGGCGAAGTCTGTTGGTTGCCGTAACCATCTTGGCGGATGTCTCCGTGATAGTTCTGTCGATTTTTGTGTGGAGCTATGGCTATCTTTCCGCCGTGATGGAAGCGGAGCATTCTCTGCTGTTGTCCGCGATTGTTCTGCCAGTCTATCTGGCCATCGCCTTCAACACCGGCGCATTCCAAATTGAAGCCGAATCCCGACGAATTTTGCCCTTATGGCGCGCCATCGCAGCCATGTTTTACAGTTCAAGCGGATTGCTGTTATTCGTCTTCCTGACTCGTACAAATGAGGAGTTTTCGCGCGTTGTCGTGACGTGCGCCGTCATTTCTGCCCTGATCGGGTTGGTGCTAGAACGCCTCCTCATGAATCGATGGTCGACGTATTTGCTAGGGACGCAGCCATTTGCCACGCTGTGCATTTACGATCGTGTTCCGATGGAACAGAAGGCGGGTTTCAGTCGCATTTCAGCACAGAGCTTCGGCCTAACGGCTGACCTTTCAGATCCGAATATGATCTCGAAGTTGGCGGATATCGCCAATGATTTCGACCGGCTGGTCATCCACTGCCGGCCCGATGACCGGGAAAGTTGGGCATTTATGCTCAAATCCTTGCGCATCCCCGCAGAGATTTCCGTTCCCGAAATTCATGCGCTCCATCCTGTTTCAATCCACCTGCGCGCTGGCAGGACTACAATGCTGATCAATACGGGCCCCTTGCAATGGCACCAACGGGCGCTCAAACGTGCTTTTGACCTTGTCATCGCAATCACCGCGTTGCTGCTGGCAATGCCGGCATTCTTGATCATTGCCCTGCTGATAAAGCTCGACAGCTCCGGACCAGTTCTCTTTCGCCAGCCACGCATCGGGCTGAACAATCGGCAGTTTGAGATCTATAAGTTCCGCACCATGCGGTCCGGCCAGCTTGACCTCGATGGCAAACAGTCCACGGCGCGGGATGATCCGCGTGTTACCAGGGTTGGCGCCCTCTTGCGCCGCACCAGCATCGACGAGCTGCCGCAACTGATCAACGTGTTGAAGGGCGAAATGAGCATTGTGGGACCACGTCCACACGCGCGCCTTTCGCGCGCCGGAGGAAGCTTGTTCTGGGAAGTCGACAGTTCATATTGGCATCGACACACTGTGAAGCCAGGTATAACTGGACTGGCTCAAGTACGAGGACATCGCGGGAATACATTTCACGAAGACCATTTGCGACTTCGTTTAAGATCAGACCTTGAATATGTGGCAAATTGGTCTCTCACGAATGACTTTTATATTATATTCAAGACACTTGGAGTTCTCTCTCACAAAAATGCATTTTAGTATAAATTATAGACAGGAATATTATACCGAATCTGATTTTCACTTCTTATAACTCCGCAAGCGCATACGATATGACCGACAAATCAAATGATTCCTGGCCCTCGGGCGGATTTGATCCGTTACTCAGCGAGCTCCAGACTCAATACTTTCCCGACCTGGAAAATCAAGATTTTGGCGGCCTTCTGTGTGACCGAAGGCTCGGCAACATATCCATTGTATCTTCGTTCGGAACCGAAAGCGCGGCGCTCATTCACTTCGTGAACAAATATAGAAGTGACATACCGATTATATTCATCGACACACACAAACATTTTAGAGAGACTATCGATTATAGAGATAGGCTGATGGATTACTTCAAGTTCAACTTGATAGTCGTATCCCCTGATGCCCAAGACCTTGCTCAAGAAGATCCTGATGGCGATCTGAACAAATACGATCAAAATGCGTGCTGCACCATTCGGAAGACCTTCCCGCTTCAAGATGCCATTAGCGAGTTTGACGCGTGGATTTCTGGTCGCAAGCGCTATCAAGGCGGAAGCAGGTCAGCAATTCCGATTCTCGAGCGTGACGGCGAAAAGATCAAAATCAATCCCTTAGCCATGTGGTCGGCTAAGGATATCGCCGAATATTTCCATAGGCACGGACTCCCTAGGCATCCTCTGGAAGTTCAGGGATACCTCTCGATTGGGTGCGCACCCTGCACTCGCGCAGTAAAGAAGGGGGAGGATGCACGATCTGGGCGCTGGGCAAACAATCCGGAAAAATCCGAATGCGGCATCCACCTTGGACCAGACGGCCGGTTTCGGAGGATCAGGCGGTAAGACACCGAGTGGACCAAGCCCATGCCGCCGCCAGGCGCTTGACCGCCTTGAAGGCTAACTGGACAGAATAGCCCCGAGTTTTCTAGACGCCCTCAGTGCTCGTCATATGCTGCCGTTCGAACTCTACGGGTGACAGCATCCCGTTCCTTACATGCTTGCGTATCGGGCTATAGAACATCTCGATGTAATCGAACACATCCTGCCTCGCCTCGTCGCGTGAGCGGTAGGTCCGTCGCCGTATGCGTTCGCGCTTGAGCAGGTTGAAGAAGCTCTCGACCTCGGCGTTGTCATGGCAGTTGCCGCGCCGGCTCGTCGAGTGTTCCAGGTTGTGGGCCTTCAGGAACGAGGCTCAGTCCATGCTGGTGAACTGCGATCCCTGGTCCGAGTGGATCAGAACCTTGCTCCTCGGCTTCCGGCGCCACACCGCCATCAGCAATGCCTGCAGGACCAGGTCGGTGGTCTGGCGGTTCTGCATCGACCAGCCCACCACGCGGCGGGAGTAGATGTCGATCACTACCGCCAGATAGGCGAAGCCTTCCTGCGTCCTGACGTAGGTGATGTCGGTCACCTATGCCTTGTCGGGTGCCGCAACATCGAACTGGCGGGCCAGCGTGTTGCCGACCACTCTGGATGGCTTGCAGCCAAAGCTGCCCGGACTGCGCTTGTAACCGATCTTCGCTTTGATGCCCGCAAGACTGGCGAGACGCCCACCCAGTTCGGACAGCAGGTCTCACTCTGATCGAGCAGGTCATCATGCAGCTTGCGGTAGCCATAGACCTTGCCGCTGTCTTCCCACGCCTGCCGGAGCAACCCGGTCTGCCGGGTGTCTTCCTTCGCCCGTCTGCTCAGCGGGTTCTTCAACTAGGCGTAGAAGCCGCTGGGTTGGATGCGAAGACACCGACACATCGCACATACCGAGAACAGCGTGCGACGCTCGGCAATGAACGCGTATCTCACTTTGCATCCCTGGCGAAGTACGCGGTGGCTTTTTGGGATGTCGCGCTCCTCGGTCACCTGCGTCAGCTCGCGCTTCAACTGCCGGATCCCGGCATCCTTCGACCTATCTTCGGGCCGCTTTGCGAACTGTCTCTTCCATGCATACAGCGAATGCTGGCTCACGCCGAGCCGCTCGGAAACATCCGCCACCCGGTAGCCCCGCTCGGGAATCTGCGCCACGGCATCGCGCTTGAACTCGTCGCTGAAATTTGCCTTCCTCATCGGCGCCTACTGTCCGCAAATTCTGGAAAGAAGGCGTCCACAAGTCTAGGGGCTATTCACCTACAACGGCCGCATCATTGCACAGCTACGCTTGTGCAGGGGCTGTCCACGCCATGACGTCACAACTTTTGAGCGCGTGCGCCGCCAACAAGAGTGCACCAAGTGGACCCGCGTTATCTCCCAGCACCGGAGGACAGACAAGCCTGTCCAGTTGAAGGGTATCTGCTGGCCCAAGATAACCAGATAGCAGATCAGGCAGGATCTTGCGTGCGCGTTCGAGCAAGTGCGGTTGCCGACCTGTCACGCCGCCGCCGATCACAATGCGTTCGGGCGATAGGGTGAGCATGAGATGAGTGAGCAATTCGGCGAAGTCATGTCCCACGGCGTGCCATTCTTCCGCCGACGGATCGAGCTCTGCCGGCGGTACCGGCAACCGCGCGTGCAACGCCGGACCGGAGATGAGCCCCTCTATGCAGTCGCCGTGGAAGGGGCAGACCCCAGCAAAAGTGTCACTCGCGGCACGCCGCAGCCTCAGGTGGCCGACTTCAGGATGCATCTGCCCGTGCAAGGGCTGGCCATCAACTAGCACTCCGCCTCCGACGCCGGTGCCGATGGTGAGGTAGACCATGTTGCGGCAGTCCTTCGCCGCGCCAAAGGCATGCTCGGCCAGCGCCGCCCCGTTCACGTCGGTGTCGAGGCCGATGGGACAGTCGAAGTGACTCCGCACCTTGTCAAGCACACGGGCTCCTGTCCATCCCGGCTTGGGCGTTTCAAGGATTGTGCCGAAATCCGGCGCGGCGCGATTGACGCGCACCGGGCCAAAACTGGCGATGCCGATGGCTTCGACCCGCCCCTGAGCGTTCCACTGCTTGATCACCGAAAGGACATTAGACAGCGTTTCGTCGGGCGTGGTGGTGGGAAACCTGCGCGTCTCCAGAATTTGCGGACCGTGCCCAAGGACCGCGATGCACTTCGTTCCGCCAAGTTCGATGCCGGCTAGTCGCTGCATGCCTGTCTCACTGCTCCAAATGACCTGTTCAGCAGCTATGCGTTGGCAAAGGCACGGGCAAGTGCATCCAGTTTGGAGCAGGTAAAATCATGCGCCATTGCGGTCTCTGGCGCAACGCGATCGAAGCCATGGAATCCGCCGGGCAAGACCAGTAGCTGCGTCGGTACGTTCGCCAGGACGAGGCGCTGAGCGTATGCGATGTCCTCGGCAGCAAACAGGTCTACCCCACCGACGCCGAGCCAGGCTGGTGGTAATCCGGCGAGGTCGGGTTGACGCGCCGGCACCGCCTCCGCCGGGACGTCCGGCGTTCCGGGCTCCGTGCCGAGGAAGCTTCGCCAACCAAGGCGGTTTTCCGGCGGGCTCCAGCCGACGGTCGCGATATGCGGCGGAACTGGGGCGGAACTGCCCGTCCGATCATCGATCATCGGGTAGACCAGCGACTGGAACAGCACCGGCACTTCGCCGCGATCACGGGCCTTGATGGCCAGGATGGCGGCATGACCGCCACCGGCACTCTCGCCCATCAGTGCGATGCGGGTTGGGTCGACGCCAAGCTCATCCGCACTGTCATACAGCCACTTGAGGCCGGCATAGGTGTCCTCGGTGGATTCCGTATATCGCGCGGCAGGAGCGAGCCGGTATTCGACACTCACAATGGTGCAGTCCAGATACCGCGCGGTCTCCTGCAGATAGAGCAATTCTCCGCGCGTGCTGCCTACCAGGTGGCCGCCGCCGTGAATGTGCAGGATCGCCGGGCGGGCCAAAGTCGGCTCCGAGTTGACCACGAAAACCTTGACCCCCGGCAGCCCGGCGCGAACAGGAATGTCGCGCTCCTGCACCGGGATATCGGGCAACAACTCGGGCATCGGCGGGCCTGCGTTTGCGGGCAGGTTGCGTAGCACCTCTTCCGTGATCGGCGGAAACCCGGTTTCGATCATCCTGCGCGCAGCCGGTCGCAACTCCGGTGCGACCGGCGCAAGGCGTTGATCAACGGTCAGGCCCGCAAGGCTCCAGCCCGCCTGCGCCCGGACAGCGTTCGCGGGCATCAGCATAGCCGTCATAAGGGCACTTACACCCAACCGCCCAGCATCTCGCCTGGTCAATTCCATTACAGGTCCTCGCACCCGTTTGGCTTGCCGGGGGAGGACCAGCCAGCCATTCTTGGCAAATGCGCCGTCAGTATGACATCAGGCGCACGCGCATCCCGATTGTCCGCGGGGTCGGTCCCGATCCGGACAGCGGCCCTTCGTTCCCGACAAAGGTCGGTCCGCGCTGGTCGAACAGGTTGTTGCCGATCAGCGCGATTTCCCAGTTGTCGGACCTCAGGCCGAGGGTGAAATTCACCAGGTCATAGGGATCGGCGATAATCCCGCTGGCCTGGAGGCGGTCACCGCTATGGCTGAAGGACGCATTGCCGAAAATATCCCAGTCCGACGATATGCTGCCGTTGTAGTTGGCGTCGAAACGGAAGTTGTCGGAAATCGTGTTGATCAGCCGTGCTCCGGGACGCAGCAGCGGCTGGTTGGCCGCAATCACCTCGTTCACCGTGTCGTATTCACTGTCGTTGAGGTTGCCGACAAAGCCCAGGCTCAGACCCTCCAGCGGCGTGCGCCAGCGAAGTTCGAGGTCGATGCCCTGCGTGGTCGCATCACCGAAGTTGGCGAAGCCGTTGACCCCGTCAATACCTCCGGTGACCGAGGTCTGCAGGTTGGTATATTCGAGCCGATAGAGGTTGAGGCCGACGTTGAGCGCATCGTCTGACGTGCGCCACTTGAGTCCGAATTCGTAGTTGGTCGAGCTTTCCGGATCGAGCGCGACGGAAGCCGGGACACCGGCGAGTTCGAGCGATTCCACCTGCACACGCGACTGCACGATGCCCGGGCGGAAGCCAGTGGCCGCCGACACGAACATGGTGAGGTTGTCGTTCGGCAGGTAAGTCAGATTGAGCCGCCAGGTCTCGACGCTGGCTTCGGTCGGGACGGACCCGGTACCGTCCTGGAATGAGCGGTCGTCGTGATAAGTACGGATACCGGCCAACGGGATGAGCTTGCCGTCGAAGAGCTCGTAGCTTACTTCGCCGAACACGGCCCAGTTCTCGGTCAGCGTATCGTTATCGGCATTGATATCGACGACAGGAGGGATCTGCAGCGCATTGACCTGCGGACCGCTGCCGTTCTGGTAGGCCGCGCCCACCAGCCAGTGGAACGGCCCTTCCCCGCTCGAATTGACGCGCACTTCCTGTGCGAACATTTCCGGATAGAACTGGCTGGAGAAGAACCCCGCCGGCGAAATCGGGATGTTGATGCCGAATTCGCCTTCCAGGTTGCTCGTCGCGCTGGTGATGGTGAAGGCGTCGAGCTCGAGCGATGCAGTCAGGCTCATGAGCTCGAAGTCACCGTTGGAAAAGCTGTCCTGCCCGGCGGTGTTCTGGAAATAGACCGGATCGACCGACGCGGTGAAACCGGTGAAGTCCTGCCGCGGACGGAAGCGCCAGTATTGCGCGCGCAGCTCCAGGTTGTCCGTCGGACGGATCAGTGCGACCACGCGGATGTCGTCGTTGCGCGCCTCGTTCACGTTTTCCTGGTCCGGCGTGCCGTCGAACGGGCCGAAGTAGGCGTCCGCATAGCCGGCATCGCGCGAGAAACCACCGCTGACGCGAATGCCCAGGCGATCCTCGATGATCGGCACCGAGACCGCACCGGCAAGGCCGTAGTTCAGCGCATCGGCACCGCGCGTATGCGATGCTCCGGCCTCGAACGCATATTCGATGTCGTTGAGATCAGGGTCTCGGGTATGGAAGATGAAGACGCCGCCCGAAGAGCCCTGCCCGTAGAGCGTGCCATGCGGGCCGCGCAGCACCTCGACGCGCTCCATGTCGAGGAAGCGGACCGGGGGCGCAATACCGAAGTTGGTAACGATGAACGGGGTGTCGTCGAGATAGTAGCCGATCGGCGAGTCGCCGTTCTGCGTCACGTTGCCGCGCAGGTTGTAGAACCGCGAGCCGTTAGACTGGCGGAAGCCCTCCTGCGCACCGGGCACTGCCGACACGAGGTCGCCGATGGTGGTGATGTTGCGCTCACGCAGGTCTTCGCCGTCGAAGACCTGGATCGCCAGCGGGGTTTCCTGCAGGTCTTGGTCACCAACCTTGGACGCCGTCACCACGATCCGGTTAGGCTGGACTTCGGCGGGGGCAGGATCCGCTGCTTCACCTTCCTGCTCTTCGGTCGACTGTGCGAACGCCGAACCGCCTGCCAGCACCACCGCCATGGCGGTGGCTGCAGAAAACTGCCGAATATACCTCATTTCCATCCTCCCAGATCAATCGATTGCATCTGCCGGCAATCCTTTGCACCCTCTAGATTCTCCATTATATAACGCAAGTCAATGCAAAAAGACAATCGATTGCATTGGCACTTGGCACTGCCTCATGGAGGTACCGAAAATTCCGCCTAGATTTCGATTTTCGCCGTGTTGCCTTCGAGTTTGAGCCGGAGATCGGGCGCAAAAGTCGCACCGAACCGGCGACCGACCTTCCCTTGCGCATGCCCCCAGTCGTCGACGAAACTGGTCACCCCTAGGTTTGGCATGACCAGCCAGCTGTAGGCCTGTGCAGGCGCGTCCGCGGGATTCGCGAAGACCAGCCCCGTGCCGTTCAGCGGCTGCCAATCTCCTCTCAGGCTGTCAGCCACCATGCCATAGAGGCCTGTGGGTCCGCTCACACGGTCGGGATTGAACACGTGACGCTGGGTCGACCAGAAGAGGTAATAGCTTCCGTCGCGCCGGATCACGTGCGGTCGCTCCAACTCGTTGTTCAGGCCGTCGGCGGAGATGATCGGGGGCTCGATGCGCCATGTGTCCAGGGAGGAATCCGTGGCCGTCGCCAGGCCGACCACGCCATTGTACGACGACGTCGATCCTGCTGCGGACGCGGTAAACAGAAGGTGGCTGCGCCCGCTGGCCGGATCGAGGAAGTAGGCCGGATCGCGAAAGGCCTTGATGGTACCGATCGTCCCTTCCCCGCCGTCGCTGGCCATGTAATGCGCCGGATCGCGCACGACGATTTCTTCTAGGTCGCGCCAGTCGACAAGCCGCACTGGCTCCTCCGGCGGCAGCGTGGCGCGCGCGCGGAAGATGCGCTGGGCAAAGCTCGGCTCCGGCTCGCCTCGCACACCGGTTGCGGTGAAGTAGAGCGTGATCGTACGGGTCGCTTCGTCAAAGATTGCGGAACCCGACCACTCGCGGCTGCCGGGGGAAAACCCGTCCGGCATGGCGCGGCCTAGGTGATTCCAGACACCATTGCGCTGTTGCAGCAAGTGAATCCTGGCGTGCCCGTGTCGCTCGTCTGGATCGTCGAACGGCGGTGTACCCAGCGCCATCCACAAGGTGCTCCCGCTGGCAAACTCCGCTGTCTGCCCGCCGGATAGTTGTACCGGCCAGGCGTCCCAGATGTCGAGATCGGAGGCCACCCGGGCAAAGTCGGTGTCGGCAATCAGGGGGGCCACCCCAGTCGCGGGAGTTGCAAACCCGCCTGATGGCGGCGCTTCCCAAAGCGACGGCATCGCAACCGGCGATTCAGTCAGCACGGCTTGCGCACCCTTTTCGTGCATGTTGCCCATATCCGTCATCGCTCAGTTTGCCGCCTGCTGCTGGACAATTTCCCCGCCCGCATAGTCTGCCGAATTCCGTTCGCTGAGCCGGTCAAGGAAAGGCTTGCGCGCAAGATTCCAGGTGCACAGCAGCACCAGCGCTGTGGAGAAAACCGCTCCCAGCAGGATGGCATAGCGGCTGTCCTCCATCGCATCGCCCAGCGCCCCCATCAGCAAGGGAGCGACGACGGCGCTGAGGCAGGTGAAGAACAGCAATAAGCCAGCAATCGACCCGTGCCTTCCCTTGTCGAAGCAACTGATGCCGGTGGAATTGATCGTCGGGTACAGCACCGACATGAACAACCCGGTGGCCGGAAGCGCAAACACCGCTGCTTCGCGCCCGCCGACCACGGCGATCCAGAACAGCAAGGTCATGGCTCCGCTGCAGGTGGTGATGACCATTGACCAGCTGAAGCGCCCCAGCAGCCAGACTCCGAGGAACCGGCCCACCGCGCGAAGGACGAAGAAAATCGATACGAGGTAGCCTGCCAGCACCATCCACGATCCCTCGTAGTCGGCAATGTAGGTGGGCGCCCAAACATAGATCGCAGCTTCGGCTGCCACATAGAACATCAGGGCAAGGCCGAAGAAGACCGAGGCGGGATCGCCGGCAAGCCGGATGGAATCGGTCGCCCGGGTGGGCTCGGTGCTCGCCTTGATCGGCTTGGGGAAGCGCGCCAGGCTGGTGCCGAAAATCAGCATGCCGCACATGATTGCTGCCACCAGGTAGACCCATTTCCAGCTTGCCCCGACCTGCAGCAGGTAAGCGACGATGGCCGGGCCGACGATCGCACCGACGCCGAAAAATCCCTCGATCAGGTTCATCGTCCGGGCGTGGTCGTTGGTCGAGCGCGACAGGTCACCAATCAGGGCAAGCGCACCTGCCTTGAATATTCCGATGCCGAGGCCGGAAACGAACAGCAGCGCGGTGAAGAACAGAAAATCGTGACCGGCAGCGAACAGCGCCGAGCCTAGTCCGAACATGGTCAGACCCAGCACGATCGTGGTCTTGCGTCCGAAGCGGTCCGCGAGGAAACCGAGCCCGATGGCCGAAATGGCGATGCCGGACATGGTGGCGTACTGGAACGATCCGCCCGCCGTCAGCCCCAGCTCGAATTCGCGGATCACCTCGGGGATCACCGTGCCCACCGAATCGGTGGTCATCGCAAACATGGCGAACATGCCGAAGACCAGAATCTTCAGCAACAGCGGGCTGGCCTCGCGCCCGGATATCTTGACAGCGCTCATCGCTCAATCCGCCAGGTGCTGTTCGAAGAAGGTGACCATGATGTCATAAGCCTCGCGAGATTCGGGGAGTTCGGAATTGTAGATGAAGCCGTGGAACATACCGTCCCAACCGTGCAGGCGGGTTTCCACGCCCAAGCGCGCCAGCTCGTTGTGCGAATTGAGCGCCGCGGAAAATTCGAAGGAGCGCGTTCCGCTGATGAACAGCGTCGGCGGGAACTGCGCCATCACGCTGTCGGAAGCCAGCGGGTAGACCAAGGGATCGGAGGGGTCGGCACTCCCAAGGTAACTCGGCCCCGGTGGCGGCCCCTGCCTTCCGACGGCTGCCGGTCGGGGTTCGAGCGGCGGCAGGAAGCCGTTGAGCGCACCGGCAATCGCGGTGGCATCTCCGCCAACATAGCCGCCCAGCGAGGCGCAGAAGACTCCCAGTGCCGCCGGAGCCGGGAGATCTTGCGCCTGGAACCAGGCCACCGATTGCGCCGCCAGCACTCCGCCCGCCGAACAGCCGTAGAGGCCGATCCGTTCGGGCGCATAGCTTTGCAGGATTTCACGGTAGACCGCCGCCACATCCTCGCTGGCGGCAGGGAACTGGTATTCGGGAGCCATACGGTAGTCGATCGAGACGACCTTGATCCTCATCAGCGCGGCCAGCGGTACGGATTCGACCAGCGATGCGGAACGCCCGCCAGTGGTAAAACCCCCGCCGTGGACGTTGATCAGCAGGCGATCGGCATTGGCTGGCGAAACGCCACCTGCCGGGGTCACCACGTCGACCACCACTCCGCCGATCCGCTCCTCGCTGATGTCGACTGCGTAACGCTGCCGCATCGGCTCGAGGAAGGCGAACATGATGCCGTCCTGACGCGCGCGTTCTTCGGCGAGGTCGGGAACCGCGGCACCAAACGGCTTGTCCAGGATGAGGCGGCGCAGGTACTCGGCCGCCTCCTCGCTCATGAATTCCGACAGCGGTACGGCAACACCGTCCAGCCGCACGGCTCCATCCTCGGAAATTCGATCGTCCTGCTGCGCCCGAGCAGCCGCCGGACCCGCGCCGGCAGCCAGCAGGGCGGCGGCGGTCCAGACGACCGCAGGTATCAGGGGCAACCGCCTCACCCTTCGACGTCCTCAATCAGGTCGAGCAGGCCCTCGATGATGGCATTTTCTGCACAGCCGGGCTGCAGGCGCGACGACACGACCTCGAAAGTAAACTGCGAAAATGCCTCGTCATTGGGGATGTAGCCCGATCCGGCGATCCCGTTGGTGAGCGTCGCCATCATGGTGTTGGCGTGGGGCGACCGTGCCTTGAAGCGCTGGGCGATGAGGTTGAAGATCTCTGCATCGACCCCGCCGATATAGACATCGCCAAGGCGCAACATGCTCAACCGCAGGTCGACCGGATCAGCCTCTTCGTAAGTCCCGGCATAACCGGCGCGACCACTGTCGAGGCGGCGGCGACCGGGACAGGTGACCGTCTGGTTCATCCCCGCAATCACGGCATCGTCGACCGGGCGCTGCATGCCCGAACGCATCACGTGCAGCACCTCTTCTGCCAGCATCAGGCCCAGCGCGCTATTCACCTGCTGCTGCTGCCGGAGGAGCAATTGCACTCGCGGGTCATCTCGATCGAGGCCCTGACCGCCCGGCGGCATCGAATTCGAAATGTCCTCTCCGCGGGCGGCGTAGTCCTCGATGCGGATCTCGCGCAGTTCGTAGGTCTGGTTGAAGAAAATCGGGTTCTGGTCACCCGAAGCACCGCTCGACCAGACGGCCACCGCATTGCCGCCCAGCGATGCTTCGAGATAACCGGACGCGGCCCCCGGAATGTCGCCGCTGATCATGTCGAGATTGCCGGTGACGACTGGATGCACGGCGTAGTTGTAGTAGACTGCAATCGGATCGCCCGACATCGATTCAAACCGCACCACGGAAACGGTCTTGTCCGACGGGCCCTGGTAGTTCGGCCCTTCCCACCAGCGGCGGGTTTCGGGGTCGATCAGGTTGCGGTTGACGTTGATCCACGACTGGCCGGAACCGTAGGCCATGCGCGCCGGTTGCAACTGCGCGGTGGCCTGGCGGACGGCTTCGAACAGCTGCTCCTCGTACCCGTCCCTCCGCCCGAACGGGGCGCTGTGGGTGTGCGTGGCGGTAATCAGGAAATTGTCGCGGCCGATACCCAGCTCGCGGTCGGCGCGGTCGCGCAGGCTTTCCCACAAGGGCGTGGGCAAGGCGCCGGCATCGACAGTCAGCAAGGCGGCCCGTTCGTGGCCGTTGTCGATGACGATGGCACGGGCATAGAGCGGATCAAGGACCCCTTGCGAGCCCGGCGGCAAGTTCGCCCCGCCAGGAGTGATATCGACCCGCGCTGCCCCGGCCTGTAAGCCGCCCGGCGCCTCCTGCGCTGCCACCGAGTGCGCCGATGCGAAGGCCAGCCCGGCAAACACGGCCCAAAGCGCGACGAGCCGCCCAAGGAACGGAATCGTCGTGGACCTATAGCTTGAACCAGACACCATTTTCTCTCCCTAGTCATCGACTATGCAATCGATTGCCGAACGTGTATAGTGCGCATTGCCCTCAACGGCAACTCCGCTATTCTGCCGGCTCATAAGAACACGGGCGAACGGCGGGGAAAGAAGACTGTGGCTGGCAAGAAAGCATCGAAGGCTCCCGATGAGGGGAAGAAGCCGCAGAACATCCAGGACCTGGCAAAGATCGCCGGCGTCTCTGCTGCTACTGTATCGCGGGCGCTGGCGGGGACCGGCAACATTTCGGCCGGCACGCGAGAACGCATCAGGGCGCTCGCCAACAAGTACGATTTCCGTCCCAGCAACATGGCGCGCAACCTGCGGACCGGGCGCACCGGCACGATCGGGGTGATCGTCCCGCTCGGGCACGAAAAGACGCAGCACATCTCCGATCCGTTCTTCATGACCCTGCTGGGCTACATCGCCGATCGTATCGCCGATCGCGGGTATGACCTGCTGCTGAGCAAGGTCGTCCCGTATGACCCCGAATGGCTTTCCCGCCAGGTCGATACCGGCAGGGTCGACGGGATGATCATCATCGGCCAGTCGAACCAGTCGGACGTGATCAACAGCGTGGCGCGCTATTACAACCCGCTGGTCGTCTGGGGGGCATCGCTCAGCGAGCAGATCTATACCTCGGTAGGCAGCGACAACCGGCTGGGCGGACGCATGGCCACCGAGCACCTGCTGTCGCTGGGCTGTCGCCGCCTGGCCTTCTTCGGTGACCCTTCGGTGCCGGAGGTGGAGCAGCGGTTAAACGGCTTCCGCGATGCCTTGCGTGAGTTCGGCGGGGATGCGGCGGGAACGACGTTGCCGGTGCACTTCGCTGCCGAGCAGGCGGTGGAGGACATTTCCGGCTTTCTCGAACTGGCGGAGAAGCTCGACGGCATTTTCGCAACATCGGACACGATCGCGATGACAGCGCTGCAAGCCTTGCAGGACCGCCGCCGCAGCGTGCCGGATGAGGTGAAGATCATCGGCTTCGACGACCTGGAAATCGCGCGCCGTACGGTCCCCTCGCTCAGTTCGGTGAAGCAGGACCTGCAGGCCGGTGCCGATGCCCTAGTGGAGCTGCTGTTCCGCAAGATCGCGGGCGAAAGAGTGGAATCGGTCATGCTGCAACCGCAACTGGCTGCGCGGGGAAGCACGGTCGCGGACTGACGCGCCGGTCAGTTCTCTCCCGCCCGCAGGGTCTGCTGGATCGCGTCTTCCGCGAGAACCTTCATCACCGCATAGCCTGCGCGGGTCGGGTGGACACCGTCATTCGCATAAGCGGAGTCGAACGAATTGTCCTCAGCCCGCAAGGGCGTGAAATAGTCGACGAAGACGACACCTTTTTCCTGCGCCAGTTCGGCCAGCAGCGCGTTGAGTTGCGGCACCACCGGTCGCGTATCGAATTCCGGACGCGGCAACAGCCGCGACATGGGCGACAGCGCGGCGATGATCACTGCAATATCGTTGGCTTGGGCAATGTCGACCATCGATGCGATCGTGCCGATATATTCGTCCGCAGTGATCGGGCCGGTCGCGCCGCCGATGTCGTTGGCGCCGGCCATAATGTGCACCGCGAGCGGATCCAGCGCGACGACATCCTGCCAGAAGCGCGCCAGCATCTGAGGACTACTCTGTCCGCTGATTCCACGCCCGACGAACCCGTTGCTCGTGAAGAAATCCGGATCGGCTTCCACCCAGCCTTCGGTGATCGAATCGCCCATGAAGACCACCCGCGGACGCTCTGCGCTCTCGAGCAGGTCAGCGTTGGCATCGCGATAGCGACAGCGCAACGGCCAGTCCGTCGCGAACTGTTCGGCCTGGCGGGCACGGAACATGGCGCCAATTTCGCTGTCGCTGTTGAAGAAGGCGGCCGCCTGCTCGGACAACTGGTTAAGATCGCGCGGACGGGTTTCGAACTGGGCGGCCAGCGCCTCGGCAGCCCGCTGCTGCGGCAGCGGGCACTGGATGGTAGTGTCGTTCACTGCCGGAAACTCTCGCCCCATCTCCGGTTCGGCGGCTGGTGGCTGCTGCGCCACGGCCGGCACTGAAGCGGCGAGCGCAAGGGCTGCGAAAGCGATAGTCTTCCAAGGCATTTGACGATCAGGTCCTCTTTCCCGCCTGCGATCTATAGTGGAATTCCCCGTTTGAGCAATCGTTTGCAATGGGGATGTGTCCGAGCTACTGGTCACGCAGGGAGATGCGTATGCGACTGACTGCCTTGCTTGCCGGTCTGGCATTGGCGATGACATCCGCCCCGCTTCACGCCGACCAAATGCGAGGCTGGGTCGAAAGCTGGGGCACTGCACTGCCACTCCAGCCGCCGCCACCCTCGCCCTTCGGCGATGCTCCGCCGCCGCCGCGTGAAACGCCTCCGCCACCTCCGGCTGATACGCCGCCCGCCCCCAACCCGCGTGTTCCCTATCCGCAGATCCTCGAGGACCAGACTGTCCGCATGATCGTGCGGACCAGCATTGGCGGAGAGCAGTTGCGGCTCGAATTTTCCGGCAGGAATGGCGCGGCTTCGGTGAGCCTGGGCGAAGTCCGCGTGGCGCTATCCGACCTGCATGGCTCTATCCGGCCCGACAGTGATCGCCTCGTCACGTTCGGGGGGGAGACTTCGGTCACCCTGCGCCCCGGGACCCGGTTGGTAAGCGATCCGATAGACATGCCTGTCGATCCGCTGACCCATGTGGCGGTGTCGCTTTACCTGCCCGACCCGACTCCGGCAGAAACCGTTGACGAAATCGGCCTCATGCCGACCTACATCGCCCAGGGGAACCAGGCCTCAAGCGAAGAGCTGCAAGAACCTCTGGTCGCAGCGTCCTACTACTGGCTGCGCGGATTGAGCGTGGCTAGTGCCAGCGATGAAGGCGGCGCGATCATCGCCTTCGGGGATTCCATCACAGAGGGATACGCGACGACACCCGGCGCGCACCAGAGCTGGCCGGAACTGCTGGCCGAGCGCTTGCAGGCAGAGCCGGGGTTCGAAAACTGGTCGGTCATCAATACTGGAATATCGGGCAACCGGGTACTGCGCACCGGCGCCGGGGAATCCGCCCTCGCGAGGTTTACCGATGACGTGCTGAGCCGCCCCGGCGCGCGCTGGGTCATCGTGCTGGAAGCAATCAACGACATCAACATGTCGATTATTCCCGGAATGCCGGCCTCGCAGGCTGCGACTGCGGAAGAGATTATTGCGGGGCTGGACCAGTTGGTCGCCCGCGCGCACCTGCATGGCCTCCGGATTGCCGGCGGCACGATCATGCCGACGAAGGGGCTGCCCTTCTACAGCGAGGAAGGCGAGGCCATGCGGGAGGAAGTGAACGCGTGGATCCGGACTAGCGGCAGGTTTGATGCGGTATTCGACTTCGATGCCACCACGCGAGATCCTGCAGACCCGCTCCGACTCAACCCGGCCTACAATCCGGGAGACCACGTTCATCCGAATGATTCCGGCAACCAGGCTATGGCCGATGCCATAGATCTTGGGACTTTCAGGTACCGATAATCATCCCTGCCCCCTCTACCAGGGGCAGGGAGTACAGGCCTTTATTCCCGATTGTCCGTCATCAAAAATTTGGCACAGGTTTGGTCTTGCTCTTGTGAGGGATTGGCCTCGTCTGGTTGGTTGACATCAGGCGGCGAGTTGGTGGTGAAGCAAGCCGCCGATGGCTAAACCAGCACTGGTTCCTGAGCCTCGACTGCTCTGCCACCTGAATCTTGGACCATTTCTGGTTAGAGTTTTCCGCCGTAGACATCCTTGGCTGGGCGAGGAGTTACGGCATGAAGGCATCGAAGTTCACGGACGCGCAGAAGGCGTTCGTCATCAAGCAGGGTGAGGAAGGCACGCCTGTGGCGGAGGTCTGTCGCAAGGCAGGCATTAGCCAGGCGACCTACTTCAATTGGAAATAGAAATACGCGGGTCTGATGCCGTCGGAGATGCGGCGGATGCGGGAGCTGGAAGACGAGAACGGACGGTTGAAGAAGATCGTCGCCGATCTGACACTGGATCGCGAGATGCTGCAGGACGTCATTCGCCGAAAGCTCTGAGGCCGGATCGGAAGCGCGAGCTGGTCGACGGGATGCTGGCGGACTGGGGCGTGTCGATCAGGAGGGCCTGCCGGGCTCTTCCGTTCGACACTTCCAGTTACCACTACCAGTCCCGCCGCACCGATCCGGCCTTTCTGAAGAAGCGTATCAAGGAGATCTGCGAGACGCATGTCCGCTACGGCTACCGGCGGGTGTATTACATCCTGCGCCGCGACGGTTGGCATGTGAACATGAAGAAGGTCTACAGGCTTTACAGGGAGTTGGGCCTGCAACTGCGGAACAAGACGCCCAAGCGGCGGGTCAAGGCGAAGCTTCGCGAGGATCGTGCACCGGCGATCCGTCCGAACGATGTCTGGGCGATGGACTTTGTTCATGACGAGCTGGCGACAGGTCGCAAGCTGCGCATCCTGACGGTGGTGGATACGTTCTCCCGGCTATCGCCGGTGATCGATCCCCGGTTCAGTTATCGTGGGGAAGACGTGGTCGCGACGCTGGAAGAGGCATGTAGGAAGATCGGCTATCCCAAGACGATCAGGGTGGACAATGGCAGCGAGTTCATCTCGCGGGACATGGATCTGTGGGCTTACCAGCGCGGTGTGATCCTCGACTTCTCCCGCCCTGGCAAGCCCACGGACAATGCGTTCATCGAGGCGTTCAACAGCAAGCTGCGCAGCGAATGCCTGAACGCTCACTGGTTCCTGAACCTGCAAGACGCTTGCGAAAAGCTGGAGGCGTGGCGTAGACACTACAACGAAGAGCGACCGCACAGCGCGATCGGGAATATCCCCCCGATCATGCTGGCAAACTCAGCCGGTGAAACCAGCCCACCGGATCTGGGAAAGGCGGAAAACTCCAGGCCCGAGTGGTCCGACGTTGGGTAGCAGTGCAACAACCGCTCGGCTCTAATCCCAGCTGGGGGAAAGCTGGGGGTCACGTCACTGGCCAAGAAAGCGGGACCACCTAACAAGAAGATATGTATTCCTGGGCACTTGAATACGATGATCTGTTGGGTTTAGAAAATTGACCTTGATTTCACCTTTCCCTATAACTCTATATGATTGGACTATAAGGCCTTCAGCCAACGGCTCAATTGTAGAAAACCCTAACAAATGATCACCAATATCTACCCCATCGACAAAAAATATTCTACTTTCGGTCTTTCCTGGGTCTATTGAGAATTCTCCACTCTCGACTCGTATACCTATCCCATTGGCGTTCGATGGCCCTGAAGGAAAATTTTCAACCTTCATTACATCTTTGTCACGGTCAAAAACTTGACAGTTGGCCAGCTCTTTGTTGCAAACACTCTCAAAGCCGGAGCCATATCCGATGAGCGTATGCGACTGCGGATCTTTCCCATCCTCTGGGCATTTGAACAAATAGTTCCATTTTTTTTCTCTACTTGTATTGTTCATTTGTGCAAATATCATTGCGCCCGAAACAAAACCTCCCGCCGAATTGTCTATCTCAATGCAAGGGAATGATGCGTCTTCTTGCATGATGTTCTTCAAGTTGAAGAATGTTCCGATCACGAATGGTTGAATGCAGTTCGTCGCTTGGTCGCTCGACAAACGCAACATCGGCCCCGCCCCAACCGCATCGATGGTCAGGCCCAGTGCTCTGATCCGTGAGCCCTTGAGTGTGACTCCAACCTGGGCCAATCGGTTACCTGTACAATGAAGCGCACCGCCGATTTCCAGGTTTGAACCTTCGATGTCGGCGATACGTCGTCCTGACGAAACTATTCGACCGCCTATCATTTGGAGGTCAGTGGAACGAATTTGAACCGCCGCTTCACCGGTACCACGTACATTGTTCGAGTACCAATTGAGGCGGTTGGCCCTGCAGCGAAACGAAAAGACCGTTCCACCGTGGATGCTCATCCTTTCCACCAGACAATGGTAGGCGCCACGCACAAAATCCAAAGTCACTTCGGACTTCTGATCACCATCAAGCTCAATTCCCGACAAGCGCACCGAATGGCCCAACACCCGAAGCAATGCCGGCATCGGTTCCGTCGCACGGATCACCGCACCAAACTGCTTGGCCTCGGCCGCACCGCCATCACCGATTACCACCTGCCCAGCGTTACGAATCTCTAACGCCCGGCTTACCAGATAGGTGCCCCTACCGAGGCCAATATCGCCTGCAACATCCAGCGCGCCTTGCAGAGCGTCATAATCGTCGTGTACGCCGTCTCCGGCTGCCCCAAACCAGCGAACATCGGCGGCGCCTTGGAAAATCCGCACCCAAGCGCCATCCGTAGGCGGCACATGGTCGGACCGGAGAAATATTCCTTCTGCCGCGTCGGCATCCACTGCGGCGGAATAGTCAGCCTTGTTGAACGCGAAAATCCCTTCACGCCCCGCCTCACCAAGCAGGGCCAGCCCACCTTGATCAACTGCCAGCGACTTGAGCTCTTTGCGCGTGGCACTAAAGCAAAGCGTCGCCCCCCCTTTAATTGCGCCCTCTTGAGTTGTCGATGCCACACCAGACAATGCAGCGAACAAGGGACCGCTCGCAATGCCTCCCATTGCCATATGCCTGCGGGTAATCATTTTTGCATGCGGTTCCTATCGCGCGGCAAGCCTTCTGGACCGCTTTCGCTTCATTGCGCCGACAAATGTACCAAGATAGATTGGATGGCGCAAAATTCCTGTGAGCGCCCCGAGCGCCGCAGACAAAAATTGCCTGCTCGAAAGCGAGATCCGGACATCCGTCCAATGCCGTTCAGCATCGCTGTATTTCCTCAATTGGGAAATCTCTTGTTCCGACAGGAACTCCACGAGGCGGGGATTTTTGAACATCCTCTCAATCGAGGCCCCCGCATCCTTCGCCCGCAACCTATAGTTGGCACCGCTTTCCCGCACACGATACGCCAGGGGGAAGAATGTGTCTGAATGCCCTACCGGCCCCTCCATACCCACACGTAGCCAAAATTCGTGATCTTCGCCGAGTTCCAACGCAGTATCGAAACCGCCTGCGGCCCGTGCCGCCTCTGTCCGCATGCAGAAGGCTCCACCGTTCACGACGTAATTGCGGCGCAAAATGTCCGCGACAAAATTCTCTCGCAAATCGAAACCGTCGCCTACGCCTCCGGAACTCATCGATGGCAACTGGTGTTTGAACTTCACATGGTTTGCCGTGCATCCAACCCAGTCGGGATGTTGGCGCATGGCAGAATGAAACATGCCGATCGCATCGGGCCTCAGCAGGTCGTCGCCATCGAGGAACAGCACGCAATCCGTCACGACTCGCGCCAGGCCAGTGTTGCGGGCATTGGAAACGCCTCCGTTCGGGATCGAACAAAGGTCGACGTCGAGCCGATCAGCATAGGCGCGCACGCGCCTCGCAGTGTCATCGTGCGAACCGTCGTCGACGACCACCAGTTTGAAGTCCGTGAAATCCTGGCGAGCCAAGGACCCAAGGGTCTCGTCGATGAAATCCTCGACATTGTATGCCGCCATCACGATTGTAATGCCGGCCTGCAATTCGGACATGTCACTCATGCCTGGATGCCGAACGCCCTGACTATGAGCTTGTAGGCAAGCGTCAGGTCCATTTTATCATCGGCCTGGACAAGTTTGGCGATCTCCGCATCGCTGACGAGCAATGGCTTGGCCCCGCGCACGCCCGCATTCGGATTCTTCAGGCCAACGATCGATTCCGGAAGATTCTTGTAGTTAGGATTCTCGCAAAACAGTGGCCCATACTCAACAGGCCAGACCTCAACCTGGCCTTGAAAGCCAATGTCGGGGAATGTGTCCTTATATGGTCCATCCGCAGCGTCGTCTCGGAACGGTACTGCGGTCAGACCCATTTTCTTGAAGGCCGGATCCTGATTGATCTTCCCAATGATTTCCGCCTGCAATTCTGCTCGTTGTTCACTGGAATCAACCAAACCGGTGAACCGCTCATCGTTGAGGTAGATCCCCAGAATGCGATCGGGGGCAAAAGCTTGCGTCCTTTTCGCATCGAAGGCAGACAAGTTATTTTTGAGGTAGGCAGGCCCGCCCTTTTTCAAGTTCTTCTTCAAGCCTTTCGGAAGCCACATTTTGGCAAGCTTGATCGCATGCTTCTTCAGGCCTTTGTCGCCAATCCCGCGCTTCAGAAAACCTTGTTGTTCCAGCCAGCTGTTCAGGCACATGCGGTAACGGTAAGGAGCAGTACCATGGTCGCTCACGAACATGATGTGGTCGGCCCCGCTTGCCTTGACTGCGTCTTCGATGGACTTGTCCAGAACCCTGTAGCAATCGAGAATTTCATCACGAAACTCGGGGCGTATGCCCTGACCACCAGTTATGATGTCGTCGATATCCTTGCGGGCAAGGTACTGGATTTCGGTAGGCGGTCGAAAACATATGAAGCCAAAGTCGACCGGAAACTCCTGACAGAGCTTGCCAAAAATTTTCGTCCGGCTTTCGGCCATATCGTTGAGCTCTTTGACGAGTTCTGCAGTCGTCTTCACTTCCCCAAGGCTCAGCCGGAGATCGAACTTGAAATCGTCCTCCGCGAGCGTCTTCGCAATGCTCTCTGGGAATACAATGACCGAAGGGTCGAGATCGCTGGCACTGGAAACGCCGCCGCCGCCGCCCGCTACGAAGAATCCGTCGACTTTCGGACACGGGTTTGTGATCGGAACATTGAAGATCCCGACTTTCTGGCCGCCTTCGTTCAGCTTGGTCCAAAGCGCTTTGACGTCCGGGTTCTGGACCAGGCTTTCCGCATTGTAACTTTGTGTCATGGCAACCGTACCGTCCAGCATAGGCCGCATGTACAGTCCGCCATTGATTGAGGCTGGCACACCCGAAAGAACCTTTGCCCAACCCCGGTCGAGCAAGTCTTCCAGGACGGGATGAACAACGTTCTCTTTGAAGAAGGACTTGGTGAAAGGCATATCCATGGCTTCGATGATCTCCTGATCACCCCCATCGATGCCGATTACTAGTAGTTTCATCGATCGGTTCCCTTTTCCTTACTGCCTGCTGCAAGGCTCAAAATGACCCTTACCTCTGTATCGAAAGCAACGCTTGCGCGTTCGCAATACGCATTGGCCGCCAGCCGGAGTTTCTCGTCAAATAGCAGGTCGAGCAGCTTTCCAGAGGGCGTGCGGTCAAGTATGTTGGGAGTAAAGAAGCGTTCGGGAGTCCCGGCTCGTTTACAAAGATCGTACATCTTGCTGCTTTGCCGCATCACCCGTGAGCGGAAATGCGGGTCGACATTAATAACCGGAGTGCCCTGGACCATGCAACTGACCAGCGCATGAAAACGGATGCCGACATAGCCTGCCGCATTGCCCAGAAGGGCGAACCACTCCAGCGGGCCAAGCGGCTCGTTGATGTTGAAGTCAGTGGAGGCATATTCGAACGGCCGCTCCGGAATTCTGATACCGACCAGTTTGAGGCCGCGCTTGTGCACTTCCTCTCGTAAGCCTGTGATCGTATTCTCCGAGATCGCGCCGGACACCAGAACGCATTCCGAAAGATCCTGCGCGGGCTGCTTGCGCGCTTCGCCAAGGTTATCGACCAGGGAAAAGACCGGATCGGGGAAATGCTGGTGATCCTTCCTGCCCGAAACCGACCGGATCATCTTTCCGGTCCAGTCGTCGCGCACTCCCAGGAAATCATACCGTCCCAGGGCCGCCCGCATGTCACTGCGGAGCCTCCCCCTGATGAATGGATAGTTGGTGCCCATGGCACTGACCGAGAGCGACGCGCGCGCCGGTGAGCCTTCAGTCTTCGGCCAGTTCAGCCAAAATGCCGGAAGGCGCCCCTTGGCCGGCAATTTGCGTCGCCGCAGGGCCCTCAACAGTAGAAGGGGATCAAGCGGACTCTCGACTTCAAACATCGCATCACTGCCCACTGCAATGATGTCGCAATTGGCCTCGGCATAATTGCGCAACGCCGCCTCATCCGGCAACGGCGGTGATAGTTTCAGGTGCCGGGCGAGGAACGCATCATGCATCGCCATTTGCGCCTCACCAGCCTTGCCGCGAATGCGGGACTCCCAGCCGGGCTCCTTGTAGTCTAGGATCACCACCTCCGCCCCGTGCTTGCCGAACGCAAGCTGGGACGCGAGGGCCTGCAGATTGGCGCCGAAATTCGCGACCCAATGGTGCGTGAGGATCCCCACGCGGACGGCTTTGCCAGCGACAGCTTCGCTCATAGAATTACACTCCGAGGCTACAGCGGCCATTTGCGCTTCCCTTTGAGCAGTTCCCAGGTGACCGGAGAGATCGCAAGCGGATTGATGCCCACCAGTTTGCGACATTTCATGACAAGGATAGCGTTGAAGAAAAAATAGCTGAACGCGGTAGCCAGTGCAGCACCATAGATGCCAAGGATAGGAATCGCCGCGAGATTGGCACCGATGTTGACGAACATCGTCAACAGCATGAACCGTGTGGCGACACCGGCGTGCTCCGTCATACTCATGATCGCAACGGAAGGACCCGTTGCCGCATTGATCAGGATCCCGATTGCCACGATGCGCAACGGACCGATTGCTGCACCATAATCGTGGCCAAATACCAGCTCAATCACGGGTCGCCCTATCAGGAAGATTGCCAGCACACCCAGGCCAGTAATGAGGCATGAAACAAATGACGCCGTGGTCGTGAGCGTTTGCATTTCGGCGCGCTTTTCGGCAGCCCAAAGTCTCGCCAATCGGGGAACGATCACCGTAGAAAAGGCTACGTAGACGAAACCTAGGAGGATCGCGAGGCGGGACGCCACCTGGTAGACACCTACTTCTTCCGGCGACGCCAGCAGGCCAAGCATCACGACATCCGCCTGCCGATTGACAATCTGCGCAGTGGAAAGGATCGCCATCGGCGCCGCCGCAACCAACCATTCGCGCGGCAAGAATTCCGGGGGGCCGTGGCCGAGGTCCGGCGTCTTCGCAAAATGCAGTAAAGTCCAGCCAATCGCGAAGGACGAGATCGCTGCGCACATGAATACTGCCAGAGCAACGGCAGGCGTCGGCTCACCCAACGCGAAGTGGAAGACACCCCAAGTTCCGACGAGCAAGACCCCGGGCCGCACAAGTCGCTCCGCCAGACTCCCACTCAGGACCGCGCCGAGAGTGGCGGAAATGCGTTGCCTTATCAGGTTGAGCGACAGGAAGGGCAAAGCGGCCGCAGCGAAAACCGCAGGCCATGGCCAAAATGCGCTTGTGCCGTCCAGTTGCCGGAGAGCGTAGCCCACAACACCTATCGCAATGAGCAATGTAGCGCCCAAGGCGGCGGCATTAGCCAAAAGGAAAAGCCCGGCAGCCTTGCGCATCTGCCCACGTTCGAGCGCACCAGCCCCTTCGCGGGCAACATAAACATCAAAACCGAGACAGGCTGGAACTGCCAGGAGCGTCATCGTTGCGACCCAGAATGAATAAACCCCGAACTCCTCCAAATCAAGATTACGGGCGACAATCACATTAGTAAAGAACGCCATAATTGCTTGCGCAATAAACAAAACCAGCATGGCCGTTGATTTCTTCAACACTATTAATTGTCCATATTATTATTCTATATTATTTACACGCTTATTGCTCTCGATAAACAATAGAACGCCCATGCCGGAGCCGCCAAAATGCGCAAAATGTCAATGCCGTTCAGGTATTTATTCGTATTCATTACCAATCGTGTCTCGCACAGGTCCGGAATAGGCCCGACAATGCGGCAACCCGAGCTCATTCCAGGGAAACTCAAGCCTCATCCCGCGGCAGGAAAGGCAACGGCCTCCGCCTCTAGCTCTTCCCAAAGCCTTTCGTTGAGCGCGTTACAGGCCGCCACTTCCTCAGCATTCAGAACTTTGCGCCAGTAGTCGGTAACACTTGCCGCACTTCGTAACTTGACATGCGCCTTTTCGGGCAATGGCTTCTCGTCAACGTTCGCCATTGCAGGCGGTTCAACTTCAAATGCGAACGGGAGCACACCACGGAGCCGACGAGTTATTTCATCCGGCCGATTGAACAGATCCGAGTTGATGACCGGAATGACGGCTTCCCCTTCTTTCAGCCAGCGAAGGCATTCCGAATAGAGCAGGTGCCAAACCGCGGCCGTACGATCAGCGGCCGAACTGGCCTGAAGCGCAAACTCGGCAACGGACGGGGGAACTGGCCTGCCGGCTCGTAGCATACGGGTAACCAGGCCGCTCGCATCCGGAGACCAGCTCATGCGCTTGTGACTGCCCACCACGCTCAACGGATCGCGAATTGTTACAATTGACGGTATGCCCCATTTAGACGCCACCGTGGGAGCAAGGAAGAACGCAAAGGGGTCCTTCCAGACTACGTGCCCAGCTCTCCGTGCGAATGCCAGCTTGAGTGCACTAATTCGCGTTCGATTAAGGAAGGGGTTCCGCCTATCTCCACCGGATATAATCGGAGTTTTCAACCTAATTTTTCCCGCTTTAATTCGCTCCAATAGATCGTTGATCTTGGAGTCGGGGAAATCCTCGGATCCTGGCAGCTCATACCAGTTAGCAATACTTCGGTCGCCAACTGTCAGATTCATGGGTTCGTATAGTTCACGGACATTGGGCGCGCGGCACAACTGCTCACCCAGAACAGTCGTGCCGCTCCGGGCCATTCCCGTAATCAATACGAAATCATGATTGTGTCTCACTAAAATGCGCTCCCTATCCTCGCATAGATGCCGGCTTTCACCATGTCTGCTCCGCCACGTTGGCGCGCCGCCGTCCCTGGAGGGCATGCGTTGATCAAGCCTGCGAGGGCGTGGGACCGGTAGCGCGTACTCGCAAATATCGTGATATGTAGAATGTGGTGCCAAGACAAAAAAAGTAGGCGAAGCTACCAAATGCCGCGGCATCGACATCGGATGAAATCGACCAAAATATCGCCACGAGGGATGCTCTCAACACATATTTCAATGCAGCTCCCTGCTCCCTCGTCAAACCAAGAGGCAGGAATCCTACAATTACATAAGGTGCGATCGGTCGAACAATGAGATAAAGAAAATACAAGAATAGGCCGCATCCCAAAATGCCTGCCTTAGTCATCATACCTATTGGAGTTGAATGGGAGCCAATTGGAATTCCGAAGGCCGCCTCATCGAAAGGCTTATACCCCATCCCCAAAATTGGATTGGTCCTCCAGACCAAATCGAAAGCATATAGATATGAATTCAATCGCGTGTCAGAAGAACCCGCCCTGCTTTCAAGAAAAATATCAACTGCCGCAGGAATTGCTGGAATTACTATTGCAGAAACCACTACAAAAATCGAAAACCTCAGCATAAGGGAAGCAACTCCCCCCTTCCCTTCAGACGAATTCATTGACTGACTGACAACTGTTATCGCGATTGTCGACAAAAAATATCCAACAATGAGCATTCTACTTGCAGTCAATATCAAAGCAAATGCGATCAACAGTTCCATCATCCATCGAAAGGCAGGAAGCAGTGGTCTTTGACTTGCCTTCAACGCCATAAACAGAAGCGAAAATACGACCAGGATCAGCGCGCCTTCGCCCCCGAAGATTCCCATTCCGTTGAAACGCGTCCTCGCCTCACCCAGCAGGTAGTTCTGCCTTCCAACCTCAATATAGGAATAAAAATCGAGAACTCCGATCGCGCGATCACCAAGCACGAGGCCCAGTAGCGTTGGAATCCTTAGCCCGGATGCCGGAAGCACCGTCTGCACCAAGAGATAGCCCCCGATAAGGGTTCCGAAGCTTAGTAGACAGGTTGTCGCGATTGCTCGCTTGAGCAGCGGGTCGACCTCACCCGTTAGAATGGCCCAAGCTACGCCCTTTCCCAAGACAAAGTATGAGAAGGCGCCAAGCCAAAGGTAGATATTGAACACCGCCCCCAGAGCGCGATCCCCGGGCGGAACAACATAGTACGAAACACCAAGTGAGACCGAAAGAGCCACCGGGATCAAGAGGAGGGTGCAGGTCGGAGCATCCAGCTTTTGGAGCATGGACGAGAAAATCAGCAAGCCAAAGACCGGAGCTACGAAACCGAGCCCCAGTGGCCAAGCGCAACAGAAAAGCAGGACAAGCGCACCCGCCGCCCGCGCCCGGAGCCGCAGGGTCGCGATCTCCTGGCGCCGCACTTCGCCCGCCTTCGCAGATTGGCCTAGGCGAGCTTCAACTCCCAATGCTGTTCATCCTTGGCGACCCATTCGCCTTCCGATCTCGCCAGATCAGCCACAGGGCATGGGGATTGGTCTTCAGATATCTCCAGAAGAGCTTGCGTGGATTCGTGATCAGCCGATGGAGCCATTCCAAACCGGAGCGCTGCATCCAAACAGGCGCCCTAGGATACTCTCCCGTCACGAAATTAAACAGACCTCCGCACGTGACAATCCATCCAACTTTCAATTTCCGTTGGTTGCGAACCGCAAAATATTGTTCGATGGGCTTGCCCAATCCCACCCAAAGTACGTCGGCCCCCGACCTGTTTATGAGGTCAACAATTTCGCCTTCCTCATCCCTATCGAAGTAACCGTGGTGACGGCCCACTATATCCAATGCCGGATACGCCTTATTACATATCTCGACGCATCGGAAATTTGTTGATTCCTTGCCTCCCAAAATGAAGAATTTCGTTCCTAAAGCAGCTGCCTTCGGGAGACAGTCAAGAAATAGATCGGTAGTACTTGAACGGTCTGGAATTCGCTCAGAAGAAAAAACGCCCGAAGATCCGACGATTACGAAGCCGTCGGCGTGGACAATATCGGCACTGTCGACAGCTTCTCGATACGCTGGATCTGTGTGATACATCGAGACTGCTTGGCCATTGCTGTCAAAGCAAAGCTTGGGTGCTAAGTCGTTGGCGCGGTTCTCCCCTGCGTCACGAAGCATAAGATCTATAAGATCGGCAAGTGAGATACAGGCAGTTCTGATACCTCCAACACGCGTGTGTCTGATAGCTTCCAGAGAACGGGACATGCTCGTTACCAACCATTCATTCGCCGCAATTATGCGAACCGCAATTCTCGTCTAATTTTCTGATGGCATGTTGCGCATGCTACCGATCAGTCTTCTGAGCGATACTCATAATACTGGTCGGTGTATCCATAGCCATAGCCATAGCCCTCCTTGGTCATATCAACCTTAGTCAAGACAGCGCCCAGAATGTTTGCATGTGCGTTGCGCAGCCTGCCTAGAGCAATCTTCACGCGGCTTGCCCGCCCTCTGCCGGACTGAATGACAAACATGACCGCACCTGTCTTGGTGGCCATTGTTGGCGCGTCGGCCAGCCCCAAAACCGGCGGGCCGTCAAAGATTACAAAGTCGTAATTGCCTTCCAGTTCCGTGATGAACTCACCCACGCCATCTGAATTCAAAACCGATGCGGGATCGGCCACAGTCGACCCCGCACTGAGGAAGTGCACGCCGCTGGGATCGAGCGTATTGGCGACTTCGTTCAATTCCGCCGTACCTGCCAAAATGTCCGAAAATCCCGATTTGTTCGGCAAATCGAACAATTTGTGCAGCCTGGGTCGCCGTAAGTCAGCATCGACGATGAGCGTACGCCGTCCGAGACGAGCAATGTCGCGGGCGAGGCCAAGCGTGGTGGTACTCTTCCCTTCGGATGGCTCGGCACTCGTTACGAACAGCGATTTTGATTTCGCTCCCGCAAGCGACAGCATGACGCCCGTGCGCAGTGAGTGAACGGCCTCCGCAACAGCAGATTTTGGATCCTGCATCGCCTCCGTTATGTCGCCCGCATGGTCATCGTTATGCAGCGGGATAGCACCCAGGACCCCTAAGCCGAAACGATCGCCGACATCTTGAGGAGTCCGAATGCGGTCATCCAATATTTCGCGAATGTAGGTTGCCCCACCCGCTAGGCAGAGGCCCACGACGATCGAGATCAGGAGGTTAAGGGGGACATTGGGATATGCCGGCCGGAGCGGAGCAGTTGCCACGTCAACCAAACTAATGTTGTTGGACGTAACACCAGCTTCAGCATCAATTTCTTTGAATCTTTGCAATAGCCCATCATACAGTTCGCGATTGGTATCCACTTCGCGAGCCAAGATCCCGTAACTTACGCTACCCGCCTGCTCCTTGAGCAATTCGTCTTTAAGCGCTGCGAGTTGTCGAGATATCGATTCGTCTTTTGCCCTGGCCCTCCCATATGAGGCCTGAATACTGGACCTTATCTGTTCAGCTAGGCCCTCTGCTTGAGAATCTATCGCGGCCAGCCGTTCGCGCAGTGCGAATACCGCCGGATGATCCTCCTGGCGCACGGCCAATTCCTGGTGGAGGTCCGCAAGCACCCTAGCCCGCTCTGTCTGAATTGATTGGTATGCACCACTCGAAATGACTTCCGGCAACAACGCGGGAGCGACCGACTGAGCGCTAATCCAGCGGGATTCTGCAGCAATCCGCTCAGCCCGCGCAACACCAGCTGCTTCGTTGAGTTGGACCAACGAAAGATTTGTTACCGTTCCTCCGCCGGACTGCGCACCCTCATCAAGACGCACCACACCGGACACGCGCGCGAAATTGTTCAACTCTCGCTCTGACTCTTCCAGGCGAACTTTGGCTTCCGCAAGTTGATCGGAAAGATAGGTTCTTGCGTAGCTGCTGCTTGCCAGACGGCGGTCCAAATTGTCGGAAATCAAACCTTCAGCGTAGGCGTTCGCAATCCTTGCCGCACGGCGTGAACTCGGGTCCACATATGTAATAGTAACAATTTTTGATTCTTGCGGCAACCTGAACGCCACATTGTCACGCACATGGGCAATCGCGGCGTCAAGGAGCTCCGCCTCATTCAACAAGCCTGCTTCGATCCCAGCCGCGTCGAGAAAACCTTGTTCCTCCAGCAAGCCCTCATCTTCGATTACTTTTTGAGCCATATGCCGGCTTGAAAGGATCTCGATCTGCGTGTTCAGAAAACGCTCCGCATCCTGCCAAGACGTGGCCGGCTCAAGGCTCTCGGTATTCAGTACGCGATCAGCTTCTTGGTCGATTTTGAGGCTGGCAGCAGCTTGATAACGCTGCGTTGAAAGCAGGGTCGCAGTAATGCCAACCGCAATGGCAAGCAAGATCGCGCCAAGGATTATCCAGCGGTTGCGGAGCACCGCAACGATTATCGCGCGCAAGTCGACGAGCTGGAACTGCCCTTGATTCCCGCGGCTTGATGCCTCCAGCTCGGCGAAGCTATTCCAATCCGCATCAAGAGGGCGGTGCTGCTGCATTGGGTATTTTCCTTAGAACCGAGTGAAGGCGTTGATGACAGGACTCAGTTGAAGGAACTCCCTCCATACCGTCTTGATAGCCGAGTAGCCGACAAAAATCGTGTCGCCAGGCAATATTTGCGGATCATCCGCGCTGCCTTCGCGAATATCGTTTAGATTGAACACCGCCCCGTAGCGCTGACCGTCAACTACACGAAAAACAACAATCTCACTGAGTTTGGCTGTACGCGTCGGACTTTCCGCCCGCGCGATGGCCTGCAGAAGGCTGGTCGGACCGGCGTACTCAAACGCCCCGGGCTTGTTGACGTCTCCTTCGACCGAGAAGATATCGGCCGCCGCGGTCTTAACGAATACCGTGACTTGCGCGTTCCTTGTATACCGCTCGTTCAAGCGCTCCTCAATTTCGGACTCCAGTTCATAAGTCGTGATCCCGCTCGCCTTCACCTGGCCGATAAAGGGAAATGAGAACCGGCCGGTCCGATCAACCGGAACTGCCGCAAAGGACAGATCAGGCTCCATAAATGTTTGAATTTCGAGAGAGTCGTAAGGACCAATTAGATACTCGACAGGTCGAGTCTCCAGAGTTTCTCTGGCCACATCGTAGGCTTCCGCCCCTCTGGGGAGTTCATCGGAAACGCTGGTACTCACGCATCCACTAACGGCGAGTGCGGCAACGGCCAAAACTGTCGATTTCGCTCGGAACGGAATCCCCGAGACAACCAGATTTGCTCTCATTTCTTCCTCAAAATGTCGACCCGCAAGACGCATCGTTACGGCCGGCAACATCTCATTAGCAGCCAACTTTCACGCCTTACAAGCGTCGCATCGCAGCATCGACAAATCTAGATTTTCCGATGTCTGCAACGACCGCCTTGGATTAACGAACCAGCTCAAACCCGTCGACCTTGATACCATGGATTTGGCTACCCGGTCGCACGCTTCCTCTCTTCTTGGCAATATGCAGCATGGGTGTTTCACAGGCTCCGCCAAGGTTCAATTCAGCGCGGCGCCGACCGCCCTCCAGTTCAACTGCGCCATCGATCGTCGCCACGCCTCGCCTTCCACATCCTTCGATTTGAAGGTACAGTTTATCTCCATCGGGGCCAGCCGCTATCCATTCGATCTGATGGCGGCCCGGCACAAGCAAAATTGCAACCGACACCAAACGCATTGCAGGCTGCCGTGTCTTGCGATCAATCGTGAAGGCCCGATTTTGCTTCTCGTCAACGACCAAACGGACCATCCGCCTGCCATTGTCGGTGAGGTGCCAGAGGAATGGACGACGTCCACCCTCCAAGGACCAGTGACGCATGCCCGGATCCCACACTGGCGAACCGTTTGCCCACTCCCCACTTCCGGCGAGCGCCTCCCACAGCTCCTGCGCGCGCTGAGGTTCTTGTCCGAACAGCTGCCCCATATGGGGCAGCAGATAGCGACCAAGCGCTCCGCTCGACTCATGCTTACTCGACTGCAGCCGGACTTGCTCCAAAGTATCCAGCACATTCTGCCAGTTGTCGCCCTGCCTCTTCGCAAGCGCAGCAATCAACGCAGACGTATATGGCGGGCTTTGCGAAAGTTGCTTCGCCAGTTCGGTACGTAATTCGGGCATTGAGATGACAAATCTTGTCAGTTCATCGGAGCTGACAAAAGCAGGATTTACGCGTAGCAATGCGTCATAATGCAAAATGGCGCGAGCCGCCTGGCCCGAAGCTGCGGCTTCCTGAATTGAGTATATCTGGCCGCCGGGGTCACGCCATCCAAGCCGTGCGGCATTACGGAAATAGGCTCCCGCCAGTTCACCATCTCCAGTCTGCTGCGCCAGCATTGCAAAGAATGATTGGATTTGAGCATCAGCCGGATAGCGCTCGGCCATCTTGCGACTGGAATCCTTCAACGCCCCTCGAATTTCAGGATCATCTTCAATTTGCAGTGCCATTTCGGACAGGCAAGAATGCGGCGTGGGAAGGCGACAGGACAACCCGAAAGGCAAAGCGCGGGTCGCACGCTCAGCAGACCAGGCAATGGAAACCAGTGCAAGTGCAACAATACATATAAGAAGTGCAACCCGCCTCAATGTATTGATTGATATCATATAGTGCGCTCATTCGCAGAAATTCGCCTTCGGTCTGCCACTACACAACCCAGCATTGCTGAATACAGAACCGCTATTGACATTGATCGCAATGGATAATCTACCATTGAGTGTAGACCCAATACGATAGTCATGAAGATTAAAAACGTTGCACGACGTCTTGCACTCGAATCCCCTCGCCTGACAACCGTTGCAGCTCGCCACAGGATCACGATCAAGGCAATGGCGGCAAGGCCCAAACCAAATCCGCCCGCCTCGATCAAAATCTCAAGCACTTCATTGTGGGCCCGGTTTGCAATTTTAGGCGTTACGACCTCCTGACTTTCAAACATTTGAAATGCCGGGATGAATGTGCCGATGCCCGAACCTACGGGAAAGAACTGCTGCGCCGCATACCAGGCATCCGGCCAAACTAATTCTGCGCGCCCATTACTCCCCAACTCAAATCGATCAAGGACTCTGAATAGGACCGGATTGCCGCTAAAATACAGAGCAGTCGCGCCGATCAGCGCTGCGCAGACAGTGACGTAAATGTGCCGGGCCCCCAAGTGAGCACTAACACGTAACTCCCTCAGTATGAGCAGCGCCATTGGAAAAATCGCCAACAGCAAGGCCGCGCGAGACCACGTCCCCAGAAGAGCAGCCGATATAATAAACGCCAACACGAACTGCTGAAGCGCGAATGCACTTCGTGCCTGCCCGTACCTAGGCCGAATGGCGACCGCCAACAGCAGGAGAACAAGGATATCACCCTGCGAGTTTCGGTTCGCCTGGAAGCCGACGGTATACCCCGTCGACGATCGATCATAGAGAAAAAACTCTCCTGACAATTGAATGAGCTGAAGCGATATCGAGAAAATTCCGAACAGCAAGAACGTTTGCAGGAACAGGTCTCGAAATTTGGTCCGCCCGGCACTGGCCAACACATAGGCAACCAATGGCGGTATGACGGCCAACAGCGATCCAATTGTTCTGGCAGGCGCGATCGACATCGGAAGCATCGGCGCTTGCCCCCCTGCACTAGCATTGATTGAGATTGCCTCTCGCCCGGGCAATTTTGACCATAAGTCAAACGGCATCGGGACGATCTGCATGAGCATGAGCAGGATAAGGAGGAGCCAAAGTGAAGCTATCACCCAGTCGCGCCTAACGACCGCGCGGGGCATGACCTCAGCCCAACTTTTCGAAATGATGAGTGCGAATATTGCCACCAATGCAGCGAGCTGCACAGCCAACTCGGACAGCTCCGCCGGCGATCCGCCACCACCGGCAATCAATGAAAAGAACAATAGCGCACAACCCGCGAGCGTTGGCGCGTCAATCTCCTTGAACAAAAACCCCCATGGCCAGCGCCCCGCAACCTTCCGCTTAACAGCCATGTGCGACCAAACTCTGCGTAACCCATGAAAAATGAAAAGGCCGCAAGGTTCTCATGGAACCGAGCGGCCTCCCACAACTCGCATTTTCCTTCGAACTAGCCGTCAGTCAGGCCGTCGTCGTCGTCGTCCGAAGCGATGATCGCAATACCGACACCAACCGCGATGACCGCGATGATGATCGGGAGCGCACCGCCAACACCGCGGACAGCCTTCTTCTTGGCCGACGGGGTTGCACGGTCGATCTTGGCAGCAGCCGGAACCACGTCGTTAGCGCGCGTCCCTGCCGTGGCAGCCACCGGAACAGCCATCAGGCTGAGAGCCGCCAGGGCTCCAATCACGTTCCGCATTTCTTACCTCCAAAACTCTAGATCTAGACTCGTCCCTCTCATGCACCAGCCTGCCTTATCGAGCATTGAGTGTCAATCACGCAATGCAATGCGGCAGAATTATTTCGACGCATTTGAAGTACTTATATAGCGACCCGTTGCAATGCAATAATGGCAGCCCTCCGGGCTGTAAACACGCAAAGGCCACCCGGGGACGAAACGAGCCTCGCTGTCGACCACCCGTTGCATCCCCGCCACAATCCTGCGGCCAAGATCTTAAGGCCAGTTTAACGCGAACCGCCGCAAGCCGCGGGTTTACGCTAAATTAACCTTTTTCGTTGAGAGCTTGTGTGGTTAATGAAGGGCAACACCTCTTTCCAGGGTGTTGCCCCAAAGGGGAAACGGGCCAAAAGGGGGTTACCCAATGCGCGTGCTGTTGATCGAAGACGAGCCGACCACCGCCAAGGCGATCGAGCTCATGCTGACGACCGAAGGTTTCAACGTCTATTCGACCGATCTGGGCGAAGAGGGTTTGGACCTCGGCAAGCTCTATGATTACGACATCATCCTGCTCGACCTGAACCTGCCCGACATGCATGGCTATGACGTGCTCAAGAAGCTGCGCGTAGCCAAGGTGCAGACCCCGGTGCTGATCCTCTCGGGCATTGCCGAAATGGACAGCAAGATCCGCAGCTTCGGCTTCGGCGCTGACGATTACGTCACCAAGCCGTTCCATCGCGAGGAGCTGGTCGCCCGCATCCACGCCGTGGTGCGCCGTTCGAAGGGCCACAGCCAGTCAATCATCCGCACCGGCAAGCTGGCGGTGAACCTCGACGCCAAGACCGTCGAGGTCGACGGCGCCCGTGTGCATCTGACCGGCAAGGAATACGCGATGCTCGAGCTGCTCTCGCTGCGCAAGGGCACCACGCTGACCAAGGAAATGTTCCTCAACCACCTTTACGGCGGGATGGACGAGCCCGAACTCAAGATCATCGACGTGTTCATCTGCAAGCTGCGCAAGAAGCTCAGCCATGCCTGCGGCGGCGAGAACTATATCGAGACCGTCTGGGGCCGCGGCTATGTCCTGCGCGATCCGGACGAAGCGGCCGAAGCGGCGTAAGTCCGGCTTTCGAGGCAAGCGAAAAGGCCCCCGGAACCGAGTTCCGGGGGCCTTTCTATTCTGCCGGCGATCGGCTCAGTAGCGGTAGTGATCGGGCTTGAACGGGCCGTACTGCGGCACGCCGATATAGTCGGCCTGCTTCTTGCTCAGTTCGGTCAGCGTCACGCCGAGCTTGGCGAGATGCAGGGCCGCGACCTTCTCGTCGAGATGCTTGGGCAGGACGTGGACTTCCTTCGAATAGTCGTGCCCGCGCTGGTAGAGTTCGATCTGGGCCAGCACCTGGTTGGTGAAGGAACAGCTCATCACGAAGCTCGGGTGGCCGGTGGCGCAGCCGAGATTGACCAGCCGGCCCTTGGCCAGGACGATGATCTGCTTGCCATCGGGGAAAGTGACCAGGTCGGTGCCCGGTTTCACTTCCTTCCACTCGTAATTGTCGAGCTGGCCGATCTGGATCTCGCTGTCGAAATGGCCGATGTTGCAGACGATGCTCATCGGCTTCATCGCCTTCATGTGCTCGGCGGTGATGACGTCCTCATTGCCGGTCGCGGTGACGAAGATGTCGCAGCGCTTGACCGCCTCTTCCATGGTGACGACCTCATAGCCTTCCATCGCCGCCTGCAGCGCGCAGATCGGGTCGATCTCGGTCACCATGACGCGCGCGCCGCCCTGGCGCAGCGAATCCGCCGAACCCTTGCCGACATCGCCGAAGCCGGCGACGCAGGCGACCTTGCCGGCCAGCATCACGTCGGTGGCGCGGCGGATCGCGTCGACCAGCGATTCCTTGCAGCCGTAGAGATTGTCGAATTTCGACTTGGTCACCGAATCGTTCACATTGATCGCGGGGAAAGGCAAATGGCCGTTCTTGGCGATCTGGTAGAGCCGGTGGACGCCGGTCGTGGTTTCCTCGGAGACGCCCTTTATCGCCTTGACCGAAGCGGTGAGGTAGCCGGGCTTGCGTGCAATGAAGGCCTTGAGCGCGCGCTGCATCTCCACTTCCTCGGCATTGGCCGGTTCGGGCATGGTTTCGCCCGCTTCCAGCCGTGCGCCCCACAGGGCGAACATGGTCGCATCGCCGCCGTCGTCGAGGATCATGTTGGCGGTGAGGTCAGGCTCTCCCTCGCTCGACCAGTCGAAGATGCTGCCGACATAGTCCCAATATTCGGCCAGGCTTTCGCCCTTGATCGCGAAGACCGGGATGCCGGCCGCCGCGATCGCCGCCGCGGCATGGTCCTGGGTCGAGAAGATATTGCAGGTCGCCCAGCGCACATCGGCGCCCAGTTCGACCAGCGTCTCGATCAGCACGGCAGTCTGGATCGTCATGTGCAGCGAGCCGGTGATGCGCGCGCCGCGCAGCGGCTTGGCCGCACCATATTCCTCGCGCAGCGCCATCAGGCCGGGCATTTCGGTTTCGGCAATGCGGATCTCGTCCCGGCCATATTCGGCCAGCGCGATATCCTTGACGACGTAGTCCTGTTCCTTGGCAGCAGTTGCCACAATCATTCTCCTTGCTGGAATTTCCCTAGAGCGCCGCTTTCAGCGCGTCGGCGAGGTCGGTCTTCTCCCAGGGGAAGAAATCGCCCTCCGCCTGGCGGCCGAAATGGCCATAGGCCGCGGATTTGCGGTAGATCGGCTTGTTGAGGCCGAGATGGGTGCGGATCCCGCGCGGGGTCAGGCGGACCAGCTGCGGGAGGACTTCCTCGAGCCGGCTTTCGCTGACGCCCTCGGCACCGGTCCCGTGCAGGTCGACATAGAGCGAAAGCGGCTCCGAAACGCCGATGGCATAGGCGATCTGGATCGTGCAGCGGCGGGCGAGCCCGGCCGCGACGACGTTCTTGGCGAGGTAGCGCGTGACATAGGCGGCCGAACGGTCGACCTTGGTCGGATCCTTGCCGCTGAAGGCGCCGCCGCCGTGCGGCGAGGCGCCGCCATAGGTGTCGACGATGATCTTGCGCCCGGTCAGGCCGGCGTCGCCGTCGGGCCCGCCGATCTCGAAGCAGCCGGTCGGATTGATGTGATAGACGGTGTTCTCCGTCAGCAGTTCGGCCGGCAGGATGTCGGCGATCACGCGCTTCACATAGTCGCGCAGCTCGGCATATCTGGCTTCGTCACCTTCGCCATCGTGGAAGTAGTAGCCGGGCGCATGCTGGGTCGAAACCACGATGGCGGTCGCTTCGACCGGCTTTTCGTTCTGGTAACGCAGCGTGACCTGGCTCTTGGCGTCGGGCTCGAGGAAGGGCGCCTTGCCGCTCTTGCGGTCCGCCGCCATGCGCTGGAGGATCTTGTGGCTGTAATCGAGCGTCGCCGGCATGAGGTCGGGAGTTTCGTCGCTGGCATAGCCGAACATGATGCCCTGGTCGCCGGCGCCTTCGTCCTTGTTCCCGCTGGCATCGACGCCCTGCGCGATATGGGCCGACTGGCCGTGAAGATGGTTCTCGAAGGTCAGCGTCTGCCAGTGGAAGCCATCCTGCTCGTAACCGATCTCCCGCACCGTGTTGCGCACGGTCTTCTCGATCTCGTCGAGCGCGCCCGGCGCCCAGGCGCCGTTCTCATAAACGCCCTTGCAGCGGATCTCGCCGGCCAGGACGACCAGCTGAGTGGTGGTCAGCGTCTCGCAGGCGACGCGGGCCTCCGGATCCTTGGCGAGGAAGAGATCGACGATCGAATCCGAAATCTGGTCCGAGACCTTGTCGGGATGGCCTTCGGAAACGCTTTCGGAAGTGAACAGGAAAGTGTCACGCATTGTGTTCTTGCCCTCTGGATAGTGGGATGAATTCGATGGGTAGGGGATGGGCCGGAGGCCGGGGCATCAGCCCCAGACCTCCTGCGCCACCTCGACGACCAGCCGGATCTTGTCGCTTTGCTGCTGGACCGAAATGTCGTTGCCATGGACGGTCGAGGCGAAGCCGCATTGCGGGCTCAGCGCCAGCTGGTCGAGGCTGGTGAACTTGAGCGCCTCGTCGATCCGCGCCTTGATCTCGTCCTTGGTCTCGAGCTCGCCGAGCTTGGTGGTGACCAGGCCGAGCACCACCACCTTGCCCTTGGGCAGGAAGCGCAAGGGCGCGAAATCGCCCGAGCGGGGATCGTCGTATTCGAGGAAGAAGGCATCGATGTCCAATTCGTTGAACATGATCTCGGCGACCGGCTCGTAACCGCCTTCGGCGGCCCAGCTCGAACGGAAATTGCCGCGGCACAGATGGATCGCCCTCAGCATATCCGCCGGCGCATCGCGCAGGCTGGCATTGATCAGCGCGGCATAGGCACGCGGCGTCTCGTCGGGGTCGACTCCGCGGGCGCGGGCATCCTCGCGGTGGCTCTCGTCGCAGAGATAGGCCAGATTGGTGTCGTCGAGCTGGAGATAGCGGCAGCCGGCCCCGGCGAGGCTGGCGACTTCCGCGCGATAGGCCGCGGCGACATCGTCATAGAACATCTGCATTTCGGGATAGACGTCGGCCGGGATTCCGGCCCGGCCGGCGCGGAAATGCAGCATGGTCGGCGAGGGGATCGAGACCTTGGGAGTCTTGCTCACCTTGCTCGCGAGAAATTCGAAATCGGCCTTCTGGATCGGTGCGACATGCTCGACCTTGCCCTTCACCACCATCTTGGGCGGGGCAAAGTGGACGTCCTTGCCGGTGTCGTTCTTGAAGGCCTTGGCGATCCCGCCTTCCTCCACGACCCCAGCCAGCTTGAGCAGGAAATCGGTGTGGAAGAAGGTCCGGCGAAACTCGCCGTCGGTAATCGCCTCGAGGCCGATATCCTCCTGGTATTGCACCAGTTCGGCGATGCATTCGTCCTCGACGGCCCGGAGACCGGCGGCATCGAGATGGCTGGCAAAGAAGGCGTCGCGCGCCTCCACCAGCCGCGCCGGGCGAAGGAACGAGCCGACATGGTCGGCCCGCGAAGGCAGTTGATTTGGCATGGAAAAATCCTGTCTAGCTAAGATTGAATCAAAGCCAGGGTCATGACGCGGGCTCGCGCTCATCTGACGAGCGCTGCATAAACTTCTTGCCCCCACCTGTGCAACGGGGAAGTTTGCCGGAACCTCGCCCCGGCTTCCTGCGCCGCAAGCCAGGACGTAGGATTGCCGGGCCACCACTGGAACCCGGCAGCAATTCGTGTAAGGCGCCCGCCTCATGAGCGCACACAAACCAGGCGATCCGACCACTCTCAACCGGCTCTACGGCCGCTCGCAGGGGCGCAAGTTGCGCAAGGGCCAGCAGGAGCTGGTCGACCGCTTGCTGCCGCAGATTTCGGTGCCCGCCGAAGGCCCCGTCACCTCCGAACGCCTGTTCGGCCAGGAGGCGCCGCTCCATTTCGAGATCGGTTTCGGCGCCGGCGAGCACCTTGCCTATCGCGCCGACCTGCTGCCCGACCACGGCTTCATCGGCGCCGAACCCTTCGTCAACGGCGTAGTCGGCGCGCTGACCCATGTCGCTGAACGGGGCCTGGCCAATATCCGCCTGCACATGGGCGATGCGCTGGAGGTGCTGGCGCGCGTACCCGACGGCGCACTCAGTTTCGTCTACCTGCTCCATCCCGATCCCTGGCCCAAGGCCAAGCACGCCAAGCGGCGGATGATGAACGACGGCCCGGTCGACATGATCGCTGCCAAGCTGAAACCGGGTGGCGAATTCCGCTTCGGGACCGACCATCCGGTCTATCTGCGCCACGCGCTGATGGTGATGCGCCGGCACAGACACCAGTTCGAATGGCTGACCGAGGGCCCCTCCAGCTGGCAGAACCGCCCAGGCGGCTGGTGCGAGACCCGCTACGAGCACAAGGCCCGCACCGTCTATGGCCACGAGGTCTGGTATTTCCGCTACCGGCGACGCTGAGGCCGCCTAGCCAGATCCAATTCGCGCCCACGCAAGAAATCTTTCTTCCCCAAAATTGCGCGCGGTGGAATCCACCGCGCTGCAATCACGGACGAAGGATGGCCGCATGGTCGTTTGGGGTATCGATCTGGGCGCGCTCGCCCCCTATATCGCAGTCGGTTTCGCCGCGCAGCTGGTCGACGGCGCGCTGGGCATGGCCTTCGGGGTCATTTCCAACATGCTGATGGTCGGCGTGCTGGGCGTGCCGCCGGCCCTCGCCTCGCAGCGCGTGCATGTGGTCGAATGCTTCACCACCGCCACCTCGGCCATCAGCCACTTGCTCAACGGCAATATCGAAAAGACGCTGTTCTTCCGCCTGCTGCTCCCCGGCATGGCCGGCGGCGTGCTCGGCGCCTACCTCCTGACCGCGATCGACGCCGCGGCGATCAAGCCCTTCGTGCTCGGTTACCTGACGCTGATCGGTCTCTACCTGCTCGTTCGCGGGCTGCTCTGGCCGCCCAAGCGGCGCGAGCCGCGGCATGTCGTGCCGCTCGGCCTGCTCGGCGGCTTCCTCGACGCGGCCGGCGGCGGCGGCTGGGGGCCGGTGGTGACTTCCAACCTGCTCGTCCAGGGAGCCGAGCCGCGCAAGGTGATCGGCACGGTCAATGCGGTGGAATTCTTCCTCACCATGACGATTTCGGCCGCCTTCATCTACCACCTCGGCGTGGCCGACCTCGCCGGGGCGACGCTCGGCTTCCTGATCGGCGGCGTCGCTGCCGCGCCGCTGGGCGCCTTTGCCGCCAAGTATTTCCCGACCAAGGCCATGCTGATCCTGGTCGGGACCGTCCTCAGCGCGACGAGCGCCTATGGCGTCTACGCCGCGCTGGGCTGAGCGTCAGGCGACCACGCCGGCCCCGGCCAGCACCGCCAGGGTGAGCAGGTCGGGCGCCGCCGCGGTCATCGGGGCGATCTGGACCGGCTTCTCCATCCCGATCAGCATCGGGCCGATGGTGGCATTGCCGCCGAGTTCGCGCAGCAGCTTGGCCGAGAGATTGGCCGATTGCAGGCCGGGCATGATCAGCACATTGGCCGGGGCCGACAGGCGGCTGAAGGGATAGAGCTTCATCACCTTGGGGTTGAGCGCGGCGTCGGGCGCCATTTCACCCTCATATTCGAAGCCGGGATCTTCCTGGTCGAGGATGTGCACGGCATCGCGAATGCCCTCGAGCCATTTGCCCGAAGGATTGCCGAAGGTCGAATAGGAGAGGAAGGCGACCCGCGGCTCATGGCCGAGCCGACGTGCGACGCGGGCCGTCTCGCGGGCGATATGCGCCAGCTCCTGCGCATTCGGCCGCTCGTTCATCGTCGTGTCGGCGAGGAAGATGGTCGAATGCTTGGCGATCATCATGTGTACGCCGAAGGGCACGGCATCGGGCTTGGGATCGAGCACCATGCGCACTTCGCGCATGGTCTGCGCGAAGGGCCGGGTCAGACCGGAGATCATCGCATCGCCATGGTCGAGCGCGACCAGCAGCGAGGCGAAGACATTGCGGTCCTGGTTCACCGTCCGGCGTACGTCGCGCTCGGTAAAGCCGCGCCGCTTGAGCCGTTCGTAGAGATAATCGACCATGGCCGGGACGAGTTCCGAATCCGCCGAATTCTGGATCTCGAATTCATCCGGATTGCTGACCCCTAGTTCGACCAGCTTGTCGCGCACCGCCTGGGTCCGGCCGACCAGCACCGGCACGCCGTAGCCGAAATCGCGGAACTGGATCGCCGCGCGCAGGGCGACATCCTCTTCCGCCTCGGCGAAGACCACCCGCTTGGGATTGGCCTGGGCATCGGCATAGACCTGGGTCAACACCGAAGTGGTCGGGTTGAGGCGCGCCTTGAGGCTGAGCTTGTAGGCGTCGAAATCCTCGATCGGCTTCTGCGCCACGCCGCTGTCCATCGCGGCCTTGGCGACCGCCGCCGAAACGCGCTCCATCAGGCGCGGGTCGAAGGGGGCGGGAATGATGTATTCGGGGCCGAAGGTCTGGTCCTTGCCATAGGCGGCGGCGACTTCCTCGGGCACCTGTTCGCGCGCGAGTTCGGCGATCGCCCGCGCCGCGGCGATCTTCATCTCCTCGTTGATCGCGGTCGCCCTGACGTCGAGCGCGCCGCGGAAGATGAAGGGGAAACCGAGGACGTTATTGACCTGGTTGGGATAGTCGCTGCGCCCGGTGGCGACGATCGCGTCGGGGCGGACCGCCTTGGCGTCGGGCGGGGTGATCTCCGGATCGGGATTGGCCATGGCGAAGATGATCGGCTGCGGCGCCATCTTCTTCACCCATTCGGGCTTGAGCGCACCGGCGGCCGAGAGGCCGAGGAAGATGTCCGCGCCGTCCAGCGCCTCTTCCAGCGTGCGGGCCGAGGTTTCCACGGCATGCGCGCTCTTCCACTGGTCGACATTGTCGCGTCCGGGATAGATCGGGCCCGAACGGTCGCACATGATCACGTTTTCGTGGCGCACGCCCATGGCCTTGATCAGCGCGGTACAGGCAATCGCCGAGGCGCCTGCGCCATTGACCACCATCTTGACCTCCTCGAGCTTGCGCCCGGCGAGGTGGCAGGCGTTGAGCAGGCCGGCTGCGGCGATGATCGCGGTGCCGTGCTGGTCGTCATGCATGACCGGGATGTTCATCTTCTCGCGCAGGGCCTGCTCGATGATGAAGCATTCGGGGGCCTTGATGTCCTCGAGATTGATCCCGCCGAAGCTCGGCTCCATCAGCGCCACGGCGTTGATGAAGGCTTCGGGATCCTCGGTCGCCAGCTCGATGTCGATCGAATCGACATCGGCGAAGCGCTTGAACAGCACCGCCTTGCCTTCCATCACCGGCTTGGAGGCGAGCGCACCGAGATTGCCCATGCCGAGGATCGCCGTCCCGTTGGAAATCACCGCGACCAGATTCGCGCGCGCCGTGTATTCGGCGGCGCAGGCCGGGTCATCGGCGATCGCCTGGACCGGGACGGCCACGCCGGGCGAATAGGCCAGGCTCAGGTCGCGCTGCGTCGCCACCGGCTTCGACGGTACGATCTCGATCTTACCGGGGCGGATGGTCTGGTGATAGAAGAGCGCTTCACGATCGGTGAAACGCAGGTTTTCGTCGTCTGCCAAGGCAACCTCGTACTGTCATTCCCAACGCTGGGGCCGACCCCTCCCTAATGCGGCAGGGGAAAGCTGCAAGTCCTCCCGTTCCGAATCACCGCCCGGATGGCTAGGCACTGGGCCATGGCCGGCGGCACTACACCGATGATGGAGCAATATTTCGACCTCAAGCGCGAGGCCGGGGATTGCCTGCTGTTCTACCGCATGGGCGATTTCTTCGAACTCTTCTTCGAGGACGCGCGGCAGGCCGCCGGCGTGCTCGACATCGCGCTGACCAGCCGCGGCGAGCACGATGGCCAGCCGGTGCCGATGTGCGGCGTCCCGGTCCATGCCGCCGAGGGCTATCTCGCCCGGCTGATCCGCGCCGGCTGCCGGGTGGCGATCGCCGACCAGGTCGAGACGCCCGAGGAGGCGAAGAAACGCGGCGGCTCCAAGGCGCTGGTCCGGCGCGACATCGTCCGTTTCGTGACGGCCGGGACGCTGACCGAGGAAGCGCTGCTCGAACCCCGGCGGGCGAACATGCTGGCCGCCGTCTGCGAGGTGCGCGGCACCGTCGGGATCGCCGCCTGCGACATTTCGACCGGGCGGATGGAGCTGGAGGAATGCCCGCCCGAACGGATCGGCGCCGCCCTCGCGCGGATCGGCGCGAGCGAAGTGGTCGCCCCGGAGGAGTGGGAACTCGCGCCCGAGGAGGCGATCATGCGCGCCCGCAGCACGTTCTCGAGCGACGGCGGCACCACCGCGCTCAAGCGCGTGCATGGCGTGGCGACGCTCGACGGTTTCGGGAATTTTTCCCGCGCCATGCTCGCGGCGGCCAGCGGGCTGATCGCCTATCTCGAACATGTCGGGCGCGGCCGGCTGCCGCTGCTGCTCCCGCCGGTTGCCTGCGACGGAGCGCGCCAGCTGGCGATGGACGAGGCGACCCGTGCGAGCCTGGAAATTCTCGCGGCGCAGGGCGGAGGTCGCGCGGGCAGCCTGCTCGCCACGCTCGACCGCTGCGTGACCGGGGCCGGCGCGCGCCAGCTCGCCGCCGACCTTTCCGCCCCGCTGACCGATCGCGCCGCAATCCATGCCCGGCTCGCGCTGGTGCAGTTCGTCCATGACGACCCGCTGCTGCGCGCCGATCTGCGCGACATTCTGCGCCACCTGCCCGACATCGGCCGCGCACTCGGCCGGATCGTTGCCGGGCGCGGGAGCCCGCGCGACCTCGGCCAGTTGCGCGACGGCCTCGCCGAAGCGCGCCGCATCCGCGATCATCTGCAGACCCGACCGGACCGCCCGGCCCTGCTCGATGCATTGCTGCCGCTGATGGGCGGGCATGGCGCGCTGGTCGACCTGCTGTCGCGCGCGCTGGTCCCCTCGCCGCCAACCGAACGCGGCCAGGGAGGCTTTATTGCCGAAGGCTACGATGCGGCACTTGACGAATTGCGGCAGGTCTCGGGCAGCGCGCGCCGGGCGATCGCCGCGCTCGAGACCCGCTACCGCGAAGAAACCGGGATCAGCACGCTCAAGATCCGCCACAACGGCGTGCTCGGCTATTTCATCGAGGTTCCCGCACGGCATGGCGACCGGCTGATGGCGGCCGACAGCGGCTTCACTCATCGCCAGACCATGGCCAATGCGGTGCGCTTCAATTCGCTCGTGCTGCACGAGGAGGCGAGCCGGATCGCCGAGGCGGGCGGGCATGCGCTGGCGGCGGAAGAGGCGCATTTCGAGGAGCTGGTAGCGCAAGTCATGGCCGCGCGCGAAGCCATTGCCGCGACCGCCGACGCGATCGCCCGGATCGACGTGGCCGCCGGCCTTGCCGAGCGCGCTGCCGAGGGCGACTGGTGCCGGCCGGAGATCACCGAGGACAGGCGGCTGGTGATCGAAGGCGGGCGGCATCCGGTGGTCGAACAGGCGCTGGCCAGTTCGGGCGAGCGTTTCGTGGCCAACGACTGCCGCCTGTCCGACAACGACCGGCTGTGGCTGGTCGGCGGGCCGAACATGGGCGGCAAGTCCACCTTCCTGCGCCAGAACGCGCTGATCGTCCTGCTGGCGCAGGCGGGCAGCTACGTGCCGGCGATGCGCGCCGAGATCGGCCTGGTCGACCGCCTGTTCAGCCGGGTCGGTGCGGCGGACAACCTCGCCCGCGGACGTTCGACCTTCATGGTCGAGATGGTCGAGACCGCAGCGATCCTCGCCCAAGCGAGCGAGCGCAGCTTCGTCATCCTCGACGAGGTCGGCCGCGGCACCTCGACCTATGACGGGCTCGCGCTGGCCTGGGCAGTGGTCGAGGCCGTGCACGGGCGCAACCGCTGCCGCTGCCTCTTTGCGACCCATTATCACGAACTGAGCCGGCTGGCGGAAAGCTGCGAGGCGCTCTCGCTCCACCACGTCCGGGCGCGCGAATGGAAGGGTGATCTCGTCTTGCTCCACGAACTCGCCGAAGGGCCGGCCGACCGCTCCTACGGCCTTGCCGTGGCCCGGCTGGCGGGCGTGCCGAAGGACGTGGTGGCGCGGGCCAAGGCCGTGCTCGACCGGCTCGAGAAAGCCCGGGCGCAGACCGGCGGACTTGCCGCCGGTCTCAGCGACCTGCCGCTTTTCGCCGCAGCGGCGGCGCCCGAAGAGGAGCTCCCCGGCAACCCGGTCGTCGAACGGCTGGCCGGGCTCGACATCGATTCGCTCAGCCCGCGCGAGGCGCTCGACCTGCTCTATGAGCTCAAACGGCTGGCGCCGGAGGCCTGAGGCGGGCGCGGAGCGGCTATACCCTCTGTTAAGATCGCGGGTGCTATCCCCGCTGATCATGCGAAAGTCCCTGTTCCAGAACCCCAAGACGGCGATGTATTTCGTGCTCTTCGTCGTCTTCGCCGTGACCTTCGTGATCGACGAGGGGACGCAGGGCCTGGCCGACCGATCGGGCAGCGAGCGGTTCGTCGAAAGTCCCGGCGAGCTTCCGCCGGAGCAACTGGCTGCCATGAGCGAGGCCCCGCCGGAGAACTTCGTCACGGAGAACAGTCCTGCGCCGGATCTCGAATCCTTCTACGGGCCGGCCGAGGGCTTCGCGACGGACCCTTCGGGCTTCGACCCGACACCCCAGTGGCAGGAACCCTTCAACCCCTCGCCGGATTCGTTCCGCGAGGAAGACCCCGAACGCGAGGCCCTGGCCGAGCGACTCGGCGTGAGCTGAACGCCGCGCCTAGCGCGTGGGCACCGGCTCCTCACCGGAATGGTCGTAAAAGCCGCGGCCGGACTTGCGTCCCAGCCAGCCGGCCTCGACATATTTCGCCAGCAGCGGCGCCGGGCGGTATTTCGAATCCCCCGTGCTCGCAAAGAACACCCGCATGATCTCGAGACAGGTGTCGAGCCCGATGAAATCGGCCAGCTGCAGCGGGCCCATCGGGTGGTTCAGCCCGAGTCGGCAGCCCTTGTCGATATCGGCGACATTGGCGGTGCCCTGGCCGAGCACGAAGACCGCCTCGTTGATCATCGGCAGGAGGATGCGGTTGACCACGAAGCCGGGCTCGTCCTCGCTCATCACCACTTCCTTGCCGAGGCTTTCGGCCAGGGCGCGGGTGCGCGCGACGGTCTCCGCGCCCGTGGCGAGGCCGGGAATGACCTCGATCAGCTGCATCAGCGGGACCGGGTTGAAGAAATGCAGCCCGATGAAGCGCGCCGGGTCGGCGGTCTCCGCCGCCATGCGGGTGATCGGGATCGAACTTGTGTTGCTGGCGAGGATCGCATCGGACGCGAGAACCTCGCCCGCCCGCGCGAAGATCGCAGCCTTCACCGCCTCCCGCTCGGTTGCCGCCTCGATGATGAAAGCGGCCTCGCCCATCGGCGCGTAATCGGCAACAGGCACGATGTTCGCGAGTGTGGCGGCGGCGGCAGCGGCGGTGACCTTGTCCTTCGTCACCAACCGATCGAGCTGCTTGCCGATCCGCGCCTTCGCCTCCTCCGCCGTGGCAAGGTCGATATCGGCCAGCAGCGCGGTCATCCCCTTTGCCGCAACGGTCTGGGCAATGCCCGAACCCATCTGGCCAGCGCCGATAATCCCGATCGTCGTCATGCAAGGCTCCTTCGCAGTCGCAGCAAAGGATAGCGGTATGCCGCGCGCTTCGCTAGCGGTTCGCGCCCGGTTGCCAGAGGACATCGCCTTCGCCGGCGGCGTTCACCGCCCGGGCGAGCACGAAGAGATAGTCCGACAGGCGGTTGACGAAAGCCAGCGCGGAGGGATTGACCGCTTCGCCCTCGGCCAGCGCGGTCACCGCGCGTTCGGCCCGGCGCGCCGCGGCCCGCGCGCAATGCAGGCGGGCCGCCGCCTCGCTGCCGCCGGGCAGGATGAAGCTGGTCAGCGGCGCGAGCGGGCGATTGAGGCGGTCGATCGCGCCTTCGAGCCATTCGACCTGGGCCGGCACGATCCGCAGGACCATCCCGGAGGGCGCAAAATCCTTCCCGGGCGTGGCAAGATCGGCACCGAGGTCGAACAGGTCGTTCTGGATCCGCGTCACATCCGCCAGCTGCGGGCTGTCCGCCAGCGCGACCGCCGCAAGGCCGAGCGCCGAATTGGCCTCGTCCACCGCGCCGATCGCTTCCATGCGCGGCGCGTGCTTGGGCAGGCGAGAGCCATCGACCAGGCCGGTGGTCCCGTCATCGCCGGTGCGGGTATAGATCCGGTTGAGTTTCACCATGCGCTTCTGCCGGTGAAGTGCGGTTCAGCGGGTCATCATCAGGATCAGGATGACGACCACGATCGCGAGCGCCTGGTACTTGATCCGGGCGAACATCAGCTTGTTCTGCTTCAGCTGCATCTCGGTCGCCCCTTCGCCGCCGTTCTCGAGGTCCTCCCTCGTGCTGTTGAGGAAGGTGATGACCCCGCGCACCAGCGCGACAACCGTGGCCGCCATGAGCGCCACCAGAACGATGATCAGGAACGTCGTCATGCCCCCACTCTAGGCCTTTTGCAGCGAAATGCCAGCGGGAAGGCGCCCGGCCCTCAGGCGCCCGGCAAGCGCGGGACCGTCCTCGCCCGCCAGGCGCCGTTCGGCCAGAGAGGGCGAACCGCGACGCTTGGCGAGCTTGCGGCCACTATCGTCGAGCAGCAGCGCGTGATGGTGCCAGCGCGGGACCGGCAGGCCGAGCAACGCCTGCAGCAGCCGGTGGATATGCGTGGCGAGGAACAGGTCCCGCCCGCGGGTGACCAGCGTGATCCCGTCCGCCGCATCGTCGAGCGTGGCGGCGAGGTGGTAGCTTGCCGGGGCCTCCTTGCGCAGGAGGACCACGTCGCCGAAGATCTCCGGCCGCGCCTGCTGTACCCCGGCGAGCGCGTCCTCCCACTCCAGCGCCCCGCAGCGGGCCAGTGCCGCTCGCATATCCAGCCGCCAGGCGACTTCGCCGGCAGGATCGACATCCTCCCCGCGGCAGGTGCCGGGATAGAGCGGCCCGTCGGGCCCGGCGGATGTCGCCGCGGAAGCCACTTGCGAGCGGGTGCAGCGGCAGGGATAGAGCAGGCCCATCGCCCGCAGCCGTTCTCCCGCCGCGGCATAGCTCGCAAGGCGGTCGGACTGGATCACCTCGCTGTCCCAGCCAAGGCCGAGCCAGCGCAGGTCCGCACGAAACTCCGCGGCCAGTTCGCCGCGGCTGCGGGTGCCGTCGATATCCTCGATCCGCAGCCAGAACTCGCCGCCGGCCGCGCGGGCCAGGTCATGCGCGACAATGGCCGACCAGGCGTGGCCGAGATGGAGCGCCCCATTGGGGCTCGGAGCGAAGCGGGTCCGGATCATGCCATGGGCCTGTATCCCAAAAACCCGCGACTCGGCAAAAATGCTGTGGATTCGCCTTTTGTCACAGGCTTGACGCTTTCCTCCGCAAATGCTCCACCTGATATCAATCAGGGAGGACACTCGAAGTGTTCAAGGCCGAACTGATCGATCGGATGGCGCATTTCCGCAGCGCCGAAGGCGACCCTCACCGGAAGCTGGAAAGCTGCCCTGCGCTGGTTCTCAACGCGGATTACACCCCGCTCTCCTACTACCCGCTCAGCCTGTGGCCCTGGCAGACGGCGATCAAGGCGATCTTCCTCGAACGGGTCGACGTGGTCGCCAGCTACGACCGGGAGGTGCATTCGCCCTCGCTCGACATGCAGGTGCCCTCGGTGATCGCCCTGCGCGAATATGTGAAACCAAGCGAATTCCCTGCCTTCACGCGCTTCAACCTGTTCCTGCGCGATCGCTTCTCCTGCCAGTATTGCGGCAGCACCAGCCAGCTGACTTTCGACCATGTCGTCCCGCGCCGGCTGGGCGGACGCACGACCTGGGAGAACATCGCCACCGCCTGCGCACCCTGCAACATGAAGAAGGGCGGGCGCACGCCCGAGCAGGCGAGAATGCCGGTCCTGGTTCGTCCGATCCGACCGACCAACTGGCAGCTGCAGCAGCGCGGGCGCAGCTTCCCGCCCAATTACCTGCACGAGACCTGGCGCGACTGGCTCTACTGGGACATCGAACTCGAGGCCTGAGCCCGGGTTCCGTCAGCCGTCGATCACCCGCGTCGCCGGGTGGTGCTTGTCGAGATGCTTCTTCACGATCCGCAGGTTGCGAGTGTTGGAGCGGAAGAAGAAATCGAAGGCGTCACCCGCAAGCGGGATCGCCCCGACCGCCGCATCGAAGCCGACATTGGCCGCCATGCGCGCCAGCTTCCATTTCGGCAGGCCGAGATTGCGGGCTTCCCAGACAAGATAGGCGCCCATGGCCGCGGTGAGGATGTCGCCCGCGACCGGAATCAGGCCGACGATCGAATCGAGCCCGACCGCGCGGTTGGTGCCGGGAATGACGAAGCTGCGTTCGAGCACGAATTCGAGCGCCTCGAGCCGCTGGCGGATCGCGGCCGGATCGTTTCCGGTCGGGACCGCAAGGCCCATCGGGCGGGGACGCTGCGCCTGGTTCATGTCGATCTCCTTCCTCCCTCAGTTGGGGACGAGAGCCATGGGCGGCAAGGGATGGAAGGCCGAACGGTTGGCGGCAAAGCCGCTCGCCCCGCCGCGCACGAGCGACCAGCGCAGCGGCTGGCCGAAGGGGATGAAGACATTGGCCGTGGTCAGTTCGACCTCGGCCTCGACCAGCAGCTCGGCAAGGACCGAGGCGTCGGCCTCGATCGCGGCCTCCTCCATGATCGCATCGGCCGCGGGCGAACAGATGTCGCGGGTGAGCCGGCAATGGAACTGGTTGAGGAACCACTGCGCCGCCGGATAGCGCGCGACCCGGTCGACGAGCCGCAGGTCGGCATCCTCGCGATAGGGCACGCGCTGGGGCGCGATCCCGATCTGCGCCAGATCCGCCGATATACGCGCGTAGAGCAGCTCGGAACCGGGCCCCTCGGGCATGGCGATCCGCAGGATCGGCGGTTCGGTCAGGCCGTTCTCCGCCTTCCACCCGGCTATCCGCCGGCTTGCTTCGGCCCGGCGCTCCGCCATGGAAACGCCCTGCCAGCGTTCGACGATCGCGCCCTGGTCGCCGGGCAGGCCGGCAGCGACCAGCCGGTTGCTCGGCGTCCAGCCGCTGACGTTGAGCCGACTCATCAGCGCGGCCCGGTCGATCGCCATGGCCAGCGCCTCGCGGCGGTAATTGTCGGCCAGAAGCCCGGTCTGCTCGACCACCTGGAGCCCGAACAGGCCGATCGTCGGATCGAGCCGGGCGGTCCCGCGCGAAAGCGGCCCGGTATCGACCAGCGGGAAATATTCCACGCGTCCGTCGAGCACGAAATCGAGCTCGCCGGCATAGAATCGGTCGACCGCGGCCCGTGCCGGCAGGGCGCGAACGCGCAGCGCACGCACGCTTTCGTCCCAGCGCTCGACCTGCGGCAGGCCGCGCTCCTCGGGCCGAAGATAGGTCACCAGGGCAGACTCTCCGTCGCGCTCGATCGCCATCGGGCCCATGCCGGGCTCGCGGGTCAGCGCCAGTTCGGGCTGGGCCAGCAATTGCAGCATGCTCGGCTGCGGGCTCGACAGGCGGATTTCGACCACGCGCCCGGCCATGGCGCGGATTTCGGCGACCGGCGCGAGATCGAAGCCGAGCGAGGTCCCGCGCAATTGCCGCAGGACGCGGCGGAGCGCGTCGCGTGCGCTTTCGCCGGTCAGCTCGCTCCCGTCGGGCCAGGTCCCTTCGCGCAGGCGGAAGATGTAGCTGCGCCCGTCATCGGTGACGATCCAGCGATCGGCCAGGGCGGGGATGGCGTCGCCATTCTCATCGAGCCCGACCAGCCCCTGAGTGATCGCGGCGCGCACATGCTGAGCAGCGTGCGACATGCGCAGGCTCTCGCTGAATACGCTTTCGGCATCGCCGATCAAGGCCACTTCGACCGGCCCGTCGCTCGAGGAACCGCAGCCGGCAAGTGCCAGGGCGCTGGCAAGAAGAGCGGCGAGGGAAAGCGGAAATTGCGCCATGGGCCGAGGGAGTAGGCGCTGGCGGGCCGCGCTTCAATGGCGCGATTGCATGGCGGGACGAGAGTGCCCCTCCCCTGCCTCAGCCCTGGCCGGCAACCAGGCCGCGGGCGAGTTCGGGATCGATTTCCTCGGCAAAGGCCACGCCCATGCGCTCGCCCTGCTTCCAGGCCACGGTTCCCCGGACCCAGCCGGCAATGCCGAGCTGGATCGCGACCACCGAACCGCGGGTCACCCGCAGTTCGCCTTCGGCCATCAGTCCGGCGGGAGAAAGATTGCGGATCTTGACGCGGTATTCGGCGCCCGAGGGATCCCCCTCGACCTTCGCCTGCGCCAGGAGAAACAGGCTTTCGCGTTCAAGCTGGCGTGATTCGACCCTGCTCATGATAGCGGCAACATCCCGTCCTCGGTTTCGCCGGCGCGAAGGCTTCCGCGGCCGTGCAATGCACCGGACCTGCTAGGCAGAAATGGCAAACAAAAGCTTAAGCATGGCTCCGGGCGGCCTGCATTCGGCCAGCCTGTCCCAAATCGGGTCAGTCGTCGCGCGAAACCTTTTCGCGCCGTTCATGCGCTTCCTGGGCCTCGACCGTCATGGTCGCGATCGGCCGGGCGATCAGGCGGCGGATTCCGATCGGATCGCCGGTCACCTCGCACCAGCCGTATTCGCCCTCGTCGATCCGGCGCAGGGCGGATTCGATCTTGGCGATCAGCTTGCGCTGGCGGTCGCGCGTGCGCAGTTCGATGCCCCAGTCGGTCTCGCTCGAGGCCCGGTCGTTGAGATCGGGTTCGCGGATCGGGCCGTCCTGCAGCGACTGCAGCGTCCCTTCCGAAGCGTTGAGGATCGATTTTTTCCAGCCCAGCAACAGCAGGCGAAAATATTCCACCTGTTTGGGGCTCATATATTCTTCCTCTTCGGAGGGAGAATATTCGCTGTCGAGATTGCGCTTGGCCTTCTCGAGCACATCAATGTCGTCAGCCGCAACCGCAGGCATACGGTACTCCGAAATCATCCCAATCCCGCACCCGGTCTCTTAGTCCTGCACGCCCCGGAATTGCCCGGTGGCGCTGGCCGGTAGGGTTGGCGGGCCTATAAGCCCCGTACGGAGCCATCACAAGCGGCAATCGCAAATCTCGGAGGATAGCTCGCACAAACTTGGAAAAATGTTTTTGATTCAATGTGTTATGCTATTGGTTAAATCGGACCAAATCATCTTAACCATTTGTTGACCATAATGGTTTGAACTCGCCTCTGCAGCCGCCCCGAACGGGCTCTGCAACAGGGGGTTACTATGATGGAATTGCGTACGATCGAAGGGGGGGCGGGAGCGATCCCGGCGCCGGCCGAAATGACCGAAAGCCTGTTGGCCGAATATCTGGGCGCGGCCGCGCGGGGCAGGACCGATGCCCTGTTCGATCTCGGCGTCGCCTTCTCGACCGGCGAGCACGGCGTGGAATGCGACCTGATCGAGGCGCACAAATGGTTCAACCTCGCCGCCGCGAAAGGCCATGACGAGGCTGCCTGCTGCCGGGCCGACGTCGCCGACGAAATGACGGCCCGCGAGATCGCCGAAGCCCAGCGCCGCGCGCGCCAGTGGCTGCAGGACACCGGCCGCAAGGCCGCCTGAGGCTCAGCCCTTCCGGAACGGCGTCCGTTCGCCGAGGAACAGCTGGTCGCTGGCCACGCCCGCACGTTCGCGGGCCAGGAAGTCGGCCACGGCCGAACGGAAGCCCGGATCGGCGATCCAGTGCGCCGACCAGGTGGCAACCGGTTCGTAGCCGCGGGCGAGCTTGTGCCCGCCCTGGGCACCGGCCTCGACCCGCCCGAGCCCGCGCATGATCGCTTCCTCGATCGCGCGGTAATAGCAGAGCTCGAAATGGAGGAAGGGCTTGTCGACCGTGCAGCCCCAGTAGCGCCCGTAAAGCGCTTCCTCGCCGAGGAAATTGAGCGCCCCGGCAATCGGCGCGCCGTCCTCCAGCGCCAGCAGGAGCAGGACCTTGTCCCCCAGCCGCTCGCCCAGCAGGTCGAAGGCCGCGCGCGTCAGATAGGGCGTGCCCCATTTGCGCGCGCCGGTATCCTGGTAGAAGGTCCAGAAGGCGTCCCAGTGCTCCGGCCGGATCTGCGCGCCTGAAAGGGCGACGATCTCGATCCCTTCCTGCGCCTTCGCCCGTTCCTTGCGGATCGCCTTGCGCTTGCGCGAGGAGAGCGCGGCAAGGAAATCCTCGAAGCTCTCGTATCCGCGGTTTTCCCAGTGGAACTGGATGTCGCTCCGCAGCAGCCAGCCGGCCTGTTCGAACAGCGGCAGCTGGGCCGGTTCGATGAAGGTGGCATGGGCCGAGGACAGGCCGAAGCGGGTGCAGAGTTGCTCGGCCGCGCTCAGCAATGCCGGCGCGAAGCCCGCGTCGGCCAGCAGCAGGCGTGGCCCGGTCGCCGGGGTGAAGGGCACCGATATCTGCAGCTTGGGATAATAGCTCCCCCCGGCCCGCTGCCAGGCATCGGCCCAGCCGTGGTCGAAGACATATTCGCCCTGGCTGTGCTCCTTGAGATAGGCCGGCAAGGCGCCCAGCAGGGTCCCGCCGTCGGCCTCGAGCAGGATCGGCGCGGGCGACCAGCCGGTGCCGGGGCCGGTGCTGCCCGAATCCTCGAGCGCGGTCAGGAAGGCATGGCTGAGGAAGGGATTGCCGCTGCCGGCCAGCGCGTCCCACTCGGCCTGCGGCACCTCGCCCAAGGATCGGGCCATCCGCGCGGTCAGGGACAGGTCGCTCATGGGCCCAATCTAGGGCGCCGCGGGCTTTCGGCAAGCGTATCCGCGGCTCCGGCGCTCAACCGAGGCCCGCGCCCTCGGCGATCGCGGCGTCGGCATGGGCCTGCGCCCGCGCCAGCAGCTCCGGACTGCGCACGGTCCAGGCCAGCAGCGGCAGGCCGCGGCGGCGCTGGCGCGCGGCGAAGGCGCTCGGCAGGTCGCGGATGTCGTAGGCGAGGAAATCGGGCCAGGCCTGCCACAGCGCGCGGCGGCGGCGGAGACCGGCCAGCCGGCCCTGCGCATCCTGTTCGGTCACCACCAGCCCGCGCAGGGTCTGCGGGGCATGGCGCGCGAACCAGCGGCCGACGCGCGGATCGAAGCTCATGACCGCGTGCAGGCCGCGGTAGGTCGCCAGCAGGCGGGCGACAGACCGGCAGCTCCGCTCGACATCGTAGCCGCGGCACGACTTGATCTCGATAAGCAGCGGCACCCGCCCGCCGACCCGTTCGAGCAGGGTTACAAGCCGGACCGGGTGCTCCCCGCTGTCATGGTAAGGCAACGCTTCGAGTTCGGCGGCGGTCATATCCTCGGTCAGCCCCTCCGCCCCGGTCAGCCGCGCGAGGTCCCAGTCGTGGAAAACCATCGGCTGGTCGTCCCGGCTGCGCTGGATATCGCATTCGATCCCGAGGCCCGCCGCGATCGCCGCTTCGGCCGCGGCCAGCGAGTTTTCCGGGACGCCCGGCCCGTGCCGCCCGCGATGGGCATAGGTCCAGGCGCGCAGCCAGGCGACCCGCTCCGGCGCGGGGGCCGGAGCCAGCCAGCGGTCAGGCAGGCCGAACGGCAAGGATGGCATCCACCTCGACCGCCGCCCCGAGCGGGAGCACCGGCACGCCGACCGCGCTGCGCGCATGGCGGCCCGCCTCACCGAAGACCTCCGCCATCAGTTCCGAGGCGCCGTTGGCCACCTTGGGCTGGTCGGTGAAATCGCCGGTGGAATTGACGAAGGCGCCGAGCTTGACCACCCGCGCGACCCGGTCGAGCGAACCCAGCGCCGCGCGCGCCTGGGCGAGGATCATCAGCCCGCAGGCGCGCGCGGCGGCAGTGCCCTCATCGAGCGCGACATCCTCGCCGAGCCGGCCGGTGACCAGTTGCCCTTCCACGAAGGGCAATTGCCCGGAGACATGCAGCAGGCCGCCCGCCTCGACCGCGGGGACGTAGCTCGCCACCGGCGCCGCCGGTTCGGGCAGCGCGATCCCCAGTTCCGCCAGCCGTGCATCGATCGTCATCTGCCTTTTCCTTCCAGTCGTTCAAGCAGCCAGGGCAGCGCCTCGGCCCAGTTGTCTATCCGCGCATGGGCATCGCCCGCCTCGTGTGCACAGTCGATATGCGGCGCGACCAGCGGCTCGCCGCAGAAATGCAGCCGCGTCACCTGCGGCGCCTCGGCCCCGACCGAAGCGTGGTGCGCGGCGATGTCGTCGATGAAATAGGCCTCGCTCGGGCGCAGTTCCTCGAGAATCGCCTTCAGCGCCGGCCCCTTCGGCCCCTGGTTGGTGAAGACCCGGACGTGGATGCCATGGCCCGCCAATTGCTCGGCGCGGCGCTGCATGCGGAAATCCCTGAGATTGGTCAGCACCACCACATCGGCCTTCTCGCCCAGCGCGCCGACCGCCTCGACCGCCCCGGGGATCGGGGTCTGGCGGTGCATCTCGGTATCGAAGAAAAGGTTGAGCAGGCGCCACATCTCGTCTTCGGACAGGAATTCCCCGCCGCCGCGATAGCGCATCGAGCGCGCGAAGCTGCCGCCTTCCATCAGGAAGTCGACCCCGTGCTCCTCTCCGCAATAGTCGCGGAAATGGGCGACCATGTGCAGCAGCACCTCGTCGCAGTCGGAGATCACCAGCGGGCGGGCGCTCATTGTCCGAGCTCCCGTCCGGCGGCGGCCAGTTCCGCCGGACCTATCCCCAGCGACTCGGAAGCCGCGAGCAGGTCCGGTTCATGCGCAGCCAGGAATTCGAACACGCCGTTGAGCACGAATGGGTCTTCCAGTCCGCTGCGGAGCCGATCCGGGGTCAGTCCCGTCAGGGCCAGGAACCGCTCGGCCCGGCCGTTTTCGGAGAGAATCCAGCCTAGCGCCGCAAGCGCCAGGGCCGAGGAATCCCGCACCGTATTTTTACCTGCCTTATGAATTGTCAACTCCATCTCGGGACGTTATGCCTGTGGATAAATCTGTTCCGTTTCAGGGCCGCGGGAACAGGGGGCTGAATGACGAAGCGCATCCTCGTTGTCGAGGACAACGACCTCAACCGCAAACTGTTTTGCGACGTCCTCGCCGCAAACGGTTTTTCCGTCGAACCCGTTTCCGACGGACTCGCCGCGATCGACCGGGCGCGTGAATTCGTGCCCAATCTCGTGATCATGGACATCCAGCTGCCGAATGTCTCGGGGCTCGATCTCATCGCCAGCCTCAAGCGCGACGCCAATCTGCGCGCCGTGCCGGTGCTGGCCGTGACCGCCTATGCCGGCAAGGGCGACGAACAGCGCATCCGCGAAGTCGGCGCCGAAGGCTATCTCGCCAAGCCGGTCTCGATCGGTCCCTTCATGAGCGCGGTCAAGGGCCTGCTCGACGGGATGGAATTCTCCCGGGCGAATCCGCTGCACGTCTGAGCCGGCTGCTCGGTTTCCCTTGACAAGCAGGCGCGCGAGCCGCTTTTCCGCCGCATTGCCATGGCAGTGGCTGGGCCCTGCCGCATCGTGATGGGAATTTTGCATGGACCGCGCCGAAGTCGATACCCGCATCCGCTCGCTGATCGAGCCCTTCAACAAGAAGGGCCTCGCCGTCGCGGACGAGACGAGCTTTGCCGGCGATCTCGAGTTCGACAGCCTGACCGTGATGGATTTCGTGGCTGCAATCGAGGACGAATTCGACATCATCATCAGCATGAACCAGCAAGCCGAGATCGAGAACTACGGCCAGCTCGTCGATGCCGTGTGCTCGCTGCAGGGCAAGTGATCCGGCCATGAGCGAAACCACCGCAAGCGCTGACCTGTTCAGCAAGTTCGACCCCTTGATCCAGCAACGCGAAGCCCTGCTCGCCAACGGGGTGGAGGATCCCTTCAACCTGGTGATGGAAAAAGTGCTCTCGCCGACCCGGGCGATCTGCAACGGGCGCGAGACGATCCTGCTCGGCACCTACAATTACATGGGCATGACCTTCGATCCCGACGTGATCGCGGCGGGCAAGGAGGCGCTCGACAAATTCGGTTCGGGGACCACCGGCAGCCGCGTGCTCAACGGGACCTACCGCGGCCACCGCGAATGCGAGGAGGCGCTCAAGGAATTCTACGGCATGGACCATGCCATGGTCTTCTCGACCGGCTACCAGGCCAATCTCGGGATCATCTCGACCATTGCCGGCAAGGACGACTACATCGTCCTCGACATCGACAGCCACGCCAGCATCTGGGACGGCTGCTCGCTCGGCAATGCGCAGATCGTGCCGTTCAAGCACAACGACATCGAGGCGCTCGAGAAACGCCTCCGCCGCATTCCCGAAGGGGCCGGCAAGCTGGTCGTGCTCGAGGGCGTCTATTCGATGCTGGGCGACATCGCCCCGCTGAAGGAGATGATCGCGGTCGCCAAGAAACACGGCGCCATGGTGCTGGTCGACGAAGCGCATTCGATGGGCTTCATCGGGCCCAGGGGCCGCGGCGTGGCGGAAGACCAGGGCGTGATCGACGAGGTCGATTTCATCATCGGGACCTTCTCCAAATCGGTCGGTACCGTCGGCGGCTTCTGCGTCTCCAACCATCCCAAGTTCGAAGTCATGCGGCTGGTCTGCCGGCCCTATGTCTTCACCGCCAGCCTGCCGCCGAGCGTGGTGGCCACCGCCGCGACCAGCATCCGCAAGCTGATGCATGCCTCAGACAAGCGCGCGCATCTGTGGGAGAATTCCAAGGTCCTGCACAAGGGGCTGGCCGAGCTCGGCTTCACGCTCGGGACCACGAAGCCGCAAAGCGCGATCATCGCGGTGATCATGCCCGACCTCGAGCGCGGCGCGGCGATGTGGGAAGCGCTGCTGCACGAGGGGCTCTACGTCAATCTCGCCCGCCCTCCGGCGACCCCGGCGAACATGACGCTGCTGCGCTGCTCGCTCTGTGCCGAACACAGCGCGGAACAGGTGCAGACGATCATCGGCATGTTCGAACGCGCGGGCAAGGCAGTCGGGATCATCTGACCCGGCTTGCGGCGGGGCGGGCAATAACCTCGGGTCCGCTCTCTGCCATTGCATAGAATCGGCGTTGCCAGCATGACTATGCGCGAGATGGCACGCATGACACCGGTAATCCTCTGTGGAGGTGAAGGTACGCGGCTCTGGCCGCGCAGTCGGAAAGCGTGTCCCAAGCCCTTCCTCCAGCTCGTCGGGGAATCCAGCCTGTTCGAGCAGGCCTGCAAGCGCTGCAGCGACGCCCGGCAGTTCGACGGATTGCTGGTGGTGACCAGCAATGACCATGCAGAGCTGGCCGCCGCCAAGGCGCCGCCGGGCAGCATCATGATCGTCGAACCTTCCGGAAAGGGAACCGCGCCGGCGATCGCCCTGGCCGCCCACCGCCTGCCCGGCGAGGCGATCATGCTGGTCTGTCCGAGCGACCATCACATCGCCGATTCCGCCGCCTTCCGGGCGGCAGCCCTGGCGGCGGCGAAGCTCGCCGGCGAAGGCAATCTGGTCGCCTTCGGCATCCACCCCGAAAGCCCCGAGACCGGCTATGGCTATATCCGCCGCGGCGAGCCGATCGAAGGCGGCTACCGGATCGCCCAATTCGTCGAGAAGCCCGACCTCGAACGGGCGCAATCCTTCCTGGCGCAAGGCGGCTACAGCTGGAACGGCGGGCTGTTTGCCTTCCGCGCCGACCGCTTCCTCGAGGAACTCGCGGCGCAGCGGCCCGCAATGGCCGAACTGGTCGCCAGCGCGGTCGAAGGCGGGCAGGAGGAGGGCCCTCGCTTCCATCCCGACGCGGCGAGCTTCGCCGCGATCCGCGGGGATTCGATCGACTATGCGGTGATGGAAGGGACCACGCGCGCGGCGATGGTCCCGGTCGACATGGGCTGGTCGGACATCGGCAACTGGCAGGCGCTGCGCGACGTGCTCCCGGCCGGCGATGCGGACGGCAATGTGGTGCGCGGCCCGGCCGAGCTGCACGAATGCCGCAGGGTGCTGGTCGACAGCGACGGACCGCGGGTCTCGGTGCTCGGGCTCGAGGACGTGATCGTGGTGGTCGATGGCGACGAGGTGCTGGTGACCAGCGCCGCCCATGCCCAGGCGGTCGGCAAGCTCAGGGGAGCGAGCGGGCAATGAGCGGCGGCCTGCCGGTGCGGATGGTCGCGAAGGTCTGGGGCCGCGAGCAGCTGCCGCCGCCCTTCGCCGCGCCCGCCGGCGAGCGGATCGGCGAGATCTGGTTCGAACCGCCCGCAGAACTGGACGAGCTGCTGGTCAAATACATCTTCACCAGCGAGAAGCTCTCGGTCCAGACCCATCCCGACGATGACCAGGCCGAGGCCGCCGGGCTCGGTCGGCAGGGCAAGGAGGAATGCTGGCTGGTGCTCGACGCCGAGCCGGGCGCCGTGCTCGGGATCGGCTTCGACGCGCCGCTTGCGCCCGAGGCCATGCGCGCGGCGGCGCTCGACGGGTCGATCGAAAAGCTGATGAGCTGGCATCCCGTCTCGGCAGGAGATTTCTTCTACATCCCCGCCAACACCGTCCATGCGATCGGCGGCGGGGTGAGCCTGGTCGAGATCCAGCAGAATTCGGACATCACCTACCGCCTCTACGATTACGGCCGCCCGCGCGAACTGCATCTCGAGGCGGGCGTGGCGGTGGCGCGGGGCGAGCCCTATGATCCGAAATGGCACTGCCGGCTCCCCGCAAAGGGCGCGGTCACGCTGGTCGAGGGGCCGCATTTCCGGCTCGACCGGGTGGAGGGCGCGCCGGGCGCGGAAGTGGCCGCGCGCTATAAGGGCGCGCTGCTGGTGATCCCGCTGGCAGGCGAGGCCGCGATCGCGGGCGAGCCGGTCGCGCCGGGCGAATGCGGGCTGGCGAGCGCGATCGAGGAGGTGCGCTTCGCCGCGGGCGGGCTGGCGCTGATCGCCCAGCCCTGCCGCGGCTGAGCCGCTACATCGCGGCGACCGATTCGAGCGTTGCTGCCTCGCAGGGATGCGCTTCGCCGCCGTCCTCGCTCCCGCCGCCGACCAGCGTCAGCGCCGCGAAGCCGGCAATCACCAGCGCCACGAAAGCCGCGGTGACCCAGGGCAGGTATCGGTCAATGAAGGCCTTGATCGGCGCGCCGAACAGGCGGAACAGGATCCCCACCCCGAGGAAGACCATGCCGCGCCCGGCGATGCTGGCGAGGACGAAGCGAAGCAGGTCCATCTCGATGAAGCCGGCGGTGATGGTCAGCAGCTTGAAGGGCACCGGCGTGGTCCCGGCAACGAGGATCGCCTGCCAGTCGATCGCCTTGAGGTAGCAGGCCGCGACCGGGAAGCTCGCCGAGAGGCCCAGCGCGGCGACCAGTGCCTCGCCGACCGCCTGCCACAGGAAGAAGCCGATCGCGTAACCGAACAGCCCGCCGAGCACCGAGGCAGCGGTGCAGATGATCCCGAAGCGGATCGCCTTCCTCGGTTCGGCGAGGCACATCAGCCCCAGCAGCGGGTGCGGCGGGATCGGGAAGAAGCTCGATTCGACGAAGGCGAACAGCGCCAGCCACCACTCCGCCTTCGGATGCGCAGCCTTGGCCATGGTCCAGTCGTACAGGCGGCGCAGCATGGATGCGTGATCCCTCGAAAATGTCCCTGCGAGGCGGCTTAGGCGAGCGCGCGGGGACCTGCAAGCTTCGGCTTGAATAACCTATATGGCACTTTATGCTTGACATCGTAACGCTTATCGGTTAGCAATACGGAAGATCGCGATGGAGCGAGTCGGGCACGACCGGCGCTCCCGCCCCCACCTCCCAGACCAGCGAGACCCCTCATGACCAAGGCGATTACCCCGCCCCGCGCCCGGCCGCGCGGACGGCGCACGGCGGTGCTGCCCGAATGGAGCAAGCCCTTCCTCGACCACCTCGCCGCCAGTTCCAATGTCCGCGCCGCCGCGCGCAAGGCGGGCATTTCCACCGCCACCGCCTATGAGGCGCGGCGCGGCAATCCCGCCTTCCAGCGGGCCTGGCTGCAAGCGCTCTGCGAAGGCTACGACCTGCTCGAGATGGAACTGCTCCACCGCCTGCGCAGCGGCGAAGTGCGTCCCCCGCGCGAGGCGCAGCGCGGCCTGCGCAGTTTCGACAACGCCACCGCCCTGCGCCTGCTCGCCGCCCATCGCGCCAGCGCCACCGCGCAGAGGGCGCTGCGCGAGCAGGAGGATACCGAGGCGATTCTCCTCTCGATCAACCAGCGGCTCGAGACCATGCGGCGGCGCCGGCTGGCCGCCGAGAAGCGCAGGAAGGACGCCGCGCATGGCGCATGAGGCGCTGATCGCCGAATTGCTGCGCCTGCCCCGGGCGGTGCGGATGCGCCGGCTGCGCGGCTTCGACGAGGAGCAGCGCCGTGCCTTGCAGTGGCACTGGCGGCTGTGGGCGCGGGAAGCGCAGATCGCCCCGGAAGGCGACTGGCGGCTGTGGCTGGTCATGGCCGGGCGCGGCTTCGGCAAGACCCGCGCCGGGGCCGAATGGGTGCGCGAAGCGGCCGAGCATGACCCGCAGGCGCGGATCGCGCTGGTCGGCGCCACGCTGGCCGAAGCGCGCAGCGTGATGGTCGAGGGCGAAAGCGGTGTGCTCGCGGTCAGCCCGCCGGGCATGGGGCCGGTGTTCGAGCCGAGCCTGCGCAGGCTGAGCTGGCCCAATGGCGCACAGGCCACGCTTTATTCGGCGCTCGAACCCGAGAGCCTGCGCGGCCCCCAGCAGAGCCATGCCTGGTGCGACGAGATCGGGAAATGGGACCATGCCGGCGGGCGGGCCGAGAGGGCCTGGGACAATCTCCGGCTCGGCCTGCGCCTCGGCGCGGCGCCGCGCACACTGGCCACCACCACCCCGCGCGCGGTCCCGCTGCTGCAGCGGCTGCTGGCCGAACCGGGCGCGGTGCGCAGCGGCGGGCCGACCGAGGAGAATTGCGAATATCTGCCCGACGATTTCATCGAGGCCATGCGCGCGGCCTATGGCGGGAGCCTGCTCGCGCGGCAGGAACTCGACGGTGTACTGGTGCTCGACCGGCCCGGCGCGCTGTGGAGCCGGTCCCTGCTCGAACGGTGCCGGGAAGCCGGCCCCGACCCGCGCGCGCCTCGCCAGGCCCGGGGCGAAGGGGATCCGGGAATCCGGCGCATGGTCGTGGCGGTCGACCCGCCCGCCGGCACGCAGGGCGATGCCTGCGGGATCGTGGTCGCCGCGCTCTATGCCGACGGCATCGCCCGCGTGCTCGCCGATTGCAGCACCGAAGGCGCGAGCCCCGAACAATGGGCCCGCGCGGTCGCCGGCGCCGCGCAGCACTGGCAGGCCGACCGGGTGGTCGCCGAAGCCAACCAGGGCGGGGCCATGGTCGCCAGCGTGCTGCGCGCGGCCGATTGCGCCCTGCCGCTGCGGCTGGTCCATGCCAGCCGCGGCAAGACGGCCCGCGCCGAACCCGTCGCCGCGCTCTACGAGGCGGGCAAGGTCCGCCACCACGGGATGTTCGCCCGGCTCGAGGACCAGCTCTGCGGCCTGCTGCCCGGCGGGCGCTACGAAGGCCCGGGCCGCTCGCCCGACCGCGCCGACGCGCTGGTCTGGGCGCTGAGCGAACTGATGCTGGCCCGGCGGGCGGAGCCGCGGGTGCTCACTTTCTAAGTCCTCCCCGTTTCGCCTGCCGCGCGAAGGGGGAGGAGCGGGTGCCGGACGAGACCGACCATGAACATATCCGCCGCTACCTCCCGCTTGCGGGGAGGACGGTGCCTTGCAGGAGAACCCCCATGTCCTTCCTCGCCTCGCTGGCCTCCGCCTTCAAGGGCGGGGGCGGAGCGCGCGTGCCGCTGGCGCGCAGCTTCACCTCGCCCTGGAGTTTCGCGGTCGAACCTTCCGGCACGCGTGCGCCCTATGACTACAACCGCGCGCTGCGGCAGGCCTATCTCGAGAACCCGGTCGCCCAGCGCGCGGTGCGGCTGGTGGCCGAGGGAGTCGGCAGCGCGCCGCTCGCCGCCATTGGAGAAGAGCCGGCCCGTCTGGTCACCGCCACCAGCACGGGCCAGCCGCTGCTCGAGACGCTGGCGGCGCAGCTGCTGCTGCACGGCAACGGCTACGTCCAGCTGGTCAAGGATGCCGCCGGGCGGCCGGTCGAACTCTATGCCCTGCGGCCCGAGCGGGTCGCGGTGGTGCAGGACGAGCAGGGCTGGCCCGCAGCCTATCGCTACCGCGTCGGCGACAGCACGCTGACGATCCCGGTAGAGGACGAGCGCGGCTGGCCCAGCCCTCGGTGACGGCATACAGCTACAGCGTCTCCTTCGCCGTGGCGCTGGCAAGCCGGCCGATCCTCGGCCTCGGCCGGATCTGGGCCGACGGCAACCTCCTGCGCGGGGCGGCGGGCGACCTGAAGGTAGGCGGGAGCCTGCGGATCCATGACGGCCACGGCGACCAGGCGCCCGACCCGCTGATCGCAGCCGACAAGGGCGAAGAGGCGCCAGCCTTCCGGGGGACGGCCTATGCCTTGTTCGAAAGCCTCGAACTCGGCGAATTCGGCAACCGTATCCCGGCGCTGAGCTTCGAGATTCTTGCCGATCCGGGTCCGGTGACGCTGGCGCAGCTGCTCGCACCTGGCCCGGTTGCGGTTGCCGCCACGCGGGAACTGGCGGGGCTGCAGGGCTTCACGCTCGACGCGGGGCCGGTCCGGCACGCGCTCGCCGCGCTCGGCCAGGTCTATCCGATGGCGCTCGACGCCGGCGCCGGTCCGCTGGCGATCACCGCGACGGACCAGCTGCCGGCGCAGGTCCCCACCTTGCCCGAACCGGCCGCCGCCCGCGAGGAAGAGGCCTTCGGTCATGCCAGCGGCAGGCGCCGGTCGCGCGTCGCCGCTGCCGGCCCGCTGCCCGCGGCGCTGCGCTATTACGACCCCGAACGCGACTACCAGCCCGGCCTGCAGCGTGCCGAGGGCCGCAGTCGGCCGGGGCAAGTGCAGGTGATCGAACTGCCTGCGGTCTTCTCCGCCGACCACGCCCGCAGCCTCGCCAGCGCCGCCAGCTTGCGCGCAGGCTGGGCGCGCCAGACGCTCGCCTGGCGCATGGCCGAACTCGATTCCGCGATCGGACCCGGGGCGGTAGTGCGCCTGCCCGGCGAAGGCGGCTGCTGGCGGGTCGAAAGCTGGGAATGGCGCGACCAGGGCGTCGAGCTCGAACTGGTGCGCCTGCCGCAAGGCGCAGCGACGGTGCTCCCCGGCGACGCGGGGCAGGCCCTGCCCAAGCCGGACCTGCTCACCGGGCCGACCTTGCTGCGGGCCTTCGAACTGCCGTGGGACGGTATCGGCAGCAGCGACGCTGCCGTTTTCGCCGCCGCCACCTCCTCGGCCAGCGCCGGGTGGAAAGGCGCAGTGCTTTATGCCGAACTGGATGGCGGCCTCGCCCCGCTGGGACCGAGCGGCGCGCAGCGCTGCGCCATCGGGCAGTCGACCGGCGCCCTGGCGCCCTCCACCGGCCTTCTTCTTGACCGGAGCGCAAGCCTCCATGTCCAGCTGGTCGCGGGCGACCTCGCACTGGCATCCACGTCGCTGGCCGGGCTGGCGGCCGGAGACAACCGCGCCCTGCTCGGCGGCGAAGTGATCCAGTTCCTGCAGGCCGAAGCACTCGGCGGCGGTGTCTGGCGCCTTGCCGGCCTCCTGCGCGGGCGCGGCGGGACCGAGGCGCAGGCGGTGGCGGGACACCCCGCCGGGACGGAGTTCGCCCTGCTCGACCACAGGCTCGCTCCGCTCGATACCATCATCGTCGGGCGTTCCGCCGCCACCGCCGCGATCGGGCCGGGCGACAGCGCACCAGTCACCGCGCCGATCGCCAACCGCGGAATTTCCCTGAAGCCGCTGACGCCGGTCCATCCCCGCGGCACCGAGCTGGCCAACGGCGGGATCGCTCTGCGCTGGACCCGCCGCGCAAGAGGCGGCTGGAACTGGCCGGACGAGGTCGAACTGCCGGAACCCGAAGGCGCGGAAGGTTATCGCGTCGGCCTAGGCCCGGTCGCCGGGCCCGTCCGGCAATGGGAAACGCCTGAGCCATGCTTTGCACTCTCAGGCCCCGAACGTCTCGCGCTGCAGGCCAGCCATCCCGGTGAGACCCTGTGGGTCCGGCAGGTCGGCCGCCACGCGCTCTCCGATCCACTCCGGCTCGCCCAGTTCTGACCGACCATCCTCGAGGAGCCCTGTCGATGCCCGACCCGATCAGCTTTGCCGCCGCCAGCCCCCGCCTGGGTCTGCCCTATCTATTCGCCGCCCAGACGCAGAAGGAATTCTTCGTCAACGAGGCGCTGGCGCGCGTCGATTCCCTGCTTCATGGTGCCATCGAGGGAAGCGCGGAGACGCCGCCGGCCATGCCCGCCGAAGGCGAGTGCTGGCTTGTCGGAAGCACGCCGACCGACGCGTGGCTCGGCCATGCCGGAGAGCTCGCCTGCCATCAGTCCGGCAATTGGCTGTTCGTTTCACCGCGCGACGGCCTGCGCGTGCTCGACCGTGAGAGCGGCCAACTCGTGCTTTACCGCAATGGCTGGCAGCGCCCCGCAGCACCCGCCTCGCCAAGCGGCGGGGCGACCGTCGATGCGGAAGCGCGGGCGGCCATCGACGCGCTGCTCGCCCTCCTGCGCGAAGCAGGAGTGCTCCCGGCCAGCTAGGCCGAAGCCAAGGTTTCACCGGCGGCGCGGGCCTGCTCCCGGTGTCCGGCGAAGGCCCTGGCATAGCCGAGGAAACCCACGGCCACGGCCGCCAGGCCAACCGGTACAGCCACCAGCGAAGCCAGCACGCCATGACCGAGCGAGCCGCTCGTCTCGGACACATAACCGACCGTGAAGGGCCCCAGACCGAGCCCGAGCAGGGTCGTGCCGAGGAAGAAGATGGCGGTCGCCGTCCCGCGCATGCGAGGCAGGACGAGCGCCTGGCTCGCTGCCGCCGAGGCTCCAAGCGCCGAGGAGGTCGTCACCTGGGCAAGGAAGGCGCAGACATAGAAAGTCGCCGGGTCGGTGGTGGTATAGCCCAGGACCATGACCGGGACCGTCCCCAGCACGGCGATCAGCAGCACCAGCACCCGCCCGCCGGCCCAGCGGCGAAAGAGAAGGTCGGCCAGCCGCCCGCCGAGGATGACCCCTAGGAAACCGCCCAGCGCCGCCGGCGCGCCTACGAGCAGGCCCAGCTCGGTCTTGCCGACCGCGAAGCTGCGTTCGGCATAGGGCGCCGCCCAGTAACTGATCGAATAGCCGACGAAGCAGACCGCCGCATAGGCGACCACGATCGCCATGAAGCAGGGCGAGCCCCAGGTCAGGCGGAAGGTGGGATAGTCGCGCCGGCGCAGCGCACAGGTCCAGCTGAACACGGCATAATAACCGAGCGCGAGGAACCAGAATTGCTCGCCATTCCCCGTCCAGCCGGACAGGAACCAGGCCACCAGCGCCAGCGCCAGCGCCGCTGCCAGGTTCAGGGTCAGCGCCGCCATGCCGCGGCGCGCGGCTCCGATCAGGGTCAGCGGGGGCAGCAGGTCGACCAGCTGGTTCAGGAAATCTCTCACGGGCGCCGGAACCGGCCGCGAGGCAATCCCTTCGAAACCGCCCCGCCGCGGTTCACGCAGCGACAGGACCCACACGGCAAGGGCAATGCCCGGCAGGCCGACCGCGACAAAGGCCGCCTGCCAACCGGCCAGCCCGAGCGGCGGATTGCTGGGATAGGCCGCGTTCCAGGCCTCGACGATCGCCCCGCCGATCACCAGCGAAAGCCCGCTGCCGAGGAACAGGCCTGCGGAATAGATCGCCAGCGCGGTCGCCCGCAGCCGCTGCGGAAACCAGTCCCCGATCAGCGAATAGGCGCAGGGGCTGGCGGTCGCCTCGCCCACGCCGACCCCGACCCGCGCCAGCGTCAGCGTCGCGGCGTTGCGGGCGAAACCCGAAAGAACGGTCATGCAGGACCACAGCGCAAGGCCAAGCGAAAGCAGCCGGATCCGGTGCCAATTGTCCGCCAGCCGCCCGAGTGGAATCCCGAACAGGGCATAGAATATCGCGAAGGCCGTCCCATAGAGGAAGCCGAGCTGGGCATCGTCGAGGCCAAGATCGGCCTTGATGTCGTTGGCGAGGATCGAAAGGATCTGGCGGTCGACGAAATTGAGCAGGTAGACCACCACCAGCACGCCGAGCGCGTACCAGCTATAGGGCGGTACGCCCGCGGCCTCGTATTCCTGTTCGCCCGGCGAGTCAGCCATCGAGCGGCGGTTCCTCGGCGTAGCGTGTGCCGTCGGCGAGCCCGGCCTCGGCAAAACCCTTGCGCCGGAGCCGGCAGCTGTCGCAAGCACCGCAGGCCAGCCCCTCGGGCGTCGGATCGTAGCAGGACCAGCTCGTGGCTGGATCAAGCCCGAGGCGGTGCGCCTCGCGCGCTATGTCTGCCTTGCCGAGATATTGCAGCGGCGTATGGATGGTGAAGGGCGAGCCTTCGACCCCGGCCTTGGTCGCCAGCCGGGCGGTTTCGGCGAAGCTGGCGATGAACTCGGGGCGGCAATCGGGATAGCCCGAATAATCGAGCGCATTGACCCCGATGAAGATGTCGCTCGCCCCGATCACTTCGGCCCAGGCCAGCGTCAGCGAAAGGAAGACCAGGTTGCGCGCGGGGACATAGGTGACCGGGATCTCGTCCCCGACACCGGTCTTGGGCACGGCGATGTCGTCGGTCAGCGCCGAGCCGCCGAACTGGCGCAGGTCGAGCGGCAGCACGACGTGCCGATCCGCTCCGAGATCGGCGGCGATCGCACGCGCGGATTCGATCTCTCCGCGATGCCGCTGGTTGTAATCGATCGTGAGGGCGTTGAGCGCAAAGCCCTGTTCGCGCGCGAGGGCGGCGGACACCATCGAATCCAGCCCGCCCGAGAGCAGCACGACGGCCGGCGTCAATCTGTCGGTTCCCGGTTGCATGGCTCCCGGCTAGGCCGCCGCGCGCGAGCGCACAAGTCCTAGCAGCTGCCGACCCGGCGCGCCTCACCGGCGAAGTCGAACGGGAGGTTGTCCTGGATTCCCTGGCTCTGGACCTGGACCAGCCGCGCATCCTCGCGGCGGATCGTGGTGCGGCCGTAGCCATGACCCGGACAGGTGTATTGCACAGTGACCCGCCCGGGCAGGTCTTCGACCACGAACCGGCTGCAATTCGCCTGCTTGTGCTGGATCTGGATCAGTTCCGTGCCGCGTTTGACGCAGATGCGCGAAGTCCCTCCCTTGTCGCGCAGGCGGAGTTCCCACAATCCCTTCTCGAGCGACTGGAGCATGGCCAGTTCGGGTCCCTGAGCTGCCGCCGGCGCGAGCACGGCAAGGCCCGCGAGTGCGAGACCCGCTGCCTTGGCAATTGTGACCGGCCTCGACCGCCTGATCATTCCCGTAACTCCTCCAGGCCTCGGAACATGGGCTAGCGCGTTCCAGCTGAACGCCGAATTGACCCGGGACTGCGATGAGTTGAAGTAATCGTCGTCCGACGACATTCAAGCATCGATCGGGAACAGGCGCGAACAAAAAGCGCAATCGACAACGATCCGGCCGCTTTCGTCGCGCATTTCCGCGCGTTCTTCTTCGGGAAAGCGCATCAATATGTCGCGATAATGGGCCTCGGTGCAACGGCAGCCGCGCGAAAGCTCTCCGCCGACCGAAAAGAGTACCTCGTCTTCCTCGTGGAACAGGCGCCAAACCAGCGCTTCCATCGAGAGGCCGGGGTCCAGCAGTTCCTCGTGCCGGAGGCTGTCGGCCATAACCGCGACATGGTCCCAATGCGGGTGGTCCGGCCGTGCGCCGATCCGGCTGCGCCCTTCCTCGCCATCGGGCAGGTACTGGACCAGCAGACCGCCAGCCAGGCACCCGTCCGCCCCGGATCTGGTTGCCCCCCTGAGCAGGGTCGGCACCTGTTCCGAGCGCTCGAAATAGGCTTCGCAGGCTGCCGCGAGCGACTGGCCCTCGAGCGGGACCACACCCTGGTAGCGCTTGTCCGTCGCGGCCAGATCGAAGGTCACGGCGAGATAGCCTTCGCCGAACAGGGCTTCCAGCGAGGGATTGGCGCCGAGGCCGGCCATCCGGTCGCGATCGAACTTGGCATAGCCGCGCAACTCGCCGTCGCGATAGTCGCACACCAGCAATTGCACCGGGCCATCCGTGGCCTCGGCCTGGATCGTGACCTGTCCTTGCCGGTCCTTGAGCAGACTGCCCATCAGCGCCGTAGTCACCACCGCTTCGGCGAGCAGATTCTTGACTACGGGCGGATAGTCATGTGGCGCCAGGATCGCATCGAGCACCGGACCGAGGCGCACGACACGCCCGCGCGAATCACGCCCGGGCACGGTAAACGAAAACACGCAATCGAATCCGGTCTCATCGGCCGGCAGCTGGTCCATCTGGGTCATCGCCGCCCGATATGGGGGCGATCACCCGATGTGCCTAGAGCTTGCCGAAACACCAGAGCAGCACCGACTTCTGCGCATGGATGCGGTTTTCCGCCTCGTCGAAGACCACCGATTGCGGTCCTTCGAAGACGCTTTCGGTCACTTCCTCGCCAATATGGGCCGGCAGGCAGTGGAGGAACAACGCGTCCGGCGCCGCCTGCGCCATCAGGGCTTCGTTGACCTGGAACGGCGCCATTGCCGCAAGCTTGCTCTCCGCATGGGCCTGTCCCATCGAGACCCAGGTGTCGGTGACCACCACATCCGCACCCCGGGCCGCTTCGGCGGCGTCCCGGGTCACGGTGACCCGGCTTCCCGCTGTGCGGGCCAGCGCGACATAGTCCGGATCGGGTTCGTAGCCGGCCGGTGTCCCGGCGCGCACGTTGAACTTCATCAGCGCGGCGGCCTCGAGGATCGAACTCAGCACGTTGTTGCCGTCACCCAACCAGCCCACTTCGAGGTCCGGCAAGGACTTGCCGTGCTCCACGACGGTCAGCAGGTCGGCGACGATCTGGCAGGGATGCGACCGATCGGTCAGGCCGTTGATGACCGGGACTGTCGCGTGCCTCGCCATTTCCTCGATCTTGGCGTGATCGTCGGTTCGGATCATGATCGCATCGCACATGCGGCTGAGCACGCGCGCCGTGTCGGCGATGCTCTCGCCCCGTCCGATCTGGGTGGTTCCGGCGTCCATCACCAGGGCGCTGCCGCCCAGTTGCCGCATGGCGATGTCGAAACTGACCCGTGTCCGGGTCGAGTTCTTTTCGAAGATCATCGCCAGCACACGGCCGGCCAGCGGGGCATCACCGTCCGCCTGCCCTCTGGGCAGCGCCAGGCGCGCCGCCTTGCGTGCCTGCGCGTTGTCGATCATCGCGGCAAGCGCTTCGCCGCCGGCGTCGGAAAGTTCGAGGAAATGCCGCGGCGCCATCATGCCGCCCCTTCCGCATGGTAATCCGCCGCGCCGGCAGAAAGCTTGTCGAAGAATTCGTCGATCTCGGCTTCGCCGATGACCAACGGCGGCAGCAGCCGCAGCGTGCTGTCGCCGGCGGCCACGGTCAGCACATGATGCTTGTCCCGCAGATGCTGCATGAAGGGCCGCGGCTCGACCTTCATCTTGAGACCGAGCATCAACCCCTTGCCGCGAACTTCCTCGAAGAGATCGGGATAGTTGCCGATGAACTGCGCGAGGCGCGTGCGGATCCGTTCGCCCTTTTCGCGGACCTGCGCGAGGAATTCCTCGTTGGCGACTGCGTCGAGCACAGCATTGCCGGCTGCCATGGCCAGCGGATTGCCGCCATAGGTCGAGCCATGCGTGCCAAAGACCATGCCCCTGGCGGCCTTCTCGGTCGCGAGGCAGGCGCCCATGGGGAAGCCTCCGCCGATACCCTTGGCCACCGCCATGATGTCGGGGGCGATGCCGAACTGCTCATAGGCGAACAGGGTCCCGGTCCGTGCCACGCCGGTCTGGACCTCGTCGAAGACCAGCATCAGATCATACTGATCGGCCAGGTCCCGCAATCCCTTGATGAAGGCCTCGCTTCCGACTCGGATCCCGCCCTCGCCCTGGATCGGCTCGACCAGGAAGCCCGCGGTATTCGGTCCGATCATCGCCTTCACCGCCTCGAGATCGTTGAACTCGCAGTATTTGAAGCCTGGCAGGAGCGGGAAGAAGCCCTTGTGCATCTTCTCCTGGCTCGAAGCGCTGATGGTCGCCATCGTCCGCCCGTGGAAGGCGTTGTTGAAGGTGATCAGCTCGAATTTCTCGTCATGGCCGTCGTGCTGATGATAGGCACGCGCCGTCTTGATCGCGCATTCGACCGCTTCGGCGCCCGAATTGGTGAAGAAGACCGTATCGGCGAAGGTCAGGTCGACCAGGCGCTGAGCCAGCGTCTCGCCCTGCGGGCTGCCATAGAGGTTGGACACATGCATCAGCGTGGCCGCCTGCTGCTGGATCGCGCCGATCAGCCCGGGGTGCGAATGGCCGAGCAGGTTGACGGCGATGCCTGCGGCGAAATCCAGATAGCGGGTTCCGTCCTCGTCGATCAGGTGGCAATTCTCGCCTCGCACCGGTCGCACGCCGCACCGGGGGTACACGGGCATGAGCGGAGTGATCGACATGATGAATTCCTTCCTCGGAACAAGGCCTTGCGGCGGTATACCACTTCTAGAAGCACTGGAACGACAAATGGCGGCCCCGGAATGGGGCCGCCACTCGCAACCGTTTAGGATTTGGCAGAAGCCCGGTCAAATATCCGGGCGCGACTGCCGGTCGGGTCAGCCCTGAACGGGCACAAGGTTGACCGCCGAGTACTTGCCTCGTCGATCGACCTCGAGGTCGAACTCCAACCGGTCGCCTTCGTTGAGTTCGCGCAGGCCAGAACGTTCCACAGCGCTGATGTGAACGAAGGCATCGGGTTCGCCATCGTCGCGCGTGATGAATCCGAAGCCCTTCATCGAGTTGAAGAACTTCACGGTCCCGACGGCTTTTTCACCCGTCAGTTCGCGCTGGGCCGGAGCCGGCCGTGCCTGCTGCGCCGGGATCACATCACCGATGACCTGCAAATCGGCCGCGGACACCTTGCCTCCGCGATCGACCAGGTTGAAGGCCAGTTCCTGCCCTTCGGCAAGCCCTTCGAGCCCCGCCCGTTCGACCTGGCTGATGTGAACGAAAACGTCTTCGCCGCCTTCGTCCCGCTGGATGAAGCCGAAGCCCTTGCCGGCGTTGAAGAACTTCACCTTGCCCTGACCGGTGCCGATCACCTGGGCCGGCATCCCGCCACCGCGAGGGCCGCCCCGGCCGCCGCCGAAACCACCGCCGCCGCCACCGCGCGGACTGTCACCGAAACGGTCACCACCGCCGAAACGATCGCCGCCGCCGAAATTGTCATGGCCACCGAAACGGTCGCCACCGCCGCCGCCGCCGTAGAAGGGATCAAAGCTCTCTTCGCCGAAACCGTCCCGCTTGTCGCGCCCCCGACCGCGACGCCCTCTATCGAAACCCATTACTTAAGTGCACCTTAAATTCGCCCTGAGACATCGCCCGGCGGCGCGGACGAATACGCACCGGTCGCGAGGCAGCCGGAGTGGCCTTCCCCTGAACGGGCGAGTTTATAACCCAGATTCGGCACAGATGCGAACAAATATCGCCACGCGTCCACGAAGGACCATTTGGCGGTCGTCACTTGTCTTGCGACAACGCCTTGGGCACTGGTGAGACGAGCTCAGATCGGGCTTGTGCAATTTTCCGGCAAGCCGGACAAGGAGAAGAGAAATGAACGATTTCCGGCGCCTTGAGGACGGCATCTGGGCCAGTCCGCAGATCGACCCTGCAGCCATTGCCGAAGCCGCCCGCCTTGGCGTAACGCTCGTCATCAACAACCGGCCCGAAGGCGAGGCAGAGGACCAGACTCCTGGTCCGGTCATCGAATCCGCCGCCCGCGAGGCCGGGATCGACTACCGGGCGATTCCCGTCGATCACTCGGGTTTCTCCATGCCGCAGATCGAAGCCATGGCGGATGCGCTGGACGGGGCACGCGGACCGGTGCTCGCCTATTGCCGCTCCGGCACCCGATCAACCCTGCTGTGGGCCTTGGCTCAGGCCTGCAAGGGGCGCGCCGCATCCGAAATTGCCGAACTCGCACGGAATGCCGGATATGACGTCGGCCCGGTCCGGCAAGGCATGGAGGCCCTGGCGGCCCGGGCAAATTAGCAGGAGTCCGGCCCGGAAGGCCCCGCACCAGGCCTGCGCCTTCACCTGACATTTGCGCAGCGCAAAGCAAAAGGGCCGGGAGCGTGCTCCCGGCCCTTTCGTATTGGTGTTCTTGGCGGGTATCGGGGTTAGTTGCCCGAGCCCGGTCCGTAGGTGATTTCGACGCGG
>Ga0207828_100137_pt1 | contig 79396 bp, 67 predicted proteins | sample TtaePargueraPR_11_FD_187276 | JGI IMG/M metagenome (GOLD analysis project Ga0207828, IMG submission 187276) | Aerobic enrichment media microbial communities from Bioluminiscent Bay, La Parguera, Puerto Rico - Tt and P2 (3) (SPAdes) | ecosystem: Environmental > Aquatic > Marine > Unclassified ... | reverse complement strand
TCGCACTCGGGCTCCTCGCCGCGCTGGATGTGATCGGCCCGGAAGATCTCTCCCGCTATGCGACGATCGGGGAGCTGTCCCTCGACGGTGCGCTCACCGCAGTGACGGGCGCGCTCCCCGCCGCCGTCGGCGCGAATGCCCGCGGCAAGGGCCTCATCTGCCCGGCGCAATGCGGCTCGGAAGCGGCCTGGGCCGGGTTCGGGCCTGAAACGGCGGGCGTGCTCGCGCCCAAAAGCCTTCTCCAGCTCATCAATCACTTCAAGGGCACGCAGCTTCTTGCCGAACCCGTGCCGCTGAAAGCCAAAGAGCCGGGCGGCCCGCTGCCCGACTTGAAAGACATCAAGGGACAGGAAAGCGCCAAACGCGCCCTCGAAGTCGCCGCCGCCGGCGGTCACAACATGCTGATGGTGGGCCCGCCCGGGTCCGGCAAATCCATGCTCGCCGCCCGCCTGCCCGGCCTTTTGCCGCCCATGGGCCCGCGCGAAATGCTCGACGTTTCCATGATCGCCTCTATGGCAGGCCAGCTGGCCGAAGGGCGCCTTTCCCGCAAGCGCCCCTACCGTGCTCCCCATCACTCCGCCTCCATGGCCGCGCTCATCGGCGGCGGCCTCAAGGTGAAGCCGGGGGAGGTCTCGCTCGCCCATGGCGGCGTGCTCTTTCTGGATGAACTGCCGGAATTCACGCGCCAGGTGCTGGACTCGCTCCGCCAGCCCATCGAAACGGGCGAGGCGGTGGTGGCCCGCGCCAATGCGCATATTTCCTATCCCGCCCGCTTTCAGCTTGTCGCCGCCATGAACCCCTGCCGCTGCGGCCAGGCGGGCGACCCGGCCCAGGCCTGCGCGCGCCTGCCCCGCTGCATCAGTGATTATCAGGCAAAGCTTTCGGGGCCCCTGCTCGACCGGATCGACATTCATGTGGAAGTGCCTGCTGTTTCCGCCGCTGATCTCGCCCTGCCCCCGCCCGCCGAAGGCACGGCGGAGGTCGCCGCGCGCATTGCCCGCGCGCGGGACATCCAGTCGGACCGCTACCGGAACGTCCCCCAAGTGCAGCTGAACGCCCATGCCGAAGGAGAGCTGCTGGAAAAAGTGACCGCGCCCGGCGAGGCAGGCCGCGCCCTTCTCGTCCAAGCGGCGGAAAACATGCGCCTCACCGCCCGCGGCTATCACCGCGTCCTGCGCGTCGCCCGCACCCTCGCCGATCTCGACGGGGCGGAACAGCTTTCCCGCGCCCACATTGCCGAAGCCCTGACCTACCGCCAATCCGTCGCGGGCCGTCTCGGCCAGGCCGCGTAAGGCCGTGCGCTCCTATTAAACCGAACAGAAAACTAAAGCGATCCCTCACATTTTAAGCACTTCGTAACCGGCAAGAGCGCACCCTTGCTGCCAGAGTCGAGAGGCAGCGGCCCGCTCCGGCAGGTCCGCGCCCATTTTGCGTAAGGGGTGAGCGCTTGATGTTGAGCGCCGAATGGATGCAGGTCCTCGCGGCCGGCACGGGGGCACTTGGGATTGTGGCGGCGGTGATCTTCGCCGCGCTTTACCTGCGCGCGCGTGCAAGTGCGCGCCGCCTTGCCCGCACCTTTGAATGCCGTCTTGAAGCGATTTCCGATTCCAACTGGGAACTGAAGGAAAGCGAAGAGCGCTACCGTGACCTCATCGATGCGCAGGGCGATGTGATCTTCCGGAAAGACTTGCGTGGTTTCACGACTTACGCCAATGACGTCTTCTGCGAAACTTTCGGCATTCACAAGTCCGAGGTAATCGGCTCGGTTTTCGTGCCCGATCTGCCGGACGGAGAAATGCCCGCCTTCTTCGGCGACTTCGCAGGCCTTGCCCTGCCGCCCTACCGCGTGCGCTACGACCAGCATGTCATGACGGCCCGCGGCCCGCGCTGGTTCGCCTGGGAAGAATTTGCCATCCGGGACGACGAGGGCACGCTGGTTGAAATCCAGACCGTGGGCCGTGACATCACGGACCGGAAACTGGCCGAGCAGCAATTGGGCCTCGCGCTCGATGAATCGCAAAACGCCAACCGCGCCAAAAGTCTCTTTCTGGCAACCATGAGCCATGAAATCCGTACACCGATGAATGCGGTGCTCGGCATGACACAGCTTCTGCTCGACACGGAACTGAGCCCCGCGCAGCGCTCCTACGCCGAAGCCGTGCGCAATTCCGGCCGCTCCCTGCTCGCCATCATCAACGACATTCTCGATTACTCGAAAATGGAAGCGGGTAAAGTCCGGCTTGAGAACGAACCTTTCTCCCCGCATGAATTCATCGAAAGCGTGACCGAGCTTCTGGCCTCCCGCGCCTTTGAAAAAGACATCGACATCGCCTCCTATGTGGCGCCCGGCGTGCCGCGCCTGGTGCTGGGCGATGAAATGCGTCTGCGCCAGATCATGATGAATCTGGCGGGCAATGCCGTGAAATTCACCGAAAAAGGCGGCGTCTTCCTGCATGTCGCGCTTGAGGAAGAAGCAAGGCCCGGCAAGCCCGCGCGGCTGCGCTTCGAGATCGAGGATACCGGCATCGGCCTGACGAAAGACGAAGCGGCGCATATTTTCGATGAGTTCGCACAGGCCGATTCCGGCCTCGCCCGGCGCTTTGAAGGCACGGGCCTTGGTCTTGCCATTTCAAAACGCCTTGTCGAGGCGATGGGCGGCGACATCGATGTGGCAAGCGAAAAGGGCGTCGGCTCCACTTTCTCCTTCACCATTACCTGCGCAGTGGAAGAAGAGGCGCGCCCCGCCGATGCGGCCCTTGAGGGTAAGACGGCGTTGCTTGCCTGCGCCCTGCCCATGACCGCCCGCGCGCTTGAACTTCTGCTGACCGAAATGGGCGCTGACATCCGTCACGGCTTTCCCGGCGCCGAAGAGGGACCGGCTGACATCGCCGTCATCTGTGAGCGGATCAATGACAGCCGCGCCGATGAACTAAAGCCCGTGCTTGAAGAGGCTGGCACGCGCACCCTTGTCATCGTGCCGCCCGGTACTTCCGCGCCGTCTGACTATGATGGTTATCTCGTCCGCCCCATCCGCCGCGCGTCCTTCATGCGCCGCATCGCCGGTGAAGCCGAACTGATAGGCGAGGAAGAAAATGCAGGCCCCATCCCCATCAGCCCCATCGGCAAGGCGGAGCAGAGCCTCACCATTCTCGTTGCCGAAGACAATGACGTGAACGCGCTTTTGACGCGCACCTTGCTGGAGCGCTCAGGCCATACCGTCACCATGGTGCAGAACGGCGATCACGCCGTTGAAGCCCTCAAGGGCGAGGCGCCGGATTATTTCGACCTCGTGCTGATGGATCTGCACATGCCGGAGGTGGATGGTTTCGAGGCGACGAAGCGCATCCGTTCATTGAAGCCCGCCTGGGCAAAGGTGCCTGTCATTGCGCTTACCGCCAATGCGATGGTGGAAGACCGTCAGGCCTGTCTTGACGCAGGCATGGATGACTATCTCTCCAAACCCGTCATGCCCGATGAACTGAACGCAATGCTTGTGCGCTGGGCGGGCCGCCGCTCCGAGCACGCGGCCTGACCGCCTTTCCTTTTTCATCTTGCTTTGTCCTTGCGCGCCCCTCGCTTCGGCGCCAAAGCCCGTTTATGGTAGCGCCCGTTTTCAGGGGGATACCATCAGGATGGTTAGATGAGTGATGAAATGGAAACGCGCCCGCGCGAAAGCTGGACGGCCCGCTTTGCAAGGGCCTGGGGCGTTTACACCGAAGCGCGGCTGCTCGTCGTGCTGGTGCTCGGCTTCTCGGCTGGTGTGCCGCTCGCCCTCACCCATTCCACCCTCTCCCTTTGGATGGCCGATGCCGGCGTCGAGATCGAGACCATCGGCCTCTTCGCCCTGGTCGGCATTCCTTATGTCCTGAAATTTCTCTGGGCACCCGCGATCGATGCGCTGCCTTTCCCGGTGCTGACGCGGGTTTTCGGGCGCCGCCGCGGCTGGCTGCTCGGCTGCCAGTTCCTGCTTGCCATTGCCATCACCGTCATGGGTCTTGTCGATCCGGTCCTGACGCCTGTGGCGCTTGCCTTGGCGGCCCTTGCCGTTGCTTTCGTCTCTGCAACGCAGGACATCGTGATCGACGCCTTCCGCGTCGAAAGTCTCGATGAAGACCAATATGCCGCGGGCATGGCGAATTATGTCGCCGCCTACCGCATCGCCCTTCTTGTCTCGGGTGCGGGCACGGTGGAAATCGTCTCCGCGCTTGAAGGTGCGGGTTTCACCTCCGTCTGGAGCATCGGTTATGCGGTGATGGCCGCACTCATTCTTCTTTGCGCCATTGCCGTGCTGCGCGCCAAGGAGCCGGAGGAAAACAAAGCCGTTATCGAGCGCCAGCGCGCCATGAGCGTCGCCGAACGCTTCGAGGATGCGGTGATCCGCCCCTTCGCGGAATTTGCCAGTAAGCAGCAATGGCTTGCCCTTCTCTGTTTCGTGCTGCTCTTCAAGCTGGGCGATGCGCTGGCCGGGACCTTGATGGGCCCCTTCGCGCTCGGCATCGGCTTTGAAAAGGAAACCTATGCCCGCGTCGCAAACGGCATCGGTTTTCCCGCGGTGCTGATTGGCGGTTTTCTCGGCGGGGCCATGATGAAGCTATGGTCCATGACGAAAAGCCTCTGGGCGGCGGGGCTTCTTCAGCTGGCTTCCAACCTCGCCTTTGTCGTGGTGGCGCTCGCCGGGCCCAATGTGCCGGTGCTGGCCGCCGCCGTCGCCATCGAACAAGTGACCGGGGGTTTGGGCACGGTTGTGTTCGTCGCCTTCATTTCCTACCTCTGTCAGGCGCGGGACGTGACGGCGACGCAATTCGCGCTTCTGACGGCCCTGGCCGCCACGGGCCGGACCTTCTTTTCCGCCAGCGCTGGATACATCGTCGCGGCCACGGGGTGGGCGGCCTTTTTCGCTTTCACTGCCCTTGCGGCCCTGCCCGGCCTCCTGTTTTTGCTCTGGTTGCAGCGGGGCGGCGCCATTGATGCCGCCCACAAGGCCGGGCGCGAGGCGAAATTAAGAGTAGAATCAGGCACTTGAATGTGACATCAGAGGGTCACAAATGAAGTCCAGAAAGAGACCGATGCCTTGCGCGCCGCGGCACGATAATGAAAGGATGTGCAAATGACGGTCGGTCTCTCTAGCATTGCGCTCGAAAGAGCGGCCCCGGGGGCAAGTATGGGTTCGGGTATGGCACGGTCAAAAGAAGCGGTTGCAGCGCAGGACGAGGCGCGGATTGCCGCAAACGAAGCGGGCGGCGATGCGGGCACGATTGCGCGCCGCGGCTCGCTGGAAGTGCGCATCGCCCAGACGCCGGAAGAAATCGACGCCGCCCAGGCGCTGCGCTACCGCGTTTTCTATGAAGAGATGTCGGCAACGCCGGACGCAAAGGCGCTGGCCACCCGCCGCGACGCTGACCGGTTTGACGAGTTCTGCGACCATCTTCTTGTCGTCGATCACGCGCTGGCCGATGAGGATGCGGGCGAAGGCGTGCAGGCCAAGGCCGTGGTCGGCTGCTATCGCCTGCTGCGTCAGGAAGTCGCCGACCAGCATGGCGGTTTTTACACGGCCGGTGAATATGACATCGAACCTCTCTTGGACCGCGCGCGCAACGAAGGCCTGCGCTTTCTCGAGCTTGGCCGCTCCTGCGTTCTGGAAGGCTACCGCAACAAGCGCAGTGTCGAGCTGCTCTGGCATGGGATCGGCTATTATCTGGCGATGCACAACCTTGATGTGATGTTCGGCTGCGCCAGCTTCGAGACGACGGACCCGGATGCCCTCGCCCTGCCCCTTTCCTATCTCTATCACGAGTTCCTGACGCCGGATGAATGGTATGTCCGCGCGCTGGGCGATCAGTATGTGGAAATGAACCGCATCCCGAAAGACGAGATCAATCTGCGTGACGCGCTGCGCGCTTTGCCGCCCATGATCAAGGGCTATATCCGCGCCGGCTGTTATATCGGTGACGGCGCCGTGGTTGATGAGCAGTTCGGCACGACCGACGTGTTGATCCTCTTCCCCGTCTCCCGCATCAACGACCGCTATTTCTCGAAATTCGGCAAGGCGTGAGCCAGCGCCGCTTCTGAAAATGAAAAAAGGCGGAACCTCTGTTCCGCCTTTTCTTATTCCACCGTGATGGTGATCTGTTCCGACGCGACCGGCGGATCGTGAGGGATGTGATTGGCATCGCCCAGCAGAAGCTGCAGCGTGTGCGTGCCGGGAGCAAGCTCAATCGTGGTTTCCGTCTGTCCGCCGCCGAAATGGACATGGTTGTCATCGGCAGGAATGGCGTAATCGAGATCCTCGCCTTCCGGCAGCCACGTGTCGATCAGCAGGTGATGGTGCCCCGTCTTGTCATGGGCAACGCCAGCCGGCGCAATGCCCATGCCTTTCAGGCCGAACTGGACCGTGACAGGGCTTGAGACCGTGGCACCCTCTTCCGGCGTGATGAAATAAACCTCGGCGCCTTCAGGCGCGGGCGTGCGGTCCGCCAGAGCAGCAGAAGAAAGCGCGGAAGGAAGAAGAAGCGTGAAAGCGAGCGCGAAAAGAGTACGCATGAAAGCCTCCTTGTTTGTGCATCATGCACTATGAAGCCCGCGCACCATCAAGGCAATCGCCCGCCCGCCCTCTTTCTTCGATACGTCCTTCAGCGCACCGCGCGCGATGTCATGTCGAGATCGTAAGCGGCAAAGGCAGCCATGGCGACGAGATCGGACACCGTCGCGCCCAGATTGGCGATCTGCACGGGCTTTGAAAGCCCGGTCAGAAGCGGGCCGATCACTTCCGCCCCGCCCAGCACCTGCAGCATCTTGGTGGAGATGGACGCCGAATGAATGGCCGGCATGATAAGCACATTGGCCGGGCCTGTCAGGCGGCAGAAGGGATAAAGCGACATCGCTTCCCTGCTCAGCGCCACATCCGCCGCCATTTCGCCGTCATATTCGAAATCGGCCCCGCGCTGGTCGAGAATTTCCGTTGCCTCGCGCATCAGCGTCGAACGCTCGCCGGACGGGTGCCCGAAGGTCGAATAGGCCAGCATCGCAACGCGCGGTTCATAACCAAGACGGCGGCTCACTTCTGCCGACTGCACGGCAATGTCGGCAAGCTCTTCCGCGCTCGGCATGTCGTGCACATTGGTGTCGGCCACAAGCACGGTGCGTCCGCGCACAAGGATCATGGACATGCCGATCACGCGCCGGCCCGGCAGCGGGTCGATCACGCGCAGCACTTCGGAAAGGGCAACGGCATAATTGCGTGTCGTGCCGGTTACCATTGCATGCGCATCGCTATGTTCCACCATGCAGGCGCCGAAGACGTTGCGGTCATTATTCACCATGCGCAGCGCATCGCGGTAAAGGTAGCCGCGCCGCTGCAGCCGTTTGTAAAGATAATCGGCATAATCGGGCGCACGGTCGGAAATGCGCGAATTGATGATTTCCAGCGAGGAATTGGCATCGAGCCCGATGGAACGCATCGTCTCGCGGATGCGTTCCTCCCTGCCGATCAGCACCGGCTGACCAAGTTCCAGATCGCGGAAGGTGAGCGCCGCGCGGATGACACGCTCTTCTTCGCCCTCGGCAAAGACGACGCGTTTCGGGTCGCGCTTCACATGTTCGAAAATCACCTGCAAGGAGCCCTGCGCCGGATCGAGCCGCGCGGAAAGCTTGTTCTTGTAAGCCTCCATATCGACGATCGGCATGCGCGCCACGCCCGTATCCATCGCGGCTTTGGCAACCGCATGCGGAATTTCGCGGATCAGCCGCGGGTCGAACGGCACGGGGATGATGTAATTGGGGCCAAAGCGCGGGCGCTCGCCCTGATAGGCCGCCGCCACTTCATCCGGCACGTCTTCGCGCGCGAGCGCGGCAATGGCTTCGGCGGCGGCAATCTTCATTGCGTCATTGATCGTTGTCGCGCGCACATCAAGCGCGCCGCGGAAGATGTAAGGAAAGCCCAGAACATTGTTCACCTGGTTGGGATAGTCCGAACGGCCCGTCGCCATGATCGCGTCATCGCGGATCTCTGCCACTTCCTCCGGCGTAATTTCCGGATCCGGGTTCGCCATCGCAAAGATGATCGGCTTGTCCGCCATGGAGGCAACCATCTCCGGCGTCAGCGCGCCTTGCACCGAAAGCCCGAGAAACACATCCGAGCCCTTCACCGCCTCTTCCAGCGTGCGCGCGTCGGTCTTCACCGCATGGGCGCTCTTCCACTGGTTCATGCCCTCTTCACGGCCCTGATAGATCACGCCCTTGGTGTCGCACAGGATTGCTTGATCATGCGGCAGGCCCATCGCCTTGATGAGTTCAAGACAGGCAATGCCGGCCGAGCCCGCGCCGTTCACGACAACGGTAATGTCCTTGATGTCGCGGCCCGTCAGGTAAAGCGCATTGATGAGACCCGCGGCGGAGATGATCGCCGTGCCATGCTGGTCGTCATGAAAGACGGGAATGTTCATGCATTCGCGCAGACGCTCTTCGATGATGAAGCAGTCCGGCGCTTTGATGTCTTCCAGGTTGATGCCGCCGAAGGAAGGCCCGAGATAGCGAACGGAATTGATGAAGGCATCCACATCTTCCGTTTCGATTTCAAGGTCGATGGAGTCGACATCCGCAAAGCGCTTGAACAGCACCGCCTTGCCTTCCATCACGGGCTTTGAGGCAAGCGCGCCCAGATTGCCGAGCCCCAGAATGGCCGTGCCGTTCGAGATCACCGCCACCATGTTGCCCTTGGCCGTATAGTCATAGGCCGTGTCCGGGTTTTCCGCGATGGCGCGCACCGGCGCTGCCACCCCCGGCGAATAGGCGAGCGAAAGGTCGCGCTGCGTGGCCATCGGCTTGGTGGCGTTGATTTCCAGCTTGCCGGGCTTGCCCCGGGCATGGAAACGGAGCGCCTCTTCGTCGGTAAATGCTTTTTTGTTTCTCGTCATGGCCAATCTGCGCAACTTTTGAAATGATAAGGCGCGGAGTTCTTAACGCATATTGCTTGAGCCCGCTACCCCCTGCCCGTTCTTTTTTGCGGAAACACCCCGTGCTTCTTGAGGAAAGACAATGCCAGAAAGGGTTAACGGCTCCGTTAAGGCAGGCCGGAAGGGGTGCAGAAATCCGGGAATCTGCTAGATTGCGCCTCTTCCATCGAGGGTCAGCATGGCGGTAGTCGAAAAGAGTGAAGGGTCCGGAGCGCGCGCGGAGGCCGTAAAGCCGGTCACGCCCATGATGGCGCAATATCTGGAGATCAAAGGCGCCCATCCGGGCAGCCTGCTCTTCTACCGCATGGGCGATTTCTACGAGCTTTTCTTCGAGGATGCGGTTCAGGCCGCCGAAGCCCTCGACATCACCCTGACGAAACGCGGCAAGCATCTGGGCGAGGACATTCCCATGTGCGGCGTTCCCGTTCACTCGGCGGATGCCTATCTGGAACGGCTCATCCGCCAGGGCTTCAAAGTCGCCATTTGCGAGCAGACGGAAGACCCGGCGGAGGCCAAGAAACGCGGCGCGAAATCCGTGGTCCGGCGCGAGGTGATCCGCCTTGTGACGCCGGGCACCCTGACCGAAGACACGCTGCTCGATGCCCGCCGCCATAATTACCTCGCCGCCCTCGCCCGCACCGGCGCGAGCGGCAAATGGGGCCTGGCCTGGGCCGATGTGTCGACCGGCGATTTCCGCGTGGCCGAAGTCGCGCCCGCCGAGCTTTCCGCCGAGCTTGCCCGGCTTGAGCCCGGTGAACTCATCCTGCCCGAAAGCGCGATGGAAGAAGCGGGCTTACGCGCAGGCTTTGACGCCTCCGGCGCGACACTGACGCCGCTTTCTTCTTCCATGTTCGACAGCGCCCGCGCCGAAAGGCGTTTGAAAGACCTCATGGGCGTTGCCGCGCTTGATGCGTTCGGCGCCTTTTCCCGCGCCGAGCTTGGGGCGGCGGGCGCGCTTGTCGATTACCTCGATCTCACCCAGGTCGGGCAGATGCCGCGCCTTTCCCCGCCGCGCCAGGCGCCGGGCGGAGCGTTCCTCGCCATGGATGCGGCAACCCGTGCGAACCTCGAGCTTACCCGCACGCTTTCCGGTGAAACCAAAGGCAGCCTTCTGTCCGTGATCGACCGAACGGTGACGGGCGCCGGCGCGCGGCTGCTTTCCGAGCGCCTCAAGGCCCCGCTGACGGATAAGGACGCGATTGCCGAACGGCTCGACGCGGTTGGGTGGCTTCTGGAGGCACGCGGTCTGCGCGCTGAGCTTCGAAGCGCGTTTAAATCCGTGCCGGACATGGCAAGGGCGCTTTCCCGCGTGACTGTTGGTCGAGGCGGGCCGCGTGATCTTGCAGGCATCAGAGACGGACTTTCCGGCGCGCACAAGATCGCACTGCTGCTGGAGCAGGCGGGCAGGGGGCTGACGCCGCTTCCCGCTGAGATCGCGCGTGACCAAAAGTCACTCGAAGGCCGCGCTGCCGCGCTGGTGGACAGGCTTTCTTCGGCGCTGGGCGCGGAACTGCCGCTCATGGCGCGCGATGGCGGCTTTGTTGCCAAGAGCTTTTCCGCCCCGCTTGATGAATGCCGTCTCCTGCGCGATGAAAGCCGCCGCGTCATTGCGGGCCTTCAGTCGAAATATGCAGAGGAGACCGGCATCTCCTCGCTCAAGATCCGCCATAACAATGTGCTCGGCTATTACATCGAGGTCGGCCCCCGCCATGCCGACCCGCTTATGACCGGAAGTCATAAAGACGCTTACATTCACCGCCAGACCCTGGCGAATGCGGTGCGTTTCACCACGGTGGAGCTGTCGGACCTCGCCTCCCGCATCACGGAAGCCGCAGGCCGCGCCGTCGCGCTGGAGATGGAGGTCTTCACGGCACTGGTGGAAGAAACGCGCGCCGAAGCTGCTGCCATATCCGAAGCCGCCGAGGCGCTCGCCCGGCTCGATGTCGCCGCTTCCCTGGCCGAGCTTGCCGAAGAGCGCCGCTATACGCGGCCTGAAATCGACGACAGCCTGGCGTTCGAGGTGACGGGGGCGCGCCATCCCGTGGTGGAAGCTGCACTCGAAAAGGCGGGCGAGGGGCCTTTCGTCCCCAATGATGCGGATTTGTCAGGCGATAAGGGCGATGCGCGCCGCCTCTGGCTGCTCACGGGCCCCAACATGGCCGGTAAATCGACCTTCCTGCGCCAGAACGCCCTCATCGCCATTCTGGGCCAGATGGGCGGCTTCGTGCCCGCCGCAAAGGCCCATATCGGCGTGGTGGACCGGCTCTTTTCCCGTGTCGGTGCAGCGGATGATCTGGCGCGCGGGCGCTCCACTTTCATGGTGGAAATGGTCGAAACCGCCGCCATCCTCAATCTGGCCGGCCCCCGCTCGCTGGTCATTCTGGATGAGATCGGCCGCGGCACGGCGACCTTTGACGGGCTTTCCATCGCCTGGGCCGCGGTGGAGCACCTCCATGAGCAAAACCGCTGCCGCGCGCTCTTCGCCACCCACTATCATGAGCTGACCGCGCTCGCCGAAAAGCTCCCCCATCTGGCCAATGCCACGATGAGGGTGAAGGAATGGAAGGGCGACGTGGTCTTCCTGCATGAGGTGGGACCGGGCGCCGCGGACCGGTCTTACGGCATCCAGGTGGCCAAGCTCGCCGGCCTCCCGCCCGCCGTCATTTCCCGCGCCCATCAGGTCCTTGCCGCGCTGGAGCAGGGAGCGGAGAGCCGGGGGGCGGCGCGCATTGTGGATGACTTGCCCCTCTTTTCGTCTTTGCGCCCGGCGGAAGATTCGCCAGCGGCGAAAGAAAGCGTGCTGGAAGCGAAGCTGAGACAAATAAATCCCGATGAGCTCAGCCCCAAAGCGGCGCTTGAGCTCATTTATTCGCTTAAGGACGAAATTGAGTCCGAAAGTCACGAATAAGCCCGCCTTACTGTCAAAAAACGGCAAAAATCCCTAATTTTGCGAATCCTGTGGATAAGTCTGTGGGGAAAATTCCGCTCATGGCGGAGGGGGACCTGAGTCCGGGATTCACGGAGAGCGAAGGAAAAGCGTTGTGTCTGGCACGGCGTTCTTCAAGCCGTCGCCCCCGGGAAAGCGGGGGTCTAGGGGCTGCACACTCTGAGCAAGCGGCCTCCCGATTCCGCTTTCGCGGTAATGACGGGAAGTGGGAGTGCGCATCTGCCCAAAACAAAGGCAGATCACGCACCAACTGCCCGCACTTTCAACATCATTCCGCTTCCGGCACAAAATCCGCCGCGTAAAAGCCGCCCAAAAGTCAGGCACAGGCCTTGCTTGGGAGAGGGCTCGCAATGCCGCCTGCATGCTATAGATAAGCAAGAAGCGGAAGATATCGCCCGCCTTGGCCGTGTGCCCTCTACGACCGGAGTTTTCATGTCCCCGACGCTTTCTGCCAAAGCCGCCCCGGCCGAAACCCGTCCGAGCCGCCTCGACGTCTCCGATCCCGAACGGCTGCTTGCCGATCTGGTTGCGATTGCCGATGAGGGCGGGGACGAGATGAAGACCCGCCAGGCGGTGGTGGACCGGCTGCGCCGTGAACTCAAAGAGGGCAGGGCGCTTTGCCGCGAACGGCTGGAGGGCGGCATCTACAAGGGCCGCACCTGCGCGGTCACGCTTTCCTATCTGATGGATAGCGTCATCACCTCGCTTTACGCCTTTGCCACTTCGCATGCCTTTCAGGTGGCGAACCCGTCCGATGCCGAAAAGCTGGCCGTCGTCGCCGTGGGCGGTTATGGCCGCGGCACCATGGCGCCGGGCTCCGACGTCGATCTCCTCTTCCTGCTTCCCTACAAGCAGACCCCCTGGGGCGAGAGCCTGGTCGAATACATGCTCTACATCCTCTGGGATCTGGGACTGAAGGTCGGCCATGCCACGCGCTCGGTGGATGAATGTGTGCGCCTCTCGAAATCCGACATGACGATCCGCACCTCCATCCTCGAGGCGCGCTTTCTCACGGGCGCCGAAGAGCTGTTCGGCGAACTGGAAGAGCGCTTCTTCAAGGATGTGGCGACCGGCACGGCAACCGAATTCGTGGAAGCGAAACTGGAGGAACAGGACGAGCGCCATGTGCGCTCAGGCCGCTCGCGCTATCTGGTCGAGCCCAATGTGAAGGACGGCAAAGGCGGGCAGCGCGACATCCACACCATGTTCTGGATCGCCAAATACGTCTATCACGTGAAAAAGCCGCAGGACCTTGCCAAGGTCGGTCTCTTCACGCGGCGGGAATTCAACACGCTCACCCGCGCCGATGATTTTCTCTGGGCGGTGCGCTGCATGCTGCACTTTCTCACCGGCCGCGCGGAAGAGCGCATCACCTTCGATCTACAGCCGGAACTCTCCCGCCTGCTTGGTTATCAGGGCCACAGGGGCCTGAAGGGCGTCGAGCGCTTCATGAAGCATTACTTCCTGGTGGCGAAGGATGTGGGTGACTTGACGCGCATTCTCTGCACCGCGCTGGAAGAACAGGAGCAGAAGAAGAAGCCCGGCATTGGCCGCTTCATGCAGGCGCTCCGCCGCAAGAAGGACATCAAGGGCTTCACCGTTGACCGGGGCCGCCTTTCGGTCGTCTCCGATAAGTTCTTCGAAAAGGACCCGGTGAACCTGATCCGCCTCTTTCATGTCGCGCAGGAGCACGGGCTTTACATTCACCCGGATGCGCTCAAGCTCGTCACCCGCTCGCTCAAGCTCATCAACAAGGACTTGCGCGTCAATGAAGAGGCGAACCGTCTCTTCCTCGATATTCTTTCAAGCCGGAAAGACCCCGAACGGACCCTGCGCAAGATGAACGAAGTGGGCCTGCTCGGAAAATTCGTGCCGGACTTCGGGCGCATCGTCGCGCTGATGCAGTTCAACATGTATCACCACTACACGGCGGACGAGCACTTGCTGCGCGCCATCGGCATACTGGCTGAAATCGAAAGCGGGGAGCTTGCCGAAGAGCATCCCCTTGCCACCGAGCTTTTCCAGAAGATCAACAACCGCAACATTCTTTATGTGGCGATGTTCCTGCACGACATCGCCAAGGGCCGGCCGGAAGACCATTCCGAAGCCGGTGCCAAGATCGCCAAGAAGCTTTGCCCCCGTCTCGGCATGAGCCCCGGCGAAACCGAGACTGTCGCCTGGCTGGTGCAATATCATCTCGTCATGTCGGACGTGGCGCAGAAGCGCGATCTCTCGGACCCGAAAACCATCCGCGACTTCGTGGAACATGTGCAAAGCCCCGAACGGCTGAAGCTTCTGGAAATTCTGACCGAAGCCGACATCCGCGCCGTTGGACCGGGCACCTGGAACGGCTGGAAAAGCCAGCTCCTGCGGCAGCTTTATTATGAAGCCGACAGCGTGCTGGGCGGCCAGGCGCATATCAACCGCAAGGTGCGTATCGAAGATGCGAAAACTGCGCTTGAAGAAGCGCTGGCTGATTGGCCGAAGACGCGGCGTGAGAAATATCTCCGCCGTCACCCGGATGCCTATTGGCTCTCCTTCGACACGCCCACCCATATCCGCCATGCGCAAATGATTCATGAGGCCTCCGATGACGGCCTCACCGTTGTCGCCCGGCCCGACCCGATGAGCGAGGCAACGGAAATCACGCTTTACGCGCAGGACCATCCGGGCCTTTTCTCCCGCGTCGCGGGCGCCTGCTCGGCGGCGGGCACGGAAATTCTGGAAGCCAAGATCTTCACGACCCGTGATGGCATGGCCCTCGATACGCTCTGGGTGCATGACGTGGAAATGGGCGCCATCTCCGAACCCCGCCGCCTCAAGGCGCTGGAGACGACCTTCCGCAAGGTGCTCCTGGGCGAGATCATGGCGCCAGATGCGATCGAAAACCGTTACCGCCGGCAAAAGCGCGTGGAGGCCTTCTCCATCGAGCCCCAGGTTTATGTCGATAATCAGGGGTCGGATGAATTCACCCTGATCGAGGTGAACGGTCTCGACCGTCCGGGCCTTCTCCACGCGCTCACCCGCACGATCTTCCATCTGGGCCTCTCCATCGGCTCGGCCCAGATCGCCACCTTCGGCGAACGCGCAGTGGACGTCTTCTATGTAAAGGATCTTGTTGGCCACAAGGTGACGAACGGCAACAAGATCAAGGCTATCCAGCGCCACCTCCTCGAAGCGCTGGACGACCCGATGAAGAAAGCCCGGCCTCAGCCACAAAAAGAGCCGGGCAAGGAAAAGGCGAAACAGGGCGCCGCGTGACGCGCCTTCACACCACCGGCCCGTAAATCGGCGGCAGGCCGAACTTGGCATAAAGCCGCGCCGTCTCGCGGAAAAAGGTCACCGCCCCCCAGTTGAGGCAGAAAACGGTGCCCGTCCAGAAGAACGCAGCGAGCGGATCGGGAAGGCGCTTGCGTGTTTCCGGCGCATCGCAATAAAGCGCGGCAAGGCCTGCGAAGAAGCTCACCTGCACGGAAACGGCGGCGGTCAGGAGCGGCACTTCAAAGCCGCGCCCCTCCACCTCCTTGGCGGCAGAGAAGAGATAAAGCGCAAGGCCGAGCGCGGTTGCGGCGCTGCGTGTGATGAGAGCGGAACTTTCAGGTTCTTGTTCTGGATCGCGGGACATATTGAGCCTCTGGCGGAGCGTGGAGCACCGGCCCGGGGCACAAAAAAAGCCCCTACCGGTCTGGTGGAGCTTGAAAGAGCGGGAAACGGCTTCGTTTCATCGGCATGCAGGCGCCTCCTCTTCCAAGCCCGAGGGCATGGAACCCCAAAAAGTGCGGTGGGTTTTGAGGACGACGTTTTGCATGGGGCCGGGATAGGCCTGTGCGCCGGCATCGTCAAGCGCAAAGACGAGTTTTCTGCTTCAGGATGGAATCCTGACTGCGTTTCCCGCCGGGCTGTGGCGCGGCGGTGACAGGCCGGTTTGGCCGGTCACGGATTGCGCCCTAGATTGAACGGCGTGTTGGGACGGAAATTACGAGGAGGAAGAGATGGACCGGCTCTGGAAAGCGTTCCGCTATGTGTTCCCGTTTCTCGCAGCCTTTGCCTTGGCCGCGCCGCCTGCATCTGCTGCCGAAACGCGGGGTGAGGTGGAGATCAAGGAATGGACCGTGCCTTATGAAGCCTCCCGCCCGCGCGATCCTTATGCTGTGTCAGGCAGCGAAGTCTGGTTCGTCGGTCAGCGCAGCGATTATTTTGCGAAGCTGAACCCCGAAGAGGAGACATTCGAGAAGATCGATCTGCCGGAGGGGACCGGCCCGCATAACCTGATCGTCGGCAAGGACGGCATTGTCTGGATCGCGGGCAATCTCGACGCCTATATCGGCCGCTATGACCCGGAGGCGGGAGAACTTGAAAAGATCGCCATGCCGGATGAGGCCGCCCTTGATCCGCACACGCTCACTTTCGATGAAGGCGAAGAGAACATCTGGTTCACGGTCCAGGGCGGCAACTTCGTGGGCCGTCTGTCCGTTGCAGACAGGAAAGTCGATCTCATTTCCGTGCCGACGGAAGGAGCGCGGCCCTATGGCATCAAGGTGGGGCCGGAAGGAACCGTCTATGTCACCCTCTTCGGCACCAACAAAATCGCCACCGTCGATCCTGAAACCCTGCAGCTGACCGAGCATGTTCTCCCCGCCGAAGAAGCGCGCCCCCGCCGTCTTGAAGTCACCGCAGAAGGCGAGGTTTTTTACACCGATTATGCGCGCGGATATCTCGGTCATCTCGATGTGGAAAGCGGTGAAGTGAGCGAATGGGCGCTCCCCTCTGGTGAAGGATCAAAGCCTTATGGTTCCGCTCTGGACGCCAAGGGCCGCCTCTGGCTGGTGGAAACCGGCGTGCAGCCCAATCTCTTTGTCGGCTTCGACCCGGAAACGGAAAACTTCTTCTCTATTACGTCCGTCCCCTCGGGCGGCGGCACGGTCCGTCACATGCATTTTCATGAGGAAACTGGCGCGGTCTGGTTCGGCACGGACGCGAACACCATCGGCCGCGCGGATGTGATGGAGAAGTGAGTGAATGGTGTTCTGACATCGGCGCATCACACTCGGCTGTCACCCCGGCCCCCGTGCCGGGGTCCGTCCGGTATCTCGCCAAACTGAAAGGCTTCTTGGACCCCGGGACAAGCCCGGGGTGACATGCTTCTATACGTTGAAGGGTTGTGCTCTTCTCAGACTTCTGGATAAACCGGGCCCATGGCGGTCAGGGTGTCGAAAGAAGAACCGGCACCGCCTTCCTCTCGCCGCAAATCAGGCTATGCTCGGCCCCGCAAGTTGAAGGGGATTCCGAAAGACATGTCGCTCGTCCGTTCCGCCGCCACCGTTGGCGGCATGACCATGATCTCCCGCGTTCTGGGGTTCGTCCGCGATATTCTGATCGCGGGCTTTCTCGGCACGGGGCCCGTGGCGGACGCTTTTGTTGCGGCCTTCAAGTTTCCCAATCTCTTCCGCCGCCTTTTTGCAGAAGGCGCGTTCAACTCGGCCTTCGTGCCGCTCTTTGCCAAGCGCCTGGAAGGCGAGGGCAGGGAGGCCGCGCGGCGCTTTGCCGAAGAAGCGCTCTCCGTTTTGCTGGTGACGCTCTTTCTGCTTACCATCGCCGCGCAAGTGACGATGCCCTGGCTCATGTATGTGATCGCGCCGGGTTTTGCCGAGGACCCTGAAAAATTCGACATGGCGGTGCTCTTCACCCGCATCGCCTTTCCCTATCTTCTCTTCATGTCGCTGGCCGCGCTGCTTTCCGGGGTGTTGAATTCGCTGAACCGGTTTCTCGCCGCCGCCGCCGCGCCCATTCTGCTCAATATCATTCTGATTGCGGCCATGCTGGGCGGCGCGCAGTTCACAGCCAATCCGGGCTATGTGCTCTCCTGGGGCGTTTCCCTTGCCGGGATCGCGCAATTCATCATGCTGCTCTGGGCGGCGAAGCGGGCGGGCATGGCGCTGCGCTTGCGCGCGCCGAAACTGACGCCCGGCGTCCGGCGTCTGGTGAAGCTCGGCATTCCCGGCTTCGTGTCGGGCGGCATCACGCATATAAACCTGCTGATCGGCGGCATCATCGCTTCGTTTCAGGCGGGCGCCGTTTCCTGGCTTTATTATGCGGACCGGATCTATCAGCTGCCGCTCGGCGTCGTCGGCATCGCCATCGGCATCGTGCTCCTGCCCGATCTTTCCCGCCGCCTCAGAGCGGAGGATGAGGCAGGCGCGATGAATGTGCAGAACCGCGCCTTTGAATTCGCCATGCTGCTCACCCTGCCCGCGGCCCTCGCTCTTGCCGTGATTTCCGAACCCATCATTAAGGTCCTCTTCGAGCGCGGCGCTTTTGACGCAGCCGACACGCAGGCGACGGCCCTGGCGCTCGGCGCTTATGCTTTCGGGCTTCCCGCTTTTGTGCTCGCCAAGGTTTTCTCGCCCGGCTTCTTCGCGCGGGAGGACACGGTGACGCCCATGCGCTTTGCCGCCATTTCCATTGCGGTGAATATCGCAGGCTCGCTCGCGCTCTTCTATCTCATCGGCTTTGTGGGCATTGCCATCGCGACCACGCTGTCGGCCTGGGTAAATGCGGGGCTGCTGGGCTTCCGGCTCCGCCAGCTCGGCCATTTCAAGGCGGATGCGCGGCTGAAAAAGCGCCTGCCGCTGCTCCTCTTGGCCTCCGCGCTTATGGGCGGCGCGCTTTATGGCGGCAGCCTGCTTGCCGCGCCCTATCTTACCGGACTTTTGCCGGTGAAGGCGGCGGCGCTTGCCGTTCTTGTGGCGGGCGGCGGCCTCGTCTTTGCGGGCTTCTGCCAGATCACCGGCGCCATGACCTGGGGCGAGTTCCGCCGCGGTCTCACCCGCAAGGCGCCCGAGCCTCTTGCCATGCCCCCTGAAAAAGGGCGATAACCCGCCCGGAATTCCAGAACGAACAGGCAAGACCATGCAAGCGCCCGCCAACCGCGTCTTTTCCGGCGTCCAGCCGACCGGCAATCTGCATCTCGGGAATTATCTCGGCGCGATCCGCCATTTCGTGGGGCTCCAGGAGACCCATGAATGTCTCTATTGCGTCGTGGATATGCACGCGATCACGGTCTGGCAGGAGCCGAAGGAACTGGCGGACAACACCCGCGAAGTGACGGCCGCTTACATTGCGGCGGGCATCGATCCTGAAAAGCACATCATCTTCAACCAGTCCAAGGTGAGCGCCCATGCCGAGCTTGCCTGGGTGCTGAACTGCGTGGCGCGCATCGGCTGGCTGAACCGGATGACCCAGTTCAAGGAAAAGGCGGGCAAACACCGGGAAAACGCCTCTGTCGGGCTTTATGATTATCCGGTGCTCATGGCAGCGGATATTCTGGCCTACCGGGCGACCCATGTGCCGGTGGGGGATGACCAGAAGCAGCATCTGGAGCTCGCCCGCGACATCGCCCAGAAATTCAACAATGATTTCCTGGGCGAGGGAGAGGACGATGCCTTCTTCCCGCTGCCCGAGCCGCTGATCATGGGCCCGGCCACCCGCGTCATGTCGCTGCGCGACGGGACGAAGAAAATGTCGAAGTCCGATCCCTCCGATATGTCCCGCATCACGCTGACCGACACGTCGGACGAGATCGCCAAGAAGATCAAGAAGGCGAAAACCGATCCCGAGCCGCTGCCCGACAGCGTGGAAGCGCTGAAGGAGCGCCCGGAAGCGGACAATCTCGTCGGCATTTACGCGGCCCTTGCCAATATGGATAAGGCAGCGGTGCTGGCGGAATATGGCGGCCAGGGCTTTGGCGTCTTCAAGCCGGCGCTGGCCGAGCTTGCGGCGGAGAAGCTGGGTCCGCTGACCGGCGAAATGGCGAAGCTGCGCGCCGATCCCGGCTTCCTCGACCAGGTTCTCGCAAAAGGCGGGGAGAAGGCCTCCGCCATCGCCGATCCTATTTTGCAGGAAGTCCGGCGTATCGTCGGCTTCATTTAAGGCGAAATAAAACTTATCCTCGCTTGACGGTGAACGGCCAACCCCCCATGTCCCAGGCTGTTCCCGGAAAAAGGAGACCGCATGGGTCTGCGCGAAAGATTTGCGCGTCTCAAGGAGACGCTCCGTCATAAATGGATGTACCGCCGCTCCGCTGCGCCCGGCCAGAACTCGGCCAGGCAGAACTCGGCAAGCCAGAGCACGGCCGCGAACCAGAGCAAACCCCGCTTTAGCGCGCAAAGCCTCAAGGAGCGCGGCTGGCTGCGGGGCACGCTCATCGGCATCGCTGTTTTCATCCTCCTCTATTACACCCTCGGCGCGTTCCTCATCCACACGGTGGAGGACGACCTTGATTTTGCTCCGTCTGCGGAAAATATGACGGAGGGCGGGTCTCACGCCGTCGCCATGGCCGCCGCGCTCATCACCCGCGAGGTGGACGACCATCGCTGGACCGCGAACGATCCCTTCTTCATGCCGAGTGCCGTGCTCGACAACATGCCGAATTTCCAGAAGGGCATCATCTCCGCGCTGGGGCGTTTCGCTTTCGAACTGACCGACCAGCTTGGCCGCCAGCGCGGCTCAAGCCAGGCGGATGCGGATCTGTCCAATGCCGCAGGCCTTTTGCAGTATCCCGCCGAAACCTGGATCTGGGACCCGAAAGTCTCGCTCTGGCCGCGGGCAAGCGCGGAAAGCCAATACCGCGACGCACGGCGCGCGCTCTTGAATTACAACAAGCGTCTCGCCGCCGGGAACGCGGTTTTCGACCGGCGCTCGGATAATCTTCTCGCCGCGCTCGACCGCATTGCCCTTGATCTCGGGTCCTCGTCCGCCGCGCTCGACCGGGCGGTGAACGAGCCTGCGCTCCTGCTCGATTTCGGCGCGGACGACCAGTTCTACAATGTGAAAGGCCAGCTCTACGCCTATTATCTGGTGCTGAAAGCGCTGCGGCAGGATTTCCCGCAGATTATCGCCGAACGCGGTCTCGATGATCCCTGGGAGCAAATGCTCGCCTCCTTCCGCAAGGCGGCGGCGCTTGATCCATGGGTGGTGACGAACGGCGCGCCAGACGGCGCCCTGGTGCCCAACCATCTGGCCGCGCAGGGCTTTTACCTTCTCCGCGCCCGCACCCAGCTGCGCGAGATCACGAACATTCTCCTGAAATAGGGGCGGCGAAATTTCTTGCCGCTCATCGCGGCTGAGGGCAGCATGCGCGCATGAACGATAAAGACACATCCGATCGAAGTCCCGCCTCCCGTCAGGTCGAGCCGCTGCGCAAGTTTCTCGTGGTGGTGGACGGGACGCCCGAAAGCGAGGTGGCGCTGAAATTCGCCGCCCGCCGCGCGCTGCACACAAGCGGTGTCGTCGCGCTGTTCGCCATTCTGGAGCCGGGCGACTTCCAGCACTGGCTGGGCGTGGAAAGCATCATGCGCGAGGAAGCGCGTCAGGAGGCCGAGGCCATTCTGCACCGCCTCGCCGCGCAGGTGAACGACCTGACAGGCCGTCTGCCCGAACTGATCATCCGTGAAGGCAAGAAGGCCGAGCAGTTGAAGGAGCTGATCGAGGAAGACAGCTCCATCGCCATTCTCGTTCTCGCCGCCGGCACCGGCAAGGAAGGCCCCGGCCCCCTTGTCCAGCTCGTCGCCAGCGCCGCAGAAAACGCCTTCCCCATTCCCGTCACTGTCGTGCCCGGCAGCCTGACGGATGAAGAGATCGAGGTGCTGGCGTGAGCCTCTTCTTCTTCGTCATTCCGGACATTAGGTAAACCCAAAAGCCTGACGGTGTTTGCGGCACGCAAAGCGCCCAAGAGACATAAAGCCCCTCAACATCCTCGGCTGTCACCCCGGCCCGTGCCGGGGTCCACTGCAGCGCTGCAACAAGTCGAGACGCTGCTTGGACCCCGGGACAAGCCCGGGGTGACACGCTTTTATGTGTTGAAGGGTCATAACGAGATGGGGAGTTAATCCCCCGCAATCCCCGTCGGCAGCCCATCGAGGCTCGTCGTGTTCTTCTCTTCCCAATAGGCGGCAAGGCCTTCCGCGCCTTTCCTCTCCGCCCAGTCGAGAAGGATGGGCCGCTCGCCCTGATAGTCGAAAAGCGGCACGGCATAGCCGCAGGAGGTCTGCACGAGATCGATCTTTATGCGGATATATTGCCGTGCGCCGGTGAGCGGCGGCAGCGCCTCGGCACAGGCGTTCCAGGCCGCATCGCGCGGATGCACGATTTCCGCCGTGCCATAGACGCGCAGAATGCGCGGCGGGCCTTCAAAGGCGCACCACATCAAGGTGATCCGGTTGATGTCCTGGACATGGGCGGCGGTTTCATTGCCCGAGCCGGTGAGGTTGAGCCAGAGAATTTCGTCCGGCCCCAGAACTTTCAAGGCCTCGTGGCCCTTGGGCGAAAGATTGACCCGCCCGTCCCGCGCCGCGGTGGCCACGAAGAAAATCTTTTGCGCCTCGATAAAGCGCTGATGCGCCTCGCTCAAACTGTCGAATCTCTCGGCCATGCCTGCTCCCTTCTGCGTTGCGGGGAGCTTAGCGCAGGGGCGGTCCTCGCGGCACTTCTTGAATTGCAGGCCGCTTTGCGCCATTTAGAGGGGGAGCGGGTGCGCTGTAACCCCTCGCAGTTTAAGGGTTTTACCCGAAAGGCAGCCAACATGTTCATTCAGACCGAATCGACGCCCAACCCGGCGACGCTGAAATTCCTGCCCGGCCGCGATGTGGCCGGCGAAGGCCATGCGGCGGATTTCCCGACCGTGGAGGCCGCCGCCCGCTCGCCGCTGGCCGAGCGCCTGTTCGAAACGGACGGCGTGACCGGCGTCTTTTTCGGCGCGGATTTCGTGACCGTGACGAAAGGCGAGGGCGTGGAATGGCAGCACATCAAGCCGGCGATCCTCGGGGCGATTATGGAGCATTTCACCTCCGGCGCCCCGCTTCTGAATGACAAGGCCGCTGAAGGCGAAACCCCGCCGCAGGCTGACTATTCCTCGGAAGAGGCGGAAATCGTCGATCAGATTCTCGAGCTGCTGGAAACCCGCGTGCGCCCGGTCGTGGCGCAGGATGGCGGCGACATCACTTTCCAGGGCTTCGACAAGGGCATTGTGTTCCTGAACATGCAGGGCTCCTGCGCGGGCTGCCCCGCCTCGACCCAGACGCTGAAAAACGGCGTCGAAAACATGCTCCGCCATTACGTGCCGGAGGTGACGGAAGTCCGTGCGGTCTGAGCCGCAAGGGTTCCGCCTCTTCCCGCATGACGGCATCCCTCACCATTCTGGGCCTCGACACGGCGCAGCCGGCCTGTTCGGCAGCGCTGCTGCGCGCGGATGGGAGCGCCGTCTCCCGGTTCGAACCCATGTCGAAAGGCCATGCCGAAGCGCTTGCCCCCATGACGGAGGAGGTGCTGGCTGAGGCGGGGGTTCCCGCCAAGGAAATCGGCGCCATTGCCGTTACCATCGGCCCCGGCACCTTCACGGGCACGCGGGTGGGTCTTTCCTTTGCCCGCGCCCTTGGCATTGCCCTCAAGAAACCCGTAATCGGCATCACGACGCTCGAAGCGCTCGCCGGGCCGGTCACGGCAGAGGAAGGCGAGATTATCGTGGCCGCCTTCGACGCGCGGCGCGGCGAGATTTATCTGCAATGCTTCACGTCTGAAGGCGCCCCCATCACGGCACCGGCGCTCGTCCCCCTGGCCGGGCTCGAACTGCCCGCAGGCAAGCTCTGCCTGGCCGGCACCGGCGCAAAGCTCATCGCGGAGGAAACGGGCGCGGCCCGAATCTGGCGGCTGTCGCAGGCGCCGGAGCTTCCCCATGCCCTTTCCGTAGCCCGGCTTGCCGCGGGGCGGATAGAAAAAGAGGGCCTGCCGCCGGTGGAAGACCGGCCCCTGCCGCTTTATCTGCGCGCGCCCGATGCCAAGCTGCCGCAATCGGGCGGCGCCCTCCGATGAGCCTCACGGTCCAGAAGGCGGAGAGCACGGCGCTCCCCGTGATGGCTGTGCTCCATGAAACCGGGTTCGAGGAGCCCTGGGACACGGCGGCGCTGGCAAAACTTCTGGCCATGCCCGGCGCTTTTGCTCTCCTCGCGCTGGAGGGAGAGGCGCCGTGCGGCTTCATTCTCATGCGCTGCGCCGCAGATGAGGCAGAAGTGCTGACCATTGCCACGCGGCCGGAAAGCCGCGGCAAGGGCGCGGGGCGTCTTTTGCTGGATGCGGCCATGAGGCAAGCCGCTGCTGCGGGCGCCGCGCGGTTCTTTCTGGAAGTGGCGGAAAATAATGCCCCGGCCCGCGCGCTTTATGAGAAGGCGGGCTTTGTTGTAACGGGCAAAAGGCCCGGCTATTACCGCCAGAAAGACGGCGCCGTTACCGCGCTTGTAATGTCCCTTGAAAGATAGAGGCTTTGTGGCCTTGAAATCGGACCGGAATGCTGGCATCGGGACAGCGCGGCTTCGGATGACATCGGCATTTTCACGAAGTAAACTATGCACCCGGAATGCCGCTTCGGGTATATAGAAGGATGAAACAGATAGCAGGCCAGGCATGACCTCGACAGAACGCGTGGAACATCACACGGAAGACCCTCACAAGCTCGAAAACATGTGCACCGAAAAAGGCATGCGCATGACGGACCAGCGCCGGGTCATTGCGCGCGTCCTCTCCGTTGCGGATGACCATCCGGATGTGGAGGAGGTGTACCGCCGCGCTTCGGAAGTGGATAACCGCATTTCCATCGCTACGGTTTACCGCACGGTGCGTCTCTTCGAAGAAGCGGGCATTCTCGAGCGGCATGATTTCCGCGACGGGCGCTCGCGCTATGAGCAGGTGCCCGAAGAGCATCACGACCACCTCATCAATCTGCAGACGGGCGATGTGATCGAATTCCATAATGACGAGATTGAACGCCTTCAAGAAATTGTCGCACGCGAACTGGGTTTCAAGCTGGTAGATCACAGGCTCGAGCTTTACGGCGTGCCGCTGAAGAAGAAGTCGGACAGCTAGGCGCGCCTCAAGTAAAGCGGGACGCCTGGCCGGGGGAGGGCCCCTCTACATGAACGAGACGACTGCGAAGCGAGTGGGCAAGCTGCTGGGCAATCTGCGCGCCTCGGTCCTGCTGACCGGCTTCATCGGGTCGGCGCTGCTGCTCATGCCTCTGCAATGGGTTTGCGTGAAGCTCGGCCTGCCGGCCGCCAAAAGCATCCCGCTTTATTTTCATCGCTGGCTTTGCCGCCTTGTCGGCATCCGCGTCCATGTGAAGGGCGCGCTTTATGACGACGGGCCCTGCCTCATGGCCTCGAACCATGTCTCCTGGCTCGATATTCCGGTGCTCTCCTCCGCCATGGCCTGTTCTTTCGTTGCCAAGAAGGAAGTGGGCGCCTGGCCGTTTTTCGGCACGCTGGCCCGCCTGCAGCAAACCGTTTTCGTGGAACGGGACCGCCGCGCGAAAGTGGGCGAGCAGCGCAATGAGATTTATGGCCGGGTTGCAGGCGGCGACCGGCTGGTGCTCTTCCCCGAAGGCACCTCCGGTGACGGCAACCAGGTGCTGCCCTTCAAAAGCGCGCTGATGAGCGTTGCCGAAATGGGCCTTGGCGATGAAACAGAGTCCCAGCCCGTGGTCGTGCAGCCGGTTTCCATCGCCTATACCAAGCTTTCGGGCCTGCCCATGACCCGCCGTTTCCGCCCCTTCTTTGCCTGGTATGGCGATATGGAGCTTTTCCCGCATCTCTGGGAGGCCTTCTCGCTCGGGCCGATCGATGTGGTGGTGGCCTTTCATGAGCCCGTCACCCTGACGGAGCGCGGCAACCGCAAGCAGCTGGCCGCCTATTGCGGCGCTTGCTCCGCCGAAGGGCTGGTGCGGGCGGTGCTGGGCCGGGAGGAAATTGCCGTCGAAGGGCTGAAACCCGCCTTTTTCGGCGCCGGAGAGCCCGAACGCCTTGCCGCTGAATAGGGTGGCGCGCCCGCATTTTGCGCCGCCCTGGCCATCGTTCTCCCACGCTTTCCATGGTAATCTGCGCTCAACGGGTCTATATGAGCCCCGCATACGCATTCATCAGGCCGGTCCCGGCAGGAGGGGCCGCCCCGACAAGGTAATTGGAGTGACAGCCGACAGTGCCGGATCGTTCTGACACGGTGCCCGCGCCCGGAGAAGCAGCGCCTTCGAGCCGCCCGCAAGACCACCCAAAAGACAAGAAGGTCTTTATCAAGACCTATGGTTGCCAGATGAACGTCTATGACAGCGAACGCATGTCGGACGTCCTGGGCGGCATGGCGTTCAGCGAGACGGAAACGCCCGAAGACGCCGACCTCGTCATTCTGAACACCTGCCACATCCGCGAAAAGGCGGCGGAGAAGGTCTATTCCGAACTTGGCCGCCTGCGCCTGCTGAAAGAAGAGCGCGCGAAGGCCGGCAAGGAAACCGTGATCGGCGTGGCAGGCTGTGTGGCCCAGGCCGAGGGCGAGGAAATGATCCGCCGCGCGCCGGTGGTGGATATGGTGTTCGGCCCGCAGGCCTATCACCGCCTGCCGCAATTTCTGGAAAAAGCGGCCAAGGGCGAGCGCGGCCTGGTGGAGACGGACTTCCCCGTCGAGGACAAGTTCGACGAACTGCCCGCGGCCAAACCCCAAAAGACGCTGGCCCGCGGCAAGACGGCCTTTCTCACCGTGCAGGAAGGCTGCGACAAGTTCTGCACCTTCTGCGTGGTGCCTTACACGCGCGGCGCGGAATATTCGCGCCCCGTTTCCCGCATCGAAGCCGAAGCGCGCCGCCTGGCGGAGGCGGGTGTGCGCGAGGTGACGCTGCTTGGCCAGAACGTCAACGCGTTTCACGGGGAAGGCGCCGATGGCGCGTCCTGGTCGCTCGGCCGTCTCATCGGCGCGCTGGCCGGGATCGACGGGCTCGAGCGCATCCGCTACACGACAAGCCATCCCCGTGACATGGATGAGGAGCTGATCGAAGCCCATGGCGCGGTGGAAAAGCTCATGCCTTATCTGCATCTGCCGGTGCAGTCGGGTTCCGACACGATTCTGGAGGCGATGAACCGTCAGCATACGGCGGAAAGTTATCTGCGCCTCATAGAGCGCATCCGCAAGGCCCGGCCCGACATTGCGCTTTCGTCGGACTTCATCGTCGGTTTTCCCGGCGAAACGGAAGAAGATTTCGAAGCGACGCTCGCGCTGGTGCGCGAGGTCGGCTATGTGCAGGCCTATTCCTTCAAATACAGCCCGCGCCCCGGCACGCCTGCTTCGAATGAAGACGTGCAGGTGCCTGAAGAGGTGAAGACCGAACGTCTGGCCCGCTTGCAAGCGCTGCTCAATGAGCAGCAGAATGTCTTCAATGCGTCATGCGAAGGGCGCACGCTGCCGGTGCTCTTCGACCGGAAGGGCCGCAAACCCGGTCAGCTTGTCGGCCGCAGCCCCTACCTGCAATCCGTGCATGTAGAGGCACCTGAAGAGTTTTTCGGGAAGCTCGTTCCGGTGAAGATCTTGCGCGGCGGCGCAAACAGTCTGGAAGGCGCGCTCGCCGCATCATTGGCAGCGGAGTAACAGCGGACACGTCCGCAGAAATCGCGAGGGTTCATTGTCGGCATCACAAGCGCAGGAAGAGGGTGGCAGCCTTGTTCTCGATTTTGACGACAACCGGTATCTGACCGAGCTGTTCGGCGAGCATGACCGGCATCTCGCGCGCATCGAACAGGCCCTCGGCGTTGAGGCGACGGCGCGCGGCAATCAGCTCATCATCTCCGGCAGCGGGCCCGCGCGCGCGCAAGCCGAAATGATCATCCGCGATCTTTTTGCGCGTCTGAAAGAAGGATTGGAAGTGACCGCAGGCGAAGTCGATGGCGCCATCCGCATGGCCAAGGCGCCGAAGGAAGATCAGGCCCGGGGCTCCGGTTCCGACAAGGCGCTGCAGATCGCAACGCGCCGCCGTCTCATCGCGCCGCGCTCCCCCACGCAAGGCACCTATATCGATGCGCTGAAACGCAGCGAGCTGGTCTTCGGTGTGGGCCCGGCCGGCACGGGCAAGACCTACCTTGCCGTTGCCATGGCCGTCTCGATGCTTTTGCAGAAGAAAGTGGACCGCATCATCCTCTCGCGCCCCGCCGTGGAAGCGGGCGAGCGGCTGGGCTTCCTGCCGGGCGATCTGCGCGACAAGATCGATCCCTATCTGCGCCCGCTTTATGATGCGCTTTACGACATGCTGCCGGGTGAGCAGGTGATGAAGGGCATCGAGTCAGGTGAGATCGAAGTCGCCCCGCTTGCCTTCATGCGCGGGCGCACGCTGGCCAATTCTTATGTCATTCTCGATGAAGCGCAGAACTGCACGCCTGTGCAGATGAAGATGTTTCTCACGCGTCTCGGTGAGAACGGGCGCATGGCGATCACCGGCGATCCCAGCCAGATCGATTTGCCCCTCGGCGCAAAATCCGGCCTCAACGAAGCCTTGAACATTCTGGGCGATGTGGAAGGGGTCTCCACCGTGCATTTTTCGGATGTGGACGTGGTGCGCCATCCCCTCGTCACCCGCATCGTGAAGGCCTATAACGCGCAGGAGAAAACCCTTCTCGGGCGCAATTCGAAGGCCGGGTCATGAGCGATCCTGCGAGTAGGGGGCGCGGGCCGCGCCTCGAGATCGAAATCAACCGGCAGGGCGGGGCCTGGCAGCCGGAAACGGAAGAAGCGGTGCTGCGCGCCGCTCAGGCCGCCTTCGAAGCGGCCCTTGGCTTTCCCGAAACCGATTGGCCTGCCTCAGCAAGAGAGGCCGAGCTTTCCGTCTTGCTGGCGGATGATCCCTTCGTTCACAGCCTCAACCGCAAGTTCCGCGGCAAGGACAAGCCCACCAATGTGCTCTCCTTTCCCGTGCCGCGCCCCATGTTGCGCGGGGCCGCGCAGCCGCTCGTCTCGCTTGGCGATATTGTGCTCGGCTTCGAGACCGTGACCCGCGAGGCAGCGGAGCAGGGCAAGGGCTTTGAGGCCCATGTGCAGCATTTGGTCGTGCATGGGCTTCTCCATTTGCTAGACTATGACCACATGAACGACGAAGAAGCGGAAATGATGGAGGGGTATGAGCGCCGGATTCTCGAAACCCTTGGGCTGGCCGATCCTTATGCGGGTGAGCAAGCTGCGGCGGCCATGAGAGAGCAAGGGGAAGAGGCATGAGCGATCTGACGCGGGGACCCGCGCAAACGCCGCTATCCGGCCATGCCGCTCCGGCGGCCCGCAGCAAGCAGAGTCTTTTTGCCAGGCTCGTGAAGATCTTGCGCTTCGGCAACGAGGAAAAGAGCCTGCGCGAAAGGCTGCGCCAGCTTGTGCGCATGCGCGATGAGCGCGGCGAGCGGCTTACGCCCATCGAGCGGCACATGCTCATGAATACCCTCTCCTTCGGAGAGAAGCGGGTGAGCGATGTGATGGTGCCCCGCGCCGATATCGTGGCGCTCGACGAGAATGCGGACCTGCAGGACATTCTGCGCATTTGCGGCGACAGCGCCCATTCCCGCATGCCCGTTTACCGCGACACGCTGGACGATCCCATCGGCATGCTGCACATCAAGGATGTGCTGGCCTGGCTTGCGCGGGAAGAAGACACGCGCGGCACTTTCTCCGTCGCGGCGCTCCGCCGCGATGTGCTGGTGGTGCCGCCTTCCATGCGCGCGCTTGATCTTCTCCTGAAAATGCAATCGACCCGTGTCCATCAGGCGCTCGTCATCGATGAATATGGCGGCACGGACGGGCTCGTCACCATCGAGGATCTGGTGGAGGAAATCGTCGGTGACATTGAAGATGAGCATGACGAACCGGATGAGCCCGATTTCGTCTGGCTGAATGATGGCGCCCTGATGGCCGATGCCCGCGCGCCCATCGAAGACCTTGAGGACATGATCGGCATGAAGCTGGTCGATGACGAGACCGAGGATGATGCCGACACGCTGGGCGGGCTGCTTTTCACGCTGGTGGGCCGCGTGCCGCAGCGCGGCGAGCTGATTGCGCATCCCCTGGGGCTCGAATTCGAAGTGCGCGATGCCGACCCGCGCCGCATCAAGCGGCTTAAAATCCGGCTGCCGAAAAAGAGCGAGCCGGAAGAAAAACAAGAAGAAGCGGCGCCCGGCACGGGCGGGGCCTCAGCGCCGCCGGAGCGTGAAGGACAGGGCTGAGCCATGAGGGGCAATGAGGTGGTGAAACGGGGGGCCCTCGGGCTCGCGTCTTATGGCGTCTGGCTGCAGGAAAGTTCCTGGGCCGTGCGCGCCGGCATCTCCTTGCTCATGGGCGCGCTGTCCGTGCTGGCCTTTGCGCCCTATTCCTTTCCCTTTGTCTTTCTTTTGACCCTGCCAAGCCTTGTCTGGGCGCTGGACGGTGTTGCCGAACCCGGGCGCAGAGCCTCGGGCCGGTTCTGGGGTCCGTTCGGCCAGGCCTTTTTGATCGGCTGGGCCTTCGGCACCGGCTTCTTTCTGGCGGGACTGAACTGGGTGGCGGAAGCCTTTTTCGTGGATGCGGAACTCTTTGGCTGGATGGCGCCCTTTGCCGTGCTTTTTCTCTCAGCCGGTCTTGCGCTCTTTGCGGGCGGTGCTGCGGCCCTTGCCCGTCTCTTCTGGGTGCCGGGTTATGGGCGGGTGGCGGTACTCGCTGTCTCCTGGGTGGCCTTCGAATGGCTGCGCGGCCATGTGCTGACGGGCTTTCCCTGGAACACGCTGGGCCAGGCGGCGGCGGCCAGCGACGCGCTGATGCAGGGCGCGGCGCTGATGGGCACCTATGCGCTGGGCTTTGTGATCTTTCTGGCCGCCGCCGTGCCCGCCGCCTTCGATCCGCGCTATGAGGAAACCGGAAACGCAACTTTCTTCGAGACCTGGCGCCTGCCACTCGGGGCCGTTGCAGCGCTTGCCCTGCTCTGGGCGGGTGGCGCGGCGCGGCTCTGGACGGCGGAAGCGGGCCTTGTGGAAGATGTGAAGCTGCGCATCGTGCAGCCCAACATTCCCCAATCGCAGAAATGGCTGACGGAAAACCGCAACACGATTGTCGGCCAATATCTGCGCCTGAGCGAAAGCGCGCCGGATGAGTACACGCATCTCATCTGGCCGGAATCGGCCCTGCCTTACATTGTCGAGCGCGAGCCGATCCTGCGCGCCGCGCTGGGGCGCATGCTTGAGCCGGGCCGCTTTCTGATCATGGGCGCGGTGCGCACCGAAGCCGCGCCGGGAGCTGCCGGAAACAGCGGGCTGCGCGACCTCTTTTTCAATGCCGTTCATGTCGTGAATGACAAGGGCGCCGTGACCGCCACCTATGACAAGGCGCATCTGGTGCCCTTTGGCGAATATCTGCCCCTGCAGAGCCTGCTCGAGGCGGTGGGCCTGCGGCAATTGACGCGGCTGCGCGGCGGCTATGAAAGCGGTCCAGGGCGCATGACCCTGCCCGTTCCGGGCGCCCCGGATGTGAGCCCGCTTGTCTGCTATGAGATCATTTTCCCCGCCGATGTGGTGAAGGCGGGCGAAGAGCGGCCGGGCTGGATGGTCAATCTGACCAATGATGCCTGGTTCGGCACGTCGAGCGGGCCCTATCAGCATCTGGCGCAAGCGCGGCTGCGCGCGGTGGAAGAGGGCATGCCCGTGGTCCGGGCGGCCAATACCGGGATTTCCGCGGTGATCGACGCTCATGGCCGCTTGATTGCGTCGCTGCCGCTGCTGACAGAGGGCGTCCTCGATGCCGCGCTGCCGGAAGCGCTGGCGCCGCCCTTTTACGCCAGATTCGGCGATTGGATCCTGCTCCTCATGCTGTTCGGGGCGCTGACCCTCGTTCTGGGCCGCCGGGCGCGGACACTCCAATACGAGTAAAGGTTGTATTTTTTCGCGGCCTCAGTAAACTTTCGATTCTTCTATGGGGGCGCAACGCGGCTAAACCCTGCGTTGTAAAATGATGCTTGTGCCCGTATTCTTATGGGCAACTAGCCGCGAGCTGAGGGGCCGAAAGTGGTAAGAAAATCTCCAAATCCAATCGATGTGCATGTGGGCGGCCGGGTCCGGATGCGCCGTATGCTGATTGGTATGAGTCAGGAAAAGCTGGGGGAAAATCTGGGCCTGACCTTCCAGCAGGTACAGAAATATGAAAAGGGCGCAAACCGCATCGGGGCAAGCCGTCTTTTTGAAATCTCCCGCGTGCTGGGTGTGCCGGTCGACTTTTTCTTCGACGGGCTTGAAGCGCAGCAAGCAGAACAGAATGGCTTTTCAGATGGCGCCGCGCCCGGCTTCGACTTCGATGTGCTCACCACCTCTGAAGGCATTCAGTTGAACTCGGCGTTCTTCTCGATCCGCGAGCCTTCCGTGCGCCGCAGCCTGCTTGAGCTGGTCAAGGCGCTGAGCCGCGATGCAGGAGCCGGTCAAAGCCTGCCCGATGCGAAAGCGTCATGAGGTCCTTCATAAGGTCTGGGATGAGGTCCGGGACGCAGGAAAACCCCTTTCTGTCTTGACCGCCTGCCCGCTCCTTGCCACAAACACAAATTCTCCGGCGTCCCGCGCCGGTTTCTGCTGACATGATGCGGCTGATAAGGTCCTGCAGGCTTTCGAGGGAGAAGTCACTTGGCGCGTAAAAACTACCTGTTCACGAGCGAGTCCGTTTCCGAGGGGCACCCCGACAAAGTCTGCGACCGGATTTCGGATGCCGTGGTCGATCTCTATCTCGGCGCTGATCCTTATTCGCGCGTGGCCTGCGAGACGCTGACCACGACGAACCGCATCGTGCTGGCCGGTGAAGTGCGCGGGCCTGAAAGCATCACGCATGAGATGATCGAAGAAGCCGCGCGCGGCGCCGTGAAGGAAATCGGCTATGAGCAGGATGGCTTCCACTGGAAGACGGCGGATGTCGCCATCCATCTTCATGCCCAGTCCGCGCATATCGCGATGGGCGTGGACTCGAGCGGCAACAAGGATGAAGGCGCGGGCGACCAGGGCATCATGTTCGGTTATGCCTGCACCGAAACGCCGACCCTCATGCCGGCCCCAATCTATTATTCTCACCGCATCCTGAAGCGCATGGCCGAAGACCGCCATTCCGGCAAGCGCCCCGAATTCGGTCCTGACGCCAAGAGCCAGGTCACGCTGCGCTATGAAAACGGTCAGCCGGTGGGTGTGACCTCCGTGGTCGTCTCGACCCAGCATGCTGACGGCCTGACGCAGGAGCAGGTGCGTGAGCTGGTGCGCCCCTACATCACCGAAGTGCTGCCCGAAGGCTGGGCCTGCCCGGAGGACGAGCTTTACGTGAACCCGACGGGCCTCTTCGTGATTGGCGGGCCGGACGGCGATGCGGGCCTGACCGGCCGCAAGATCATTGTGGATACCTATGGCGGCGCAGCGCCTCATGGCGGCGGCGCTTTCTCGGGCAAGGATCCGACCAAGGTGGACCGCTCGGCGGCCTATGCCGCGCGTTATCTGGCGAAAAACGTCGTGGCCGCCGGTCTTGCCGAGAAATGCACGATCCAGCTTTCCTATGCGATCGGCGTTTCGAAGCCGCTTTCGATCTATGTGGACACGCATGGCACCGGCAAGGTGGAGGAAGAGGCGCTCGAAAAGGCGGTGGCGAAATCCATGGACCTGTCGCCGCGCGGCATCCGCGAGCAGCTTCAGCTCAACCGCCCGATCTATGCGCGCACCGCCGCTTACGGTCACTTCGGCCGCGAGCCCGATGCCGATGGCGGCTTCTCCTGGGAGCAGACGGACCTCGCCGAGACGATCAAGAAGGAACTGCCCTGAGTTTCAGGCCGGTTCCTTCCGGGCGTGTGAGCATATCGACGCTTCATGACGGATCATCCGCACAAAACGCTGCATGGCCGCCGCCGCGGCAAGGCCTTGCGCGCCTATCATCAGCGTCTGGTGGACGAGCTGTTGCCGCGTCTCCGGCTGAATGTGGACGCGCCGCTCGATCCGGCGGCGCTCTTTCCCGTCAAGCCGGACGAGCTTTGGCTCGAAATCGGCTTTGGCGGCGGCGAGCATCTGGCTTTCCGGGCGGAAGAAAACCCGAAGACCGGCTTTATCGGCTGCGAGCCTTTCGTGAACGGCGTCGCCAAATGCCTGGCCGAGATCGAGGCGCGCGGTCTTGAAAATCTGCGTCTTTATGATGATGACGCCCGCGATGTGCTGGACCTGCTGCCCGATGAAAGCGTTTCGCGTATCTATCTGCTCTATCCCGACCCCTGGCCCAAGAAGAAGCACAAGAAGCGCCGGTTCGTCAGCGCGGAAAACCTCACCCGCTTCGCCCGGGTGCTGAAAGAGGATGGCCGCTTTTATTTTGCGAGCGATATTCCCGATTATGTGCGCTGGACCCTTGAGCGGACGCTGCGTCATTCGGATTTCGAGTGGCTGGCGGAAGGCCCGGAGGACTGGCGCCAGCCTTATGAGGGCTGGCCCGGCACCCGCTATGAGGAAAAGGCGCTGAAAGCGGGCAGAACGCCTGCTTATCTCACCTTCCGCCGCCGGAAACGGGACTAAATCACGGTTTTTTCTTGCCGGACGGGCATTTGTGGCTATATTTGCCCTCAGCGCTTGCTTCTCACATAGCCGGTTGGGTCGTTCTTGATCGGATAAGAGAGAGTGGGATGCCCTGACGGTTCCTTAACGGGAAAAGTTGGGCCCCGCTTTTTTTGTTATCTGGACCCTTGTTTGGACCGGAGACGGAAACGGGCGCTGGACCGGAGTTTGAGTCTGAATTTTCAGGACGCGGGCCATTTCTTGAAGGCAGGACGGGCACTTATGGACGAAGCGGCAACGCACGCGCAATCTCATTTGATCGCGACGGGCGTGCTCGACCAGCGGATTGCCGGTCTGATCGGGCCGCTGGTCGAAGATCTGGGCTTCGAGCTGGTGCGGGTCGCGGTTACGGGTCAGAACGGACGCACGCTGATCATCATGGCGGAGCGGCCCGACGGCACGATGAAGGTGGAAAATTGCGAGGAAATCTCGCATGCGGTCTCCGCGCTTCTGGATGTCGAAGACCCGATCGAAGGCGCGTTCTATCTGGAAGTGTCCTCGCCCGGTATCGCAAGACCGCTCACGAGGCCGAAGGATTTCGAGCGCTGGGCGGGCTTCGAGGCGAAGATCGAATTGTCGGAAATGCTTGCCGGACGCAAGCGCTTCCGGGGTGTGTTGCAGGGCTTCGAAGAAGGTGAAGTTCTGCTGGAAATGGATGTGGACGGCTATGACGAGCCGCAGGTGATCGGCCTGCCCTTCGCGAAGCTGCGCGATGCGAAACTGGTCATGACCGACGCATTGATCGAAGAAAGTCTGAAACGACGGCCGCACGGATAAGAGCGGCCAAGGCGGAGAGAGCACATGGCACAGGCGGTGAGCGCCAACAGGCTGGAGCTTTTGCAGATTGCCGACGCGGTTGCGCGCGAAAAATCCATCGAACGGGAGATCGTTCTGGATGCGATGGCGGAAGCCATTCAGAAAGCGGCGCGCTCGCGCTATGGCGCGGAAAACGAGATTCGCGCCCGCATCGATCCGAAGACCGGTGAAATCCGGCTCGTGCGTCTTCTCGAAGTCGTCGAGCAGGTGGAAAACGATGCGACGGAAGTCGATCTGAAAGGGGCGCAGCGCCGCAATCCGGCTGCCCGTGTGGGCGATCTGATCGAAGACGAGCTGCCGCCGGTCGATTTCGGCCGCATCGCCGCGCAGACCGCGAAGCAGGTGATCGTGCAGAAGGTGCGCGATGCCGAGCGCGAACGTCAGTATGAAGAATATAAGGACCGGATCGGCGAGGTCGTGCATGGCCAGGTCAAGCGCGCCGAATATGGCAATGTGGTGGTCGATCTCGGCCGCGGCGAAGCCATCGTGCGCCGCGACGAGCTGCTGCCGCGCGAAACCTTCCGCACGGGCGACCGCATCCGCGCTTACATCTATGATGTGCGCCGCGAGCAGCGCGGCCCGCAGATCTTCCTGTCGCGCTCGCATCCCCAGTTCATGGCGAAGCTTTTCGCGCAGGAAGTGCCGGAAATCTATGACGGCATCATCGAGGTGAAGTCGGTTGCCCGCGACCCCGGTTCCCGTGCCAAGATCGCCGTTTTCTCGAACGATAATTCCATTGATCCCGTGGGCGCCTGTGTCGGCATGCGCGGTTCGCGTGTGCAGGCGGTGGTGAACGAGCTTCAGGGTGAGAAGATCGACATCATCGAATGGTCGCAGGACCCTGCTACCTTCATCGTGAACGGGCTTGCGCCGGCGGAAGTCGCGAAAGTCGTGCTCGATGAAGATGCGGAGCGTATTGAAGTTGTGGTCCCCGATGACCAACTCTCTCTTGCGATCGGCCGGCGCGGGCAGAATGTCCGTCTCGCCTCGCAGCTGACGGGCTGGGACATCGACATCCTCACGGAAGCGGAAGAATCCGAACGCCGCCAGGCTGAATTCGTGCAGCGCTCGGGCGCCTTCATGGAAGCGCTGGATGTGGACGAGGTGATCGCCCAGCTTCTGGCCTCCGAAGGCTTTGCGAGCGTGGAAGAAGTAGCCTATGTGCCGCTCGATGAAATTGCCGAGATCGAAGGCTTCGACGAAGAGACCGCGCAGGAAATTCAGAACCGCGCGCTCGATGCCATCGACAAGCAGAACGAAGAGTATGACAAGCGCCGCAAGGAGTTGGGTGTCGAAGACGGGCTGCGCGAAGTGCAGAATGTCACGGCGGCCATGCTCGTTGCCTTCGGCGAAAACGATGTGAAGACGGTCGAGGATTTGGCCGGCTGTGTGCCGGACGATCTTCTGGGCTGGGTGGAAAGTACCGGCGGTGAACGCAAGCGCATGCCCGGCATGCTCGAAGGCTTCGACCTGAGCGCCGAAGATGCCGAGAACATGATCATGGAAGCCCGCGTGAAAGTGGGCTGGATCACCCAAGAAGAACTCGACGCCATGCGCGCCCCCGCCGAAGAAGAAGCGGATGAGGACGGCGAAGGGGCCGAGGGCGCTGAAGAAGGCGCTGCAAGCGAGGAAGGCGAGGCGTAAGACCGCCGCGCCACGGACAGGAGCCGCATGTGCCTGCGAAAGCCGGGAAAGAGCGCCGCTGCATTCTTTCCGGCGAGGTGATGCCGGCGGAGCAGCTCGTCCGTTTCGTTGCCGGGCCGGATGGCGGCCTGGTGCCGGATCTGGCAGAAAAGCTGCCCGGCCGCGGCCTTTGGGTGGAAGCCCGCCGCGATGTTTTCGAGAAGGCCGCCAAAAAGGGGCTTTTCTCGCGCGCCGCCCGGCAAAGCGTCAGTGTGCCTGACGGGCTGGCCGAGTTGACGGGCAAGCTTTTGGCAAAGCGCGCCCTGGAAAGCCTGAGCCTTGCAAGGCGGGCAGGCGTGCTTGTTTCGGGCCTCGACCGGGTGCTCGAGCTGATCGGCAAGGGCAAGGCGCTTGCCGTCGTCGAAGCGGCGGATGCGGGCGCGGATGGCAAAAGACGGCTCCGCGCGCGGCTTAAAGCCTTGGAACGGCAGGATTTACCTGTCGTGACGGGTCCAGGTGCCGAACAATTCGGTTTGGCATTAGGACGCCCAAATGTGATACATGCAGCCCTGACAGATAGGCGCATGAAAGAGAAAGTTCTGGCGGACCTCGCCAGATGGACGATGTGGGAGCAGGTAGGCTCCGGAGGTAAAGGAAGCGAATGAGCGACTCGACGGAAACCGGCGACCGCAAGAAGGCATCAGGCGGCAAGACTTTGAGCCTGAAGCGCACAGTGGAGACTGGCCAGGTGCGCCAGAGCTTCTCCCGTGGGCGCACCAAGTCCGTGGTGGTTGAGAAGAAGCGCAAGCGCACGATCAAGGCAGGCGAAGAGGGCGCGCCGGCAGCAGAAGAGGCCGCGCCGAAAAAGGCGCCTGCGCCCGAACAGCCCGCTGCAAAGGCCGCCCCCAAGCCGGCCGAAAAAGCTGCGCCGAAAAAGCCCGAGCCCAAAGCGGATCGCGGCGGCATGGTACTGCGCACGCTGACTGATGATGAAATGCAGGCCCGCGCGCAGGCACTCGAGGAAGCGAAGATCCGCGAAGTCGAAGAGCGCCAGGTTGCCGAGATAGAGGCCAAGCGCCGCGCCGAAGACGACGAGCGCTACCGCCTTGAACGCGAGGAAGCCGCCCGCCGCGAAGCGGAAGAGGCAGAGCGCCGCGCGGTCGAGGAAGAAGCCAAAAGCAAGGCTGAAGAAGAAGCCAAGCGTCGCGCCGCGGAAAAGGAAAAAGCCGAACGCGCGAAAGCGCCGAAAACGGCAGAGCCTGATGAGGCGCCTGCTGCAAAAGCCCATCCGCGCAAGCGTGAAGAAACCCCCGAAGCGGCGAAGCCCGCGCCTGCCCGCAAGGGTGAGCCGCGCCGCCGCGAAGGCAAGCTGACCATCACCCGCGCTCTGACCGATGATGAGGGCGGGCGCCAGCGGTCAATGGCGGCCATGCGCCGCCGGATGGAGCGCGACAAGAAACGCGCCCGCGGCGGCTCGCAGGAGCCGCGCCAGAAGGTTGCGCGCGAAGTCGTCATTCCCGAAGCGATCACCGTTCAGGAACTCGGCAACCGCATGGCCGAACGCGCGGTCGACATCATCAAGCTGCTCATGAAGCAGGGCGTGATGGTGAAGATCAATGATGTGCTCGATCCCGACACCGCGCAGCTTGTGGCTGAAGAGATGGGCCACACGGTGAAGCGCGTTTCGGAAGCGGACGTGGAAGAAGGCCTCACCACCGAGGACGATCCCGATGAGCTGAAGCAGCCCCGCGCGCCGGTCGTCACGGTTATGGGCCACGTCGACCACGGCAAGACCTCGCTGCTCGACGCGCTGCGCAAGACGGATGTCGCCTCGGGCGAAGCTGGCGGCATCACGCAGCATATCGGCGCCTATCAGGTGACGATGCCGGCGGGCGACAAGATCACCTTCCTCGATACGCCGGGCCACGCGGCCTTTACCGCGATGCGTGCCCGCGGCGCCAAGGCCACGGACCTTGTGGTGCTTGTGGTGGCCGCCGATGACGGCGTCATGCCGCAGACCATCGAAGCGATCCACCACTCCAAGGCAGCCGAAGTGCCGATGATCGTGGCCATCAACAAAATGGACAAGCCGGAAGCCGATCCTACCCGCGTGAAGAACGAACTCCTCCAGCATGACGTCATTCTGGAAGACTTCGGCGGCGACATCATGGGGATCGAAGTCTCGGCTAAGGCAGGCCAGGGCCTCGAAAAACTCGAGGAAGCGATCCTGCTTCAGGCTGAAATTCTCGAGCTTAAGGCGAACCCCGCCCGCGAAGCGGAAGGCGTCGTCATTGAAGCCAAGCTCGATAAGGGCCGGGGCCCCGTGGCAACCGCACTCGTGCAGCGCGGCACGCTGCGCGTCGGCGACATTCTTGTTGCAGGCGCCGAATGGGGCCGTGTGCGCGCGCTTCTGAACGACCGCGGCCAGAACACGCAGGAGGCCGGTCCCTCCGTGCCGGTCGAAGTGCTCGGCCTCAACGGCACGCCGGAAGCCGGTGATGTTTTCGTTGTCGTCGAAAACGAATCCCGTGCCCGCGAAGTGACGGAATACCGTCAGCGCATGCAGCGCAATGCCCGCACGGGCGGCGCGGCGCGCACCAGCCTCGATCAGATGCTCTCGCAGCTTAAAGAGGGCGAGCGCCATGAAGTGCCGGTCGTCATCAAGGGCGACGTGCAGGGCTCGGTCGAAGCCATCGTGCAGGCGCTCGACAAGCTGGGTACGGATGAAGTCAAGGCCCGCGTCCTGCATGCAGGCGTCGGCGGCATCACCGAATCCGACGTGACCCTGGCGCAGGCCTCGGGCGCGCCGATCATCGGCTTCAATGTCCGCGCAAATGTGCAGGCCCGCGACGCAGCGCGTCAGGCCGGCATCGAAATCCGCTACTACTCGGTCATTTATGATCTGGTAGATGATGTGAAGGCCGCCATGGCCGGTATGCTCTCGCCGGAACTGCGCGAAACCTTCATCGGCAATGCCGAAATCCTGGAAGTGTTCAACATTTCCAAGGTCGGCAAGGTGGCGGGCTGCCGCGTCACGGAAGGCGCGGTGCGCCGCGGCGCCAAGGTGCGCCTCATCCGCGACGATGTTGTCATTCACGAAGGTACGCTCTCCACGCTCAAGCGCTTCAAGGACGAGGTCAAGGAAGTGCATGGCGGCCAGGAATGCGGCATGGCCTTCGAGAATTACCAGGACATGCGCGCAGGCGACGTCATCGAATGCTTCGAGGTCGAAGAGATCGCCCGCACGCTGGATTGATGACGGTCATCTGACCCAATGCCGATACTGAAATAACCCCGCCCCGGCCGATCCCGGGGCGGCGGCTTTGCTTTAAGGCGAGGCCGCCGGAAGGATGAAGACCCATGAAACGAAGATCCTCAGGCAAAGGCGGCCATGAAGCCGGCAAGCCGCCCTCCCAGCGTCAGCTCCGGGTGGGCGAACTGATCCGCCATGCGCTGGCCGGTATTTTCTCCCGCGGCGACATTCAGGACCCGGTGCTGTCCGGGGTCATCCTGTCCGTCTCCGAAGTGCGTATGAGCCCGGATCTGCGCAATGCGTCCGTGTTTGTCGTGGCGCTCGGCCAGCAGGACCAGCGCCCGGTGCTGGAGGCGCTTTCCCGCGCCACGCGCTTTCTCAAGGGTGAAGTCGCCCGCGAGGTGACCCTGCGTCACATGCCGGATCTGCGCTTTGTCGAAGACACGTCCTTCGATTATGCCGAGAACGTTGAAGGTATTCTGCGTTCCAGCCCCGTCGTCCGCGATCTGCGCGGCGGCGAAGAAGAGGAATAAGCGCTTGGGACGGCGGCGCAAGGGCGACCCCATTAGCGGCTGGGTAGTGGTGGATAAACCCGCCGGCCCGACCTCGACCCATGTTGTGAATATCATCCGCCGCGCCTTCAACGCGCAGAAAGCGGGCCATGCCGGCACGCTCGATCCGCTGGCGACGGGCGTTCTGCCCGTGGCGCTGGGCGAAGCGACCAAGACCATTCCTTATGTGATGGACGCCGAAAAAGTTTACCGTTTCACCGTCAAATGGGGCGAGGCGACCTCGACGGACGACACGGAGGGCGAGGTTATCGCAACCAGCCAGAAGCGTCCGTCGCGGGACGAGATCGAGGCCTGCCTCGACGGCTTCCTGGGGGAGATCGAACAGGTTCCGCCGCAGTTTTCCGCCATCAAGGTGGCGGGCGAACGGGCCTATGACCTGGCCCGGGCGGGCGAAGAGGTGGAGCTCAAATCCCGTATCGTGACGATTTTCGAGGCCGAACTGCTGGACGTGCCGGACGCCGATCACGCCGAGTTTGAGATCGTCTGCTCCAAGGGGACTTATGTGCGCGCCCTTGCCCGGGATATGGGCGAGGCGCTCGGCACCCGCGGCCATGTCTCGGCGCTGCGCCGGGCGGCCAGCGGCCCCTTCGAGGAAGAAATGTCGATTCCTCTGGATAAAATCAAAGACTTGAGCCATAGTGCGCCCGCTTCCGGTCCTCTGGAGGCTTTTTTGTTACCCGTCGAGACCGCGCTGGACGACATCCCGGCCCTGGCCATGGACGGTAATGACACAGCCAAATTACGCAGAGGGCAGGCGGTTTTGCTGCGCGGGCAGCAAGCGCCGGTTTTCGAAGGCCCCGTTTTGGCAACCCATAAGGGCGAGCCGGTGGCCTTGACCGAATATGACCGGGGCAGCCTGAAGCCCGTTCGCGTTTTCAACCTTTCTCAATAGGAGTCCCGATGTCGATTACACCAGAGCGTAAACAAGAGCTCATGAAAGAATTTGCCACCCAGCCCGGCGACACCGGTTCGCCCGAAGTGCAGGTGGCCATTTTGACGGAACGGATCGCCAACCTCACCGGCCACTTCAAGACCCACGCGAAGGACAACCATTCCCGCCGCGGTCTTCTGAAACTGGTGAGCCAGCGCCGCCGCCTTCTGGATTATGTGAAGGCGAAAGAACGGTCCCGCTACGAAGCGCTGATTCAGCGTCTGGGGATCCGGCGATAAGGGTCTTTGCTTATGCAAGTCATGCCACACGCACGTGCCTTCATTATCAAGGCGCGTGCGTTGTGCTTTGGACCCTCATCTGAATGAGGGTTTCATGAAAAGAGACGATTGTCCGTTAAGGGCGGATTGAAAAGATGCGGAGTGGTTTTCTTCAGTCTCGGGAAGGCCTCTCCGGCGAGTTCAACATCTTTTTCAGGTTCGCTTGTCCGGCCGCGGGGAAACGCGGCAACACGTTGTGCCGGCCATGAGGTTTGGATAACGCACGATGGCGGCGGCACAGATAGGAAATGAGAATGTTCGATATTAAACGCGAAGAAATCGAATGGGCCGGACGGCCCCTTACAATCGAAACGGGCAAGGTTGCCCGTCAGGCCGACGGCGCCGTGCTGGTGACCTACGGCGAAACCGCAGTGCTTGCGACCGTGGTCGGCGAGCGCGCGCCGAAACCCGGCCTCGACTTTTTCCCGCTGACCGTGAACTACCAGGAAAAAACCTACGCGGCCGGCAAGATCCCCGGCGGCTTCTTCAAGCGCGAAGGCCGCCCGAGCGAAAAGGAAACGCTGGTCTCCCGTCTGATCGACCGGCCGATCCGTCCGCTCTTCCACCCGAACTTCAAGAACGAAACCCAGGTCATCGCAACCGTGATGTCCCATGACATGGAAAACGATCCCGATATCGTTGCCATGGTGGCCGTTTCAGCCGCGCTCACCATTTCCGGCCTTCCCTTCATGGGCCCGATCGGCGCGGCGCGTGTCGGGTACATCAACGGCGAATATGTGCTGAACCCGATGATCGACGAAATGCCCGAAACGGCGCTCGATCTCGTCGTGGCCGGCACCGCCGACGCCGTGATGATGGTGGAATCGGAAGCGAAAGAACTTCCCGAAGATGTGATGCTCGGCGCCGTCAATTTCGGTCACGAGCAGTTCCAGCCGGTGATCGACGCGATCATCCGTCTGGCTGAAAAGGCCGCGAAAGAACCGCGTGCGGTGCCTGAAGTCGACACCAGTGAAGTCGATGCCAAGGTCCGTGAGATTGCGGAAGCGGATCTGCGCGAAGCTTTCGCCATCGCCGACAAAGGCGCGCGTCAGGAAAAAATCGCACAGGCCAAAGACAAGGTGATGGAAGCGCTGGTTACGGAAGACACCAGCACCGAGCAAAAAATGCTCGTCTCCGGCGCGTTCAAGAACCTGGAAAAAGATATCGTGCGCAGCGCGATCATCGACACCAAAAAGCGCATCGACGGCCGCGATCTCGAAACCGTGCGTCCCATCGTCAGCGAAACGCATCTCCTGCCGCGCAGCCACGGCTCCGCGCTTTTCACCCGCGGTGAAACGCAGGCGATTGTCGTCACGACACTCGGCACGGGCGAGGACGAGCAGTTCATCGACGCGCTGGAAGGCACCTACAAGGAAAACTTCCTCCTGCACTACAACTTCCCGCCCTATTCCGTGGGCGAGACGGGCCGCGTGGGCTTCACGGGCCGCCGCGAAGTCGGTCACGGCAAGCTGGCCTGGCGGGCGCTGCGCGCCGTGCTTCCGGCGAAGGACGAGTTTCCTTACACGATCCGTATCGTTTCCGAGATCACGGAATCGAACGGCTCCTCTTCCATGGCAACCGTTTGCGGGTCCTCGCTTTCCATGATGGATGCGGGCGTGCCGCTGAAGCGTCCGGTTGCGGGCATCGCCATGGGTCTCATCAAGGAAGATCGCGGCTTTGCCGTGCTCTCCGATATTCTGGGCGATGAGGACCATCTCGGTGACATGGACTTCAAGGTGGCCGGCACCGAAGAAGGTGTGACGTCGCTGCAGATGGACATCAAGATCACGGGCATCACGCGCGAGATCATGGAAGTCGCCCTCAATCAGGCCAAGGGCGGCCGCATGCATATTCTGGCTGAGATGGGCAAGGCGCTGACTGAAGCCCGCACCGAGCTTGGCGAATATGCCCCGCGCATTGAAGTCATCAAGGTGCCGCAGGACAAGATCCGCGAAGTGATCGGCACCGGCGGCAAAGTGGTGCGTGAGATCGTCGAAAAGACGGGCGCCAAGGTCGATATCGGCGATGACGGCACCATCAAGGTGGCCTCTTCCAGCCAGGAAGCGATCGAAGCGGCCCTCAACTGGATCAAGGGCATCACGGCAGAGCCGGAAGTGGGCACGATCTACAAGGGCAAGGTCGTGAAGATCGTCGATTTCGGCGCCTTCGTGAACTTCTTCGGTCCGAAAGACGGTCTCGTGCACATTTCGCAGCTTAAGCCGGAAAAAGTGGCGTCCGTGGCCGATGTGCTGAAGGAAGGCCAGGAAGTCTATGTGAAGCTCATGGGCTTTGACGACCGCGGCAAAGTGCGTCTTTCCATGAAAGTGGTGAACCAGGAAACGGGGGAACTGCTCGAAGGCATGGAAGATGCGACCGATGATGGCGGTGAGCGCAAGAGCCGTCCGCGCCGGAAAAAAGCGGATGCCGAATAACCGCGCGTAAACGGAAATTTGAGAGTGTCGGCTGGATAGTTGGTCAGGGACACGCTCAATGGACGTGGCGCTTGCCAAGGCAGGCGCAAACGCGGCATGAAAAGGGGCGGCCTTTTTTAAAGGGCCGCCCTGTTTCGTTTGGCAAGAGGTTAACCGGGTTAATGGGGCATCTGGCGACAGGGTTAAAAACAGCGGCAGCCGTCATTCTGGCGCTTGGCCTTTCCTGGACGGCGCCGGTTTCGGCTGAGGAAGCCGGGGCTGATAGCATTCCGGCGGAATACCGCTGGCAAAACGTCATCACCGATTTCGACAAGAGTCGCCTCGCGCGCCGGGATGAAGCCATTGCCCTCGGCAATGAAAAGGCCCGCGCCGCCGAGAATGTGGATTATGGCGACCGAGTCACCCTGGCCCGCGTCATGGATGCCGAACCTGTGCCGGTGGATGATACCTCCTTGCTCGGCTGGTGGGCCTGCCGTCTCATCAAGGTGGGCGGCGACTTCACGGGACTGGTCGTCTATCCTTATTTCGATTGCCGCATCAAGGTGGTGGACGGGTTCCTCTTCTTCGAAAAACGCTCCGGCTCGCAGCGCATGAGCGGCCGTCTTTATCAGGAAGGCGCCCATCAGCGCATTCTCCTGGCCGCGCCCACCACGGGCGATGCGCCGCAGCGCCCCTATATGCAGGACGCGGATGAGAGCACAGACCCGCAAATTCAAAATGAAGCAGGCATTCTCCAGCAGCTTGAGAACGGCCGCATGCGTGTGCTCTTCCCCTTCCCCGCCCTTGAGGCCACTTACACGGTGATGGACCTGAAACGCCCGGACGCGTGAGCGAAGGGCGGGAGCGCACAACAAAAAAGCCGCGTCATGACGCGGCTTTTTGCATTCTGAGTTGCCGGAAAGCGCTTATTCCGCTGCTTCCTTGTCGCCATTGGCGCGGGGCGGTGTGACCAGCTCTTCCAGATCGCTCGCCTTCGGCATGCCGATGACATTATAGCCTGCATCCACGTGATGCACTTCACCGGTCACGCGGGTGGAAAGGTCGGAGAGCAGGTAGAGCGCAGCGCCGCCTACATGCTCAAGCTCGATGTTTTCCTTGATCGGCGCATGGGTCTTGTTCCACTTGAAAACCAGCCGCGCGGAACCGACGGCGGAGCCTGCCAGCGTGCGCATGGGTCCTGCGGAGATGGCGTTGACGCGGATACCGTCCCGGCCAAGATCGGCAGCGAGATAGCGCACGCTCGCTTCAAGCGCGGCCTTCGCAACGCCCATCACATTGTAGTTCGGCATCACACGTTCGGAGCCGGCGTATGTCAGCGTGATCAGCGAACCGCCATCTCCCATCAGATCATGCGCGCGGCGCGCCACATCCGTGAAGGAGTAGCAGGAGATTTCCATCGTCTGACGGAAATTGTCCCGGCTCGTATCCACATAGCGGCCTTTGAGCTCGCTCTTGTCGGAATAGGCGATGGCGTGCACCACGAAGTCCAGCTTGCCCCACTCTTTCTTGAGCGTGGCAAAGGCTGCATCGAGGCTCTTGTCGTCCATCACATCGCAAGGCAGAAGCAGCTTGGCGCCGACCGAGTCCGCCAGCGGTTTCACACGGCGCCCGAACTGATCGCCCTGATAGGTGAAGGCGAGTTCTGCACCATGCGCGGCGGCTGCCTTTGCAATCCCCCAGGCGATCGAATGATCATTCGCCACGCCCATGATCAGGCCGCGTTTTCCCGCCATCAATGCGCCCTGCTCGAAGGCGCCTCCGCGTTTCACTGCCCCGTCCATATTGTTCCGCTCTCGTTATTTTGTCCCAGAACGGGACAAGTCCCAGTTACCCCGACCCCAGATAAGGGCCCATTCCGTGCCTCAGAAGGGCCCTTGCAGGCCCGGTGCCATCAGGCATCGGGCTTCTTCATCACCAGACAGCCATTTGTGCCGCCAAAGCCGAAGCTGTTGGAGAGCACGCAGTTCACATCCACATTGTCCCGGCGCTCGCGCACGATATTCGCGCCTGCCACGGCCGGGTCGATGTCTTCGATATTGACGGACTCGCAGATGAACCCGTTTTCCATCATCAGCAGCGAATAGATCGCCTCATGTACCCCGGCAGCGCCCTGTGCGTGACCGGAAAGAGATTTGGTCGCGCTGATGGGCGGCATCTTGTCCCCGAAGACGGTTTTGATCGCTTCGATTTCGGGAATGTCGCCGACCGGCGTCGAGGTCGCATGCGGGTTGATGTAATCGATCGGGTCTTTCACCGTTTCGAGCGCGATCTTCATGGCGCGCACCGCGCCCTCGCCCGACGGCGCCACCATGTCCGCGCCGTCCGAGGTCGCGCCATAGCCGACGATCTCCGCATAGATTTTGGCGCCTCGGGCTTTCGCGTGTTCGAGTTCCTCGAGCACGAGAATGCCGCCGCCGCCGGAGATCACGAAGCCGTCTCGGTCCTTGTCATAGGCGCGCGAAGCCTTGTGCGGCTGGTCGTTATATTTGGAAGACATCGCGCCCATCGCGTCGAAGAGACAGGACAGCGTCCAGTCGAGTTCCTCGCCGCCGCCGGCAAACATCATGTCCTGCTTGCCCCACTGGATCTGTTCCGCCGCATTGCCGATGCAGTGCGTGGAGGTGGTGCAGGCGGAGCTGATGGAATAGCTCGGGCCCTTGATCTTGAAGAGCGTGGAAAGGTTTGCCGAGACCGTGCTCGACATCGCTTTCGGCACAGAAGTCGGACCGATCTTGCGCGGACCCTTTTCGCGGGTGACATCCGCCGCGGCGACAATCGCCTTGGTGGAGGCGCCGCCCGAGCCCAGCACCGCGCCCGTGCGCTCATTGCTGATCTCATTTTCCTCGAGCCCCGCGTCGCTGATCGCCTGCTGCATGGCCAGATAAGAGTATGCGGCCCCATCGCCCATGAAGCGGCGCGTCTTGCGGTCGAGCGCTTCCTCAAGGTCGATTTTCAGGCTGCCATGCACCTGGCTGCGGAAGTTGTATTTCACATAATCGTCCGCCTGGACGATGCCGGAGCGGCCTTCGCGCAGGCTCGCCAGCACTTCCTGCGTGTTATTGCCGAGTGAGGAAACGATCCCCATGCCGGTAATGACGACACGCCTCATGATGTCTCTCCGTTACCCGGGTTTTCCGCCCGCTCTTCAAAAGCCGGTTCGAATCTATCTTGATTTGTCATGTCATGCGAGCCAAAGGGCGAGAAGCGCTGCCTAGGCCGCCGCTTCCTCGGCGCCGGCCACAACCACGCGCAGATCTTCCGCTTTATAGATCGGCTCGCCATCCGCTTTCAAAACGCCGTCTGCCTGCAGCAGGACGATCTTGCGGTTGATGACGCGTTTCAGGTCGATCACATATTCGATGACCTTGGTCTTCGGCGTGACCATGCCGGAAAATTTGACCGAGCCGACGCCGATCGCGCGGCCCTTGCCCTTGGCGCCCATCCAGCCCAGGAAGAAGCCGACAAGCTGCCACATGCCGTCGAGGCCGAGACAGCCCGGCATGATGGGATCGCCTTCAAAATGGCAGGGAAAGAACCAGCGGTCGTCGGTAATGTCATATTGCGCGACGATCTGGCCTTTGCCGTGCGCACCGCCTTCGCCGGAAATGCTGAGGATGCGGTCGATCATGAGCATGGGCGGCAGCGGCAATTGAGCGTTTCCGGGACCGAAAAGCTTGCCATGCGCGCAATCCAGCAAATCCTGATATGAGTAGCTCGACTTCTGCTCCGCCATCCTGTGCCCATTCCCTGGCCTGGAATGCCGCCTGCCCGCAATCAAGGCAGGGGCTCCCGTTTACTGTTCTGCCGCGCTTCCTAACACACAAGGCCCCCCGCGCAAACCCTGTAGAAATGGCCCCTCGGGCCCGGAAATGCGCGGATTTTAGGCACAGACTTGACATCAGACCCCATTTTCCCCAGATTACGTTACATATTGTAATCATTACAAAGTAAGCGGCTTGAAAAAGGCCCGGAAACGCTCCCTTTGACAGCTGCGCTTTGCGCCGGTTACCCCTGCGAAAGCAGCAGAACCAGAGTTTGAGGACATGGAAAAAGAACGTCCCTATAGCCAGACCCTTCAGCGGCTCCGTGATGCGGGCCTGCGGCCGACGCGTCAGCGTCTGGCGCTGGGCCGGCTGCTCTTCGATGGCGGCGAACGCCATGTCACCGCTGAGGTGCTGCATGAAGAAGCCATGCGCCAGGGCATCTCCGTGTCGCTGGCCACAGTTTACAACACGCTGCATCAGTTCACCGATGCGGGCCTGCTCCGTCAGGTCGTCGTGGATGCCTCCCGCACCTATTTCGACACGAACACGCAGGCCCACCATCATTTCTTCAAGGAAGATGATGGCTCGCTGACGGATATTCCCGGCGAGCATGTGGCAATCTCCGGCCTGCCGGCGGCGCCCGACGGTAGCGAAGTGGACCGCATTGAGGTGATCGTGCGGCTGAAGCCGGCCCACTGACACCGCTCACAGCCACGTAACATTCAAAAGGCCGCGCCCATGACGCGGCCTTTTTGTTCGGCAGCCCGTCACGTTGACGCCCTTTCCCGTGCTGCCTACCTTTCCCTGGCATTTCAAGGGTTCCTATTGACCCGCTGCCGCACTCCGGCAGGTGAGGAGGGAAAGCATGTCGCTGACCGCAAGCAAGACACTCGAAAATCTCAAACAAGCCTTTGCCCGTGAAAGCCAGGCGAACCGCCGTTACCTCTATTTCGCGCAGAAGGCGGATGTGGAAGGGTATAACGATGTCGCGGCGGTGTTCCGCTCCACGGCAGAAGGGGAAACAAGCCACGCCTATGGCTTCCTCGAATTTCTGGAGGAAGCAGGCGATCCGGTGACGGGAGAACCGCTGGGCGGCACGGCGCAGAATCTGAAATCCGCCATTGCAGGCGAAACCTGCGAAGCCGCGGACATGTATCCGGCCATGGCCCGCACCGCGCGCGAAGAAGGGTTCGATGAAATCGCCGACTGGTTCGAAACCCTGGCCAAAGCCGAAAAGAGCCATGCGGGCCGGTTCCAGAAGGCGCTTGGCAGCCTGGGCGAATAAGCCGCCCGCAGGCAGGCGGCTCTTTACACCTGATAATGCAGGGCGATCACGCCATTCGGAAAAGACTTCGACCGCTTCAGCGTGAGCGGGGTTTCCTTTCCGCCTTGTTTGAAAAGCGGCACACCGCCGCCCAGCAGCAGCGGCATGACGAAAAGATCGAGCCGGTCCACCTGCCCGCTTTTCAGAAACCCGTGAATGGTCTCGGCGCCGCCGAGCAGCCAGAAGGTGTGGGGCTCTTCTTTCTGCGCAAGCTCTGCGGTGAAAGCCTCGATCCCGTCTGAAATGACGCGGACCCCGTCCGGCGCATCGTCAAGCGGGCGGCTGGTCAGGACATAGGTTTCCAGCCCCTGATAGGGCCATTCGCCGAAACCGCTCACCTGATCATAGGTCTTGCGGCCCATGACGATGCCGTCAATATCGGCGGTGAAATCCTCATAGCCATAATCTTCTGCATCATAAGGGGCGAGCCAGTCGACCGACCCGTCTTCGCGCGCGATGAAGCCGTCCGCGCTTGCGGCGATGTAAACGTGAAACTGAGGGCGGGGCATAACTGCACCTTTGGGGAGGGACGTGAATTTGAACGGGTGAAGACCGGCAGCCTAGTCGCCCATCTCGCCGGGATAAACACCCCAGAGCGAAGGCCGCGCCGCCCAGCCCGTATGTCCTTTTACGGTGATCTGGCACTGCCGGCTTCGGCAGGTTTCCAGCCTGGCGACGACACCGGGCTCTGCCAGAGCAACGATGGACCCGCCCTGGGGTTCCTCGTAAAGCGGGATTTCTTCCCGGCCGGTGATAAGCACGGTGCGCTCCCCGGCAAGCAGGCTGTGATAGACCCAGCCTGTGTCTCCGCTGACGTCGCGGATGCGCCGCCACCGGTCGAACTCGGCGATGATCTCGACGGGCAGGCCGCGCCGTTTATAGACCCACTCGACCTGGTGCTCCCGGCTCGGCCCGCGGCGGACATTGACCGTGTCCGGCTCAAGGCTGACGAAGCGCGGCAGCGGCAGGCCGGTCACCGGCCCTGTGATCTGCTTTTCCGCTGCGGCGGGAAGGCCGGACGCTGCAAGAAGCGCAGCCGCAAAAAGGGCCGCGGCCAGAAGGCCCGGCAGGCTGAAAAGACCGGCAAGGGGGAGAGACGCGATTCGCATGGGGGGATTGTATGACAATCTGCCGCCTTCAAGGTCAAGGAAAGGCGCTCCGCTCCCCGCCGGAAAGCTGCAGCTTCCCCTTCTTTTGCCCGGGACCCTCTGCTAGACATGAAATTGGAAATATGAGTCAGTAAAGGCGGCGCCATGCGCCGGAAAGGGTCGGGAAAGGCGATGGCCGGAAAACCGCTTGTCATTGTGACGCGCAAATTGCCCGAGGCGATCGAGGCGCGCATGGCGGAGCTGTTTGACGCCCGGTTCAACCGTCTGGATGAACCGATGAGCCATGACGATCTGGCCGCCGCCATGGCCGAGGCCGATGTGCTGGTCCCCACCGTGACGGACCGGATCGGTCCGGAGCTCATCGAGAAGGCAGGTCCCCGTCTCAAGCTCATCGCCCAGTTCGGCACCGGCATCGACAATATCGACGTCGAAGCCGCGGTGAAGCGCAAGATCACCGTTACCAACACCCCCAGCGTGCTGACCGAAGACACCGCCGACATGACCATGGCGCTGATCCTCGCGGTCCCGCGCCGCCTCAATGAAGGCGCGCGGCGTTTGCGCAATAACAGAGGTGTCTGGCCAGGCTGGTCACCCACCTGGATGTTGGGGCACCGGATCGGCGGAAAGAAACTCGGCATTCTCGGCATGGGCCGCATCGGCCAGGCGGTGGCGCGCCGCGCCCGCGCTTTCGGCCTCGAGGTGCATTACCACAACCGCAATCCGGTCAACCCGGTCATCGAAAAGGAACTGGGCGCGACCTATTGGGACAGTTTCGACCGCATGCTGCGCGAGATCGACATTCTCTCGGTCAACTGCCCGCACACGCCCGCCACCTACCATCTCTTGAATGAGCGGCGCATCGCCATCATGAAACCCGATGCCTATGTTGTAAACACGGCGCGCGGTGAGGTGGTGGATCAGGACGCGCTCATCGCCGCGCTTGAAGAAGGCCGCCTTGGCGGGGCGGGCCTTGATGTGTTCGAGCGGGAACCCGCGATCGACCCGCGTCTCCTCAAACTCGAAAATGTGGTGCTGCTGCCGCATATGAGTTCGGCCACCGTGGAAGGGCGCCTTGAAATGGGCGAGCGTGTGCTCATCAATATCCGCGTCTGGATGGACGGTGAAAAACCGCCGGACCGGGTGATCCCTGCCATTCTTTAACGAAACATCATGCGTGATGCGCGAGATCCGTGATCCGCGCGCCTTCGCCATTGAGCGGGTTTGCCGGGTCGCGTTTCAGGCGGATCGTGCGGAAGCGCGTGTCGAGCGCGTCGTAGATGAGAAGCTTGCCCATAAGGCCGGTGCCCGCGCCCGCAATTTCCTTGATGACTTCTAGTGCCTGCAGTGATCCCATGACGCCGGTGAGCGCGCCGATAATGCCCGCCGTCTCGCAGGTGGGAAAGGAGCCGGGCGGCGGCGCCTCCGGCACAAGGCAGCGATAGGTCGGCAAGGGCGTGCCCTCTTCGTCCTGTTCATAAGGCTTGAAGGTTGAAAGCTGCCCCTCGAACGGACCGACCGCGGCAGAAACGAGCGGCTTCCTTGCCAGATAACAGGCATCGCTCACCAGAAAGCGCGTTGAAAAATTATCGCAGCCATCTGCAACGATGTCGTATTGCGAAATGAGGTCGAGCGCGTTTTGCGCCGTCAGCCGCGCGGTATGCAGCTCGACTTTCACCTCCGGATTAAGGCGGGCAATCGCCTCTGCCGCGCTTTCGGTTTTTGACCGGTCTATATTATCCGTATCGTGAATGATCTGCCGCTGCAGATTGGAAAGCGATACCGCATCATCATCCACAATACCGATTGTGCCCACGCCTGCCGCTGCGAGATAAAGCAGCGCGGGGGAGCCAAGCCCGCCTGCGCCAATCACCAGCACGCGTGCCCTCATGAGCTTTTGCTGGCCCGCCCCGCCGATTTCCTTCAGCACGATATGGCGGGCATAGCGTTCAAGCTGTGTGTCGGTCAGCGCCATGAGGCGGCCTCTCTCCGGGCGGTTGCATCCTGAGAGACTATATAGGTCATGTGGGCAGAAGATGCACGGGGCCGCGGAAATCAGTCCGCCGCCGCATCCTGCAGAATGCAGCCATACCACCCCAGCCCGCGCCAAGTCTCGAAGCCCTGACTGCGCGCATAGCCTGCAAGGCTGCCATCGGCGCCGGCACGGCTGGCTTCCATTTCGGTGAGGCTGAGCGACAGCCGTTCTTCCAGCGCGCCGCGCCCGTCCGAAGACGCGAGAATGAGCTGATCGGCATCGAGAAGCAGAAGACGGCTGCGCCGCATTTCTTCTTCCCCGATCCGGATGGACGTCAGAACGGAAGCGGCCTGGTCCTGCCAGTCGAAATGCGTAACGAGCACGCCCGCTGTTTGTCCGTTCGAGATGATGGGTGCGGCAAAACTCATCACCGCGGCATTGCCAAGCGCATCACGCTTTTGGATGGGCGCGGCGGTAAAATGATCCGGATCGGAAGAGGCCGCGGCCTCCTTGAACCAGTCCTCGCCGCCAAGGCGCGTTTCGGCTGCGTCCGGGTAACGGCCTGGCCGTCCCGTGGCCAGCACTTTGCCCTCCCGGTCGCAAATCCAAAGATCAAGATAAACCGTATAGGCATCTAGAATGACGCCAAGGCGCGTGGACGCCGTGCCCGCATTTTCCGGGGAAGGGTCCTGCGCGCAGGTCACGGCGGCGGCATCGCTTGCCCACCAGCGCACATCGCAGGTGCGCTCGTACAGACTGCGGTCGATGATATCGATGGCATTGCGCGAAAGATCGACAAGCCGCTCGCCGCGCAAACGGTCCACCACGCGCCGTCCGACGCGCAAAAGCTCTTCCACCGTGCCGCCCAGCTCAAGCTCGAGCGCGGCAGCCAACTGTTCGATAAAGCCGGAAATCTCTTTCACTTCCGAGGCGACGACGCCGAAGCCCTTGCCCGCATCGCCCGCGCGGCCTGCTTCGATGAGCGCATTGAGCGCGAGAATTTTCGTGCGCGAGGTGATGGCGCGAATGCCGTCGATCTTCCCGCTTGCCGTGTCGCGCAGATTTTCGGACAGCAGAATGATCCGTTCCGGATTTCTGTCATCGGCCGTCATAGCAGCCGCCTGAGATGGCGCATGCGCAGTCATGGACCCGTCCTCCATGGATGGTTTCCCCCAAACCTGCGAAACGGCGCCACCTTCCGTTTCAGCCCGGCTATGTGAGCGCATAAGCCCTAAAACTTGATTAAAATGATCATTACTCCGGCATGCGCTCAACCTGCCTCAAGCTTGTGCAAGCCGGCCTGGACGCGGAAACTCTTGGCCAGGCGCACATCGAAATCGCGGGCCTTGACGGTGGAAACGAAGAACCAGTCCGCTTCTGCCGCCTCCGGCGTCAGCGTGACGAGCGTGTAGCCGCGATGGGAGGTGTCCGTCCAGACAAGGTCCGGGCTCGCCGGGATGTAACGCGCGGCGATGGCTTCAGGGTCGCCCGGCACCCAATATTCGATCCCCGGCGAGGTGACGCTTGGGCAGGCGAATTCGGCGCCAACCGGCTGGCTTTCCTCATCCTGAAGATTGAACGCCCATGAATTATGGGTGTCGCCCGCCAGCACAAGAGCATTGCGCGCATATTCGGCAAACTGCGAGAAGAGCCGCGCGCGGGCGGGCGGATAGCCGTCCCAGGAATCGAGACTGAAAGGCAGCCCGTGCTGGGCGCGCCAGGCCACGGCCTCGAAAAACGGGCGCCGTTCCTCGGGCATTTTCGACCAGTCGATCACATCCATCAGGTCGGCGGCAGGCGCGCGGCCCATCACCACCTGCTGGCCAAGCACCTGCCATGTCTGCCCGCTTTCCGCCGAGCTTTGAATTTCCGCGGCCGCCCATGCCTCCTGCTCTGCGCCCAGCATAGAGCGGCTTTCATCATTCAGAAGTTCGGCTTTGAAGCGCTCGGGATCGGGCAGATAGGCAAGGCCCTCGGGCAAGGCCTCGGGGTTCAGCGTTTTGGCATAAGCAAGATCCGTGACGGGCGTTGGCGGGTCGGTGCGCATATTGAAGGGCACTTCAAAATATTCGATGGGCCGCGTGCCCGGGTCTTCCCCTTCTGCCAATGCGATTGGCGCCGACGGTTCGCTCACATCGAATGGCCAGCGGCGGCGCGGCATGCCGGTTTCGAAAGAAAGCTGCTTGTCCCGCCCGATACGCCGTGTATCGAGCATGATGAGCCGGGCCAGGTTGCCGATGTCGAAGGACCGGTAAATGCGTTCCGGATCGTCCTCATTGTCACGGATGGGCAGCCATTCGAGATAAGCCTTGAGCGAAGCCTCCGCACGGGCACGGTAAGGCCCTTCGGTTTCCTCATCGTGATTTTGTGCGCCGTTCTTCCAGGTGTTATTCGCCGTTTCATGATCGTCCCAAATGGCGATCATGGGTTTGGCCGCATGCAGCGCCTGCAAATCCGCATCAAGCCGGTAATGCCCGTAGCGCGCACGGTAATCGGCAAGGGTAAGGATTTCGCGGTCGGGTTCGACAAGACGGCCGATCTCCTGACCGATGGGGCCGCCATAGCCATCCATGCCATATTCGTAAATATAATCGCCGAGATGCAGCACCGCGTCGATGTCTTCCCGCTCGGCAACGGTCTTGTAGACATTGAAGAAGCCCGCCGCGTAATGCGAGCAGGACATCACAGCCAGTTTGAAGCTTCCGACATCACCTTCCGGCAGCGTACGCGTCTGGCCAACGGGCGAGCGTTGTTCTTCTGAGGTGAAGCGATAGAAATAAGGAAGGCCGGGCTCGAGGCCCGCGGCATCCACCTTGACGATGAAGTCAGTGCCGTGCGCGGCCTCCGCCGTGCCCTCTGCCACAACCTGTTCGAACCCGGCATCCCGCGCCACTTCCCAGCGCACGGAAACAGCTTTGCCGTCTTCCGGTTGCACCCGCGTCCAGAGGATCACCCGGTCCTGCAAGGGATCGCCGCTCGCCACGCCGTGGAGAAAATGGACGGGCCGCTTGCCCGCGCAGCCCAGCGGCCCGAGCGCCAGAAGCGCCCCCGCCGCCGTGAGAGATTTCAGTGTGTCACGGCGTGTAAGAGGCAGTCCCCGCATTGTCTTTCCCCGCTTTGGTTCCCAGCCGGAAAAGACTATCCGCCCAACCTGCAACAGGTCTATGGCGCAAGCGGCCTTCTTCTTGTCCCGGGCCCCCTCAGGCGGTTTTCAGCGCGTCTTCCACGAAATCGAGCCGGTCCTGTCCGAAGAACATGGCCTCCCCCACAAAAAAGGTGGGCGCGCCGAAAGCGCCGCGGGAAACCGCCTCTTCCGTATTGGCTTTAAGCTGATTTTTCACAGGCTCGGAGGAAATGCGGGCAAGAAAGCCCTCTGCATCATAGCCCCCCTTTTTGAGCAGTGCGCCCGTCTCTGCCGGATCATTGAGGTTCTTCGGCTCCACCCACATGGCGCTGAAAACAAGATCGAGATAAGCGTCAAGCCGCCCTTCCATCTGTTCCGCCACGGCGCCGCGCATGAGCTGCAACGTGTTGATGGGAAAGTGCGGATTGAAAGTGAGTGGCACCCCGTAGCGCGCGGCAAAGCGGGAAAGATCGCTATTCATGTAAACCGCCTTGGCCGGAATGGCTGCTGGCGTCTGATTGCCCGTGGCCTTGAAGACGCCGCCCAGCAGCATCGGCTTCCAGTTGATCTCTGCGTCATTGCGCGCGGCGATCTTCGGAAGTTGCGTGTAAGCGAGATAGGCGGTCGGGCTTCCAACATCGAAAAAGAAATCGACGGTGCGGGGCATGGGTGATCTCCTCAAAACTTTTCCATCCAGGGACGCAGATCCAGTTCATGTGTCCAGGCGCTGCGGTGCTGCGTGTGCAGCATCCAATAGGCATCGGCAATTGCATCCGGGTCCAGAATGCCGTCCTGATCTTTCAGCGCATAGCGTTCGGGAAAATTCTCCGCAATCCAGGCCGTGTCGATGGCGCCGTCAATGATGCTGTGCGCCACATGAATACCTTTCGGTCCAAGTTCCCGTGCCATGCTTTGCGCAAGCGCGCGAAGCCCGTGCTTGGCGCTGGCAAAGGCGGCAAAGCCTGCCCCGCCGCGCACACTGGCCGTCGCGCCGGTGAAAAGGATCGTGCCGCGCCCGCGCGCGCTCATGTGCCGGGCCGCCTCGCGCCCGGTCAGGAAACCGGCGAAACACGCCATCTCCCAGACCTTGCGGAACACCCGCGCCGTCGTCTCGGTAATGGGAAAGTGCACATTGGCGCCGATATTAAAGACCGCCGCCTCAAGCGGACCGATCTCCTTCTCGATACGCTCGAACAGCGCCACCATCTGCTCTTCATCCCGCGCATCCGCGCCGATGGGATAGGCCGTGCCGCCTTCCGCGCGGATCGCCTCGGCAAGCGGCGCCAGATCCGCCTCGTGGCGCCGCACGATGATGGTGGCATAGCCTTCCCGCGCAAAACGCCGGGCAATCGCCCCGCCCGTTGCGTCCCCCGCGCCGATCACAAGCGCGGCTTTTTCGTGTTTGGGCATGGGCTTCCTCCGTGGGTTCTTTTTTGGAACTTTATATCCAATGTGGGTTCCTTTTTGGAACCCGTCAAGCTAGAATCGTCATGAAGCAAGGAAAGGAGCAACGCCATGCGCTGGGACGACATAGGTGAGGAACCCTGTTCCATTGCCCGCGCGCTTTCCGTGGTGGGCGACCGCTGGACGCTGCTCATCCTGCGGGAGTGCTTTCTGCGCGTGCGCCGGTTCGAGGCGTTCGAGGAAAATCTGGGCGTGACGCGCCATGTGCTCGCAGGCCGGCTGAAGAAACTGGTGGAACACGGCGTCCTTGAAAAGCGCGCCTACCAGCAAAACCCGCCCCGCCATGAATACCGCCTGACCGAAAAAGGCCGCGCGCTCTATCCGGTGCTCATGAGCCTCGTTGAGTGGGGTGATACTTACATGGGGGGCAAAAAAGGCCCGCCCATCCGCCACCGCCACAAGACCTGCGGGCATCTGATGAAGGGCCGCATGGTTTGCTCCGAATGCGGCGAAGAGCTTGACCCCCGTGAGGTGACGGTGGAGCCCGGCCCCGGCATGCCGAAGGTGGAGCGGATCAAAAGGTTCGGCTAGCCCCAACAAAAAAGCCGCCCCGGAGGGCGGCTTTTCCGTTCTCTGATGAACGCGCTCAAAGCCCGTCGAACAGCGCCGTCGAAAGATAGCGTTCGGCAAAGGACGGGATGATAACGACCACCGTCTTGCCTGCCATATCCGCCCGCTGCGCGACTTCCAGCGCCGCGGCAATGGCCGCGCCCGAGGAAATGCCGATCGGCAGGCCTTCCTCTTTCGCTGCCTGGCGTGCGGTCTCGAAGGCGGTTTCATTGCCGATGGTGATCACTTCATCGATCAGGCTTTTATCGAGGTTCGACGGTACGAAGCCGGCCCCGATGCCCTGAATCTTGTGCGGGCCGGGCTGGCCGCCGGAAAGGATCGGGCTGTCTTCCGGCTCGATGGCGATCATCTGAACGGAAGGTTTGCGCTCCTTCAGCACCGAGCCGACACCGGTGAAGGTGCCGCCCGTGCCGACGCCGGAAATCACGGCATCCACCTTGCCTTCCGTGTCGTTCCAGATTTCCTCCGCCGTGGTGCGGCGGTGGATTTCCGGGTTCGCCGCATTGTCGAACTGCTGCGGCATCACGGAATTGGGATATTTCTTCATCAGGGCTTCGGCCTCGGCCACCGCGCCCTTCATGCCTTTTTCAGGCGGCGTCAGAACGATCTCGGCGCCCAGAAGCGCCAACATCTTGCGCCGTTCCAGCGACATGCTTTCCGGCATGGTCAGGATAAGCCGGTAGCCCTTCGCCGCGCAGACAAAGGCAAGCGCGATCCCGGTATTGCCGGACGTAGGTTCGATGATGACCGTGTCTTTCTTGATGAGGCCGCGGTTTTCCAGATCCTCGATCATGGCAACGCCGATACGATCTTTCACGCTGGCCAGCGGGTTGAAGAATTCGAGTTTGAGCAGAACATCGGCCTTCGCGCCCGCTTCCTTCGCCATACGGTTCAGGCGCACAAGCGGTGTGTTGCCAATGGTTTCGGTAATGTCGTTATAGATGCGTCCGCGGCCTGGCTTGCTGTTTCCTGCCTCGCTCATGCGTTTCCTCCACCTGTTGGCTGCGCCTTTCAAAGAGGTAAGGCGGCGCAGCGATTATTCAAATTGTGAAATCGGCAGCCGGCAGGCCATTCGTCGTGGCGCCGGTCTGTTCGGCTTTGCGGCAAAGGTCTTCGATGGTGATGGCATTGAGCCGCCCCATCAGCTCCATCTGAATGTCTTCCCACAAGGGGCCGACGACTTTCTGCCCGAGATCGGATGGCTGCGAGCGGACTTCCTCCGCCGCTTCCATGGCACCGACCACCTGTACGATCTCACCCACCGTGATGCGCCGCCGCTCCCGCGCCAGCCGGTAGCCGCCTTTGGGCCCCCGCACCCCTTTCAGGATGCCCGCATGCACAAGCTGCTGCATCACCTGTTCCAGATACCGCTGGGGAATACCCTGGCGTTTCGTGATTTCCTTCGACTGGACGGGATCGGGCCGCGCATTCACCGCAACATCGATCACCGCTTCCAGCGCGAGCATGGTTTTTTTCGATAGGCGCAACATTGCCCCGTTTGCACTCCCTCTTTTTATCTCGCGGCAACCCCGGTCGAGCCGAAACCGCCAGCCCCACGGGCGGTTTCGGAAAGGCTGTCGCGCTCTTCCCATTGTGCCTGGGTGACAGGCGCAATCACCATCTGCGCAATGCGTTCCCCGCGCTTGATGGTGAAGGCGGCATCGCCCAGATTGATCAAGATGACTTTGACCTCGCCCCGGTAGTCGCAATCGACCGTGCCGGGGGAGTTGAGAACCGTCAGCCCGTGCTTGGCGGCAAGTCCGGAGCGCGGGCGCACCTGCGCTTCAAAACCGAAGGGCAGCGCAATCGCAAGGCCCGTCGGCACCATGGCGCGCTTGCCAGGCTCGATGGTAACGGGCGCATCTTCGGCAACGGCGGCAAGCAGGTCCATCCCCGCCGCGCCGTCCGTTTCATATTTCGGCAGCGGCAGGTCCTTGCCATGTTCAAGCCGCTGCACTTCCACGGAAACGCCCTTGGTCATTACGCCTGTCCTTTTGTCTGCGTCAGATGTGCGGCAATGGCCTGCGCCAGCTTGTCCGCCACGGCGGCTTTCGCCATTTGCGGCCAGTCCTCGCGGCCTTCCGCCTTGATGAGATGGATCGTGTTCATGTCGCCGCCCATCACGCCCGCGCCGCTTGCATCCGTTGAAACGTCATTGGCGACGATCCAGTCGCAGCCCTTGCGCGCGCGTTTGGCGGTGGCGTGTTCGATCACATTTTGCGTTTCCGCCGCAAAGCCGATGACGAGCCGGGGCCGGTTGTGATTGAGCTTGGAAAGCGTGGCAAGAATGTCCGGGTTCTCGATGAAGTGAAGCTCCGGCAGCCCGCCATTTTCCTTCTTCAGCTTCTGGCCTGCTTCATTGTCCACGCGCCAGTCCGCCACAGCGGCGGCGCAAATGGCAACATCGGCAGGCAGCGCCGCCTCGCAAGCCTCCAGCATCTGCCGCGCCGTCTGCACATGTTGAACGGTCACGCCCAGAGGGTCGGGTTCATTGACCGGGCCGGAGACGAGCAGCGTCTCCGCGCCGAGTTTTGCAAGGGCGGCGGCAATCGCATGGCCCTGCTTGCCGGAAGACCGGTTTGCGATATAGCGCACCGGGTCGATCGGCTCATGAGTGGGGCCGGAGGTGATGAGTGCCTTGACGCCTTTGAGCGGGCCTTGTTTTTCGGCAAGCCGCGCCTCTATGGCGGAAACGATTTCAAGCGGCTCCGCCATACGCCCCGGCCCGTATTCGCCGCAGGCCATGTCGCCGTCATTCGGGCCGGCAAAGGAAACCCCGTCCTGGCGAAGCTGGGCGATGTTGCGCTGGGTTGCCGGGTGCAGCCACATGCGCACATTCATGGCGGGCGCGGCAAGCACCGGCGTGTCGGTGGCCAGAAGCGCGGTGGAAGCCAGGTCATCTGCCCGGCCCGTCGCCATCCGCGCCAGAAGATCGGCGGTGGCGGGCGCCACGACCAGAAGATCGGCGGAGCGGGAAAGCTGGATATGTCCCATCTCTGCCTCATCGGTCAGGTCGAAAAGGTCGGTATAAACCTTCTCGCCCGTGAGGCTGGAAACGGAGAGCGGGGTGATGAATTCCTGCGCGCTCCGCGTCATGATCGCGCGCACCGAGGCGCCCCGCTCGCGCAGGCGGCGGATCAGGTCCAGCGTCTTATAAGCGGCAATCCCCCCGCCAATAATGAGAAGGATCTTCCGGTTCTTCAGGCTCGAAGCATCCGCCACATCCATACTCCCTGACAAAAGCTGGAACCCTGCCCAGCCCGAAACTCGCATTCTGCGGGACTATAGGGTTTTACGCTGCCGTTTTGTAGATAATTTTTTATGCCCGACAAAAAGCGTGAATCCGGGGCGTTCGTCAGAAAATCTGCGTGAGCAGCAGCCCGAAAAGGGAAAGTGCGCCGACCCAGAGCGCGGCGCGGCCCATGCGCCCGCCTTTGTTTTCCGCCTCGCGGATGGCGGTGAGGCTCTCCGGGTGGAGGCGGATGCCTTCCGGGTCCGTGGCCTGATCGATGGCCCGTTCCGCCCGGTCGAGCAGGTCTGGCAAGTCGCCAAGTCTCCGGCCAAGCGCCATCGCCCCTTCGGCAGCGTCCTGCAGGCGGGCTTCCGGCCCGAGCTTGCGCATCATCCAGTCGGCGAGGATCGGCTCGGAAGCTTCCCAGATATTGTGTTCCGGGTCGTAAAACCGCGCGACGCCTTCCACCACCACCATGGTTTTTTGCAGCAGCAGGAGTTCGGGCCGCATCGCCATGTCGAATTGTTCGGTCACAAGGAAAAGCTGGGCGAGCAGCTTGCCCATCGACACATCCTGCGCATCCTTGCCGAAAATCGGCTCGCCGATGGAGCGCAGCGCCTGCGCGAAGGTGGCGACGTCCTTATGTTCGGGCACATAGCCCGCCTCGAAATGCACTTCCGCGACGCGCCTGTAATCGCGCTTCACGAAGCCATAAAGAATTTCCGCAAGGAAGCGCCGCGAGCGTTCATCAAGCCGCCCCATGATCCCGAAATCGACAGGGATCAGCGTGCCGTCATCGGCAACGAAGAGATTGCCCTGATGCATGTCCGCATGAAAGAAGCCGTCCCGTGTCGCATGCAGCAGAAAATTCTGAATGACGCGGTTGCCGAGCGCCTTCATGTCATGGCCCGCGTCGATCAGCGCCTCGCGGTCGCTTGCGGGCACGGCGCCGATCCATTCCAGCGTCATCACCTGGCGCGCCGTGCGGTTCCAGTCCACCTCCGGCACGCGAAAACCGGGGTCGTCTTTCGTGTTTTCCGCCATTTCCGACATGGCCGAGGCTTCAAGCCGGAGGTCCATCTCAAGTTCGACGGAAGTGGCCAGCGTCTGCACGCCTGCAACGGGCCGCAGGCGGCGTGTTTCCGGGAAGAAGCGTTCGAGTTTTTCCGCCACCCAGAAGAAGGCGTCGAGATCGCGCCGGAACCGCGCTTCCACATCCGGGCGCAGCACCTTGACGGCAAATTCGCGCGTGTTTCCTTCCGCGTCGCGGACTTCCGCCTTGTGCACCTGGGCAATGGAAGCGGCGGCAACGGGCGCGCTGAATGTCTCGAAAAGGTCTGAAACAGGCGCGCCAAGCTGCTCTTCGATGATGGCCTCCGCCTTTGCCTGATCAAAGGGCGGAAGCTGGTCGCGGAGCAGGCCAAGATCGCCCGCAAGCTCCGGCCCGATCATGTCGGGCCGCGTGGCGAGAAACTGGCCGAGCTTGATGTAAGAAGGGCCAAGTTCGCTTAACGCGGCAGAGAGCCGCTCCGCCATGTCGCCTTCCGCCGCAACCCGCCGCTCCCAGGGAAAGCGGATCTTGGCAAAGGGGCGCAGCGCCAGGGCGGCGGCCGGCAGGTTCTCTTTTGCAAGCTCAAGCTCGAACAGCGCATCATGCCGCGCCATCACGCGCCCGGCGCGCACAAGGCTTCTGATATTCCGAAGCGCGCGCAGCATCTTAAATCCGCCAGCCGGAATGAATGGCGGCAATGCCGCCGGAAAGATTGCGGTAGGAGACGCGGGCGAATCCGGCCTCGCGCATCATTGCGGCAAAGCGCTCCTGATCCGGGAACTGGCGGATGCTTTCCACGAGATACTGATAAGGGTCCGCGTCCCCCGTCACCCATTTGCCCATGCGGGGGATGAGCTGAAAGGAATAGGTGTCGTAAATCTTGTCGAGGCCGGGCACGGCGACATGCGAGAATTCAAGACAGAGAAACCGCCCGCCCGGCTTCAGTACCCGCCGCGCGTCGGTCAGCGCGCGGTCGATATGCGTCACATTTCGGATGCCGAAGGCGATGGTGTAAGCGTCGAAAGATTTATCGGGAAAGGGCAGCGCCTCGGCATTGCCGCAGGCAATTTCCACCTGATCGCCCCAGTCGCTTTCCTCAGCCCGCGAGCGTCCGACGGCCAGCATATGCGGATTGATGTCGCACAGCGTCACATGGGCGTTCGGGCCTGCCCGCTCCAGAAGACGGAAGGCAATGTCGCCCGTGCCGCCCGCCACATCGATATGGGCAAAAGCCCGCTCACTGCGCGGCGGGGCCGCCCATGCGATCATGGCGTCCTTCCAGCCCCGGTGCAGCCCGCCCGACATGAGATCGTTCATCAGGTCATAGCGCGCGGCGACTTTCTCGAAGACCTCATGCACCAGCCCCTGCTTTTCTTCTTCCGCCACGGTGCGGAAGCCGAAATGCGTGGTGCTGTCAGCATCGGATGTCGTCTTTTCGGCTCTTCCCGCCATGCCCTGGTCCGTTTCCTTTTAAGAAGGCGCGGGCGACCATAGCCTATCCCTCTAAGTCGCGCTACGGTATGACGTTTTCTTTCCCGTGGCCCGGTGCCGCAGGTGCCTTGAGAGTCTAGTTTTCATGCCCGAGCTTCCTGAAGTCGAAACCGTGCGCCGCGGTCTTGAGCCTGCCATGGCCGGAAAGCGCATCACCCGCGCGGTGCAAAAACGCCCGGACCTGCGCTTCCCGCTTCCCGAACGTTTCGCCGAAAGACTGACGGGCAGAAAGGTGATGCATCTGGGAAGGCGCGCAAAATATCTGCTCATTCATCTGGACGGGGCCGAAGTGCTGCTCGCCCATCTCGGCATGTCGGGCCGTTATACGATCTGGCCGCCGGAAGGCGGCGTCCGCTCGCCCGGCGATTTTGCGCTCGAAGGCACGCCTGCCGGGCCGGATGGCGGCGGGGCGCATGATCATATTGTCCTCGACATGGAGGACGGCACCCGTATCGTTTATTCCGACCACCGGCGTTTCGGCTATATGGACCTCATACCGGAGGCTGAGCTTCCCGCCTCGAGACATCTTGCCGGTCTTGGTCCAGAACCACTCGGCAATGAATTCAATGCTGAAATCCTGGCGCAAAAACTGCGCGGCAAGAAGACGCCGCTTAAAGCCGCGCTGCTTGATCAGCGCGTGGTGGCGGGTCTCGGCAATATATATGTCTGCGAAGCGCTCTTCCGTGCAGGCCTGTCGCCGCGGCGGCTTGCAGGCTCCATCACTCGCAAGGATGGGCGCTCGACAGGGCGTATGGAGCGGCTTGTCCTTGCAGTCCGCGACGTCATTGCAGAGGCGATCGAAGCGGGCGGCTCTACCTTGCGCGATTACGCGCACACCGATGGCACGCTCGGCTATTTCCAGCACCGCTTCAGCGTCTATGACCGCGAAGGCGAGCCTTGTTCCAGAGAGGGCTGCGGGGGTAGGGTTCAGCGCATCGTGCAATCGGGGCGTTCGAGTTTTTTCTGCGGCGCTTGCCAGCGCTGACAAAGACAACAGGGCCGGAAGGCCGCAAAGCAAAGCGTGAGGGAGACTGTCATGGCTTATGAAACAATCTTGGTGGAGACGCGCGGCAATGTCGGCCTCGTCACGCTCAACCGCCCGCAGGCGCTGAACGCGCTCAACACGCAGCTTGTCGATGAGCTGATCGAAGCGCTGACGGAGTTCGACGAAAACCCGAAAGTCGGCTGCATCGTGCTGACGGGCTCCGAAAAGGCCTTTGCCGCCGGCGCGGACATCAAAGAAATGCAGCCCAAATCCTATATGGATGTCTTCAAGGAAGATCTCTTTGCCAAGGCAGGCCGCGTGGCGGATATCCGCACGCCGGTCATCGCCGCAGTGTCGGGCTATGCGCTGGGCGGCGGCTGCGAGCTGGCCATGATGTGCGATTTCATTCTGGCGGGCGACAATGCGAAATTCGGCCAGCCGGAAATCAATCTGGGCGTGATGCCGGGCATTGGCGGCACCCAGCGCCTCACCCGCTTCATCGGCAAGTCCAAGGCCATGGAAATGTGCCTCACGGGCCGCATGATGGACGCGGAAGAGGCGGAGCGGGCCGGGCTCGTCAGCCGCATCGTCCCCAAAAGCGACCTTCTGGACGAAGCCATGAAAGCCGCAGAGACCATTGCCGACAAATCCCTGCCCATCGCCATGATGACCAAGGAGGCCGTGAACCGGTCCTATGAGATGAGCCTGGCCGAGGGCGTCCGCTTCGAACGGCGGGTCTTCCACTCCATGTTTGCGACGGAAGATCAGAAGGAAGGCATGGCCGCCTTTACGGAAAAACGGGAAGCCAATTTCAAGGACGAGTAGGGCACGCCCCCGCGGATTCCGCCCTCCGCGGCAAAAAGGCCTGATTTTGAGGAGAAATCCCCGTCTGAGGCCCCTTTTGAGGTGTTGACGGCCTGAGGCCCGGGCAGTATAACGCCGCGTCCAAGCGCTTGGGGTTTCCTGGGCGCGCGGCAGGCAATCTGGAAACGGTAAATTGAGACAAGTGCGGGTCCGGCCGAAGGCATGACGGCTCGCGCGGAAGGACAAAATGGCGAATACACCTTCAGCCAAGAAAGCGATCCGCAAGATCGAGCGCCGCACGGCTGTGAACCGCAACCGCCGCTCGCGTATGCGCGGTTTTGTGCGTCAGGTCGAAGAGGCGATTGCGCGCGGCGAAAAGACCGCTGCAGAAGCTGCGCTCCGCACGGCCGAGCCGGAAGTGATGCGCGCTGCGCAGAAGGGCGTGCTGCACAAGAACACGGCCTCGCGGAAGATCTCGCGCCTTGCCAAACGTATCGGCGCGCTCGGGGCTTGAAGCGATGCTGGCCGAGGCCGGCTCCAAGTATAAAGTCCTAGTATTCCGCCTGTAAAAATACGGCAACAAAAATGACATGAACCCGCGCCGCCGCTGCGCGGGTTTTTGTATGCGCGCCTCGCGCTGCAGCATGTAAGGCGCGCTGCCTAGTCGATTGGATTCAAAGGAAATTCCAAAATCGACCGAAAATGGCACATGCAAAATACCGCGTCGTGACGCGGTTTTAGCGCGGTGCAAAAATTCTGCGCAGCGGCGTCGCATCTGTCGTATATCGGCAACGCATGCGTGATTGGGAGCGTGTTGCACGAAGTTTTTTTGACGTTCCCGATTCCTTCCTATTGCCTCTCCCGGCCCCGCGCAGTATGGTTGACGCCCTGTCTGGGGATGGCGAATACTGCATTGCCAAGTTGTTCCGTAGTGTAGGCAAGTTGTTATAAGCTTTTCCCTTGGGCACCTGAAGTATTCATCGTCATTGAAAGCCTGCAGAGCTTCCTGCAGCATCAGTTCTGGAGACGCATTGAGGCGTTTCTCCAGCCGGTCTTTTATTGTGTTTCGATAGGGCGGAATGCGGTTCCGTCCTCCATCGCAGAAGAGCCGGAAGCGGCTGATCAAAGAGGGAAAGAATGGCACCTGTTGAGCCCAAGCTCGTTTCCGAACGTCCAGCGGATTATGCGGGCGATGTGTCCGCCGAAGAAGCTTGGCGCGTCCTGAAGGAAGAGCCGAAGGCGCGCCTTGTGGATGTGCGCACCAGTGCCGAATGGACCTTTGTGGGCCTGCCCGATCTCGAAAGCCTGGGCCGGGATCTCGTATGCGTCGAATGGCAGAGCCTGCCCGCGATGCAGGTCAACCCGTCATTTCCCGATGCCGTGGCCGGCGCGCTTGAGGGCGCGGACAAGGCCGCGCCGGTTTTCTTCTTGTGCCGGTCCGGCGCGCGTTCCCGCGCTGCCGCGCAGGCCATGACCCAGGCGGGGTTCAAAGCCGCCTACAATGTTGCAGGCGGTTTCGAGGGTGATCTGGACGCGGAGCGCCACCGGGGCCGCAAAAACGGCTGGAAGGCATCCGGCTTGCCCTGGCGTCAGACTTAAAGGCGCGAAGGCGGAAAGAATAAGCATCGGACGCAAGGCGAGGGGCGTTCGGGGGTCTGAAATGGGGAGGACGCGCGGCAGTGTCTCGTAAAGGGAGTTGCCGGGCCGAAACGGGGAAAGCGGCGAAACATGTTGGAACGGGGCGAGTTGGCAGCGGTGTCTGACGGAGCGGCTGAGCGGCACGATCTCAAATCGCAGTGGGAACGCGTCAAAACGCGGCTGAAAGCCGAGTTGGGCGATGCGACCTATGCGAGCTGGTTTCAGAATGTCGACATGATCGGTGTTGGCGACGGCAAGGTTGTGCTTGCTGTGCCGACGCGTTTCATTCGTTCCTGGCTTGCCGCGCATCAGACCGACCGGCTGGTCGCGCTGTGGCAGGCAGAAGATCCGACCGTTCAGAAAGTCGATATTCTTGTGCGCGATCAGGTGCGCGCAGAAGCGGCAGGCACTGCAAGCGCGTCCGTCTCCGTCATGGCCAGCGCGCCGCGCGCCGTTGCAGCCTCACCGCGGTCTGCTGCCGCGCCCATTTCCCCCGTCATGTCCAATGCGCCGCGTCCGGGCGGCGGCTATGCCTCCGGCCCCATCGGGGAAGGCGTGAGCGCGGATGATCTTGGCGCCCCGCTCGACCCGCGCTTCACGTTTGAAAATTTCGTCGTCGGCAAGTCGAACGAGCTGGCCCATGCCGCCGCCCGCCGCGTGGCGGAAACGCGCGATGTCGTCTTCAATCCGCTGTTCCTTTATGGCGGTGTCGGCCTTGGCAAGACGCATTTGATGCATGCCATCGCTTGGGAAATCCGCCGCCAGCACCCTGAGCGCAAGGTGCTTTATCTTTCGGCGGAAAAGTTCATGTATCAATTCATCCGTGCCCTGAGGTTCAAGGACACGATGGCCTTCAAGCAGCAATTCCGCACCGTGGACGTGCTGATGGTCGATGACGTGCAGTTCATCTCCGGCAAGGAATCGACGCAGGAAGAGTTCTTCCACACCTTCAATGCGCTGATTGATCATAACCGTCAGGTCATCATCTCCGCCGACCGCTCGCCTTCCGACCTTGAGGGTATTGAAGAGCGCATCCGCTCGCGTCTCGGCTGGGGTCTTGTCGCCGACATTCACCCCACCGATTACGAGTTGCGTCTCGGCATCCTGCAGGCGAAGGCCGACGACATCATGTCGGCGGGCGGCACGATCGACATTCCCCCTGCCGTGCTCGAATTTCTCGCGCACCGCATCGTCTCGAATGTGCGCGAACTGGAGGGCGCGCTGAAACGCGTCGTGGCCTATGCCTCGCTCGTGGGCCGTCCCATCTCGCTCGACATGGCGCAGGATGTGCTGCGCGATCTCTTGCGTTCGAACGAGCGCAAGGTGACGATAGAGGAGATCCAGCGCCGGGTGGCCGAGTATTACAATATCCGCCTTGGCGACATGCTCTCCGCCCGCAGGGCCCGTGCCGTGGCGCGGCCCCGCCAGATCGCCATGTATCTTTCCAAGCAGCTCACCACCCGTTCGCTGCCCGAGATCGGGCGCAAATTCGGCGGGCGTGACCACACCACCGTCATCCATGCCGTGCGCAAGATCGATTCGCTCTGCAAGGAAGATGCGGGCCTTGAAGAGGATGTGGACCTGCTCCGCCGCATGCTGGAAGGCGGCCCGGCCGAGCTTTAGGCGCCGGGCGGGCCCCCGGCCCCGGTCCGGCGCTGGGCTGCCCCCCTAAGACCTTGAAAAATGGGCCGAAAATTGCGGCGCCCGATGCGTGAAAAACGTGCATTGGGCGGCGCTTTTGCTATACTTTCTCCCCGGTGTGAGGTGCGCATCCAGCCTCGCGGGCCGGTTCGGCGCATGGCATGGGGTTTCAGGCTGGGCGCAGGACGCGGTTCTCCCTTTCTTGGCTGTCGGCTGGCCGGGCGTAAGGCCTGGTCAAGGGTCTTGCATGCTGGCCGCATGTCCTGGCCCGGCAGCCGCAGGCGGGACGGGATGCCGCATGGATGAGCCAAATGGATGGGCCCGCTAAGGGGTTTTTGAAGGCGCGAACGGAGAGTGTGGGGAAACCAATGAAAATTACCATCGAGCGCGGTGCCTTGCTGAAGTCGCTCAACCACGTGCAAAGCGTCGTGGAGCGCCGCAATACCATTCCCATTCTCTCGAACGTGCTGATCCGTGCCGATCAGGGCCAGCTCTCCTTCACCGCGACGGACCTCGACATCGAAGTGGTCGAGGCGGTGGATGCGGATGTGGCGCAGCCAGGCGGCACCACGGCGCCCGCCCACACGCTTTACGACATTGTGCGCAAGCTGCCCGACGGCGCGCAGGTGGAACTGACCTATGGCGCTGATGAAGGCCGCCTGACGCTTCAGGCCGGCCGCTCGCGCTTTGCGTTGCAGTGCCTGCCGCAGGAAGATTTCCCGGCCATGTCCGCGGGCGAGCTGCCGCACCGCTTCGATCTGCCGGGCGATGCGCTGGCGCGCCTGCTCGACAAGACGCGCTTTGCCATTTCCACGGAAGAAACCCGTTACTATCTGAACGGCATCTATCTCCACACCGTGGAGGAAGGCGCCCCCATGCTGCGCGCCGTGGCGACGGACGGGCACCGGCTTGCCCAGGCCGATTATCCGCAGCCCGACGGCGCGGCGGGCATGCCCGGCATCATCGTGCCGCGCAAGACCGTGCAGGAATTGCAGAAGCTGGCCGAAGGTCATGACGGCCTCATTCATGTCTCCGTCTCCGACACCAAGATCCGGTTCGAGTTCAACGGCATCGTCCTCACCTCGAAACTGATCGACGGCACTTTCCCCGATTACGAGCGCGTCATTCCCAAGGACAATGACAAGCTGCTGGAAGTGGAAGGCAAGCGCTTCGCACAGGCCGTGGACCGCGTTTCCACCATCTCGACGGAAAAATCGCGCGCCGTGAAAATGCAGCTCGAAGAAGGCCGCCTGACCCTTTCCGTCAACAATCCGGACTCGGGCAGCGCGGTGGAAGAACTGGCTGTCTCTTACGCGGCCGATCCCATCGAGATCGGCTTTAACGCCCGCTACCTTCTCGACATCGCAGGCCAGCTTGACGGCGACCAGGCGGTTTTCGCCATGGCCGATTCCGGCTCGCCGACGCTGATCCGGGATGGCGACGACAAATCGGCCATTTATGTGCTGATGCCGATGCGGGTCTGACAAAGAGGTGCTGTTGGAAGCCCCGGCTCGACAAGATGAAATGCCTTCCTTTAACCGGGAAGGCGAGGCCGCGCCCGCGCGGCCTGCGCTGCATTTGCGCCGTCTTGTGGTGACAGATTTCCGCTCCTATGAACGGGCGGAGCTGGCGCTGGATGGCCGCCCCGTTGTGTTGGCGGGGGCGAACGGCGCGGGTAAGACGAACCTGCTCGAAGCTATTTCGCTTTTCACGCCAGGCCGCGGCCTGCGCGGCGCGCCTTATGCGGAGCTTGCGCGCAAAACCGGCGCGGGCGGCTGGGCGGCAGCCTGCACGGCGGATGGGCCGATGGGCGAAAGCCGCCTCGGCACCGGCATCGAGCCGGGCGCGGGCACGGAAGTACGCGCGCGGCTTGTGCGCATTGACGGGGAAACCCAGTCAGGGTCGGGCGCGCTTGCTCATTACATGCGCCAGGTCTGGCTGACACCCGCCATGGATCGGCTTTTCGTTGAAAGCGCGGGCGGGCGCAGGCGTTTCTTCGACCGGCTGGTGATGGGCTTCGATCCCTCCCATGGCACGCGCGTCAATGCCTATGAGCGCGCCATGCGTGAGCGCAACCGCCTGCTGGCCGATGCCCGCATGGACAATGCATGGCTGACCGGCCTTGAAGAGCAGATGGCCGAACATGGCGTCGCCATGGCGGCGGCGCGTGTTGAAACCGTGGCGCGGCTCAAAGGCGCCATCGCCGTAACGGCGGAAGGCGCCTTTCCGAAAGCGGATCTCGCGCTGGACGGGTTTCTGGAGCAGAAGGTGGCGGCAGGCGCCGCCGTCGATGCGGAGGATGAACTCATTGCGCGCCTGAAACAGGGCCGCCTGCGCGATCAGGCAGCAGGGCGCACACTGGAAGGCCCGCACCGCTCCGATCTTCTCGTGCGCCACGCGCCGAAGGACATGGAAGCGGCAGCCTGTTCCACGGGCGAGCAAAAGGCGTTGCTGCTCGGTCTCATTCTGGCCAATGCGCGCCTGCTCGCGCGCCAGATCGGGGCCGCGCCGATTTTGCTGCTGGATGAAGTGGCCGCCCATCTGGACGCGCACCGCCGCGCCGCGCTCTTTGACGAGATCGTGGCGCTTGGCGCGCAGGCCTTTATGACGGGCACGGATAAATCATTGTTCGAAAGCTTAGGGGAACGCGCCCAGAGCTTCGACGTTTCGGAAGGCGTGCTTGAACAAAGCGCGCTTTGACCGGTTAAGGAGAACGATATGTCGGACACGCCAGCAACAGGCTCTTCCGGTGAAGAGGAATATGGCGCAGGCTCGATCAAGGTCCTGAAGGGCCTCGACGCGGTGCGCAAGCGCCCCGGCATGTATATCGGCGACACCGATGACGGCTCGGGTCTGCACCACATGGTTTATGAGGTGGTGGACAACGCCATTGACGAGGCATTGGCCGGCCATTGCGACACCGTGATCGTGAGTCTTAATCCCGACGGCTCCGTTTCCGTGAGCGATAATGGCCGCGGCATCCCGACCGAAATCCACCAGGAAGAAGGCGTCTCCGCCGCTGAAGTCATCATGACCCAGCTTCATGCGGGCGGAAAATTCGACCAGAATTCCTACAAGGTCTCCGGCGGCCTGCACGGTGTGGGCGTCTCGGTGGTGAACGCGCTTTCCGACTGGCTGGAACTGCGCATCCGCCGCGCTGGCAAGCTGCATGGCATCCGTTTTGAAAATGGAAATGCCGTGAATCCGCTCGAGGTGATTGGCGAAGCGGGCGAAGATGCGGGTGGCAAGAAACTCACCGGCACGGAAATCACCTTCCATCCTTCCGCCGAGATTTTCGCGATCACCGAGTTCAGCTTCTCGACGCTGGAGCACCGCCTGCGCGAACTCGCTTTCCTCAATTCCGGTGTGCAAATCTCGCTTGTCGATGCACGCCATGCCGAAGAAAAGCGCGTGGACATGCATTATGATGGCGGGCTTGAAGCCTTCGTGCGCTTCCTCGACCGCACCAAATCTCCGCTTGTCGAAAACCCCATCATGATCCGCACGGAAAAAGACGGCATCACCGTCGAAGTCGCCATGTGGTGGAATGACGGTTATCACGAAAACACGCTCTGCTTCACAAACAACATTCCCCAGCGCGATGGCGGCACGCATCTGGCGGGCTTCCGCGGCGCGCTCACCCGCGTGGTGAACTCTTATGCGCAAGAGTCAGGTATTGCCAAAAAGGAGAAGGTCTCCCTCTCTGGCGATGATGCGCGTGAGGGCCTCACCTGTGTGCTTTCGGTGAAGGTGCCGGATCCGAAATTCTCCAGCCAGACGAAAGACAAGCTGGTGTCTTCCGAAGTGCGCCCCGTTGTCGAAAGCGCGGTCAATGAAGCGCTTTCCATCTGGTTCGAAGAGCACCCGCAGGATGCGCGCAAGCTGGTCGCCAAGATCGTGGAAGCCGCCGCTGCCCGCGAAGCCGCCCGCAAAGCGCGCGAGCTGACGCGCCGCAAGGGCGCGCTCGATGTGGCAAGCCTGCCCGGCAAACTCGCCGACTGTCAGGAGCGTGATCCTGCCAAGTCCGAACTCTTCATCGTCGAGGGTGACTCCGCAGGCGGCTCCGCCAAACAGGGCCGCGACCGTGCCACCCAGGCCGTGCTGCCGCTCCGCGGTAAGATTCTCAACGTCGAACGCGCGCGCTTCGACAAGATGCTGTCCTCGAATGAAATTGGCACCCTCATTACCGCGCTCGGCACGGGCATCGGGCGCGAGGATTTCAATATCGGGAAGCTGCGCTATCACAAGATCATCATCATGACGGACGCCGACGTCGACGGCGCCCATATCCGCACGCTGCTTCTCACCTTCTTCTACCGGCAAATGCCGGAAATCATCGAGAAGGGCCACCTCTATATTGCCCAGCCACCGCTCTACAAGGTGCGGCGGGGATCGTCGGAAACCTATCTGAAGCACGAGAAAGCGCTTGAGGATTATCTGATCGATACCGGTCTCGAGGAAATGGTCTTCACCCGTCATGACGGGGCACAGCTTGCCAGCGCGGATCTGCGCGAAGTGGTGGAAAAGGCACGCCATGTCCGCTCGGTGCTGGAACAGTTGCCCTCGAAATATCCGCATTTCGCGGTGGAGCAGGCAGCGATTGCCGGCGCCCTCAACCCGGATGTTCTGGCGGATTCAGAAAAGGCGCGCGGCGCGGCAGATTACATCGCCCGCCGTCTCGACCTGCTTTCTGAAGAAACCGAACGCGGCTGGTCCGGACGTCCGACCCAGGATGGCGGCCTTGCCTTCGAGCGCGAAGTGCGCGGCGTGAAGGAAGAAGTGCTGATCGACGGCCCGCTGATTGCGAGCGCCGATGCGCGCGCCCTCGACCGCATGGCCGATCATTTGCAGGATGTTTATGTGAAAGCTGGCACGCTGCGCCGCAAGGAAGAGGAACACGACATTCGTTCGCCCTCGCAGCTTCTCGATGCCATCTTCAAGGCAGGCTCCAAAGGCCTCTCCTTCCAGCGCTACAAGGGGCTTGGCGAGATGAACCCGGACCAGCTCTGGGAAACCACCCTCGACAAGGAAGCCCGTTCGCTTCTGCAGGTGAAAGTGCGTGAGCTCGATGAGGCGGACGACCTTTTCGTCAAGCTGATGGGCGATGTGGTGGAACCGCGCCGCGACTTCATCCGCGAAAACGCGCTGGCGGTGGCGAACCTGGATGTGTGAGCGGGCTTAGCCAAATTCGACTATAAAAAATTGTCACCCCCGGACTTGTTCCGGGGGTCCAGAGCAAGGGACTGAGGCCTTTACCTGTAGCCCCTGGATTGCCGGAACAAGTCCGGCAATGACAATTAAAAAGGATGCCCCCTCAGATACTTCCGAGGGGGACAAAGAGATCAACCGCTCATCTGGCCGAAGCGGCCTTCGTTGAAATCCGTGACCGCCTGCCGGATTTCCGCTTCGCTGTTCATCACGAAGGGTCCATAGCCCGCAATAGGCTCGTCAATGGGCGCGCCGCTCAGAAGCAGCAGTTTGGCCTCGCCATTGGCCTCGATCTCCACCGTGCTGCCCTCGCGGCCAAGCTCGACGAGCTGAGCTGAACGGGCAACCGCCTCGCCGTTCACTTCCACCGTGCCCTCAAGCACCGCCAGAAGCGTGGTCCAGCCTTCAGGCAGATCGAAGCGGGCGCGGGCGGCGCGGCCGAGCTGCACATCCCACACATTCATGGGCGTGAAGCTTTTTGCCGGTCCTTTGGTCCCGGCATAATCGCCCGCAATGACCCGCACCGAGCCTGCGCCCTCCGGCAAGGCGACTTCCGGAATATCGACCTTGGTGATCGCCTGATAGCCGGGCGCCGTCATCTTGTGCTGGGCCGGGAGGTTCACCCAGAGCTGCACGACCTGAAACGTGCCACCCTCGGCGGTGAAGGCCTCGGAGTGAAACTCCTCGTGGAGAATACCGCCGCCTGCCGTCATCCACTGCACATCGCCGGGGCCGATGGTCCCGCCTTTGCCGGTGGAGTCCTTGTGGCTCACCTCGCCCTGATAAACGAGGGTGACGGTTTCAAAGCCCCGGTGTGGATGCGTGCCGACCCCGCGCGGGCGCGAAGCGGGCTTGAATTCCGCAGGCCCTGCATAGTCGAAGAGCAGAAAGGGGCTGAAATCCGCCGCCCGGCTGTCCTGATAGGAAAAGAGCGAGCGGACCGGAAACCCGTCCCCCACCCAATGGGGGCGCGGGGCGTCATGAATGCCGAGAATCTTCTTCATCGCTGCCTCCTGATCTCAAGTTTCGTTGGGCAAGAGATAAGAAGCCGCACGGGAAACACTATGGCGGGAAGCGCGCCAGACTGTTTCGGAGATGAACCTAATCGCCAGAGATCAAAACAAGCCGTCATGGCCCGGTTTATCCGGGCCATCCACGGAAACTTGCCGCAGCACTGGAGAATGCCTCCGTGGATGCCCCGCATAAAGCGGGGCATGACGTTTTGGGGCGGGGCTGCTCATCGAGGCAGGGTGGAACTGGGGAAAGCCAGCAAAAAGGGCCGGTCCCTCGGAACCGGCCCTTAATTCTGCAAGCAGAAATGCCTTAAGCCGCGCGCACGCGCTCCAGGAAGCGCTTCACTTCCTCTTCCAGCGAGCGGGCCTGCTCGTCCAGCGAGTTGGTGGCGCCTGCCATATCGGCCACTGCCTCGCTCGTGGAGTTCGAGCCTTCCTGAACCTTGGTGATGGAACGGGAAACCTCGTGTGTGCCTTCGGCGGCCTGTTGCGTGTTGCGGGAAATTTCCTGCGTCGCCGCCGACTGCTCTTCCACGGCTGAGGAAACCGAGGTCATCGCCTCGCGGATCTTCACGATGGTGTTGCGGATATCTTCAATCGCTTCCACCGCGCTTTCCGTGACCGTCTGCATATCGGCGATCTGGCCGGAAATCTCTTCCGTCGCCTTGGCGGTCTGGTCGGCCAGTTCCTTCACTTCCGTCGCCACGACGGCAAAGCCTTTGCCTGCTTCCCCTGCGCGTGCCGCCTCGATTGTGGCGTTGAGCGCAAGCAGGTTGGTCTGCGAGGCGATGTCGTTGATGAGCTTCACCACATCACCCACGCGCTGTGCAGCTTCGGAGAGGTTCGACATCGTCTGATGGTTGGCTTCTGCCTTGTTCGCCGCTTCCGCCGCAATGGAACTCGACTGGTTCATCTGCTGTGAAATCTCGCCGATGGAAGCCGACATTTCTTCCGTTGCAGAAGCCACCGTCTGCACATTGGCATTGGCTTCTTCCGAGGCGGAGGCAACGGCGGAACATTCAAGGCCCGTTTCATCTGCGGTGCGCTTCAGATTGTCCGCCACGCCGCGCAGCTGGGTGGAGCCGGCCACCACGGTCTGCAGGATCTGGCCCACGCTTTCCTCGAAGGTGCGGGCAAGCTCGGCCATCTCGCGGCGCTTTTCTTCGGCGGCGCGTTTTTCCGTCTCTTCCTGTTCCTTCTTCACGCGCTCCATCTCGATCGCGTTTTCCTTGAAGACCTGTACGGCAGAAGCCATGGCACCAAGTTCGTCTGCACGGTCCCGCGCCGGAATCTCAATGTTGTGATCGCCTTCGGCAAGTTGCTTCATGGCGCCTGTCATGCCGACAACCGGCTGGCTGATCGTGCGGGCCATGAACCAGGCAACGCCGCCGGCCACGGCAATAACGAGCAGCGCAACACCGGCGCCCGCCATGATGAGATTGTTCGTGGCCGCAAAGACGCGCGATTGCGGCACGGTCACAACCACGCCCCAGTCTTCTTCCACGCCTTCCAGATGAACCGTCGCAACGGCCCGCACCACATGTTCGCCTTCGGAGTTGACGAGGTCGGTAAAGACGCCGTTCTCCATATTGCCCACGGCCTGAATGGCCTCCTCATGCATGCCGAATTCCGAGGCAAGTTTGCCCGCCCGTTCCGGGTAGCGGGCAGCGACATAGCGGCCACCATGCGAAAGAACGGAAATATATCCCTTTTCAGCACCGAGCGGGCGCTCGTCGCGGATGAGATCGGCGACGTCATTCAGCAGAATGTCCACACCGCCGACGCCGATCACTTTGCCGTCTACTTCCACCGGGAAAGCCAGCGTGGTGATGAGCTGCGTGACGCCATCAACCTCGTAGGGGTAGGGCTCGAGTGCCTGCGGCTTGCCCGTGTTGTGCGCAAGCAGGTAATAATCGCCTGCGCCCGGCGTGGCGTAATCAACCAGCGGGTCGACCACGATCTTGCCGTCGCCGCCTTTTGCAACATAAGGCACGAAGCGGCCTGTGCTGTCATGGCCAAGCGTATTGGCATAGCCGCCATCCATGCCGTCAAAGGCATTGGTGTCAAAGCCGATCCAGGTGCCGAGAAGCTGCGGGTTGTCCGCAAGGAAGCGGATCAGCATGGATTCGAAAGCTGTCCGGTCCGCATCTCCCGTCGCTACCGCATTGGCGCCGGCGGACGCGATTACGCGGCCAATCACGCCTTGCTGGTTCACGAGGTCGGCAATCTGCGCGGCCTGCTTTTCGGCTTCCTGCTGAATTTCCTTCATCGCGGCATCGCGCGACACGGAAGACCCGATCATCGTCAGCGTCGTCCCGGCAATGAGCACGGCGCCCGTTGCAAGCCCGACCATGACGAGAATCAATCGGAGAGAAATTGATTTCATGACTGCCCCATCCACTGAAAGGTGCCGCTATGCCCTAAAAAGCCCGCAGCGCTGTTTCACGTGTATTCCCATGAAATCCTCTAATACCCGCTTAACGCGAAAAGCCTGGCGCGCGCAGGACGCGATAAATATCTGCACCCGCGCGCCTTGCCATCATGACGCCCTTTTCTGCGATCAGGTTCCGGCCTGACTGAACGGCAAGTTCCGGACGCAGCGGAAAGCAGGTGGAGGCGAAGGCACAAAAGGGATTGTGCGCCGTTCATAACTCGTTAACCCTGTCTTCTTAGCGTCGATTCACTAGGGGCGATGACGGATTCCGATGACATGAGCTCCGGGGGAAAAAGGGGCGGTACCGGCGGAAATGACGGCCGCACACCGCCTGGCAAAAGCAGAACCCCGCAAGAAAAGGGGAAGAGCGGCCATGCCTGGCGCACGCGCCGTGTGCAGGGCCTCGGCACAGTGCGTCTGGGCCCCGGCGATGGCCCGGTGCGCTTGCGCCGGACGCTGGATGGCGAAGAGAAGGAAAAGAAGCCTTTTTCCCCGCGCACGCCGCATCCCGTTCCGCCGCGCAATCTGGATGCGCAGGACCGGGACGAAGAGGAAGAGCGTCCCGCCCGGCCCGTCATCATTCCCCGCGCGGAGCGGTCCGTTCCCTTTGAAGATGAAGAAGAGCCCAAAAGAAAGAAGGCCACCCGGAAACGGACGGCCCGCAAAAGCATGGCGAAGAAACCGGTCCGCAAATCCGCCCGCAAGAAATCCGCGGCTCCCCGCAAGAAAGCGGAAAACAGGCAAAGCTTTCTCGATTGGGTGCTGAAAGGCCCCGCCGCTTCGTCCTCGTCCGTTTTCTCCTCTTTGTCGGTCCCCTCATTTCTAAGAGCGCGCCGGAAAAGAAAAACAGTCTCCAACGCGGGCGCAAGACGAGGCCCGGCAAAACGTCCGGCCGGAAAGCGCGCCGCCAAAAAGGCGGCCGGCTCAATTGGATATTGGGCCGCACTCACCGCCGCCTGGGGTGGCATTCTGGTGGGCGGGGTGGTTTTCTATCATGCCCTTACCTTGCCGGAGACGGAAGAGCTCTGGAATGTCGATCAAAGCACCGGCGTCACTCTGGTCGCGGCGGATGGGTCCGTGCTTGCCAATAGGGGCGGCTTTGCAGGCGCCGCCGTGCCGCTGCGCGATCTGCCGCCGCATCTTGTGGGCGCCGTGCTCGCAACCGAAGATGAACGCTTCTATTCGCATCTCGGCATCGATCCGCGCGGGATTGCGCGCGCGGCCTGGGTCAATCTGCGTGAGGGCGAGCTGACGCAGGGCGGCTCCACCATCACCCAGCAGCTTGCCAAGAATGTCTTTCTGGAGCCGGACCGCACCTGGAGCCGGAAGATCCATGAATTGCTGCTATCCTTCTGGCTGGAAGCGCGCTTCAGCAAAGATGAAATCCTGACGCTTTACATGAACCGGGTTTATCTGGGCGCGGGCGCTTACGGCATCGAAGCGGCGGCGCGGCGCTATTTCAACACATCCGCCCGCAACGTGACCTTGCCGGAATCAGCGATGCTGGCCGGGCTTTTGAAGGCGCCCTCGCGTTATGCCCCCACCCGCGACATCGAACTTGCTCGCGCCCGTGCCGCCGTGGTGATCGGCAATATGGTCCGCGCCGGGTATATCTCGGAAGAAGAAGCGCGCCAGGCCATCGACCATCCGGCGGAGCTGAAAGGCTATAAGGGGTCGGACAGCGTCAATTACGCCGCCGACTGGCTCTTGAGCATCCTGCCAAGCTATGCAGGCCGTCCAAATTCGGACATGCGTGTCACTTCGACCATCGATCCTAAATTTCAGCGCATCGCCGAAACCGTGCTGCGCGAGGCGTTGGCGCGGGACGGTGAAAAACTCGGCGCCTCGCAAGCCGCCCTTGTCGCCATGACGCCGGACGGCGCCGTGCGCGCCATGGTTGGAGGGCGCTCTTATAATGAGAGCCAGTTCAACCGGGCGGTGCAGGCGCGCCGCCAGCCAGGCTCCGCTTTCAAGCCGTTTGTTTATCTGGCTGCGATCGAAGCGGGCATGTCGCCCGAAACCGTGCGTGTCGATGCGCCAATCCTGATCGATGAATGGTCGCCGGAAAATTATGGCCGGGAATTCGAAGGGCCCATGACCCTGCATGATGCGCTCACCCGGTCGGTCAACACGATTGCCGTGCAAGTTTCCGAAGAGGTGGGGCGCAAGCAGGTGATCCGCACCGCGCGGCGCATGGGGCTGAACTCGCCCATGCGTCCCCATCCATCGCTGGCGCTCGGTACTTTCGAAACCACGTTGCTTGAACTGACCGCCGCCTATGCGCCTTTCGCTAATGGCGGCAATGCGGTCATTCCTCATGGCATCGACCGGGTGGACACAATTGCCGGCACACC
>Ga0207828_100136_pt1 | contig 80590 bp, 72 predicted proteins | sample TtaePargueraPR_11_FD_187276 | JGI IMG/M metagenome (GOLD analysis project Ga0207828, IMG submission 187276) | Aerobic enrichment media microbial communities from Bioluminiscent Bay, La Parguera, Puerto Rico - Tt and P2 (3) (SPAdes) | ecosystem: Environmental > Aquatic > Marine > Unclassified ... | reverse complement strand
CCCTCGGTCATTCCGTGCCCAACATCTACTACCGGGCGCGGCTCGTGCAGACCGGGGCACCCGTTCGCGACGTCACCGGCGTCACGCTGCCCGGGACGCCGTTCGTCGTGGCGGGCAGCAACGGCCGGGTTGCCTGGGGTTACACGAACAGCAACGGTGACTGGTCCGATGCCGTCGTCGTCGTGCCGGGAGCCGAACCGGGCACCTACCGGACGGCAGACGGCGACCGGCCGTTCACGGAGTACCGGGAGCGCATCGAGGTCGAGGGTGGCGAGCCCGTCGAGTTCGTCGTGCGCGAGACCGAGTGGGGCCCGGTCGACGAGTCGGCCGGCTATCCGGACGGCGAAATCGCCGTCAGCTGGATCGCGCACCACGCGCGCGGCGTTAACCTGCGTATCCTCGATCTCGAAACGGTCACGACCGCCGATGAAGCACTCGACGTCGCGAACACACTCGGTATGCCGCCGCAGAATTTCGTGACCGGCGATGACGCGGGAAACATCGGCTGGACGATCGCGGGACAAATCCCCGTTCGCGGCGACTACGACGCCACGGTCCCGTCCGACTGGAGCGAAGGCGCCGGATGGTCCGGGTGGCGCCGGCCGGACGAGGTTCCGAGAGTGTATAACCCGCCGCACGGCCGCATCTGGACGGCCAACGCCCGCGTGGCGGACGGCGACGCGCTTGCCGTCCTCGGCGACGGCGGCTACGACCTCGCCGCGCGGGCGAAACAGATCCGCGACGGTCTCTTCGCGCTCGACCGGTTCACACCGGGCGACATGCTGGCATTGCAGAATGACGACCGGGCGCTGTTCCTCGCGCCGTGGCGCGACCTGCTGCTGTCCGTCCTCGACGACGACGCGGTGGCCGGTGATGCGCTGCTCGCCGAGTACCGGCAACTCGTGACCGACTGGACGCCGCGCGCGGATCGCGGGTCCGCCGGCTACCGTTTCGTGCGCGGTTTCCGACAGGAAGTCCGGCGGCGCGTTTTCGACGGGCTGATGGCGCCGGTGCACGCCGCCTACGAGACGCCGGTCGACCTCCTCGTCAGCAACCAGTTCGAAGGCCCGCTGTGGCAGCTCGTCACGACGCGGCCCACGCACCTGTTGCCCGCCGGCGCGGACAGCTGGGAATCGCTCCTGGTCGACGCCGCCCGAACAAACGCGAACTGGTTCGCGACGAACTTCGACACGCCGCTGGCCGATCGCACCTGGGGCGAGCGGAACACCGCCAGTATCCGCCACCCGCTGAGCCGGGCCGTGCCAGCGTTATCCGGCTTGCTCGACATGCCGCGGGAACCACTGGCCGGCGACTCGCACATGCCGCGAGCGCAGGGCCCGGATTTCGGTGCCTCGGAACGCTTCTCCGTGTCGCCTGGCGATGAGGCATCGGCGCTGATGCAGATGCCCACGGGGCAGAGCGGTCACCCCTTGTCCCGCTTCTACCGGGCGGGTCACGAAAACTGGGTACACGGCCGGCCGCAGCCGTTTCTGCCCGGGACGGCGGCGTACACGCTGAAGCTGGCGCCATCCGGGGGTACACTGCACGGTTCATGACGGACACGCTGGACGGCAACATGGACAGGCAACGATTCACCGGCACCGACCGCTACATCGCCACGGACGACCTGACGATGGCGGTCAACGCCGCGGTCACGCTGGAGCGGCCGATCCTCATCAAGGGTGAGCCCGGCACCGGCAAGACCCAGCTCGCGCTCGAGGTCGCACGCTCCCTCGGCAAGCCGCTGTTCGAGTGGCACATCAAGTCCACGACCAAGGCGCAGCAGGGGCTCTACGAGTACGACGCGGTGGCCCGGCTGCGCGATTCGCAGCTCGGCGACGACCGGGTGCACGACATCCGCAACTACATTCTGCGCGGCAAGATCTGGGAGGCGTTCGCGTCGGACGAGCAGCCGGTCCTGCTGATCGACGAGATCGACAAGGCCGACATCGAGTTCCCGAATGACCTGCTGCAGGAACTCGACCGGATGGAGTTCTACGTCTACGAGACTCGCGAGCTTGTGCGCGCGCGCCACCGGCCGATCATCATCGTCACCAGCAACAACGAGAAGGAACTGCCCGACGCGTTCCTGCGCCGGTGTTTCTTCCATTACATCCAGTTTCCGGATCGTGACACGATGGAGCGCATCATCGACGTTCACTATCCCGGCCTGAAGAAGCACCTGCTGCGCGAAGCGCTCGAGGTTTTCTACAAGGTGCGCGACGTGGCGGGCCTCAAGAAGAAGCCGTCCACCTCGGAGCTGCTCGACTGGATCAAGCTGCTGCTTGCCGAGGACATTCCCGCGGAGGCGCTGCGCAGCGACAACGCGCGCTCGGCAATTCCGCCGCTCTACGGCGCGCTGCTCAAGAATGAACAGGACGTTCACCTGTTCGAGCGACTGGTCTTCCTCAACCGCAAGGCAGGCGGTTCGTCCTGACCGGCAATGCTCGTTCCGTTTTTCTTTTGCCTGCGTGACGGCGGCGTCAAGGTCTCGGTCACCGAGCTGCTGAGCCTGCTCGAGGCGCTGCAGCGCGGCCTTGCCGGGAACAATGTCGACAACTTCTACTACCTGGCGCGCACAGCGCTGGTAAAGGACGAATCGCAGCTCGACCGGTTCGACCGGATCTTCGCCGCCTACTACCGCGGTGCGGAGGATGCGCTGACCGACCTGTTTGCCGAGGTGCCCGAGGACTGGTTGCGGCGGCAGGCGGAGCTGCACCTGAGCGAGGAAGAAAAGGCGCTGATCGAGTCGCTCGGCGGTTTCGAGGCCCTGATGGAGGCGCTCCGCGAGCGGCTCGAGGATCAGGACGAGCGACACGAGGGCGGGAATCGCTGGATCGGCACCGCGGGAACGTCACCGTTCGGCGCCTACGGCTACAACCCGGAAGGCGTCCGGATCGGGCAGACCGGCTCGCGTCATCGCAGCGCCGTGAAGGTCTGGGACCAGCGCGCCTACCGGAACCTCGATGATTCCCTGGAGCTCGGCACGCGCAACATCAAGATCGCCCTGCGACGGCTGCGCAAGTTTGCCCGCGAGGGCGCCGCGGACCAGTTGGACCTGAATGCCACGATCGACAGCACCGCGCGCAACGGCGGCCTGCTCGACCTGCGCATGGTGCCGGAGCGGCACAATGCCGTGAAGGTGTTGCTGTGCCTCGATATCGGCGGATCGATGGACGACCACGTTCGCGTCTGCGAGGAGTTGTTCTCGGCGGCGAGGTCGGAGTTCAAGCACCTCGAGTATTTCTATTTCCACAATTGCGTGTACGAATCATTGTGGAAGGACAACCGGCGGCGCCACAGCGAGAAGACCTCGACGCTGGACCTGGTGCACACCTATGGCCCGGACTACAAGCTGGTCTTTGTCGGCGATGCGACGATGAGCCCTTACGAAATCGTGTACCCGGGCGGCAGCGTCGAGCATTGGAACGAGGAGCCGGGCGCATTCTGGCTGCAGCGCCTGCTCGATACCTACCCGAAGGCGATCTGGCTGAATCCGGAGCCCGAGGAGCGCTGGCGTTTCACGCCGTCGATCAAGCTGATCCACGAGATGATGGGCGAACGCATGTACCCGCTGACGCTCGCGGGGCTCGACGAGGGGATGCGCGCGCTGCGCTGACCTGTCGGCTATTCGCCGGCCGCGGGCTCGGAACGTTCGGTCAGGTCCGAGAGCACTTCGGCGGAGTGCGTGTCCGGATCGACGTCCGTGTAGTGCACGGCCAGCCGGCCCTCGGGATCGATCAGGAACGTCTCGCGCTTTGCCATATCGAATCCGAAGCGCCGCGTGCGCACGCCGTACGCATCGGCCACCACGCCTTCCGTGTCGGCCAGCAGCGGGAACGGCAGGTTGTGGTTTTCGGCAAACTTGGCGTGAGATTCGACGTCGTCGAGGCTGATGCCGATGATCTGTGCGTTCAGCTTGCGGTACGCGAAAATATTGTCCCGGAACTCGCAGGCCTCGGTGGTACACCCGGGAGTCTCGTCCTTCGGGTAGAAATACAGGACCACCCAGCTGTCCCGGTAGTCCTCCAGGGAATGAAGCTGGCCTTCCTGGTCCGAGAGTTCGAAGTCGGGCGCGAGCTCGCCGACGGCGGGCTGGTCGGCCGCGAGGGTCACGGCGCCGGCGAGCAGGGCTGCCAGCGTCCAGAGTGTGCGATACGACGTGTTTTTCATGGAATTCGGGCCGGATACTGTGTCTGTCGGGCGGGTCACTATAATACGGGCCTCGCGCACGACAGGAAAGCCAGCCCAGCAGGATCGCAAGACACAGGCGGATGGACAGCGACAAGAGACCGAAATCGGCACTGGTGCTCCCGGGCGGCGGGGCGCGCGGTGCATTCCAGGTCGGCGTGCTGAAGGCGCTGGCGGAACTCACGCCCCGGGGCGCCGTCAATCCCTTCGACGTGCTGAGCGGAACGTCGGCCGGCGCCGTCAACGCCGTCGTGCTGGCGTCGAAGGCTCGCCGTTTCCGCCTTGCCGCGGCCGAACTCGAGGCGGTCTGGAGCAATTTTCGCTGCAACAAGGTCTACCGGACCGACCACCTGACCATGCTCCGGAGCAGCCTGCACTGGTTTGCGGCAATCGTGACCGGCGGGCTGGTCGGGATGCCGCGGTCCCTGCTGGACAACTCGCCGTTGCGCGCGCTGTTGTCCCGGAACATCCGTTTCCCGGCGATCCGGCGCGGGCTCGACAACGGCTGGCTCGACGCCGTTGCCGTCACGGCGGCCGGCTACAGTACCGCGCAATCCCATACGTTTTTCCAGGCCACCGGCGACCACGCCGCCTGGCACCGGACGCGGCGCGTCGGTGTTCGCGAGGACCTGAACCTGGATCACGTCATGGCCAGTATTGCCGTGCCGATGATCTTCGAGCCGGTCATGATCGGCAACGAGTACTTCGGCGACGGGGCGATGCGCCAGGCAACGCCGCTGAGTCCCGCGATTCACCTGGGCGCCGACCGGATTCTGGTCATCGGCGTCCGCAACGAGACCGGGGACCCGGAACCGCCGGCCAGCGAGTTGCCGGCGTACCCGAGTTTCGCGCACATCGCGGGCTACATGCTCGACGCGCTGTTCCTCGACGGGCTGTACTCGGACCTCGAACGCATGACCCGCATCAATCAGCTGCTCGACGCGGCGCCCGGCGACGAGAAACACGGCGTGGCACGGGCGATGCGCCCCATCGACACGATGGTGGTGGTGCCGAGCGAGGACCTGCGGGAAATCGCTCATCGCCATCGGCGCGACCTGCCGATTGCCCTGCGCGCATTGTTGCGCGGCATCGGCGGCCGCCGGCCCAGCGAAAACCGCCTGTTGAGCTACCTGCTGTTCGAGCAATCGTTCACCCGCGAGCTGATCGACCTGGGCTACCGGGACGCCATGCGGCACCGCGAGGAATTGCTGGCGTTCGTCAGCGGAGCGCCGATACCGAGGCTTTTTGCTCCGGATTGGGTAAAATACGACCTCAGCGACGTGCACGGGACCTAGGGAGACGCAGTTTATCGCCCATCGTGCACGGGTCTGCTGGCATCATCGATCGCCACGCGGACCAACGATCCAACCTGACTGGGGAATTCCTTTGAATACATTGTGCCGGTTCGGCCGACTGTCGGCCGTCCTGATCCTGATGACGGCGGTTTCCGCCTGTGGTGACCGCGACACGGCGGTCGAGCAACCCGCGCCGCACGTGCGCCAGGCCGCGATCGACTCGATCAGCGCCTCCGCGCTGCAGGCTCACCTGAACTACCTGGCCGACGATGCCCGCGAAGGCCGATTGACCGGGGAACCGGGCTATGACGACGCGGCGAACTACGTCGCCGCGGAGTTCGAACGCTACGGACTCGAGCCCGGCGGCACCGAAGGCTGGTTCCAGCCCGTGCCGCTGCAGACCTACCTCGTCGATACCGAAAGTACGACGATGATTGCGCACCGCGACGGCGAAGATCGCACGCTGGTATTCCGCGAAGACTTCTCGATGGGCGGCGACAAGGTGCGGGAGGAGACCTCCGTGCGCGCCGAGGTGGTGTACGTCGGCTATGGCATTCATGCGCCGGAGTTCGGTTATTCCGACTACGAGGGCGTTGACGTCGAGGGCAAGATCGTCGCGATGTTCGGGCGCGGGCCGGCATCACTGCCGCACAACGAACTCGCCTTCTACGCGTCGTCCCGGACGAAGTACCACGAAGCCGTCAGCCGGGGCGCCGTCGGTATCATCTCGCTCCGGTCGCGCTACGCGGCGGCGATGTACCCGTGGGAGCGCGTGAAAGAGTCCGCGGGCACCAAGCCGGGCATGACGTGGGTGACGCTGGCCGGCAACGCCGACAGCTACTACCCGGAGATCCGGGGCGCGGCGTACCTGAGCGCGGAGGCCGCAGCCCGCATGTTCGAGGGCACGCCGCTCAGCTTCGACGAGGCGCGCGATGCCGCCGAGGCGTCGACGCCTGCGTCGGTGGCGCTCGGCTACGAGGTCACCCTGTCGCGCAAGACCACGATCGACCGCATCGAGAGCCCGAACGTCATCGGCATCGTTCGCGGCACCGACCCCGAACTCGCCAACGAGTACGTCGTTTACTCCGGGCACCTCGACGGCTACGGCCGCGGCGTACCGGTCAACGGTGACGATATCTACAACGGTGCGTACGACAACGCGATCGGCATCTCGTTGCTGCTCGAGTCGGCCCGCGTATTCGCCGCGAACCCGCCGCGCCGCTCCGTGATTTTCATTGCGCTGACGGGCGAGGAGAAGGGCCTGCTCGGCTCGGACTACTTCGCCCACTACCCGACGGTGCCGGTGGAATCGATCGTCGCCAACATCAACCTGGACATGACGCTGTTCCTGTTCCCGGTCGCTGATCTCGTCGCCTTTGGCGCGGAGCATTCTTCGCTCAAAGCTTCGGTCGAACGTGCGGCGAACGCGGAGGGTTTCGGACTGACGCCCGACCCGATTCCACAGGAGGTCATTTTCATCCGCAGCGACCAGTATTCGTTCGTGCGGCAGGGTGTGCCGGCGATCTACCTCGTCACCGGTCAACAGTCGACGGACCCGTCCGTCGATGGCGAGGCCGCCGTGCTCGAGTTCCGCAAGCAACACTACCATCGCCCCTCGGACGACCTTTCGTTGCCGGTGGACTGGGACTCCGCGGTGCGTTTCGCCCGCACGAACACCCGCATCGGTTATGACGTGGGCGATGCGGACGCGCGGCCGACGTGGAACGAGGGTGATTTCTTCGGCGAGAAGTTCGCGCGCAAACCCTGACGCGGCGTTCCGCCGGTCCTAGAGCAGGATCAAGGCGCCCAGGCCGAGGAAGGCGGCGTAGCCGACGACGTCGGTGACGGTTGTCAGCACGACCCCGCCCGCCAGTGCGGGGTCGATGCCGAGCCGGCGAAGTACCAGCGGAATCGAAAAGCCGGCGAGAGCGGCGACGAACAGGTTCACGACCAGCGCGGCGGCGATGACGCCGCCGACGCGCCAGTCGTCGAACCACAGGTAGGTGGCGGTTGCGACGACCAGCGCCCAGGCGAGCCCGTTCAACAGGCTGACCGCGAGTTCCTTTCGCAGGATGCCCCGGGCATTGGCAGCATCGATCTGGTCCAGCGCGATGGCGCGGGTGATGATCGTCAGCGACTGGGTCCCGGCGACACCGCCCATGCTCGGTACGACCGGCATGAGCACGGCGAGCAGCACGATCTTGTCGATCGTCGTCTGGAACAGGTCGACGACCGCCGCGGCGAGGAACGCCGTGGCGAGGTTGACCCCCAGCCAGATGGCGCGACGGAACGCGCTGGTGACGACCGGCGCGAACATGTCGTCTTCCTCGTCGAGGCCCGCGGCACTCATCAGCGAGTGCTCCGCCTCGTCGCGAATCTCGTCGAGCACGTCGTCCACCGTGATGCGGCCCAGCAGGACACCATCGGCGTCGACGACCGGGGCCGAGAGGAGGTCGCGGTGCTCGAACTCCCAGACTACCTGCGATGTCGGCGCCTGCGCGGAAATCGGGTCCACGCCGGTCACCATGACGCTGGACACGAGCTTCTCCGGGTCGTGCGTCACCAGGCGCGACAGGTACAGCGAGCCGACATAGCGATTGTCGCGACCGACGACGAAGATCGTGTCGGTACCGTCCGGCACCTTGCCGCGCGCGCGGAGGTAGCGGGTAACGACGTCGAGCGTGACGTCCGGCCGCACGGTGACGACGTCGACGTTCATCAGACCGCCGGCCGAGTCTTCGTCGTAACTCAGCACCTGCTGCAGGCGTTCCCGGTCCTGCGTGTCGAGCGATGCGACAACCTGGCCCGTGACCGTCTCCGGCAGGTCCGCCAGCAGGTCAGCGAGGTCGTCGAGCTCCATGCCGTCGAGCGCGACGACCAGTTCCTCGATCGGCATGCCGCGGATCAGGTCGTCCCGGACCGCTTCCGCGACCTCGACGAGGACTTCGCCCTCCACCTCCGGCTGCAACAGCTCCCAGACGAGTGCACGCTGGCTGCGCGGCAGCGATTCCAGCAGGTGACCGATCTCGGCCGGATGGAGCCCGTTCAGCATCAGCCGGGCAGAGCGCATGCCGCCGCCGTCCAGGTATTCCCGCAGGCGGGTCAGGTTGCGGTGCTGTTTTTCCGGGGACTCCGTGGTCACGGGCCGCGCGGTATCAGGCGGCGGCCGCGTTGCGCAGCTGGTTGTGCCGCACGCTGACGTCCTCGCCCTTTTCCCGGAGAGCGGACGCGAGTTTCTCCACCATGTAGACGGAGCGGTGCTGGCCGCCGGTGCAGCCGATGGCCACGGTCAGGTAGCCGCGGTGCGCATTGCGATACTCGGGGATCCAGCGCCGCAGGAACCGGAGTATGTCGTCGAACATGGCGACGAACAGTTCGTGAGAATCGAGGAACTCGGTGACCTCGCAGTCGAGCCCCGTCAGCCCGCGAAGTGCGAGCGTCCAGTAGGGGTTCGGCAGGCAACGAAGATCGAACACGAAGTCGGCGTCCGCGGGGATGCCGTGCTTGAAGCCGAACGATTCGATCAGCACCGACATCGATTGCCGCTGGCGCCGGTCGACCCGTTCCCGGATCGTGTCGGCGAGTTCGTAGACACTGGTCGTCGACGTGTCGATGATCAGGTCGGCCGTGTTGATGAGGTCGGAGAGCATCTCGCGCTCGGTCTCGATCGCGGAGCGCAGCGCCGATCCCTGCGTGGCGAGCGGGTGCCGGCGCCGGCTTTCGCTGTAGCGCTTGAGCAGGATCTCGTCGTCGGCCTGCAGGAACAGGACGTCGGTCCGGATGTCCTGACTGCGGAACTGGGCGACGATCTGCGGCAGCGCGTGCAGGTCGCGGCGCCGGTTGCGTGCGTCAATGCCGACGGCGATGAGAGAAGCGGGCTGCTCGTCGCTCGCGGCGACCTCCGCCACCGCCGACTGCAGGAGTGCGGCGGGAAGGTTGTCGATGCAGTAGTACCCGAGGTCCTCCAGGACGTGCAGCGCGACGGACTTGCCGGAACCGGACAGCCCGCTGACGATGATCAGTCGCTTGGCGCCGGGCACTAGCCGTTCCCGGCCGCGTCGGCCACCGGCGAATTCAGGTTGCGGCAGCCCTCCAGCAGTATGGCGTGCAGGTCCTTGCTCGAGTTCGCCGCGCGCAAACGCTGTCGCAGGTCTTCGTCGGCAAGCAGGCAGGTGACGAGGTTGATGTCGGCGTAGTCCTGCTCCGACAGTTCCACCGGAACGAGCAGGCCGAACACCAGGTCCACGGGTTCCCCGTCCGGCGAGTCGAAGTCGACCGGGTCTGACAGCTTGATCATGGCCGCATGGCTCTCGGCGAGGCCTTCCACGCGGCTGTGCGGAAAGGCCACGCCCTGCGTCATGCTGGTGCAGCCGAGTCGTTCGCGCTCGATCAGGCGCTCGAAGATGTCCTCGGCGGCGATATCGGTCAGCGGCCTCACGAGCAGTTCGCTCAGGATTTCGAGGCAATGCTTCTTGCTGCGCGCATGTGCGTTGCACAGCACGCTGTCCGGTTTGATGATCTCGGCGAGTGACATGGTCCCAGTTCGTGCAGCAGGGCAGGCCCCGTCAACGGGGGCTCACTGCCGGCGGCGGCACACCGTGCCGCGGTCGGCGCTCAGCTCAGACGAATTCTCTCTTCAGGGTTTCTCTCGCATGGTGGTCGACGAGCTTTTCCTTGTGCTTTCGCACCTGCCGGTCGAGCTTGTCGACGAGTCCGTCGATGGCAGCGTACATGTCGTCTTCGGTGGTTTCCGCGAAAATCGTACCACCATTCACATTCACTTTGGCCTCCGCCTTGTGGCGAAGTTTTTCGACGGTCAGGATGCAGTGCACATCGGAGACGAGGTCGAAATGACGTTCCAGCCGTTCGATCTTCGACTCGACATAACCTCTCAGCGAGTCGGTGATTTCCAGATGATGGCCTGAAACATTCAGTTGCATAGGTGCCTCCCGTTCTTGTCAGCGCAGCGTCCCGCTTGCCGGTGGCTGCGATGTTGTGATGCCTGTCTGGACAGGGTGCTGCGTACACCTCCCTTCTGGCGAGCCCGGTGGGCCGGGTCTCTGGTCGCGACGTCCTAGCGCGCCGGTCGTTCCCTGCGATCGCTCGACGACGCGATGTTCATGGCCTCACGGTACTTCGCCACCGTGCGTCTCGCAACCTTGATCCCGTCCTCGGCGAGCAGGTTTGCGATCTTGCTGTCGCTGAGGGGCTTCCGGGGGTTCTCGGCGCCGATCAACTTGCGGATTTTTGCGCGAACCGAGGTCGACGACTGGTCTTCGCCCGACTCGGAACTCAGGTGGCTCGAGAAGAAATACTTGAATTCGAAGACGCCGCGCGGCGTGTGCATGTACTTGTTCGTCGTTACCCGTGAAATCGTCGACTCGTGCATGCCGATTTCTTCCGCGACGTCCTTGAGCACCATGGGCTTCATCGCTTCGTCGCCCTGTTCCAGGAACTCGGTCTGGCGTGTCACGATGCAGGTCGCGACCTTCAGCAGGGTTTCGTTCCGGATCTCGAGGCTGCGTATCAGCCAGCGCGCCTCCTGCAGCTGCGAGCGCAGCACGGCGTGGTCGCCATTGCCGCGGAGCAGCTTGGCATAGGTCTTGTTCACGGACAGCTTGGGCACGCCGGTCGGGCTGATCTCGACCTGCCAGCGATTGTCGATCTTGCGGACGAAGACGTCGGGTATGACGTACTCCGCCGGCGCGGAACTGACCGCGAGCCCCGGCTTCGGGTTGCAGCCCTTGACCAGCGCCAGCGCGTCCTGGAGGCCCTCCTCGGTGGTTCGCAAGGAGCGCCGGAGTTCGCCGTGCGCGCGGGTCGCCACGAGGTCCAGGTGGTTCTCCGCGATGTCGATGGCCAGGCCGAGGCCGTCCGTGTCGGGGTCGAGCTGGCGCAGCTGCAGGACGATGCACTCGGCGAGCGAGCGCGCGCCGACGCCGACCGGGTCCAGGGCCTGCACCTTGGTCAGCGCGGCTTCGATATGGTCGAAGCTGACCTCGGCATCAATGCTGGCCTTGATGTCGTCGAGCGTGGCGGTCAGGTAGCCGTCGTCGTTGATAGCGTCGATGATGGCTTCGCCGATCAGCGCTTCACGCGGCGAGAAATCCTCCATTTCCAGCTGCCACAGGAGGTGTTCGCGCAGCGATTGCCCGGATTCGTCGGCGAACTCGGTGATCGGCCGTCCTTCGCCGTTCCAGCCCCCCTCCGGGAAACGCTCCATCGTCCGCGTCTGCCAGTTCTCCTCCGCCTTGATCGTTTCGATCTCGACGGTCGACTCGGAGCTCGTGCGGGGGACGTCGGGCAGGTCCTCCATCTCGAGCATGATGTTTTCTTCGAGCGCGTCCTGGATCTGTGCGTTGAGGTCGAGCACAGGGAGCTGCAGCAGGCGAATCGCCTGTTGCAACTGCGGCGTCATCGTCAATGACTGGCCGATTCTCAGCTGGAGCGAAGGTTTCAGCATTCAGTTCGTCGTGGCGGGTGCGCTCGCCCGGTATTGCCCGGAGCCAGTGTCGCTCAGAGTTTGAAGTCCTGTCCGAGATACACTTCGCGGACGTGGTGATTTTCCAGGATCTCGCCGGGAGACCCGGACGCGATCAGGCTCCCGTCACTCAGTATATAGGCTCTGCCGCAAATTCCGAGGGTCTCCCGAACATTGTGGTCGGTAATCAGGACGCCGATGTCACGTTCGCACAAGTGCCTGATTATGCGCTGGATATCCAGAACCGAGATCGGGTCGACGCCGGCAAAGGGCTCGTCCAGCAGCACGAACAGCGGGTTTGCCGCGAGCGCCCTGGCGATCTCGACCCGGCGCCGTTCGCCGCCCGACAGGCTGATGCCGAGGCTGCCGCGCACATGGCCGACGTGCAGCTCGTCCAGCAGCTTCTCGAGTTCCTCTTCGCGGCCCGCGCGGTCCAGGTCGCGGCGGTACTCCAGCACCGCCAGGATGTTCTGCTCCACGGTCAGCTTGCGGAATATCGAGGCCTCCTGCGGGAGGTAACCGACGCCCATCCGTGCCCGGGCGTGCATCGGCTGCGCCGTCAGGTCCTGGCCGTCGAGCAGGATCTTGCCGCCGTCCGCGCCGACGAGGCCCACGATCATGTAGAACGCGGTGGTTTTGCCCGCGCCATTGGGGCCGAGCAGTCCCACGACCTCGCCGCTCTTCATCTCCAGCGACAGGTCCTTCACAACCTTGCGCAGCTTGTAGCTCTTCGAGATGGACTGGACGGTGAGGATGCTCATTCCGGCGCGTCCGCGCCGTCGGTCGCGGCATCGTCCGCTTCCGCCGCGTCAACGGGCGGCGTAAACGTCACCTTGACGCGATCCTCGGGGTCGCCGGAGGAAACGGCGTTCACGCGCCGCTCCTGGATGTTGTAGACGAGCGATTCGGAGGCAATCTGGTTGCCGCCCTCGGTGATCGACGCATCGCCGGCGAATTCGATGACGCCGGCGGCGACGTCGTAGTGGAGGCGTTTGGCGCTGGCATAGGTCGTTTCGTCGCTGCCCGGCCGCCGGAATTCGAACGTCGCGGGCGAACCCTCGATCGTCGCGACCTTGAGCTGGAAGTTCGTGAACGTCAGGTCCGCGCTGTCACACTCGATGTGCCCTTCGTTGATGTCGAAGACGACATTGCCCGAAAGGCGCCATGTGCTGCTCTCGAAATCCATGCCCGTGGAATGCGCGTCGTCGGATTCAATGCTGATGCCGCCCTGCGTCAGCTTCAGGCCGCGGAAGTGCAGCATGGATGCATTGCCGTCGTAATCGGTGCTCTCGGCGTCGATGATGATCGGCAGGCGCATGTCCGGGGCCTGCGCGGCCGCAGGCATCGCGAGCAGTGCGAGGAGGAGGCCGCTCGGCCAGAGGCGGGTGATGCGCGGGCTCAACATGCGGGGTTCAGGGCAGGAATCGTCCGCTGACATTGGACCGGATTTCCATTCGGTTTTCCTTCCACGATGCTAGCATGCCGGTGCCCGTGAGACTGCGGTCCCCGATGCGGACCTCGATGCGGTCCGCCGTCTCGGCCTCGTAACGCTCCGGGTCGAGCGTCATCGTCTCCGCGAGAATTTCCGTGGCCTGGCCCGAGAAGCCGCTCGAACTCGTGGCACGCACGTCGCCCTCGAGCTGTACCTCGGGCCGGTCCGGGTACAGCGTCGCGGTTCGCGCCGTGAGGACCCAGGGCACGTCGCTGTCCGGCGAGTACCGGACCTGCACGGTCGAGAAGCGGATCTGGTCGTCGCCCGTTTGCTCGGCGCGCTCGGCCAGGATCTCGTACAGCAGTCGGCCGTCGGCGCCGGTTCCCAGGATCCTCGCGTCTTCAAGGTAGTAGCCGCGCATCGCGGGCCGCGCCGCCGCCTGTTCCGCGTCGCCGTCGCCGCTGTCGCGGGCCACGTACCAGCTTGCCAGCGCGGCAAGGGACAACACGACGAGCAACAGGGCCCGGCGGGCGCTCACGTGAGCGTGCGGTCAGCGGAGGCCAGGACCAGTTCGCAGACTTCGCGAACCGCGCCGTGGCCGCCCGGTGCCGTCGTCGTATAGTTGCAGTACTCCCGGACCGCGGACACGGCGTTGGCCACGGCGACGGCGAAACCGACTTTCGCGAGCAGCGGCAGGTCGGGAATGTCGTCGCCGACGTAGACGGTCTGGGCCGCCGACACGCCGATCTCGGCGGCGAGTTCGTCGAACGCGGCGGGCTTGTCGCCGCAGCCCTGGATGACATGCCGCACGCCGAGTTCCTGCATGCGGCGTTCGACGGCCTCCGAGCGTCGGCCGCTGATCACGGCGACCTCGATGCCGGCACGAAGCAGCTGCCGGATGCCGAACCCGTCCTGGGTCGAAAACGCCTTGCTCTCGACGCCGTCGTCCGACAGGTAGAAGCGGCCGTCGGTGAAGACCCCGTCGACGTCGAACGCGACCAGGCGGATATCGCCGGGCGGCTGTCGTTCGGCGCCGGCCGTCACATGATCCCCGCGCGAAACAGGTCGTGCACGTTGAGCGCGCCGATGAGGCGCTCATCGTCGTCGGCAACGAGCAGGGACGTGATGCGATTGTCGTCGAGCACCTTCACCGCCTCGGCCGCCAGGATGTCGGCGGTCGTCGTCTTGCAATTGGTGTGCATGACGTCGTTCATCGTCGTCGAGTGTACGTCGGCACCGTCGTCCAGCGCGCGGCGCAGGTCGCCGTCGGTGAAGATGCCGAGTATGCGCCGGTCCGCGTCGACGACCGCGGTCATGCCCAGTCCTTTCTCCGTCATTTCCATGAGGCCGTCGCGCAACGGCACGTCGGGCGTCACTGCCGGGACCTGGTCGCCCGAGCGCATCACATCGGCGACGCGCAGCAGCAGCCGCTTGCCGAGGCTGCCGCTGGGATGGGACCGCGCGAAATCCTCGGCCGTGAAGCCGCGGCTCTTGAGCAGTGCGACGGCCAGCGCATCGCCCATCGCCAGCATCGCGGTCGTGCTGGCCGTTGGCGCCAGGTTCAGCGGACAGGCCTCTTCCGTGACGTGCACGTCGAGGTGCGCATCCGCCGTGCGCGCAAGCGTCGAGCGCTCGTTGCCGGTCATGGAGACCAGGCGGGCGCCCATGCGCTTCACGAGCGGCAGGATCGTCACGACCTCGTCGGTTTCGCCGGAATAGGAAATCGCGAGCAGCAGGTCGTCCCGCGTGATCATCCCCAGGTCGCCGTGGCTGGCCTCGCCCGGGTGCATGAAGAAGGATGGCGTGCCGGTGCTGGCCAGCGTCGCCGCGATTTTCGACGCGATGTGCCCCGACTTGCCCATGCCGGTGACGACGACGCGTCCGGGCGTGGCCATGCAAAGGCGGCAGGCCGCCGCGAACTGCGCGTTCAGCCGTGACCGGACGCGTTCAATGGCGCGGGCTTCGATCGCCAGCGTGTCGTCCGCCAGTCGCAGGAGCTCGTCGTTGTCCAGTGGTTGTGACACGCCGCTATTCTAAACGTTTTGGTATATGACGTAGCCGGAATAGGCGACGTAGGCCATGAGCAGCGAGACTCCCTCGATGCGCGAGAGCTCGTTCTTCCCGTCGTAATCGTAGGTCATGGCGTACAGAACGAGCGTAAACGCGACCATCACGAACACGTGCAGCGACAGGACGGAGGGTGCGACGGCAACCGGGGAGATCGCCGATGCGACGCCGATGACGGCCAGCATATTGAAGATGTTGGAGCCCACGATATTGCCGATCGCCAACCCGTACTCGTTCTTGTACGCACTGACCATCGAGACCGCGAGTTCCGGCAGGCTCGTGCCGAACGCCACGAGCGTGATGCCGATGACCACCTCGGTGACGCCGAGCGCGCGGGCGATGTCGATGGAGCCGTCGACGAGCTGTTGCGCCCCGATCAGGAGCGAGACGAGTCCGACGACGAGCCAGACGCCGGCTACCGCCAGCGTCATGTCCCGCGGAATTTCGGCGTCGTAGTCCGCGGACAGCGGGTCGTTGGCGGCCGAACGCAGGCCGAGGCGCGTGAGCCAGATCATGACGATGACCAGGCCCGCGAGCATGACCAGCCCGTCGACCCGGGACAGTTTCGTGTCGAGAAACAGCGAAACCACGAGCAGGGAGACCGCGAGCAGCGCAGGCATTTCGCGGCGCAGCGTGGCCGAGCGAAGCTCGATGGGGCGCAGCATCGCCGTGCAGCCGAGGACGAGGCCGATGTTGACGATGTTCGAGCCGATGGCATTGCCGATCGCGAGGTTCGACTGGTCGCGGAGGGCCGCGACGATCGACACCAGGATCTCCGGCGCGGACGTGGCGAAGGCGACGACGGTCAGACCAATCAGCAGCGGCGTTACGCCGAGCCGCCGGGCGCCGCCCGACGCACCATGGACCAGGCGGTCCGCCCCCCAGATCAACAGGAGCAGGCCGCCGACGACCTGGACGAAATCAATGATCATATTTGCGAAGCATAACCGACACGATTCCAGCCCCGATAGGCGATAGCCGCCTTCTCGGGACGCCTGTGTGCAAGTGACGTTGCCCTGGCGACCCACCGGCCGGTGAGCCGACTGTGAGCGCGGTATGATACACCAACGATGCAGTCGCCTCGGGTAGACTGCAACCCCCCCGATCGCGGGGAATCAGGCGCCCCGGCACCAGGACACACTATGAAACCGACTGAAGTACAGGCCCTGATCACGAGGGCCTTCGAGGCCCCGCTGGTTCGGGTCGAGAGTGACGACGACACGCATTTCGGCGCGCTCGTCGTTGCGCGCGAGTTCGAGGGCCTGCGGGCGATCGCCCGCCACCAGCTGGTCTACAAGAGCCTCGGCGCGCTCGTGGGCAACGAAATTCACGCGTTGTCCATCCGAGCGTTCACGCCGGGCGAGTGGGAAGACGCCGAGCTCTAGGGAGACTCTGATTAATTCCCGTCGTGCACGTTGCGATCATTTGGCCTGTGGCGCGACGCGGTCCGCCGCGCGTATCCGGATACGCGCAAGGGCCGCAACAAAGGCACAGGCCAAATGATCGCAACCCTTTTCAAATCAATTCCTTATCGTGGGACGAACGGTAGCGGGACAAGGCGGCATTGCTCGTCGCTCAGGTACGTATAGTACCCAGCGCTCCTCGCGCTTTGCCTTGTCCCGCTACCGTTCGTCGTGCACGACGGGAATTAATCAGAGTCTCCCTAGGGAATCTCCGGCCGCTCGGCGGCCGTGATCGTCACGGTCCGGCGCTCTCCGTCGCGGAGAATCACGAGTTCCACCGGGTCCCCGGGGCGGGTGCTGGCGGAAATCAACAGCGCCTGGCGCTTGTCCGCGACGATTTCGCCGTTCATCGACAGGATCACGTCGTCGCTCCGGAGTCCCGCGAGGGCCGCCGGTCCGCCGTCATGGACGCTGATGACGATGATGCCGACGTTCGGTTCGAGCCCGCGCAGGTCCCGTTCCGAGTCGGCCAGGTCGTCGGGCACCATGCCCATCCAGCCGCGGATGACGCGGCCGTGCTGCTTGATCTGGTCGACGACGCCCCGGACCAGGTCGACCGGGACGGCAAAACTGATGCCTTCCGTGCCGGCATCCTCGTCGAGCCGCGCCGTGTTGATGCCGACGAGCTCGCCGCGCGTATTGACCAGCGCGCCGCCGCTGTTGCCCGCGTTGATGGCGGCGTCCGTCTGGATGAAATTCTCGAAGGTCACGAGATTGAGCCGGCTGCGGCCGGTTGCGCTGACGATGCCCTGGGTGACCGACTTGGTCAGGCCGTACGGCGTGCCGATGGCGAGAACGACGTCGCCGATGCGGAGGTTGGCGGAGCTGCCGAACGGGATCGCGGGCAGGTCGTCGATATCGAGCTTCAAGAGCGCGAGGTCGGTTTCCGGGTCCCAGCCGATGATTTCGGGCTCGCCGATGCGCCCGTCGCCGAGCTGAACGCGGATCTCCGCGGCCTCGGCGACGACGTGGTAGTTCGTGACGAGGTAGCCCTCGGGGTCGATGATCACGGCGGACGCGTAGTTGGTGCTGATGCGAAAGCGGGTTCGTTCCGCCGGCGTGTCGGCGTCCCGGACCAGCCGCTTCGTGTACACGCTGGCTACGGCCGGCGAACTGATGTCCACCGCGTCGGCGAAGCTCAGCAGTTCCGCCGGAGCGTCCTCGCGGGCAACCGGCAGGAGGTCGGGGCGCACGAGCACCACGAGAAACGCCGCGGCCAGACCGACGACGATCGATTGCAACAGGAATGCAATTGCTGCTTTCACTCTCGTCTCGATTCGCTGGCCACACCATCGTCGACCGGCGGTCCCTAGCCAATTTCGACGGGCGCCGTGTATAATCCTGAATTGGTCCGCACCCGGTGCCCGGGCAACCGACATCCTGACGGGATTCCGGGGCTGCTGCAAATCTACCAGTTTCGACACAAAGCAAAATAACGCGCTGAACGAAAGCCTGCCGACAGTCCGGCAAGACAGCCGGAGTACAGTCTTTCCAGAAGCCGGGCGTATGGGAGTGCCTGATGTCTGACGAGGATATGGATCGGATCGATCGAAACCGACGTCATTTCCTTACCGTAGCCACCGCGGTCACCGGCCTTGCCGGTGCTGGCCTGGTTGCGATTCCTTTCCTGTCGTCCCTGAAGCCGAGCGCCCGTGCGCAGGCCCTGGGGGCGCCGGTGGAGGTGCCGATCGATTCGCTCGCGCCGGGCGAGATGGTGCGCGTGCTCTGGCGCGGCAAGCTCGTCTTCATTCTGCGGCGGACCGAGGCCATGCTGTCGCGGCTCGGTGAGAATGATTCCAATCTGCGGGACCCGAATTCCGACGTGGCCGAGCAGCAGCCGGAGTACTGCGCGAACGAGACGCGTTCGGTGCGGCCGGCGTATCTCGTCGTGGAGGGTGCCTGCACGCATCTCGGCTGTGCGCCGCTCGAGGACTTCGAGGTGCGGCCGGCCGAGAGCTGGAACGGCGGCTTTTTCTGCCCATGCCACGGCTCCAAGTTCGATCTCGCGGGCCGCGTCTTCAAGGGCGTGCCGGCACCGACCAACCTCCGCATTCCGCCTTACAGGTTCGTGCGTGACGACCTGATACTCATCGGCCAGGATACGGGAGCAGCGTAATGGCCAGGATCGAAGCAGAAGTGGGCAAGCCGAAAGGCGGGTTCATGAAGTGGATCGACGACCGGTTCCCGTTCACGTCGACGATGAAGTACCACGCGACCGAGTACTACGCGTCGAAGAACTTCAACATCTGGTACGTGTTCGGCGTGCTCGCGATGGTCGTGCTGGTGATCCAGCTCGTCACCGGCATCTTCCTCACGATGAACTACAAGCCGTCGGCGGAGGAAGCATTTGCGTCCGTCGAGTACATCATGCGCGACGTCGAATGGGGCTGGCTCATTCGTTACATGCATTCGACCGGCGCCTCGTTCTTCTTCGTGGTCGTGTACCTGCACATGTTCCGGGCAATGCTGTACGGCTCCTACAAGAAGCCGCGCGAGCTGATCTGGATCATCGGCATGCTGATCTTCTTCACGCTGATGGCCGAGGCCTTCGCCGGTTACCTGCTGCCGTGGGGGCAGATGTCGTACTGGGGTGCGCAGGTGATCATCTCGTTGTTCGGGGCGATACCCGGCATCGGCGACGCGCTCGTCGAGTTCATCCGCGGTGACTACTCCATCAGCGACATCACGCTGAACCGCTTCTTCGCGCTGCACGTCATCGCGCTGCCACTGGCGCTGGTCGGACTCGTGTTCGTGCACATCGTGGCGCTGCACGAAGTCGGTTCGAACAACCCCGACGGCATCGAGATCAAGGAGCACAAGGGGCCCGATGGCGTGCCGCTGGACGGCGTCGCGTTCCACCCGTACCACACGTCGAAGGACCTGGTCGCAATCATCATCTTCCTGATGATCTTCTCGTCCGTCGTGTTCTTCGCGCCGGAGATGGGCGGCTACTTCCTCGAGCACGCGAATTTCGAGCCCGCCAACCTGCGTGCGACGCCCGAGCACATTGCGCCGGTGTGGTACTTCACGCCGTTCTACGCGATCCTGCGCGCGGTGCCCGACAAGCTCTGGGGCTTCATCCTCTTCGGCCTGTCGGTGGTGCTGCCGGTGTTCCTGCCCTGGCTGGACCGCTCGCGCGTCAAGTCGATCCGCTACCGCGGCTGGATGTACAAGTCGGCGCTGACCCTGTTCGTGATCAGTTTCCTCGGCCTGGGCTGGCTGGGAACGCAGCCCGCCGACGGCGTGTACGTGGTCGCCGCCCGCATTCTCTCGGTCGTGTACTTCGCCTTTTTCCTGTTGATGCCGTATTACACGTCCATCGACAAGACCAAGCCGGTCCCGGACAGGGTGGTTTACCATGGCTAGGAATCCATCGATGAGCACCAGAACCTGCCGCCCGTTCCTTCTCGCCGCCGTTCTCGTCGCGGGCACCGCGCTGGGCGCGGGTGACGTCGCGCTCGAGAAGGCCAACATCGATCCCGGCAACGTCAATTCGCTGCAACGCGGCGCGGCGAATTTCATGAACTACTGCTCGGGTTGCCACTCGGCGAAGTACGTCCGTTACAAGACGATCGGGAAATACCTGTCGCTGTCCGAAGAGCAGCTCATCGACAACCTGATGTTCAACGCCGAGAAGACGTTCGAGACGATCAACACGGCGATGCCGGAGGCGGAGGCCGAGCGCTGGTTCGGCAAGGTGCCGCCGGACCTGTCGCTGGTCGGCCGAGCCAAGGGCGCGGATTACGTGTATTCGTTCCTGAAGGGCTTCTACGTCGACCCCGCGAGCCCGACCGGCGTCAACAACCACGTCCTGCAGCACACGAGCATGCCGCACGTGCTCTGGGAGCTGCAGGGCTACCAGGCGGCGGTGTACAGTGAACACACAGAGACGGATGCAGAGGGCCGCGAGGTCACGACGCAGCACTTCGAGGGTTTCGAGCCGGTGACCGAAGGCCGGCTGGACGCCGAGGACTACGAGTCGTTCGTTCGCGATACCACGAACTTCCTGGCCTACATCGCCGAACCGATCCGTTCCGACCGGCGCAAGCTTGGCGTCTGGGTGCTCATCTACCTGCTGGTGTTCCTCATCATCGCGCGCATGCTGAAGAAGCAGATCTGGAAGGACGTCAAGTAATGGCAGTGATCGCCAACCGTCGTTCTGTGATGACGCTCTTCTCGCGGCCGACCGACATACACAGTCACCGGACCCGCCTGGTGCTGGCCGAGAAGAACATCAATATCGAGATCGCCAACGTCACGGGCCCGGACCTGCCCGAGGACCTGATGGACCTGAATCCGTACCACACGGTGCCGACGCTGGTCGACCGGGACCTGACACTGTACGACTCCCGGGTCATCATCGAGTACCTGGATGAGCGCTTCCCGCACCCGCCGCTGATGCCGGTGGACCCGGTGACGCGGGCGCAGTTTCGCCTGGCCCTGTTCCGCATCGAGACCGACTGGTACTCGCTGGCCGAAGAGGCCGACCAGGCGGACGGCAAGCTGAGCGCGAAGTCACGGAAGCTGCTGCGGGAGAGCATCCTGCAGAGCGCTGACCTGTTCGGCGCGCGGCCGTTCTTCCTGTCTGACGAGTTTTCGCTGGTCGATTGCAGCATCGCGCCGGTCCTGTGGCGTCTGCCGCTGTACGGCATCGAGCTCGGCTCGGGTTTCGACGCTGTCGAGGATTACATGCAGCGCGTCTTCGCGCGGCGCTCGTTCCAGCAGTCGCTCACGGAACTCGAGCAGGAAATGCGCATGTAGTCGCGGGCCTCCCGCCGCGCTTTATGTCATGTTGCCAACGCGCGTTTGAAACGGTGCTAAACTTCGCACACGTTCGAACCCGCGAAGCACCGATCTTGTCCAGTCCCAACCGTTCCAAGCGACCGTACCTGATTCGCGCCATGCACGAGTGGATGGGCGACAACGGCAATACCCCCCATATCGTGGTCGATGCGTCGGTGGCGGGTGTCAGCGTGCCGACGGAGCACGTCAAGGACGGCAAGATCATTCTCAATATCAGCGAGACCGCGGCTCACAACCTGAAGCTCACGAACGACGCCGTCAGCTTTCGCGCGCGCTTCGGCGGCGTTCCGTTCGACGTCTGGGTGCCGATGGCATCCGTGCTCGGGATTTACGCGCGCGAGACGGGGCAGGGAATGATCTTCTCGCACGATGCCGACGTGGACAGCGCGGCGGACCCGTCGACGAGCCACGCGCAAACCGACGATATCGAGTCGACCCGCGCCCGTTCGCACCTTCGCGTCATCAAGTAAGTTTCGACCGATCACCGTCGACCGGTCGCCGTCGACCCGTAGCCGTCAACAAGTCACCGTCGTCGCGCGCCTGCGCGACCGGCCGATCAGCCGTGGGCGTCGCCGCCCAGTAACGTCGTGTCGATGATGTCGCACAGGCAGTGGATCACGACCAGGTGCACTTCCTGGATGCGCGCGGTGCGCGTCGCCGGTACGCGAATCTCGACGTCGCCTTCGCCGTACAGGTCGGCCATGCGGCCGCCGTCACGGCCGCTCAAGGCGACCACCTTCATTCCGCGCTCGTGCGCCGCCGAAATTGCGCGGCAGACGTTCTCCGAATTGCCCGACGTCGAAATGGCGAGCAGGACGTCCTGCGGCTTGCCCAGCGCGCGCACCTGCTTCGAGAAAATCTCCTCGTACGAATAGTCGTTGCTGATCGACGTCACTGTCGAGCTGTCGGTCGTGAGTGCCATTGCGGGCAGGCCCGGGCGCTCCATCTCGAACCGGTTCAGCAGCTCCGATGAGAAATGCTGGGCGTCGCCAGCCGAGCCGCCGTTGCCGCAGCTCAGGATCTTGCCGTCGTCGAGCAATGCGTCGGCCATCAGGCGGCCGGCGGCGGCGACCGCTTCGCTGATGGCGGCGACAGCGTCCTGCTTGGTAGCGATACTTTCCGCGAAGTGCTCGCGAACGCGAGTGACTGGATCCATGGTCCCTAAACCCCGGCGTCGTTCTGGTTGCCGGATTCTAGCAGAACGCGCGCCGTCAACTGCCCGGGCGAAACGCGTCGCGGATCCAGTCGATCGACAGCTCGCCGTCCTCGCGCCGATCCACGCCGATCACGTCGAAGCGGCACGCGTGGTGGTGAAACAGGGCGTTGCGGCCAATGAACTGCGCCGCTACCGCGTTGAGCTTGCGTTGCTTGCGGGCGTCGACCGTCAGGTGCGCGTCGACGAAAGCGCGCGCGCCGCGAAACCGGACTTCGACGAACGTCAGGCATTCGCCGTCGAGCATGACGAGGTCGATTTCGCCGAGCCGTGTCCGGAAGTTTCGGGCGACCGGCCGCAAGCCGTGCCGGACCAGGTAGCGGAAGGCCCGTTCCTCGGCGCGTTGCCCTACAGCTCGCCGATTGGTTCGGCCCACGCGTCGTCGTCCCTGTCGTCGCTCACGTCGCCGCCCGGCGCGCCGAACGGGTCGGCCAGGGGCGCGGGCACCGGCCGGCCGTCCCGGAATTGCGCCCAGGAAAGGTAACGATGCACCCGACCGTCATGGTCGAGGTATAGGCGTCCGCTGGCACCGTCGATTTCGCGGAACGCGCTGCCGTGCGACGCGAAGATCGAGCCGACGAGATGATAGGCGTCGTATCCCATCGCGTTGAGTCGGCCCAGGCGTCGATGTTGCGGCCAGTGTTTCGCGTACAGCGCCGGAAATTCGCGGATCCACGGCTGCGGGCTCACGATCCACGGTGCATCGGCGAACAGGACGCCGTTCAGGTCACTGTCCGAGCGGCCGTCCATCTCGTAAATGGCGGACGTCGAGTAAACGGGCAGGTCGCCGGAGTAGTGAAACTTGAGCTGCGACTTGAGCAGTCGCCCGGTCTGCGCGTCGGCAGCGAGAAACACGAACTCGGCATCCTGGCGACGGCGGGGGTCGAACTGCAACGGTCCGCCGATGTTGGCGCGCAGGCGCTGGTAACGCTTGACGCTGCCGGACAGGCCCATCAGGTCCTCGATCGTGGTTGAGAAGTCCGGGTTGCTCGACAGGTAGCTTCGGCTGTCGAGCACGGTTCCGCCCAGCGCCTCGAACGCGGTCGCGAAACTCGTGAACAGGCGGTGCCCCCAGTTGTTGTTCGGCACGAGCGCAACGGCGCGCGTATGGCCGTCCTGTATCGCGCGCTGGGCGACGGCGACGGCCTCGTCCTCCGGCGCCAGCGAAAACTGGTACAGCCCCGGCGGCGCGAGTGCGTTGTCGGCCAGGTAGTTCAGCGTGAGTACCGGGACCGGCACGAGGATGTCGTTCGCGAGTTCCGTCACGCTTTGCCGAAGCAGCGGTCCCACCACGAAATCTGCACCGTCTTCCACCGCCGTCGCATACGCCGCCGTGGCGCCGCCCTCGGCGCCGACGTCGTAGACGCGAATCACCTGGCGGTCGTCAAGGCCGCCGGCGCTGGCGAAATACGCGCCGAGGAAGCCGTTCTGGATCGCTTCACCGGCGCTTGCCGCGCTGCCGGACAACGGCAGCAGCAGGGCGATCTGGCGCGGAAACTCCTGCCGATCGATGTCGGGCACGTCGAGTTGGGCCAGGATCGCGTTCGCGTCGTGGCCCGGGTACTGCTCTTTCCAGCGCGCCACGCCGCCTGACCAGCCCATGCCCTGCTGGCCCGTCGATGCCGCCAGCGCGCCCAAGCTGAGCCAGCCCTGGACCCGCGGGTCGCGCGTCACCTCGGCGGCGCGCCGCAGGTCCTGAGGATTACTCGTGACCAGTCCCTCCCAGATCCGCTGCCGGTTCAGTTCGCGCGCGTCGCGGTTCTCGAGCCAGCTGTCGCGCTGCAGCAGCAGCTGGACCGCGCGACCCGGGTCACCCTTGGCGAACCAGGCGTCCGCGCGCAGCCCTTCGACACGCAGCCGGTGGCTGAGCGGCAGCGGCTGCCGGCTCAACGGCTCTATGATGCTCAACGCGCGATCGACGTCGCTCTGCCGCAACGCGAACGCGGCCCGGTTGGCGTCCCAGAGCCAGACGTTCTCGCCCGTCGCCGGCCGCGGCACCGTGGCGAAGGCCTTGCTGGCGCGCGCCACGTCGCCGGCATTCAGCCATTGTTCCACCGCGAGCAGGGTCAGTCGCTCGCGGTCGCTGCCGTAGGCCTCGGCGGCGAGACCGATGTAGGCGCTCGCCGCGTCCGCGTACTCGCCTTCGTTCGCCATGCGCTCGGCGCGTGCCTCGCCCGTCCGCGACGGCAGCCCGGCAATGCCCGTGGTTTCGCACGCGGCCAGCGCGGCGAGCAGCACGATGCAGGTCAGCCGGCTTGCCAGGCTTCGAAGACTCGGGGCAGGATGTGGGGACGCGATCGTCATCAGCAATTCCAGGAACAGACGGCACATTGAGCGGCACGCTTTACATCGTTGCGACACCGATCGGCAACCTCGACGACCTGTCGTCGCGCGCCAAGCAGACGCTGGCAACCGTCGACGTGATTGCCGCCGAGGATACCCGGCACACCGGGCGATTACTATCGCATATCGGCGTGAAAACACCGCTTACGGCCCTGCACGAACACAACGAAGCGCGGGAGTCCGAGCGCCTGGTCGGCGTGCTACAGGACGGGCGCGACGTCGCACTCGTGTCGGACGCGGGAACGCCGCTGCTCAGCGATCCGGGCTACCGTTTCGTGGCGGCGGCGAGGGCGGCGGGCCTCGCCGTCTCGCCGGTACCGGGCCCGAGTGCGCTGATCGCGGCCTTGTCGGTCGCGGGACTGCCGACCGACCGTTTCGTGTTCGAAGGTTTCCTGCCCGCGAAACAGGCGGCACGGCGTGCCCGCATAGCGTCGCTGTCACGCGAACCCCGAACGCTCGTGTTCTACGAATCGGTGCACCGCGTCGACGCCGCGATGGACGACTTCATCGCGGGCTTCGGGCCGCACCGCCCGGCGTTCATCGGGCGTGAGTTGACGAAGCTTCACGAGCAATGCTGCCAGGGCACGCTCGGTGAGTTGCGGGAACGGCTCCGCACCGGTGAGATCCCCGCGAAGGGCGAGTTCGTGATTGCGGTCGGCGGTGACGAGCGGCCCGCCGCCGCGGCATTCGACGTCGACCGGCTGATCGACGCGCTCGCCGGCGTGTTGCCGACCCGCGATGCCGCCGCGCTGGTCGCGAAACTCACCGGCGAGAAGCGCAACGCGGTCTACGCGCGCCTGCTGGCACGGCAATCCGACGACCCGACGGCACCGGAATCCGGGTAAAATCGGGCTTCGGAAGCACCGGAGTCGGCCAGGCAATCGCTGCGCGAGGAATCGCGTGGAGGAAAGTCCGGGCTCCTTCGGACAGGGCGCCAGGTAACGCCTGGGGGGCGCGAGCCCACGGAAAGTGCCACAGAAAACAAACCGCCCGGTTCCCCGTTCGCGGGGCACCAGGTAAGGGTGAAAAGGTGCGGTAAGAGCGCACCGCGCGACCGGTAACGGTTCGCGGCACGGTAAACCCCGCCCGGAGCAAGACCAAATAGGGGAGTGCGCGGATTCGTCCGCACCGCCGGTCCCGAGCGGACTCCCGGGTAGGTTGCTCGAAGTGGCCGGTGACGGCCATTCCAGATGAATGATTGTCCTCGACAGAACCCGGCTTACGGCCGGCTCCGGTGCTTCCGTCCTGTCGTTCCCCCGACGCCGACCCGGCCGGGTCGGCCGATGCCGGATGGCGCCGACAGGCCGTTTGCGCGGCCCCCGGTCAAAGCGCGCCCGGCAACCCGCTGTCGCATTCCTGCGACCCGGCCCTGATGGCTCGTCTAGGAACGAGGCCTAAGGGGTTGATTTTCCTTGGTTGTGGCCTGCCACATTTCGCCTTTTTCGGGCCACCGATCCGCCCCTAAGTCACTGTAGAACAAGAATTAATTGGCGAACGCTGTTGACGCGTCCGGAGGCCGGTCCTATAGTGTCGAAAAGTGGAAAAAAGTGGGAGGAAATGGGCATCGCGCCCGGATGTCGCGCCAGAAGAGCGGTTTCCGGTCGGTCCAGATCACCGTGTTTCGAGGAGCAACCAAAGTCACCCTGGACGCCAAGGGGCGCCTGGCCGTGCCGACCCGGTATCGGGATCGGCTCGCAGCCCGTTGTGACGGCCAGATTGTTGTGACGGTGGACAAGGACCACTGCCTCCTCGTGTACCCCCTCCCGGATTGGGAAGAGCTCGAACGCAAGCTGGTGCGGTTGCCCAGCATGAACAAGGCCGCACGGCGCATCGTGCGGATTATGGTCGGTTACGCGACCGAGGTCGACATGGACGCGAACGGTCGAATTCTCGTGTCGCGGGAGCTCAGGGATTTTGCCGGGCTCGATCGCAACGCAATGCTGATCGGGCAGGGCAACAAGTTCGAACTGTGGGACGAAGCTACCTGGAATGAAAAGCGGGATGCATGGCTCAGGGAGGATGACGACGGTGAGATGCCGGCGGACCTCGAGTCGATCGCGTTTTAGCCTCAGCCGGGTTGCATGAGCAGCAAGGCGCATGTGCCGGTGCTGCTGGGGCCGGTCCTCGAAGGACTGCGGATCAAGGCGGACGGCATCTATGTCGATGGGACTTTCGGACGCGGGGGGCATTCACAGGCGATCCTGGCGGCGCTCGGCCCGGCCGGTCGCCTCATCGGTATCGATCGCGACCCGGATGCCGTTGCCGCGGCGCCCGCGGCGCTTCGCGACGACGCGCGCTTCGAACTGGTACGGCGCGACCTGGCGCAGCTTGCGTCGGTGCTCGACGAGCGCGGGCTCGAGGGTCGGGTCGACGGCCTGCTCCTGGATCTCGGCGTCTCGTCGCCACAGCTCGATGACGCGGAGCGCGGGTTCAGTTTCCTGCGCGACGGACCGCTGGACATGCGCATGGACCCCGACAGGGATATCAGTGCCGCCGAATGGCTGGCGCGGACAAGCGAAACGGAATTGAGAAAAGTGTTGAGGGAATACGGCGAAGAAACGATGGCACCGCGCATCGCGCGCGCTGTCGTTGCGGCGCGCGCCAGCGCCCCGATCACGCGGACGGGCCAGCTCGCCGACGTGGTCGCCGCAGCCGTTCCCGCGGCCGCGCGTTCGGCGCGCCGCCATCCCGCGACGCGCACGTTCCAGGCGATCCGCATCGCCGTCAACGACGAACTGGGCCAGCTGCGCGCGGTGCTCGACCAGTCGCTGCGCGTCCTGGCGAGCGGCGGCCGCCTGTGCGTGATTTCGTTCCATTCGCTGGAAGACCGCATCGTCAAGCGCTTCATGCGTAATCACTCGCGCGAGGCGGCGCCGTATCGCGGCATGCCGAACGTCCCGGAAGCGCATCGGCCGCTGTTGTCGCTCATCGGCAAGGCGGTCGCGGCCGACGACGCCGAAGTGGAGGCCAACGTACGGTCGCGCAGCGCGCGGCTGCGCGTGGCAGAGCGACGCTGATGGCCGGCAGCGTCAACAAGAAGGATCCGGTCGTCCTCGTCGCCGTGTTCGCGGCGGCCTGTGTCGTCACCGCGATGGGCCTCGTGTACACGAAGCACGAGTCCCGGCGGCTCTTCGTCGAGCTCGAAACGCTGACGCGCGAGCGCGACGAGCTGAACATCGAATGGGGCCAGCTCCAGATCGAGCAAAGCACGTGGGCGACGCACGCGCGCATCGAGCAGGTGGCCACGGACGATCTGCGCCTTGCTCGACCTGACACGGCCGACATCTTCGTGATCGAGCAACCATGACGCGCGGCGCCGAAACCCGGTCGCAGGGCGCGCGGCGTTTCGTGGCCCGCGTTTCCCTCGTGCTCGTGTTCTTCGGGCTGGTCGCCAGCCTGCTCGTCGCACGCGCCGTGCACCTGCAGGTCCTGGATACCGAGTTCCTGACGAAGCAGGCGGACACGCGGCACCTCCGTACCGAACGGATCTCGGCCCACCGCGGTACGATCACCGACCGGAACGGCGAGCCGCTGGCCATCAGCACGCCGGTCGACAGCATCTGGGCGAACCCGAAGGAGCTCGCGCCGGCCGTCGACGACATCCCCCGCCTCGCGGCAATGCTCGACCTGGACGCCGACCAGCTGATCCGTCGCATTTCGCGCAGCATCGACAAGGAATTCGTGTTCCTGCGCCGGCACCTGAGCCCGGACAAGGCACAGCAGGTCCTGGCCCTGAACCTCCCTGGCGTGAACGTGCAGCGCGAGTACCGGCGCTACTACCCGGCCGGCGAGGTCACCGGCCATCTCGTCGGTTTCGCCGACGTGGACGACCAGGGCCGGGAAGGGCTCGAGCTCGCGTACAACCACTGGCTGGCCGGCGAGCCGGGTCTCAAGCGGGTGCTGAAAGATCGCCTCGGGCGCCCGATCGAGAACGTCGAGAGCATCCGCCCGCCGCACCAGGGGAAGGACCTGCAGGCCAGCATCGACCTGCGCATCCAGTACCTCGCATACCGGACCCTGAAGGCCGCGATCCGGCAGCACGACGCGCTCTCGGGCTCGATCGTCGTGCTCGACGTCCGGACCGGCGAGGTCCTGGCGCTCGCGGTCCAGCCGACCTTCAATCCGAACGACGGCGCGCAGCGCCTGCCGGAGCGTTACCGGAACCGCGCGATTACCGATATCTTCGAGCCGGGATCGAGCATCAAGCCGCTCGTCGTCGCGGCGGCGCTGGACAGCGGCGAGTTTCGCCCGACCAGCGTCATCGACACGGCGCCGGGCTCGATCACGGTCGGGCCGAAGAAGATCGAGGATCGCCGCAATCTCGGGCGCATCAGCCTGACGACCGTGCTCGCGCGTTCGTCGAACGTGGGCGCGACAAAGCTCGCGATGTCGCTGCCGGCCGAGCAGCTCTGGACCACGATGACGCGCTTCGGGTTCGGGGCGCTCACGGGCAGCAGCTTTCCCGGCGAGTCCGCGGGCCTGCTGACGCACTTCGACAACTGGAAGGAGATCAACCAGGCGACGCTGGGCTACGGCTACGGCGTGTCGGTCACGACGCTGCAGCTCGCGCAGGCCTACGCCGCGCTCGGCAACGGCGGCAAGCTCACGCCGATATCGCTGGTGGCGACGGAGCGGCCGAACGAGGGGCAACAGGTGATCCGGCCGGACACGGCGGACGCGGTCACGCACATGCTGGAAGAAGTCGTGCGGCCCGGCGGAACCGGCACGAAAGCGGCGGTGACCGGGTACCGGGTCGCCGGCAAGACGGGCACCGCGTGGAAGTCCGGCGTCGGCGGTTACTCCAAGGACAAGTATTTCTCAATCTTTGCCGGGCTGGCGCCGGCCAGCGAGCCGCGCCTCGCGGCCGTCGTCGTGATCGACGAGCCGCACGGCGAGCTGTACTACGGCAGCGACGTCGCCGCGCCGGTGTTTGCCGACGTGATGGCCGAATCGTTGCGGCTGCTCGCGGTGCCGCCCGACGCTTTGCCGGCACGTGACGCGGGCAGCGTCATGCAGGCAATGAGCGCCCGGGCGGACGGTCAATGAGCGTGCCGGCCCGACAGATGACCACGGAGCGCTTTCTCGACGACCTGCTCGCCGGCATCGCCGTGGCCCCGGCGGTGCCGGTCACGGGCATCACCGACGACAGCCGCCGTGTGCGCGTCGGCAGCCTGTTTGTCGCGCGGCAGGGTGCGACCCATCACGGTCTCGACTTCATCGACGCCGTCATTGCCGCGGGTGCCGCCGCGGTCGTGATCGACCGCGACGACGACGCAGGGCGAGTAGCGGCCATTCCGGCTATTGCGATCGACGACCTCGAGGACCGGGTCGGTGAGATCGCGGACCGCTGGTTCGGTGCGCCGTCCGCGCACCTGCGCGTGACCGGCGTAACCGGCACGAACGGCAAGACAACGGTGGCCTGGCTGGTCGCGCAGTGCTACACGCGGCTGGGCCTGCCGTGCGGCTATTCCGGGACGGTAGGGCACGGACTCCGCGAACTGCATAGCGGCGATGGCATGACGTCGCCCGGTGTCATCGAGACGCACGAACGCCTGGCCGCGTTTCGCGACGGCGGCGCGGCCTGCGCAGCGATAGAAGTGTCCTCGCATGCGCTGGTGCAGCGACGGGTCGACGGCGTGCGCTTCGATGCCGCGATCCTGACGAACCTGACGCGCGACCATCTCGACTACCACGGCGACATGGCGGCCTACGCGAACGCCAAGGCGCGGCTCTTCCGCGAGCACGCGCCGCGCCACAGCATCGTCAACGTCGACTCGGCGTTCGGCGAACAACTCGCCGCCGAACTCGGCGCGAGCGCGGTGCCCGTTTCGATACGCACCCGGCCGGCCGGCCCGAACGGCGTGCTGCTCGCGGGGCGCGGCGCGGCCGCCGACGGTACGCACGTCGTGGCCAGTGCGGCGTCGGGCGACGTCGCTTTCACGCTGCCGCTGGTCGGCGAATTCAACGTCGCGAATGCCGCCTGCGTGCTCGGCCTGCTGCTGGCCGGCGGCGTCGAGCTCGACGCGGCGGCCGACGTGCTCGCCGGCGTGACCGCGCCGCCCGGGCGGCTGCAGCGGGTGCCGGCGCCCGGACCCGCCGTTTTCGTCGATTACGCGCACACGCCCGACGCGCTGCAGCAGGTGCTGACTGCGCTGCGGCCGCACACCGCCGCGCGCCTGTGGTGTGTGTTCGGTTGTGGCGGTGACCGCGATGCCGGCAAGCGGCCGGAGATGGGACGGATTGCCGCGGAACTTGCGGACCGGGTGGTGCTGACGAACGACAACCCGCGGTCGGAAGCGCCCGGCGCGATCATCGCCGGGATCCGGGGCGGCATCGACGCCGGTGTTCACGTCGACGTGATCGAGGACCGGGCGGCGGCCATCGCCTGGGTGATCGGTGAAGCCGCCGAGGGCGACGTCGTACTCATCGCCGGCAAAGGGCACGAGTCGAGCCAGGTCATCGGCGACCGGCAATTCCCCTTTTCGGATTACGCGGTCGCCGAGGCGGCACTCGCCGGAGGCGCGTCATGATGGCCATGCTGTCCGTCGCCGCCGAGTACGCGAACGGCAACCTGGTCGGTGCCGACCGGCTGTTCGAGGGCGTCAGCACCGACTCGCGTTCCATTCGCACGGGCGAACTCTTCGTCGCGCTTCAGGGGCCGAACTTCGACGGCACGGACTACGTCAGTGCCGCCGCGCAACAAGGCGCGGCCGGCGCGATCGTCGCCCGGCGGACCGCGGACGACCTCGCGCAGATCACGGTCGATGACACGCGCGCCGCGCTGGGCCGCCTGGCCGCCGCGTGGCGTCATCGGCAATCGGCCGTCGTCGTGGGCATCACCGGGAGCAACGGCAAGACGACGCTGAAGGAACTGACCGCGGCCTGTCTCGCGGAAGCGGCGCCGACGCTGGCGACCGAGGGCAATCTGAATAACGACATCGGCATGCCGCTGATGCTCACGCGCATCAACGAGTCGCACCGTTATGCCGTCCTCGAGATGGGCGCGAACCATGCCGGGGAGATCGCGTACCTCTGCGGACTCGCGGAGCCGGACGTCGTCGCGATCACCAACGCGGCCGACGTACACCTCGAAGGCTTCGGATCGGTCGAGGGTGTCGCCCGCGCGAAGGGCGAGATCCTTCAGGGCCGCGCCCGACCGGGCGTTGCCGTCCTGAACGCCGACGACGACTACTTCGACTACTGGCGCGGTCTCGCGGCGGACCTCGAGCTGCTGAGTTTCGGGTTCGGCGAATCTGCCGACGTGCGCGCGAGCGAGGTCAGGGCCTCCGCCGAGGGCTCGCAGTTCATCCTCGCGTTGCCGACCGAAAACGTGGAAATCAATCTCTCGCTGCCCGGCCGGCACAACGTGCTGAACGCCTGCGCGGCGGCGGCCATCGCCACGTCGCTGGGGATCGCCCCGGCGCGCATCCAGGCCGGCCTCGAGAAGGTGCGGCCGGTGCGGGGCCGGCTGCAGCCGATGACCGGACCCGGTCGGGCGACGATCTACAACGACACGTACAACGCGAATCCGCCGAGCGTCATTGCGGCGGCGGCGTTCCTGGCGTCGCTGCCCGGACGCAGCTGTTTCGTGCTCGGCGACATGGGCGAGCTCGGGCCTGACGCGGAGGACCTGCACGAGGAAGTCGGCGCGGCGATTCGCAACACCGGCGTCGACGAGCTGTACGCCATCGGCGAACTCTCGCGTCACGCGGTCGAGGCGTTCGGCGATAACGCGGCGTGGTTCGGCGGGGTCGACGACCTGGCCGCCGCCCTGATCCCGACGCTGGACAGCAACACGAGCGTGCTGGTGAAGGGTTCGCGCTTCATGCGCATGGAACGAATCGTCGACGCGGTCATGGCCGCCGCCGGGGAGGGCGCCTGACCATGCTGCTCTACCTGACCAATTACCTGGCGCAGTTCGAATCCGGTTTCAACGTCTTCAATTACCTGACGATGCGCGCGATTCTCGGGGCGCTCACCGCGCTGGTGCTGTCGTTCGTCATCGGTCCGCGGATGATCAAGCGCCTGTCGGTCAACCAGGTCGGCCAGCCGATTCGCGAAGACGGCCCCGTGACGCACCTGCCGAAGGCCGGCACGCCGACGATGGGCGGCGCGCTGATTCTCACCGCGATCGCCGTCAGCACGCTGCTGTGGGCCGATCTGCAGAACCACTTCGTCTGGATCGTGCTGCTGGTCACGCTGGCCTTCGGCGCGATCGGCTATGTCGACGATTACAAGAAACTCGTCATGCAAAACCCGGCCGGCATTTCGGCGGGGCAGAAAATCTTCTGGCAGTCTGCTGCGGCGATCTCCGCAGCCATTGCTTTGTACGTCACGGCGACCGACGACGTTTCCACGTCGTTGCTGATACCGTATTTCAAGGATCTGGCGCTCCCGTTAGGCGTTTTCCAGGTCGTCGTGACGTACTTCTTTATTGTCGGCTTCTCGAACGCGGTCAACTTGACCGACGGACTCGATGGCCTCGCGATCATGCCATCCGTGCTCGTCGGCGGCGCGCTCGGTGTGTTCGCCTACGTCACGGGCAACGTGAATTTTTCGGACTACCTCGGCATCCCCTACGTGGCCGGCACCGGGGAAATCCTCGTGTTCTGCGCCGCGCTCGCGGGCGCCGGGCTGGGTTTCCTGTGGTTCAACACCTACCCGGCGCAGGTGTTCATGGGCGACATCGGCGCGCTGGCGCTCGGTGCCGCGCTCGGCGTCGTGGCCGTGGTCGTTCGACAGGAACTCGTCCTGGCCATCATGGGCGGCGTGTTTGTCGTCGAAACGCTGTCCGTCATGATCCAGGTCGCGTCGTTCAAGCTGACCGGCAAGCGCGTGTTCCGCATGGCGCCGATACACCACCACTTCGAGCTCAAGGGCTGGGCCGAGCCGAAGGTCATCGTGCGCTTCTGGATCATCACGGTCATCCTCGTGCTGGTCGGTCTCGCGAGCCTGAAGATCCGATGAGCGCCGTCCGCAAAACCCGCCGCAAGGACCTGGTCGTCGGGCTTGGCGCCACCGGCCTGTCGATCGCCCGCTACCTCGCGCGCAGCGGCCGGCATGCGATTTTCTGCGACACGCGCGAGGCGCCGCCCGGGCTCGACGACCTGCGCGCACTCGTGCCGGACGCGAACGTCATGCTGGGCGATCTCAGGATTCCCGCGGGCGTGGCGCGCATCATCGCGTCGCCGGGCGTGCCGGCGAGCCACCCGCTGTTCGCGGAAGCGCGCAAGCGCCGCATCGAGGTCGTCAGCGACATCGAGCTGTTCGCGGATGAGGCCGAGGCGCCGTTCCTGGCTATTACCGGGTCAAACGGCAAGAGCACGGTGACCACGCTGGTCGCGCTGATGTGCGAGGCCGCCGGCCGGCAGGTCAAGGCAGGCGGCAACCTGGGCGAGCCAGCGCTCGACCTGCTGACCGGCGACGTGCCCGACGTCTACGTGCTGGAGCTGTCGAGTTTCCAGCTGCAACGCACGGCGCACCTGCCCGCCGCCGTCGCCGTATTGCTGAACATCTCCGTCGACCACCTCGACTGGCATGCGGACGAAGCCGAATACCGCGAAGCGAAGTTCCGCGTCTACGGCCAGGCCACGGCGGCCGTCTACAACCGGGAAGACGCCGAGGCGGGCCGCCGCGCGGCGCGCGCCGAACGCACGATCAGCTTCGGCCTGGACGAGCCCGATGCCGGCCAGTACGGGATTCGCGTGATCGACGGCACGCCGTTCCTGGCCCGCGGCGACGAGCCACTGCTCGCTACGGCGGAGCTCGCGCTGATCGGCACGCACAACCAGGCGAATGCGCTGGCCGCGCTGGCCGCCGGCGAACTCGCCGGCCTGCCGGTGGCGCCGATGCTGCAGGTCCTGGCCGAGTTCCCGGGCCTGCCGCACCGCATGCAGCGCGTCGCGACGCGGCGCGGCGTCGATTTCGTCAATGATTCGAAGGCGACGAACGTGGCGGCGGCCATCGCGTCGATCCGCAGCCTTGAAGGCGACCTCGTGCTGATTGCCGGTGGCGTCGGCAAGGGCGCGACGTTCGAGGAGCTCGGGGCGGCACTCGAAGGCCGGTTGCGCGCCGCCGTGCTGATCGGCGAGAGCGCGGCGGCCATCGAAGCGGCGCTGGACACCGTGCAACCGGTGTACGTCGCGACGGGCATGGACGATGCGGTCGAACGTGCCGCCGCGTTCGCCGAGAAGGGCGACACGGTGCTGCTGGCACCGGCCTGCGCCAGTTTCGACATGTTTGCGAACTACGGTGCGCGCGGCGACGCGTTTGCCGCCGCGGTCCGGGGGCTGGGGCGATGAGCGCGACCGGCATGCTGTTTCCGTTTCCGGCTCGGCTGCGCGTGTCGTTGCAGATCGACCCGGTGCTGATGACGATCGCGTCGGCGCTGCTGCTCGGCGGCCTGGTGATCCTGGCGTCGGCATCGATCGCGCTGTCCGACAACACCACCGGCGATCCGTTCTTCTACGTCGAGCGCCAGCTGGTGGCCGCCGTTATCGGTGTCGTCGCCGGCATCGTCTGCCTGCACATCCCGATGCAGGTCTGGCGCACGCTGGGGCCGCTGCTGCTGCTGGCCGGGCTCGCGCTGCTCCTGCTCGTGCTGATTCCCGGCGTCGGCTACGAGGTCAACGGCAGCCGCCGCTGGATTCGCTTCGGCATCATGAACCTCCAGGTGTCCGAACCGGCGCGCCTGTGCTTCATCATCTACCTCGCCGGCTACATGGTCCGTCGCAACAAGTCGCTGCGCGAGGAGTTCGGCGGCTTCCTCCGCCCAATGTTCGTCATCATGCTGGCCTGCGTCGCGCTGCTTGCGGAGCCCGACTTCGGCGCGGCCGTGGTGCTGCTTGCCACGACGCTGACGATGCTGTTCGTCGCCGGCGCCCGGATACGGGACTTCCTGCTGTTCTTCGTGGTCGCGGTCATCGGCATGGCCATGCTCGCGGTCGCGTCGCCGTACCGGATGAAGCGGCTGACCGGCTTCCTCGACCCGTGGGCCGACCCGTTCGCGTCCGGCTTCCAGCTGACCCAGTCGCTGATCGCGATCGGCCGCGGCGAGTGGCTGGGCGTCGGCCTGGGCAACAGCGTGCAGAAGCTGTTCTACCTGCCGGAAGCGCACACCGACTTCGTGTTTGCCGTGTTCGCGGAGGAATTCGGGCTGCTCGGGTCGCTGCTGCTCGTCGGCCTGTTCCTCGCGCTGCTCTGGCGTATTTACCAGCTGGCAATTCGCGCGTATAACGCCGACCGATTCTTCGAGTCGTACATCGCCATCGGCCTCGGTACCTGGCTCGGCCTCCAGACATTCATCAACCTCGGCGTGAACATGGGTTTGCTGCCGACGAAGGGCCTTACCTTGCCCCTGATCAGTTACGGTCGCAGCAGCCTGATCATGACGACCATCGCGATTGCGCTGTTGCTGCGCATTCATCACGAGCTCGTCGTCGACGCGAAGCCGGTGAATCGCGCCGGTGCGACCGGCAACCCGGCAAAGAAGACGGCACGCCGGAGGGCACGCCAGTGAGCGCGCAGCCGATCCTGATCATGGCGGGCGGCACCGGCGGCCACGTGTTCCCGGCGCTGGCCGTGGCGAACGCGCTGCGTGCCCGGGGGCAGGACGTCGTGTGGCTCGGTACGCGCGCCGGCATCGAGGCGCGCGTCGTGCCGGCCGCCGGCATCGACATCGAATGGGTCGGCGTGGCGGGACTGCGCCGCAAGGGCGGCCTCGCGTGGCTGCGCGCCCCGTTCACACTGGCCCGTGCCATTGCGCAGGCCGTCGGCATACTCCGCCGCCGCCGCCCGGCCGCCGTGCTCGGCATGGGCGGCTTCGCGAGCGGTCCGGGCGGCTTCGCCGCCTGGCTGACCCGGCGCCCGCTCGTCATTCACGAACAAAATGCGGCCGCTGGCCTTACCAACAGACTTCTGGCGCGTCTTGCCCGGGTTGTGCTGCAAGCCTTCCCGGGCAGTTTTTCCGCCCGAGTCGATGCCGAAACGGTCGGCAACCCGGTGCGGCCGGCTATCGCGGCCGTCGAACCGCCGGCCGAGCGTTATGCGCGGCGCGAAGGACCACTGCGGCTCCTGGTGCTCGGCGGCAGCCAGGGCGCGCTGGCGCTGAATCGCACCGTGCCGGCGGCGCTGGCGCTGCTGCCCGCGGCGGAGCGTCCGACCGTGCGGCACCAGTGCGGCGAGAAGACGGCGGACACCGCGCGCGAGGCCTATGACGGCGCCGGCGTCGAGGTCAGCCTCGAGACGTTCATCGACGACATGGCGGAGGCCTACGCGTGGGCGGATTTGGTCGTCTGCCGCGCCGGGGCGCTGACCGTGGCTGAAATCTGCGCGGCCGGCCTGCCGGCCGTGTTCGTGCCGTACCCGGGCGCGGTCGACGATCACCAGACGGCCAACGCCACGCCGCTGGCCCGGGCCGGCGCCGCCGAAATCGTGCAGGAGTCGGGGCTCGACGACCGGTCACTGGCGGACGTCCTGTCACGCTGGCTGCGCGGGCGCTCGCCGCTGGCGGCCTGCGCGGAAAAGGCGCGGGCACTGGCCGTGCCGGATTCGTTGTCACGCATCACGGACGTGGTGCTGGAACAGGCGGGGGTGCCGGCGTGATCAGCAAGATGCGGCGCATCCACACCGTCCATTTCGTCGGCATCGGCGGCTCCGGCATGTCCGGCATCGCCGAGGTGATGCTGAGCCTCGGCTATGCCGTGCAGGGTTCCGACCTCAAGCCGAACAAGCAGACCCGGCGCCTGGAAGGGCTGGGTGCCACCGTCTTCATCGGCCACGCTGCAGACCATATCCGCGACGCGGACGCCGTCGTCGTCTCCAGCGCGGTCGATGAAACCAACCCCGAAGTGCAGGCAGCGCGCGACGCGCGGATGCCGATCGTGCAGCGTGCGGAGATGCTCGCGGAGCTGATGCGCTTCCGCTACTCGATCGCGGTGTCCGGCACGCACGGCAAGACGACGACCACGAGCCTCGTCGCGAGCGTGCTCGCCGAGGGCGGGCTCGACCCGACGTTCGTCATCGGCGGACGGCTCAAGAGCGCGGACGCGAACGCACGCCTCGGGCAGGGCGAATACCTCGTCGCCGAGGCCGACGAGTCGGACGCGTCCTTCAAGCACCTGAAGCCGATGCTGGCGATCGTGACGAACATCGATGCCGATCACATGTCGACGTACGACGGCGACATCAACCGGCTCCGGGCGGGCTTCGTTGAGTTCCTGCACAACCTGCCGTTCTACGGCCTCGCGGTCGTGTGCGTCGACGACCCCGGCGTGAACGCGATCCTGGGTGACATCGGCCGCACGGTGCTGACCTACGGACTCGACGAGGGCGCCGACGTGCGCGCCGAGGACATAGGCTTCGACGGCGGCCTGACCCGTTTCCGCGCGATCCGTGCCGACGGCCGCCCGCCGCTGGACGTGGCCCTGCGCTTGCCCGGCTTGCACAACGTGCGCAATGCGCTGGCGGCCATTGCCGTCGCCGACGAACTCCAGGTGAGCGACGATGCGATCGTGGCGGCACTGTCGCGCTTCGAGGGCATCGATCGCCGTTTTCAGAACCTGGGCGAGATCCCGACCGGCGGCGGGTCGGTGATGCTGATCGACGACTACGGCCACCACCCGACGGAAATCGCGGCGACGCTGGCGGCGGCGCGCGCGGGCTGGCCGGGGCGGCGCGTCGTGCTCGTCTTTCAGCCGCACCGCTTCACCCGGACGCGCGACCTGATGGACGATTTCGCGACGGTACTGTCCGAGGCGGACGTGCCGATCGTGCTCGACGTGTACGCGGCCGGCGAGGCGCCGATCCCCGGCGCTGACGGGCGCGCCATTGCGCGCGCGATCCGCTCGCGCGGCGCGGCGGAGCCGGTGTTCGTCGAGACGCTCGACGAACTCGAGCCGGTCCTCCGCGACGTGCTCGAGGACGAGGACCTGCTGCTGACGATGGGCGCCGGCGACATCGGTGCCTACGCGGCGGCGTTGCCGGAGCGCCTGAAGAAGCGCTCGAAGCGGTTCAAGGTGCACTCGTGATGGCCGCCGCCATGGACATCGCGGTGCAGGGACAGTTGCTCCGGGACGAGCCGATGAGCCGGCACACGTCGTTGCGCGTGGGCGGACCGGCGGACCTGTACTTCGTGCCGGCGAGCCTCGAGGACCTGCAGCAGTTTCTGCGCCAGCTCGACGGGGACCTGCCCGTGTTCTGGTTCGGGACCGGCACGAACCTGCTGGTGCGCGACGGCGGCCTGCGCGGCGTGGTGATCGCGGCGATGAAGGTGTTGCGGGACCTCGAGCGTGTCGACCCGTACGTCGTGCGTGCGGGCGCGGGCGTGCCGTGCACGCAACTCGCACGGCAGTGCATCCGCTGGGGTCTCGGCCCTTCCGAGTGGTTTGCGGGCATCCCCGGCACCGTCGGCGGTGCGCTTGCCATGAACGCCGGTGCGCACGGCGGGGAAACCTGGGATCACGTGCTGTCCGTCAAGACGCTGGATCGTCACGGTGAAATCCACGAGCGCGCGCCCGCCGAGTACTCGGTCGGCTACCGCACCGTGCACGGGCCCGCGAACGAGTGGTTCATCGAAGGCCTGCTGAAGTTCGAGGAAGGCGTCACCGGCAGCATGGAAACGCTGAATGCGATGCTCGAGCGCCGCAAGCGCACGCAGCCGCTCGGTTTGCCGAGCTGCGGGTCCGTGTTCCAGAACCCGGAGGGCAATTTCGCGGCGCGGCTCATCGAGTCGGCCGGCCTGAAGGGCTTCAGCATCGGCGGGGCCGAGATCTCCGACAAGCACGCGAACTTCGTCATCAACCGCGGCGACGCGACGGCGCGCGACGTGGAGACGCTGATCAAGCACATGCACCAGTCGGTCCTGGACATCCACGGCATCGATCTGCATCACGAGGTGCGCATCCTCGGGGAGAAGGCCCGATGAGCGCGGCACCGATCCTCGACGCACGGAACGCCGTGACGAGTGCGGGCGAATTCGGGCGCGTTGCCGTCATGTACGGCGGCCGCTCCAGCGAACGTGCCGTGTCGCTCGAAACCGGCAAGGCCGTGCTGGCGGCGCTGGTTTCGCGCGGGGTCGATGCGCACGGGTGGGACCCCGCGACACGCCCGTTTCGCGACTTCGCGGCGGCCGGTTTCGATCGCGTCTGGATCGCATTGCACGGTCCGGGCGGCGAGGACGGCACGCTGCAGGGCGCGCTGGACTGGATCGGTGTCCCGTACACCGGCAGCGGCGTGATGGCGTCAGCGCTGGCCATGGACAAGTTGCGCAGCAAGCACCTGTTCGCCGCGGCGGGATTGCCGACGCCGGACTTCCGCATCATCCACGACCTCGACGATGCGCGCGAGGCCGCAACGGCGCTGGGGCTGCCGCTGATCATCAAGCCGAACGGCCAGGGCTCGAGCGTCGGCATGAGCAAGGTCGACGACATCGCCGGCTTGCCGGCGGCGCTGGACGCCGCGTTCGAATTCGGGTCCCCGGTACTCGCGGAAGCGTGGATATCCGGCGCGGAACTCACGGTGGGCGTGTTGCAGGGCCAGGCGCTGCCCTCGATCCGCATCGAGACGCCGCGCGTCTTTTATGACTATCACGCCAAGTACGAGTCCGATCGCACGCAATACCACTGCCCCGGCACCGGCTCGGCCGACGAGGAAGCGCGGCTGGCGGAAATTGCGGTCCTGGCGTTTCGCGAACTCGGCTGCAGCGGCTGGGGCCGCGTCGATTTCATGGCGGCACCGGGCGGCGAGCCGCAGGTGCTCGAGGTGAACACGGTGCCCGGCATGACGAGCCACAGCCTCGTGCCAATGGCGGCGGCCCGGGCCGGGATGGACTTCGAAGAGCTGTGCTGGCGCATCCTCGAGACGAGCCTGCGCGCTGCAACACCGGCCGAAACGGAACCGGCCAGGGAGGTCGTGAATGGCACGTAAGCAGGCACGCCGGCGCAAGCCGCAGAAGTCGCTGCCGCGCATCCGCCTGCCCAGGGTCAGGCCGGGTCGCTTCATCGCGCCGCTGGTGGCGATGCTGATCGTCGCGGCGACGTACGAGCTGAGCTCGCACCTGCTGGACCGCGAGATCGGCGCGCTGGAAATCAGCGGCCCGTTCCAGCGGGTCTCGGCGCTGCAGATCGAGGAGGCCATCAGCTACGAGCTCGCGGCCGGGTTCCTGGGCGCCGACCTGCACCGGGTTCGCGCAGCAGTGCGGTCGTTGCCCTGGGTGGACGATGCGGCCGTGGCCCGGCGCTGGCCGAACCGGCTGGCGATCAACGTGACCGAACAGGTGCCGGCGGCCATCTGGGGCGAGAGCGGACTCCTGAACACGCGCGGCGAGTTGTTCGTGGAGTCGGTCAGTCATCTGCCGGCCGAACTGCCGCGGCTGAGCGGGCCTGAGGGCCGCTCCCCGGACATCGCGCGGCGCTACCTCGGCATTCGTGAGCGGCTGATCCCGATCGGGCTCGACGTGCGCAGCGTGCGCCTGGACGAGCGCGGCGCCTGGGAACTGGCACTCACGAACGGTGTGGAGGTGCGGCTCGGCCGTCGCGACGTCGACAAGCGGGCTGACCTGTTCGTCGACGTCGTTGCGGACCTGATCACCGGCCGCGCGGCGGACATCGAGCACGTGGACATGCGCTACAGCAACGGCTTCACCGTCGGCTGGAAGTCGGATGCACAGCCGTCGGACGACGATTCGGAATCGGGCGGGCAGGAAATGCTGGCCCTGCGGGGAAACGAGTAAGCCATGTCGAAGCGCGGTGACAAGAACCTGATCGTGGGCCTGGATATCGGCACGTCCAAGGTCGTCGCGATCGTGGGCGAGATCAACGAGGACGGCGACATCGAGGTCGTCGGCATCGGCTCGCACCCGTCGCGGGGGCTCAAGAAGGGCGTGGTCGTCAATATCGAGTCGACAGTGCACTCGATTCAACGCGCCGTCGAGGAGGCGGAGCTGATGGCCGGCTGCGACATCCATTCCGTGTACACCGGGATCGCGGGCAGCCACGTTCGCAGCCTGAATTCGCACGGTATCGTCGGCATCCGCGATTCCGAGGTCAGCGCCGGCGACGTCGATCGCGTCATCGACGCGGCGCGCGCCGTCGCAATTCCGGCCGACCAGAAGATCCTGCACATCCTGCCGCAGGAATACGTGATCGACGGGCAGGAGGGCATCCGCGAGCCCGTCGGCATGTCCGGCGTGCGGCTCGAAGCCAAGGTGCACATGGTGACCGGCGCCGAAAGTGCTGCACAGAACATCGTGAAGTGCGTGCAGCGCTGCGGCCTGGAGGTGGACGACATCGTGCTCGAGCAGCTCGCGTCGAGCTACTCGGTGCTGACCGAGGACGAGAAGGAACTCGGCTCCTGCATCGTCGACATCGGCGGCGGGACGACGGACATCGCCGTGTTCCTGCACGGCGCGATCCAGCACACGGCCGTGATCCCGATCGCGGGCGACCAGGTGACGAACGACATCGCGGTGTCGATGCGGACGCCGACGCAGTACGCCGAGGAAATAAAGATCAAGTACGCGTGCGCGCTGTCGCAGCTCGCGAACCCGGACGAGACGATCGAGGTGCCGAGCGTCGGTGACCGTCCGCCACGGCGCCTCGCCCGGCAGACGCTCGCCGAGATCGTCGAGCCGCGCTACGAGGAATTGTTCGGGCTGATCCGCGACGAACTGCGGCGCAGCGGGTTCGAGGAGCTGATCGCGGCCGGCATCGTCATCACCGGCGGCAGCGCGAAGATGGAAGGCGCGGTCGAGCTTGCCGAGGAAGTGTTTCACATGCCGGTGCGACTCGGGTCGCCGCAGTATGTCGGCGGCCTGAAGGAAGTGATTCGCAACCCGATTCACGCAACCGGTGTCGGTCTGCTGCTGTACGGCTTTGAGAACCTGATGCGGCGCGGCCGCCGGTCCACGCCGGTGACGAGCAATCTGAGCGACGTCTGGGGCCGCATGAAGACGTGGTTCCAGAAACAGTTTTAGGAGCCCGGCCCAAGAAGGGCCGGTGGGTATGGAGTGGGGTAGTGAGTGCCCCGAAACGAAGCGATAACTGGGTCAACCAGCGGAGGTTAAACGGATGTTTGAATTGATGGATGCACACAGCCAGAGTGCTGTGATCAAGGTGATCGGCGTCGGCGGCGGCGGCGGCAATGCCGTCGCGCACATGGTCAACGCCGGTATCGAGGGCGTGGAGTTCATCTGCGCGAACACGGATGCGCAGGCCTTGAAGGGCTCGCGGGTCCGCACGTCGTTGCAGATCGGCTGCAACATCACGAAGGGTTTGGGCGCGGGCGCGAACCCGGACATCGGCCGGCAGGCGGCGATGGAAGACCGCGACCGGATTCACGAGGTGATCGAAGGCGCCGACATGCTGTTCATCACCGCCGGCATGGGCGGCGGTACTGGCACGGGTGCGGCTCCGATCGTCGCGCAGGTGGCGAAGGAACTCGGCATCCTGACAGTGGCCGTCGTGACCAAGCCGTTCCTGATGGAGGGCGGCAAGCGCATGGCGATCGCGGACCACGGCATCAGCGAGCTCGGCAAGTACGTCGATTCGCTGATCACGATCCCGAACGAAAAGCTCCTCACCGTGCTCGGCGGCGACACGACGCTGCTGGACGCGTTCAAGTCCGCAAACCAGGTGCTGCAGGGCGCGGTACAGGGCATTGCGGAACTGATTACGCGACCGGGCCTGATCAACGTCGACTTTGCCGATGTCCGCACGGTCATGGCCGAAATGGGCATGGCGATGATGGGCTCGGGTTCGTCGTCCGGTGAGGACCGTGCCCGCGAGGCGGCCGAGGCGGCCATTTCCAGCCCGCTGTTGGAGGACATCAACCTCGCCGGCGCGAACGGCATCCTGGTCAACGTCACGGCGGGTATGGACCTGTCGATCGGCGAGTTCCAGGAAGTGGGCAACACGGTCAAGGAGTTCGCGTCGGACGATGCGACCGTCGTCGTCGGCACCGTGATCGACCCGGACATGACGGACCGCATCCGCGTCACCGTCGTGGCGACCGGCCTCGGCCAGAGCGCGGCGCAGGCGGAAGCGCCGATGCGCATCGTGCGGCGTCCGGCGCGGCAGCCCGAGCCGAACTACCACGGCCTCGACAAGCCGACGGTGCAGCGCAAGCGTGCGGTGGGTGACGGCCTCGAGCAGGGCGGTCTGCAGGAAGAGCTGCTCGATATCCCGGCGTTTCTGCGCCGGCAGGCGGACTGACCGCCGGCAGGGACGACACGGCCGGCGCGCCACTCACACGCGTCGACCGCTACCTCCGCAGAGCCGGCCCGGGACCCACCCGGGCCGGCCCGTTCCCTGCCCTTCCGCGACTGACCTCCAGTGACACCTGATGGAAGTCGCCTAACACCCTGATAAGTTTGGAAAGATCCAATATCTTGTGCTACGCTTTCGCGGGCTTGAAACCACGCCGAAACGACCTATTCTCTAGCGATACGATCCCGCCCTTCCCGAGACCCGACATTCTCCCGAGCTGATGTTGCGACAACGAACACTGAAGACCGCGGTCCGCGCCACCGGCGTCGGGCTGCACACCGGCGAGAAGGTCTACATGACGCTGCGCCCCGCGTCCGAGAACACGGGCATCATGTTTCATCGCATGGACCTCGACGAGCCGGTCGACGTACCGGCCGACCCGATGCTCGTCGGCGAGACGATGTTGGGCACGACGCTGGTGAAGGACGGCGTGAAGGTCGCGACGGTCGAGCACCTGATGTCGGCACTCGCCGGCCTCGGCATCGACAACGTCAACGTTGACCTGTCCGCCGCCGAAGTTCCGATCATGGACGGCAGTGCCGGGCCGTTCGTGTTCCTGCTGCAGTCCGCCGGTATCGAGGAACAGAACGCGCCGAAGAAGTTCGTCCGCATTCGCAGGACGATCCGTGTCGAGCATGGCGACAAGTGGGCCGAGTTGCGGCCGTTCAACGGCTTCAAGGTGAACTTCGAGGTGTACTTCAATCACCCCGTGTTCAACAAGATCAACCAGCACGCGACGATCGACTTCTCATCGACGTCCTTCATGAAGGAAGTGAGCCGCGCGCGGACGTTTTGTTTCCTGCGCGACGTCGAGGCGCTGCGCGAGCGAAACCTGACACTCGGCGGCAGCATGGACAACGCGATCGTGCTGGACGACTACCGCATCCTCAACGAGGACGGACTTCGCTACTCGAACGAGTTCGTCATCCACAAGATCCTCGACGCGATCGGCGACATGTACCTGCTGAATCACACGCTGATCGGCGAGCTGCGCGCCTACAAGTCCGGGCACGACCTGAACAACAAGCTGTTGCGCGCGTTACTCGAGCAGGAAGACGCCTGGGAAGAGGTGACGTTCGAGGATTCCCGCAAGGCCCCCATCTCCTACGCCACTCCTGCCTACGCCTGATCCCCCTGGTGCGTAACGCGCACCGTGAGGTGCGTGACCGACTCGCCGGCGGCCGTCGCGGCAGCCAGCAGGGCCTCTGACTCGAACCGCAGACGCGCCGCACGGGCCGGCGTCGGGCAGATCACGACGAGCTCGCCGCCCTCGCGAACGTTCGCCGCCAGCACGTCGGCCGCGAGGTCCGCCGGCAGGGCCGCCGTCAGCGCCCGGCACAGCGAGTCCAGCGCCTGTGCGCGCCGCACGAGGTCGCCTAACTCCCCGTTTTCGTTGCGATTTAACAGATTTCCGAGCTTGTCCGCGGTCATGGTTCTGTGACGTGGTTTGCGCTTTCAGCGGGCAGGGGGTGATCCGCGTCACCCTTCAATTGTTTTATTCTTGTAATAAAAACCGACATTATGCATAGTTTCCCGCACGACAAAGGCAAAACCGCTGAAAGGCGGCGACGCAAATCCACCGGTCTAAGGGGCGCAGCCCTATGACAGCGGGGCTGCCGAAGCGATGAATGACTGCGGGTTAATAAATACAAGCAGACGTCGAGAGACGACTAAAGTCTGTGCATTTGCGGCTTGCAGCGCCACTTTCGTACGAAACAGCACAGCGCACCCGAGGCGTAATCGATGAATATTGTCATCTTCGGCAAGGGGCTCGGCAAGCCCCGACAGTTCAGCCTGTCCGGCCTGACGTCGGGAATCGTTGCCGTAGCGATTGCCGGGGTGATCGGCAGCGCCTTTTTTGCCGGGGGCTACTGGTACTCGTCGCGTACCGGTTCCGGCGTCAGTGAATCCGAACTGGCGGTACTCGGCGAAGAGCTCCGGGCCCAGCAGGAGACGATAGCGGCGATCCGCCGGCAGAACGAAGACAAGCTCGACGCGCTCGCGATTCGCATCGCGCAGCTCAACGCGCGCGGCATCCGGCTCGACGCCCTGGGCCGGCGCCTGATGGACATGGCGGACATCGAGGAGGGCGAGTTCGACTTCGATTCCGAGCCGCCGATGGGCGGACCGGAAGAACCCATGTACAGCGGCTCCAACGTCGCGGTTCCGGATGTCGTCGACGCCATGGCGTCGCTCGACCGGGAACTGAGCGACCGCGAAGCGCAACTCGCTGTGCTCGAAAGCGTCCTGATGCACGAGCAGCTGAAGGACCGCGTCTACCCGCAGGGCCGGCCGGTCAACGCCGGCTGGATCTCCTCGTATTACGGCAAGCGTACCGACCCGTTCACCGGCAAACCGGCGAACCACACCGGCATCGACTTCGCCGGCAAGCACGGCGCCGATATCGCGTCGGTGGCCGACGGGGTCGTCACCTGGTCCGGCGACCGTTTCGGCTACGGCGTGATGGTCGAGATCAATCACGGCAACGGCTACGCGACGCGCTATGCGCACAATTCCGAGAACCTGGTGCAGGTGGGCGACGAGGTCCGCAAGGGCCAGGTAATCGCGCGGATGGGCGAATCCGGCCGCGCCACGGGCCCGAACCTGCATTTCGAGGTGTTGCGCAACGGGCAGCGCGTCAATCCGGTCGGCTTCATTCGCGACGCCTCCCAGTAAGCCCAATCCCCGGTTCCCCGGGACCGCCAGCATCGGCGTCGAGCGCAAACCCACGCCCTTGTGATTCGGGAATCTGCCCATAAATGACGGTTTCACCGGCCAAAAATCGGCCAGTTTCGTTTCTCATAGGCGCTGCAAAACCCTAAAATAGCGCGCTTTGTGCGGACGCCCCGGGGGGGCGCCGCGGTGTCCGATGCAGGAGGCCTTCGTGGCAAACTTTCTCACCCGGCTGTTCGGCAGTCGCAACCAGCGGCTGTTGCGCCAGTATTCCCGGGTCGTGGCAAGAATCAATGCGCTGGAACCGGAGCTCCAGGCGCTCGACGACGAGCAGTTGCGCGAGCGGACGACGGCGTTCCGGGCGCGCCTGGCCGACGGTGAGACCCTCGATGACCTGTTGCCGGAGGCCTTCGCCGTCGCGCGCGAGGCGGCGGTCCGGGCACTCGGGATGCGCCCCTTCGACGTGCAGCTCATCGGTGGCATGGTGCTGCACGACGGCAACATCGCCGAGATGCGCACCGGCGAGGGCAAGACGCTGGTCGCGACGCTGCCCGCGTACCTGAACGCGCTGTCCGGCAACGGCGTGCACGTCGTCACCGTCAACGAATACCTGGCACAGCGCGACGCCGACTGGATGCGCCCGGTCTACGAATTCCTCGGCATGACCGTCGGCGTGTCGAAGAGCGGGCAAACGCCGGACGAGAAACGGGCGGCCTACGCCGCGGACATCACGTATGCCACGAACAACGAACTCGGATTCGACTACCTTCGCGATAATCTTGCGTTCGCAACGGCCGATCGCGCTCAGCGTCCACTGAATTTTGCCATCGTCGACGAAGTCGACTCGATCCTCATCGACGAGGCGCGGACACCGCTGATCATCTCCGGGCCCGCCGAGGCGAGCACGGATCTGTATGCGCAGATCAACAAGCTCATTCCGAAGCTCACGGCGCACGATGACGGCGGCGAGCCAACGAACTACGACATCGGCGCGAAGAAGGTTGTCCTCGTCGATCGGGACGGCCGCGCCGTCCGGGTCCCCGGCCAGGAAGACGAGGCAGTGCCGCTGGAGGTCGCCATCGACTACGCCGAGTCGCAGACGGCGGACGTCGTGCAGAAGGACGATTCCACGAAGCCGGTGACCTGCGTCCTGGTGCCTCGCGGCGACTACACGATCGACGAGAAGGCCAAGCAGGCGCACATGACGGAGGAGGGCAACGAGAAGATCGAGGCCCTGATGGCGCGCGCCGGTCTGCTCGAAGAGGGGGCCAGCCTCTACGACGCCGCGAACATCCGCCTCGTGCATCACCTGAATGCCGCGCTGCGGGCGCACGCCATCTACCAGCGGGACGTGGAGTACATCGTCAAGGACGGCGAGATCGTCATCGTCGACGAATTCACCGGGCGCACGATGCCGGGCCGGCGCTGGTCCGATGGCCTGCACCAGGCGATCGAGGCCAAGGAAGGCGTCGCGATCAAGCAGGAAAACCAGACGATCGCGTCGATCACGTTCCAGAACTATTTCCGTCTCTACAACAACCTGTCCGGCATGACCGGCACGGCCGATACCGAGGCGTTTGAGTTCCAGTCGATCTACGGCCTGGAGGTCGTGGTGATCCCGACGCACAAGCCGATGGTGCGCAAGGACGAGCCGGATCTCGTCTACCTGACGCAGTCCGACAAGTTCGACGCCATCATCGAGGACATACGCGATTGCCGGGAACGCGGCCAGCCGGTGCTCGTCGGCACGACGTCGATCGAGACCTCCGAACTCCTGTCGGGCATCCTCAAGAAGCACCGCATCGATCACGACGTGCTGAACGCAAAGCAGCACGAGCGCGAGGCGCACATCGTGCAGAATGCCGGTAAGCCCGGCGCGATCACGATCGCCACCAACATGGCGGGCCGCGGCACGGACATCGTGCTGGGCGGCAACCTCGAAGCCCTGCTGGAGGAGGCCGGCGACGGCGCCGACGAAGAGGCGATCCGCGCGGACTGGCAGAAACGCCACGACGCGGTGATCGAAGCGGGCGGTCTGCACATCATCGGCACTGAGCGGCACGAGTCTCGCCGCATCGACAACCAGCTTCGCGGTCGCTCCGGCCGCCAGGGCGACCCCGGCTCCAGCCGCTTCTACCTGTCGATGGAAGACACGCTGATGCGCATCTTCGGCGACCCGGAGCGCACGAAGGCGCTGCTGTCGCGGGCCGGAATGCGCGAGGGCGAGGCCATCGAAAGCAAGCTGCTGTCACGGCAGATCGAGCGTGCGCAGCGCAAGGTCGAGGCGCACAACTTCGATATCCGCAAGAACCTGCTCGAGTACGACGACGTGGCGAACGACCAGCGCAAGGTGGTCTACCACCAGCGCGCCGAGCTGATGGATGCCGACGACATCAGCGACGCGATCGCGGCGATCCGCGAGGAAGTCATCGGCAACGTCGTTTCACTGCACATTCCGCCCGGCAGTCTCGAGGAGCAGTGGGATACGGAAGGTCTTACGAATGCCCTCGAGTCCGACTTTGCGTTGAGCCTCGATATCGGCAAGGCCGTGCACGAGGACAAGTCGCTGAACGATGACGGCATTCGCGCGATGTGCATCAAGGCCGCGGACGAGGCCTACGCGGAGAAGGAGCAGACGGTCGGCGGCGAGTTGCTGCGCAGTGTCGAAAAGCAGGTCATGCTGCGCCAGCTCGACAATCACTGGAAAGAGCACCTGGCGGCGATGGATCACCTGCGGCAGGGCATCGGCCTCAGAAGCTACGCGCAGAAGAATCCCAAGCAGGAATACAAGCGGGAAGCCTTCGAGATGTTTGCGGAGCTGCTCGAACAGGTGAAGCACGACACGATCAGCATCCTTGCGCGCATCCGCATCCAGAGCGAGGAAGAACTCGCGAAGATGCAGGAACAGCGGCGTCGCGCGGCCGCGTTGCAGTACAAGCACGCGGAGGCGAGTGCGCTCGGGCAGGGCGCGCCCGCGGGCCCTGCGGCGGCACCACCGCCCGGCAGCGCGCCGCCGCCGCGGCCGTCGGAAGCGCCCGTTGAGACGTTCGTGCGCAATACGCGCAAGGTCGGCCGCAACGAGCCGTGCCCTTGCGGGTCCGGCAAGAAGTTCAAGCAGTGCCACGGCAGGCTGAGCTGAAGCAGCTCGACGTCGTCGCTGGCATTCTGCGCGATGCAGCCGGCCGGATCCTGATCACCGAGCGGCTCGAGGACGGGCCGTTCTACGGGCTGTGGGAGTTCCCGGGCGGCAAGATCGGCCCGGGCGAGGAACCCGAGCACGCGCTCGCGCGAGAGCTGCGCGAGGAAATCGGCATCGAGGGAGGTACGGCGCAATTCTTCCTGCGACTCGAGCACCGGTACCCTGACCGGCATGTCTCCATCCGCTTTTTCCTGGTCGACGCCTGGCGCAATGAGCCGACTTCCGTCGAAGGGCAGGGGCTACGGTGGGTCACGCCCGACGAACTGGCGACGGTCGATCTTCTGCCGGCGGACCTGCCGGTCGTCGAAGCGCTGCGCAGCCGCTAACAGACGCTGAGTTCGAATGGCACGTCGCGGCCGGTTTGCACGGCGCGACTGCCGATGGCGGCCCATTCGAGAAAACGCACCGTGAAGCGGTGCTGGCTGCCGCTGATCTCCGGGAACAGCCGGCTGCCGTCCTGCAGGCTCACGCGCAGCAACCGGCAGTTCACGTCTTTCTGCATGCTGTGCTGGTACATTCCGTTGATCGCGAGCTTGTCGACCGGCTGCGCGCTCTCACGAATCAGCCAGAGAATCTCGGAGACCGCGTCGCACAGTGGACGGATGTCGTCGATCCACACGCCGAGGTCCGTCTGCCGGCGCTCCATCGGCTGACGAAGCCAGTGGCTGTACTCGGGCAGGTCGAACTCGCAGGTGCCGCCGGGAATGGCGCTGCGGTGCTTGACCGCGTTCAGGAACTCCGAGTCCTTCAGCGATTGCAGGAACCCGGTGCCGATCGACGACACCTGCCGGCGACTTTCCGCAAGCGTCCCCATCAGGTGATCGAGCCGGCTCGAGTCGACGCCCGGCAGGCTCTGGAAGCGCTGCAGTGACCCGAGCTGGAAGTCGAGTTCCTTGTGCACCTCGCTTCGAATATCGCCCCGCGAGAGAATCGCCAGGATATCGAGCAACGTGGCAATCGTTGCCCGGGTGCCCCAGTCGGACTCCAGTTCGTTATTGAACAGCATCTGCTGATAGAGGAACTCGAGTCGCAGGAACGTGCGCATTCGTTCGCTCAGTGGCTGCTCGTACGAGGCCACGGGTGTCGCGTCATCAACCAAGATAAACCCAGCCGGTTGGATCATCCTCGTATTCTGCGCTTCGCTGCCGCGTCCGGCAAATCGTGCGCGTCTGTCGCCGATTTGCGACTCAGCCGGTGGCGAGCTCGACGTACTGGCGGTGCAGCGCTTCGACGTGGTCGCGGGTGGCGGCGAGATCGCCGCCGTTGTCGATGACGTCGTCGGCGATGGCGAGGCGGTCTTCGCGACTCGCCTGGGCCGCGAGCATGCGCCGCGCCTGCCCTTCGGATTCGGCGTCACGCGCCATCAGCCGGCGAATCTGGGTCGATTCGTCGCAGTCGACGACGAGGATGCGATCCATCAGCGTCGCGAGCGGTGACCCGGCGAGCAACGGCACGACGATGAGCTGGTACGGTCCACCGGCTGCCTCGGCCTGCCGGATCGTTTCGTCGCGAATGACCGGGTGCAGGATCGCCTCGAGCCGGCGGCGCGCCTCCGCGTCGCTGAAGATCACGCGGCGCATTGCGGCCCGGTCGAGCGTGCCGTCGTCGGCGAACACCTGGTCGCCGAATTCGTGGTGAATCGCCGCGAGCGCCGGCTGGCCGGGCTCGACGACTTCCCGGGCGATGACGTCCGTGTCGATGATCGCGGCGCCCAGGTCGGCGAAGAGCCTGGCGACGGTGGTCTTGCCGCTTGCGATCCCGCCGGTCAGCCCGACGCGGAATTGGGGAGGTCGATCGTTGATGGCGTTCTCGCTAGAAGGGAACGTGGAGCAGGGCCTTCAGGGTATCGCCACAGATCAGCGCAAGCCAGCCGGCGCTGGCCAGGAACGGGCCGAACGGCATCGGGATCTGCCGGTCGCGGCCGCGCAGCAGAATGAGCAGGAGGCCGAGCGTGGCGCCGACGACCGCGGAAAGAATGACGATCGTGAACAGGTAGCCGACGCCGAGCCACGCGCCCAGCGCCGCCAGCAACTTGAAATCACCGTGTCCCATGCCGTCCTTGCCCGTGGCGAGCTTGAACAGCCAGTAGAACGACCAGAGGCTCAGGTAACCCGCCATCGCGCCGATGATCGCGTTGCGCGGTGCGATGAACAGCGTCTCGGCGTCCGGCAGGGGATGCCACAGGCTCATGCCGAGTCCGATCCACAGCAGCGGCAGGACGATGCTGTCCGGGATCAGCTGGTGGTCGAAGTCGATCATCGTGATGGGGATGAGAAACAGCGTGAGCACGATGCCCATCAGGGCCTCCCAGCCGAACCCGAAGCGCCACGCAACAACCGCTGCCAGCACGGCGGTTGCCGCCTCGACCAGCGGGTAGCGCGGTGAGATGCGCGTGCGGCAGCCCGCGCAGCGGCCGCGCATGAACAGATAGCTGAGCACGGGCACGTTCTGCAGCGCCGTAATACCCTTGCCGCAGGACGGGCAGCGTGAGCGTGGTACGACGAGGTTGAACCGGCCGTCGGGCAGTTCGTCGGCCGGCTCGGCCTGCAGCTCGGCACACTGTTCGCGCCACTCCCGCTGCATCATCACCGGCAACCGGTAGATCACGACGTTCAGGAAGCTGCCGATCAGCAGCGCGAACAGAATGACGACGGTGACGAAGAGCGCCGGTGACTGGCTCAGCAACTGGAGCATCGGCCGTTATTCTCCGTGCGTGGTCCCGATATGAAAACGGCGCCCGACTTGACCCGGGCGCCGTGGATGACTGTCGTTCGGGACCGTCTAGACGACGGCACCGAGCTTGAAGATAGGCAGGTACATCGCGACCACGAGACCGCCGACCAGCACGCCGAGGATCGCCATGATCATCGGCTCGAGCAGCGAGCTCAGGTTGTCGACTGCGTTGTCGACGTCTTCCTCGAAGAAGTCCGCAACTTTGCCGGACATCTCGTCGAGCGAGCCCGACTCCTCGCCGACCGCGATCATCTGGATGACCATGTTCGGGAACAGGTCCGTGTTTTCCATGGCCTGTTGCAGGCGCTGACCGGTCGCGACTTCGTCGCGCATGCGCAGCACGCCTTCCTCGTAGACGATGTTGCCGGTGGCACCGGAGACCGACTCCAGCGCTTCGACGAGCGGCACACCGGCCGCGAACATCGTCGACAGCGTGCGCGCGTACCGGGCGATCGCCGCCTTCTGCATGATCGGGCCGATGATGGGTGTCTTGAGCGTCATGCGATCGAGCCAGTGGCGCATCGCACGCGAACGCTTCTTGAAGTAGAAGAAGGCCGACACGGCCGCGATGATCATGATCGCGAGATACCAGCCCTTCTCGCGCACGAAGATCGACAGGTCGATGACCATGCGGGTAAAGCCCGGCAGGTCGGCGCCGAAGCCCTGGAACAGGTCCTCGAAGGCCGGAATCACGAAGATCAGCAGGATCGTCGTGACGATGAACGCGACCACGAGTACCGCGGCCGGGTAGGTGAGCGCCTTCTTGATCTTTTTCTTGATCGCTTCGGTCTTTTCCTTGTAGGTGGCGATCTTGTCGAGCAGTGTCTCGAGTGCGCCGGCCTGTTCGCCGGACTCGACGAGGTTCACGAACAGGTCGTCGAAATACAGCGGGTGTTTCGCCAGGGCCTCGTGCAGCGAACTGCCGCCCTCGACGTCCGCCTTGATCGACAGGATGAGCTTCTGCATCGCCGCGTTCTCGTGCCCGGTGCCGACGATCTCGAAGGCCTGGACGAGCGGGATGCCGGCGGCAAGCATCGTGGCGAGCTGCCGGCTGAACAGCGCGATGTCGCCGGTCGTGATCTTGGCCGCACCGGCGAACATGCTCTTGCGCTGCTTGCGGATGCGCGTCGGGACGACGCCCTGCCGGCGCAGGTCCGCGCGGACGGTCGCCTCGTCGTTCGCCAGCGACTTGCCCTTGACCTTCTTGCCCCTGCGGTCCGTGCCTTCCCACAGGAAGGGCTCTTTCATAATCGCGGTTTCAGCCATGTTCGTTGTCCGTTAGCGAGCTCGGTTACAAGCTACGATTTCCAGCTGTGTCAGGCACTTGGATCACTCGATTGTAACCCGGTTGACCTCTTCCAAGCTGGTAACCCCTTCCTTGACTTTGTTCAATCCTGCCTGCCGGAGGTCGAGGACGCCCTCTTTCTGCGCCTGGTCCGCAATCTGTATCGCGTTGCCGCCTTCCATGATGATGCGGCCCATGGCCTCGGAGACCTCCATGACCTGGAAGATGCCGACGCGGCCCTTGTAGCCCTCGTTGCACTGCTTGCAGCCCTTGGGGCCGAAGATCGTGATATTGGCGTCGAGATCCTGTTTCGAGAAGCCTTCCTTCTCGAGCGCTTCCCGCGGTATGTCTTTGACTTCCTTGCAGTTATCGCAAAGCTTGCGCGCGAGGCGCTGGGCGATGATCAGGCTCACCGAGGTCGCGATCGCATACGGCTTGACGCCCATGTCGACCATGCGGGTCAGCGTCTTCGGGGCGTCGTTGGTGTGCAGCGTCGAGAGCACCAGGTGGCCCGTCTGGGCCGCCTTGATGGCAATCTCGGCCGTCTCAAGGTCACGAATCTCACCGACCATGATCACGTCGGGATCCTGGCGCAGGAAGGCCTTCAGCGCCGACGCGAACGTCAGCCCGACCTTCGGGTTTACGTTGACCTGGTTGATGCCGGCAAGGTTGATTTCCGCCGGGTCCTCGGCCGTCGAAATGTTGCGGTCGACGGTATTGAGTATGTTCAGGCCCGTGTACAGCGAGACCGTCTTACCGGAACCGGTCGGGCCGGTGACGAGGATCATGCCGTAGGGCTTGTTCAGGTGCTTGAGGTAGAGCTGTTTCTGCTTGTCTTCGTAGCCCAGCGCGTCGATGCCGAGTTTTGCACTCGACGGGTCGAGGATACGCAGCACGATCTTTTCGCCGAAGAGCGTCGGGCAGGTATTCACGCGAAAGTCGATCGCACGGTTCTTCGACAGGCGCATCTTGATGCGGCCGTCCTGCGGCACGCGGCGTTCGGCGATGTCCATGCGCGACATGACCTTCAGACGTGCGCACAGCTTGTTGGCGAGTGCCACCGGCGGTGTCGCGACCTCCGACAGCACGCCGTCCAGGCGTGTGCGAATGCGAAAGTCCTTCTCGTACGGCTCGAAGTGAATGTCAGACGCGCCGCGCTTGATCGCGTCGAGCAGAATCTTGTTGACGAAGCGGACGACCGGCGCGTCCTCGATGTCGTCGCGGTGAACGTCTTCGTCTTCCTGTTCGTCCGAACTGACGTCGAGGTTCTCGAGATCGAAGTCGTCGTCTTCGAGACCGGACATGCTCGTGTCCACGGCCTCGATCGCCTTGCTGATGCGCTCCTCGAGCTTGTCCTGTTCGACGACGACCGGGTCGATGCGCAGGCTCGACTGGAACTTGATGTCATCGATGGCCTGCAGGTTGGTCGGGTCGGCGATCGCGAGGAACAGCCGCTGGCCGCGCTTCACGAGCGGCAGCACGCGGTGCTTGGAAATCAGCTTCTGGTCGACGGAACGGACGGCGTCGAGGTCGACCTCCATGGCATCGAGGTCCAGCAGCGGCACGCCGAATTCGTGCGAGGCCGCCACGGCGACCGCGCGGGCATTGGCGAGGTCCTGGTTGACCAGGTAGGCCACGAGCGGGACTTTGTCCTTGCGGGCAGCCTCGGTCGCCTCGTTGAGCTTGTCCTCGGCAATGATCCCGTCCTGGACGAGGCGCCGCGGCAGGCCTGCGAGGTTCGATTGTGATGCCGTAGCTGCCATATCGGGGCGTCAGGTCAATTTGGGTCGGAGCGACACAGTCTCACTGATCCAAAACCCCGATTCAACTGCATTTTGTGCGCCCTATCACAAATGTGAAATTTCATTACGTAAAACGCAACATCGGGCATCCCGGGCGCGCCGAACGGGCCTATTCGCGGCAGGTCGTCGGCAAATAGCGGCGGTCGACCGTCGGATCGAGATGGTCGGCGCCGCCGTTCAGCAGGGCGCCGCCGGCCGGTGCTGCCGAGTAGCCACAGCGCCACATGACCGTGTTTCCGGCGGATTCGTACGGCGTGAGGTACAGAATCTCGTCGACGATGTCGGCATGGGCGAGCGGCCCGCCGAACGTGATGGCGATCCGGCCATCGGCAATGTCGACTTCCCGCACGAAACTGCCGCGCGTGCCGGTCGGGTCGGCGGGCATGCCGGCGGCGACCCGGTCAGCCGGAGCAACGCCGTCGTTCGTGTAGGCATCCGTGATCGGCACCTTCGCGGTGGCTGCCATGGACAGGCCTTCAGCAACTTGGGCACGCACCGTGTAGGTCTGGTAGGCCGAGATGGCCAGTGACGCGAGGATGCCGATGATCGCCACGACGATCATCAACTCGATGAGCGTAAATCCGCGTTGTAGATCTGATGTCTTCATCGCACTCACTCGTCTTTCGGGAACCGAAGAACGGTTCGAACTTGCTGTCGTTTTTGTTCAGGACTTCCCCGGTCCTGCACAAAAAAGAAGGCCCCGGGCATACCGGGGCCTCTCGGTCGTCTTCAAGAGAAGAAAACCCGGGTCAAGCTTAGCGGCAAGCCGACGGCAGCCACTTGTCGTTGCTGTCGAGGATGTTTCCGCCAGCGCATTCCCACGAGATGCTGCCGTTGTTGTCGGTCGGCGTCAGCGTGATCTCGGCAGCGCGGATGTTGTCGTTCGTCGGCGCGGCGTTGCGGTACAGGACCGTAAGTACGCCGTCTTCAACCGTGACGGACTGGACGTACTTGCCTTCGATGTCAGCGGCGGTCGACAGACCTGCAACACCGTTGGTAGCCGGCCACTCACCGACGTCCTGGAAGTACTCGGACACCGCTGCCTTGGCACCACCCGACAGGCTCAGACCTTCAGAGACCTGTGCGCGGATCGTGTAGTCCTGGTAAGCCGGGATAGCGATGGCGGCCAGGATGCCAATGATCGCAACAACGATCATGAGTTCGATGAGGGTAAAACCCTGTTGCTTCTTCATCAGTTTCTCTCCATGAAATGTAAACGTACTGCGAAAACGGCGTAGCCGCCTGTACGAACTGTAAAGCAAGGGGTGTGCCAGTTTTTTGCGGTACGTCACAAATCATTGAACGCGCAAGGGAAAGGGGACTTTATGACGGTCCGCGGCGGTCCGCGGCGGTGTGACAAAGCGGCGACAATTGCCCGCGATTTGTCAGCAAGTGACAAAAATTGTCAGTCGCGTCGGCGAACGGGCACAGGTTTTATGGAAAGCACCGCGTCGCCGGAACTACGCGTCGATGCCCAGCTTCTTGATGCGGTACCTGAGTTGCCGGAAAGACAGGCCCAGCAGCTTGGCCGCAGCGGTCTTGTTGTAGCGGGTTTTTTCGAGCGCCTCGACGATCGCCTGCCGCTGTACGTCTTCTACCTGTTCGCCCAGGTTTGCCGCGGCCGCGAGTGCCGGACCCGCGTCATTGGCAGACGCCGTCCGCATGTGCAGGTCGGCGGCGGCGATGCGCCCGCGGGTGCACAGCGTTACGGCGCGCTCCAGCATGTTCTCCAGTTCCCGGACGTTGCCCGGAAACTTGTAGGCGAGCAGTGCCTGGCGGGCCCCGTCGTCGAGATCGACGCGGGCATTCAGCTTGTGCAGGATGTGGCTCGCAAGCTGCAACACGTCGCCGCCGCGGTCCCGGAGCGCCGGCACGCGCATCTCGATCACGTTGATCCGGTAATACAGGTCCTCGCGAAACTCGCCGTCGGTCACCATCTGCGCCAGGTTCTTGTGCGTGGCCGACAGGATGCGTGCATTCACGGCTTCCTCCGCGGAGGCGCCGACCGGACGGACCGTCTTTTCCTGGATCACGCGCAACAGCTTGACCTGCATGGCGAGCGGAAGGTCGGCGATCTCGTCGAGAAACAGGGTGCCGCCGTCGGCGCTCTGCACGAGGCCGGTCTTGTCGGCGATGGCGCCCGTGAAGCTGCCCTTGCGGTGGCCGAAGAACTCGGACTCCATCAGTTCCGCCGGGATGGCGCCGCAATTGACCGGCACGAACGGGCCGTCGGCGCGGGGGCCGGAATCGTGGATCATGCGGGCCACGAGTTCCTTGCCGGTGCCCGATTCGCCGGCGATGTGCACCGGCGCCTGCGAGCGCGCCACCTTGTCGACCATCTCGCGCAGGTCCTGCATCGGCACCGAATCGCCGATGAGGCGCGTCCCGTCGCCATCGCGATTGCGATCGATTTTCAGCGCGTTCTCGACGATGTTGCGCAGGTTGTTCAGGTCCAGCGGCTTGGAAATGAAATCGAAAGCGCCGAGTTTCAACGCCTGCACGGCCGTTTCCACGTTGCCGTGGGCGGTGATGACCGCGACGGGCACGTCGGGCACGTTCTCCTGCATCCAGTCGACGAGTTCCAGGCCGTCGCCGTCCGGCAGTCGCATGTCGGTCAGGCACAGGTCGAATCGCTGCGCCCCGAGCTTCGCTTTCGCGCCGCCGACGTCGGCCGCTGACTCGGTACGGATGTCCATCCGGCCCAGCGTCAGCGTGAGCAGCTCGCAGATGTCCGGTTCGTCGTCGATGACGAGAGCGACAGGCTGGTTCATGGCGTGTCCTGAGAGTCCCAGCGGTTCGGATCGGCGAAGACGATGCGGAAAATGCTGCCGCCACCCGGCCGGTCCATATAAATAAGTGTTGCGCGGTTAAGCTCGCACAGTTCCCGCGAGATGTACAAGCCCAGACCGGTGCCGCCGGAGCGCTCCGTGTAGAACGGTTCGAAGATTTTCTCGGCTGTGGCCGGGTCCACCCCATTGCCGTGGTCGCGGACCTCGAGGTACGGGCGGCCCTGGGCAGGCGCATTGCTCGCGTGCAGTTCGACGAGGATGCCGCCGGTTTCACTCGCGTACTTGACGGCGTTGTCGCACAGGTTCCAGAGCACCTGCCGGAGATGGCTGGGGTCCATGCGGACGTCGATGTCGTCCGGCACGTGCTCCAGCGACAGCTCGCCCTCCTGCAATTCCAGCGTGCGCGTGAACTCGCGCGCGAACTCCTCGAGCCAGGGTTTGAGCGACAGGCGTTCCGGCCGCGAGGACTCGCGGCGCGACAGCTGCAGCACGTTATCGATGATGTGGCTGACGCGGCTCGAATGGGTGCGGATGATCTCGGTCAGGCGGCGGTCGTCGTCCGTTGCCGCGGTCTCGGCCAGCAGCTGCGCGGCGTGGCTCATCGCGCCGACCGGGTTCCGGATTTCGTGGGCGATACTGGCGCTGAGGCGGCCGAGCGACGCCAGTTTCGACTGTTGCACGCGCGCGTTCAGCAGGCTCGAGTCCTCGAGGAAGATGAGCGTGGGCCCGTCGCGCAGGTGGTCCTTTGCCAGCGGGGCCAGGTGCGCCGTGATGCGGACGCTGTGTTCGCCGGTGACCAGCGTGATCTCCGGGTGCGACGAGCTCGACGGGTCGGCGCGCCAGCGGTCGATGTAGTCGGCGAGCGGTTGCGAGATCCGGGCTACCGCCTTTCCGCGCATCGCCTCGGTCACGCCGAGCAGGCGGGCCGCCGATGCATTGTTCAGCCGCACCCGGTTGTCGGTGTCGATTACGACGATGCTTTCCCGCAGGTGCTGGACGATGTACTCGTTGAGCTCGGAAAGGTTCTGCAGGTCCACGCCGCGCTGCCGCGCGAGTGCTTCGCTCATCTCGATGCGCCGCGCCAGCGGCCGCAGCGCCAGTGCCATCGCGAAGATGATCGCCGACAACAGGCCCGCGCCCGGGTAGTTCGGCGCGTGACCCTGGAGGTCCGCCAACAGTTCCTGCCCAAGGATCCCGAACGTCGCCGCCGCGGCCACGAGGGCGGGCGCCCGCGACGGCGCGATGAGACTGCCTGCGCCGACGAATACGACCAGCAGGCCGCCGAGGCCGCTGGATATGCCCTCGCTCGTGTACATGAGCACACAGACGGCGAGGACGTCGACCAGGATCGCGGTCAGCGCGAGCGCATTGACGGGCACGGAGCGCTGCCGCACCGCGACGCCGAAGACGACCGCGATGACCAGCCAGGCTGCTGCCGTCGCGGTAAATAGCGGTGGCTGGCGTCCGCCGAACGGCGGCGGCTCGCCACCGACGAAAAACAGCACGAGCAGGCTGGCGGCGATCAGCAGCCGAAAGACGTTCAGCGTCGTCAGGACGCGCCAGGTGATGTCGGGTTCGTCGGCGGCGCGGGCGAGGAAGGCGTCGCGACTGCCACGAATGGTTTTGCGACCCGAGCCAATGGAATCCGCGAGATTTCTCGACGGCAAGTCTCACCTTTCCAGATCGAAGACTGACGCGATTGTAGTCGATATCGCCCGACCAATTCCGTGAAACCGCGCGAATCGCACCGCGGAAAATGTGCTGTCGGGTCAACTGCGTCACAATATGCGGGGCGCGGCCCGTGTACATTGTCCGGGCTGACTTCGCGTTACCCCGGGGCAAACTTGAACACACTGGCTGACCAACGGCATCAACTCACTGCAGCGGGGCTGCTGCTCGCGGTGCTGGCGGTTGCCGTTCTGGTCTATTGGCCGGGACTGACCGGGCCGCTCCTGCTCGACGACGGCCCACAGCTGAATTCGCTCATAGAACAAGGGGCGGAAGCGCCGTCGTTCCTGCTGCACAACTACGTGCTCAGCACCAGCGGGCCGCTGGGGCGGCCGGTGTCAATGCTGAGCTTCATCGGCGACAGCATCACGCACGGCCCCGATATCTGGTGGTGGAAATTCAATTCGCTCATGCTGCACCTGCTGTGCGGCCTGGTTCTCGCGTGGTTCATGGCGCACCTCGTCCGGGCCGGCGGGCCCGGGAGTGTGGATCCGTGGATGGCCGGCATCGCGATCGCGGGGCTGTGGTTGCTGCACCCGCTGAACGTGAGCACCGTGCTCTACGTCGTGCAGCGCATGACGATCCTCTCGACGCTCTTCGTCTTTACGGGATTGCTCTGCTACGTCAAGGGGCGGCTGCTGCTGGCGGAGCGGCCGGTCACCGGCTGGACGGCGATGGCCGCCGCTTTCGCCGTCTGTTTGCCGCTCGCGGCCCTGAGCAAGGAAAGCGGTGCGCTGCTACCGGTCTATATCACGCTCGTCGAGTTCCTGGTCTTCCGCTTTCGTGGCACGGACCGCGTTCGACGCGCATTGCGGCTGGGCCACGGCGCGCTGCTTGCAGGGTACGGGGCGGTCGCCGTCCTGCTGATCGCCAACAGCGGCTTCGTGCTGGATGCCTACGCGGCCAGGGAATTCACATTGCTCGAGCGACTCCTGACCGAGTCACGCGTGCTCGTCGCGTACCTTGTGCAGATCGTGTTGCCGCTCCCCGGCCAGATGGGATTCTTTCACGACGACGTCGCCCTTTCGCGCGGGCTGCTGAGTCCGCCGTCCACGTTGCTGGCGCTGCTGTTCCTGGCGGGTCTCGCGGGGGCCGCGTGGCGGGTGCGCAAGCGCTATGCCCTGGTCACGTTCGGCATTTTCTTCTTCCTTGCCTCACACGGCATGGAGTCCACGGTGTTCGGCCTCGAACTCATGTTCGAGCACCGCAACTATACCGGTTCGCCGGGCATCATCCTCGCGGTCCTTGCCGGGCTGGCAGCGACCGTCAGCCGACGCGACATCGTGGCGGCGACGGCCGCACTGTGCCTCCTTGCCACCGCCGCACTGACTCATTATCGTGCCAGCATCTGGTCACAACCGGTGACGATGTACCAGTACATGTACACGCTCCATCCCGACTCTTCCCGCCTGAATCTCATTTTTGCGAATGTGTACGCGCGGGCCGGCCAGTGGGATGTGGCGCGGGCTACGCTCGAAAACGTCACGCCCGGCGCGGGGCGCGCGCTTAACATGGCATATCTCGATTGCCTCGAGCGTGGGCAGGTCCCCCGGGAATCCTTGGCACGTTTGCGGCAGGAAGCGGGCGGCGTCCTGGATTCCCACGTCGTGGCCATGGTCGACCTGCTCGTCGATGGTGCTGCGCAGAAGCACTGCCAGGTGCCGCTTGCCGATCTTGCGGAAGCGCTGGACGGGCTGCTGGACCTGCAGGACCGTTCGTATCGCGACCGCCAGGCAGTACTCGTGGCCAAGGCCCGACTGCTGGACGCCATGGGCGAGACGGATGCCGCGGTCGCGACGCTTGCCGACGCGCAGTCGCTGTCGGGCGTGCATGCGATGCCGCTGTACCGCGCGGCCGACATGCTGGCCCGGCGAGGCCGGGCCGACGAGGCGCGTGACTGGCTTCGGCGTGCAGCCGACGTCGAATCAGATTCGCGTATTGTTCGGACGGACATCGCCGAACGCGTCTATGCCGGCATTGCCGACTGGTACGTAAACGCCGGCGATGCCGGGGAGGCCGTCGCGGTCTACGGGGAAGCGCTCGACGTCACCCCCGGAAACCTTCGCTTCCGCGTATCGAAAGCCGAGCTCGAGTTCGGTCTCGGGCGCTACGACGACGCTGCCCGGACACTCGCCGGCGCCGAGTCGCTGGACGCGCCGGAGTGGCCCGAGTTCGAACGGCGCATCGGCCGGCTGCGCGAGGCGCTCGACGCCGCGCACCCGGCGCGCGTGGAGGAGTCGTGAGCGGTCCCGTCGCAACGCGGGAGGCCGGGTTTGCGCACCGGCCGGGCGACCGTCGTGCGGCAACGTCGCTTCCGTCCGTCCTGGTGGCCATTCCATGCCTGAACGAGGAGAACACCGTCGCGAGCGTCGTGGCACAGGTGCCGCGGCTGATCGAGGGTGTCGGGCGCATCGACATAGTGGTGCTGGACGACGGCTCGACGGACGCCACGGCCGAGCGCGCGCGGGCGGCCGGCGCCGACGTCATCCGTCACCCGTCAAACCAGGGTCTCGGCGCAACCTTTCGCGACGCCGTTGCGGAGGCGCTGGCGCGGCGCGCGGACCTGATGGTGCACATCGACGGTGACGGCCAGTTCGACGCGGCCGACATCCCGACGCTCATCGAACCGCTCGTAGCCGGACAAGCGGACATGTGCACCGCGTCCCGCTTCATCGATCCGGACCTGGTGCCGACGATGCCCTGGGTCAAGCGCATGGGAAACCGGGGCGTGGCGTGGATCGTGCGGGTGCTCACGGGGTCGCGGTTCCACGACGTGTCCTGCGGATTCCGGGCGTTCTCCCGGGAAACGCTGCTGAGAATGAACCTGTTCGGCACGTTCACGTACACGCAGGAGTCTTTCCTGGATCTCGTCTTCAAGAACCTGCGCATTCTCGAGGTGCCGGTCAAGGTGCGCGGCGTGCGCGAGTTCGGCACGTCTCGCGTGGCGTCGAGCGTGACCCGTTACGCGGTGCGGTCCTCAAAGATCATGCTGCGCGCGTTCGTTTCCTACCGGCCGTTCAGATTCTTCATGTCGATCGCGCTCGCCAGCTTTCTCGTCGGGTTCGGCTTGCTCGGGTTCCTGCTCGTGCATTACATCCGGACCGGCGCCTTTTCGCCGCATATCTGGGCGGGCTTCGTCGGCGGTTCCTTCTGCTTCCTCGGGTTTACGACCGTCATCACCGGCATCGTCGGCGACATGCTGGTCCGCATACGCATGAACCAGGAAGAGCTGCTGTATCGCCTGAAGCTGGCGCGGTTCGAAGGCACCGACTCGACCGGCGAACGGGCCGACGCGGCCGGTTAGTCTGCGGCGGGCGTTCCGCCCTGCGTCGCGTCGCGAACTGCATCGACGTAGCGGGCGAGGTCGCGAAGCATCATTTCGTCGGCGATCCGGGCGACCGGGCTTCCGCCGCGATTCTCGCGGGCATCACGAATCACGTCATCCGCTGCGCTCAGCCGACCGACGCTGACGAGCGTGGTGACGAGCATCATGTCGACATTGCGATTGGGCGCCAGCGAGCGCGCCTGCGAGAGTTCGACGATGGTCTGTTCCACGTTGCCGTCGCGCAGTGCGATCTTGGCCCGCAGCTGGTGGTGGTAGCTCTGGTCCTCAGCAGCCGCGTAGCGTTCGTTCGCGTACGCCGCGGCGGCGAGGCCGGCAACGTCACCAGCAGACAATCCTTCGCACGGGGTCTGCGAGACCTGGTTGAGCAGCTCATCGAACATGGCCCCGACGCCGGAGGAGTACGCCATGCGCGGCAGCAGCTCCAACACGTAGGCCGCGCGCGCGGACTTGTCGCGATCCGGGTCGAGTCGGCACGACAGCGTGAGCTGGGGCAGGTGCAGGTACGCGTGTTCAGGCCGTGCGCTCACGTACTCGCCGAGCGTGATCATGCCGACGCGGGGACTGACGTCCGTCATCTGGCGGCGCGCGAACTCGCTGAGGGCCGCCGGTGATTCGGGCGCGTTGACGTGCCAGTTCGCGGTCGCTACCAGCGGCTTGCCCCACATCGACGTGATGATCAGGAGAATGCCGCAGTTCACGACCACGTAGGCGCCGAACCCGACGCGCGCAACGTTTACGTACGCGTGCCCCGTGCCCAGCAGGTAATAGGCCATCGCGAACGCCGGGCCCATGAGCGGCAGGTAGTTGCGGTGCTCGAAGTACAGGTTCAACGGCACCGTGGTCGATTCGACGAGATGGCCGGCCAGGTACCAGAGGACGGCAAACGATGCGACCGCGTGGCGGCGGCGAAAGACGATGGCGGCGGCGAAAGCCGCGATCCAGGCTGCAGCGGCGAGCAGAGCCACCGGGTCCAGCACGCTTCGGTACACGGTGTGGTCGTCGTGAAAGGGACCCAGCTTCCAGGGCTGCGGGACCAGCGCGCGCGCGAGGTACTCCCACAGTATGACGGCCTGTGTCAGCAGGCGATCGAGACCTGAGAACCCGCGTTGCAGTTCCGTCACGCCGGACCAGGGCAACTCGGCGGCCAGCAGGGCGCCCACCAGCAGCGTCGGAACGCCGAGGACCAGCCCTTTCCAATAGCGCCAGCGAGTCGCGGACAGTGAACGCGGCGCAGACAGCAACGTGCACTCCAGTACGAGCGCGAGCGTCGGCAGCAGGACACCGTTTTCCTTCGACAGCACGGCGAGTCCGGTGGCCACGTATAGCGACGCGGTCATGCCGACAAGGGCGCCGCGCGGATGCGTATCGATCCGGCGCCTGAAGTACAGGTAGGCAACGAGACCGGCCAGGCAAAACAGGGCGGCGAGCGTTGCCATGCGCTGCACGATGAGGAGCGTCGATGAGGCGAGCACCGGCAGAAACGCCCACAGCGCGGCTGCCGCGAGCGCGGCGACGAGCGCTTCTTTCTCCCCGATGCGCCGATGGCGGACGAGTAACGAAAAGAAAACGAAGCACAGCGCGGCGTTGATGGCGTGTATCAGGACGTTGGCCTCGATAAACGGCCGCGCATTGTCCGGCCAGTGTTCGGCCTGCGGGACGAACGTCGCGAGCGAGACCGGGCGGCCCAGCGGGCCGGCATGTCCGGAAAAGACGTACTGGGCTGCCGAAAACGTATCGTCGACGCCTGAAAGGCCGTCGAGATTGTGCCAGTCGTCGTAGAGAAACGCGCCGCTGGCGGCCGGCGAGTAGGCGGCCCACGTGAGGATCATCAGCGCCACGACAGCCGCCGCCGGCAGGAATCGATTGTTCAGTTCTCTCGCCACCCGAGGTTCCGGTTCAAGTCTTCGTTCGTCACTACTTATAGAAGGAATGGCGGCCCGGCACCTTGTGCAAGGTCACATAACGGCTGCCGCGATCAGTCATCGAGCGTCGCGACGGGCGCGGTGTCATCCGTTCGGTCCCGGCAAAGCGCGAAGACGGCCAGGAAGCAGAGCACTTCGACGAGCGTGAACCAGGCCCGGGCGGCAAGGGCCAGGACCCCGGACACGGCGCCCGGCAACGTGACCTGCAACTGCGCGGACAAGGCCGCCTCGCGCACGCCGAGTCCCGCGGGAGCGATGACGACGAGCAGGCTGACGACGTGCGAGAGTGCGTAGACGCCAGAGAAGGCGGGCAGGTCGGACCACTGCATCGGCACCAGTGCGCGCGCCACCAGGAAAAACGAGAGGCCGAGCAGCAGGTAGTGAACGATCATCGGCAGGCAGAGCAGCAGGACGCCGCCGATGCCGAGGTTCATGTCGGCCAGCGCGGGAAAGCGCCGCCGCACGGGCGCAAGTCGTGCCAGCCAGCGGAGGGCGGCCGGAATCAGTGCTACGAGCCCCGCCATCAGAAGTGCGACGAGCAGCAGTGGCGCTTCCGCGTCGACGAAGTAGGTGACGGACAGCAGCGCGATGACGGTTCCGCTCGCGACGGCGACCACGGTCTCGATGACCGGCATGACGGCACTCGCCTCTGCCGGGAGACCAAGCCGCTTGCCGGCCCGGACCCGCTCCACGATCAACAGCAGTTTCCCGGGAACGTAACGCAGCAGGTAGGACGCCCACCACGCGCGCGCGTACGCGCCCAGCGGTGCGTCGATCCGAAAGCCTGCGCTGCGGATGAGGACGAGCCAGGCGATGAACAGCATCTGGTACGCGAGGCAGGCCGTCGCGAACGCGAGAACGAGCTCCCACGGGCGAAACGACAGGCGATAGTCCAGCAGCCCGTCGCGTCCCACGACGATCTGGTAGGCCAGGTAGGCGACGACCGCGAGCAGCAACGGGAGCCGCAGACGGGCATACCATCGACCGAGCCGGCTCACGGGCGTGATGCCCGAGTTCGCGGTCTTCGGCCCAGCGTCCGCCACGTCTACGACGGTGAGTATTCAGCGACCCAGTAGATCGCCAGGGGGCCCGGCGCCGGCACTTTCGACAACCGGTCGGCGCGAAAGCCGGACTCGATGATCTTGCGGTGAATGGCGCGCGCGTTGCTCTCGTGGTAGTGGCCCTCGAAGCCGGCCAGCCGGCGGCCGAACCGGTACAACGCGTTTTCCGTGGGCACGCTGACGAACAGCTTCCCATCCGGACGCAACCGGCTCCTGAAGAATTCGAGCGTATCGTCGAGCGGATCGATGTGTTCCAGGACTTCGGCAGCCACGATGGCGTCGAGGCTGTGATCGCCGATATCCCGGCGCGCACTTTCCGGTGACATCAGGTCGACCCGGGCCAGTTGCCACTGTTCGACCAGGAATCGTGCCGGTTCGAGAACGAGATCGACACCGACCACGGCTTCTGAATGCCGCCCGAGTTCGTCGAGCAGGACGCCCGTGCCGCAGCCGAAATCCATGATGCGCTGAAACTTCCCGCCGCGCGTTTCGCGCGCCGATTGCCGAACGAATGCGGCGATCTTCTCCAGTCGCCGCCAGGCCATCCAGCGCATCAGGGGGTTCGCGTGCAAATAGCTCGGAATCGCCATTTCGTCCCGGTCTTCGTCCGAAACGATGTCCGACATCCGGCGCAGGAGATCGGACGGAATGCGTCGGTGGATTTTCTGCGGTGTTGCGTTCATCACTGATCGTGTTGGTGGAGACGGCAGGCGGTCGCCGGGCGAAAGTTGGCCGACAGTATACTGGCTTCCGTTGCGGATTGGCCGCATCGCGGACCGGTGTCCGGCAATGTCAAACCCGTCACAGAGTCCGGACCGCCACGTTGTTACCATCGATGGAATCCGCCACTAACCGGATCGGCCGTCGACCGCCACAGCCAGCAGATCAATGTCTTCCGTCGCAGCGAGTACTTACCGTCCGGACCTCCAGGGCCTGAGAGCACTGGCGGTGGCGCTGGTGCTCGTCGCGCACCTGGACCTGGGCGTGCTGGCGGGCGGATTCATCGGCGTCGATGTCTTTTTCGTTCTGTCGGGTTACCTGATCACGCGGCTGCTGGTGTGCGAGTACCAGCAGGAGGGTCGCATCCGGTTCGCGCGATTCTGGATGCGCCGGCTGCGTCGGCTGTTCCCCGCGTTGCTGTGCATGCTCGGCGTTACTTACGTGCTGGCGCGGCTGTTGCTCGATCCGGAGGCCGGGCTGCTGAGAACGGCATCGCTCGGTTATGCCGCGACCTGGACCAGCAACCTGTATTTCGCGTTCGCCGACTTCGACTATTTTTCGATGACGGCCGACAAGGACCTGTACCTGCACACCTGGTCCCTGGGCATCGAGGAGCAGTTCTACCTCATCTGGCCATTCGTCCTGGTGGCCGGTCTCGGGCTTGCCGGCCGCCTGCGCGGTGACCTCGGCCGGGCCGTCCTGGTGGCCGGCATCCTGGCGCTGGCCGCCGTGGCCGGACTCCTGTCGATTCTGCCCTGGGCCGATGAGCAACCACTGCTCGCCTTTTACATGATGCCCGCCCGGATGAGCCAGTTTGCGGCCGGCGCGTTCGTGTTCCTCGTCTCGGCGCCGCTCGGTCAACCGGCCGGAATGCGCCCGGTCCTGGAGAACAGGGCGTTCGTATCCGGTGCGCTGGTCATCGTCGGTCTCGTGTTGATCGTGGGCAGCGCCGTCGTCATCAGTCCGCACGTTCGTTATCCGAATGCGTCGGCGGTGTTCCCGACCCTGGGCGCGGCGCTCTGCATACTCGGCGGCGTCGCGCTGCAGCCGTCCCGATTCATCCGGGTACTCGCCAATCGGCCGATGACCTGGGTCGGGGACCGGTCGTATTCCATCTACCTCTGGCACTGGCCGGTCATTCAGATTGCCGCCGAGTATCGGCTGCTCGAGCGTCCGATCGCGATGGCGGCCACCGTCACCGTGGCCGTGGGCCTGGCGGCGTTCAGCTACCGGTGGATCGAAAGACCTTTCTGGAAGGGGTCGCTGCGGGTCATGCCGGCGCCGCGCTTCCTGTCCGCGTTCGCCGTGGCGGCCATCGCGTGCCTCTCCGCGAGTGTCGTCGCGGAACGCGCCGGAGACGAAGGCCGGGATCCGCTGGCAGGTGCCACCGGCCAGCCGCGTTCCGATCTCCCACCGATCTACCTGCAGGGCAATGACTGTGATACGTGGACCCGGAGTACCGACGTTTCACCGTGCACGGTGGCCGGCGAGGGTGCGGCGCAGTCGGTCATGCTGATCGGCGACAGCATCGGCGCCCAGTGGGTGTCCGCATTGCCCGGTGTGTTTACACCCGACGACTGGCATTCCGTGCTGCTGACCAAATCCGCCTGCCCGATCGTGGACGAGGACTACTACTACGCAGCCGTTGGCGGCACCTACTCGGTCTGCGCGCAATGGCGCGACAAGGCGATCGACTACATCGTCGCGCGCCGGCCGTCGGTCGTCATCATCGGCAGCTCCGCGCACTACGACTTCTCGGCCGACCAGTGGCGGAACGGGCTCGACAGGATCGTCGCGAGACTGCGGGGCTCGGCGGACAGCATCGTGTTGCTGGCAGCAACGCCGGCCGTCACCGTCGCCGATTCGCGTTGTTCGCTGGCCGCCGCGCCGCTCGCGCGCTGGTCCGGCATGGAGATTTCGGGTTGCGAGCAGTTGATCGCCGACCCTCGCAGTGACGAAGTCGCCACGCACCTCGCCGCCGTGGCCGACCGGTATCCCGACGTGTACGCGCTCGACCTGAACGGCCTCGTCTGCCCGAATCGGCAGTGCGTGGCGATGACGGCGTCGGGAATCCGGATCTTCAGGGACAAGCGGCACCTGGCCAATCGATTCGTCGAGTACCTGGTGCCGGAGATCCGCGAGCAGATGGGCGAACTCGGGTTGCCGGGGCTCGACGGACCGTATTCCGCGGCCACCGGCGGCGGCTAGCCGGAGAAATCGGTCGTCGCGGCGCGCGCGGGCGCCGCGCCAATATTCGCTTTGCGAATCCGCACCCAATCCTCCAGAATACGGGCCGACTCTCGCGGCCCCGGCGGTCGCGCCTCCCCACGCAAGCCGACAAAAAGCCAGCGCATGAATCTGCACGAATACCAATCGAAGGCCCTCTTTGCCGATTACGGCATCCCGGTGCCCACGGGCATCCCCGCCGAGACGGCCGACGCGGCCGTCGACGCCGCCAAGTCGCTCGGTGGCGCGCTCTGGGTCGTCAAGGCCCAGGTGCACGCGGGCGGCCGCGGCAAGGCCGGCGGCGTCAAGCTCGCCCGCAGCCACGACGAAGTGCGCGAGGCCGCTGCCGGCATGCTCGGCACGCAGCTCGTCACGCACCAGTCGGGGCCGGAGGGGCTGCCCGTCAACATCGTCTACGTCGAATCCGGTTCCGACATCGACCGCGAGCTGTACCTGTCGATGCTGGTGGACCGCGAGGAGAGCCGGATCGCGTTCATCGCGTCGGCCGCCGGCGGCATGGACATCGAAGCCGTCGCCGAGGAGACACCGGAGAAGATCTTTTCGGTCGCGATCGCCCCGGATGCCGGCCTCCAGGACTACCAGGCCCGCGAGCTGGCCTTCAGCCTCGGTCTCGACAAGGCGCAGATGCGCCAGTTCGGCGACCTGCTCGGCAAGCTCTATCGCCTGTACCTCGACTGCGACGCGAGCCTGGTCGAAGTCAATCCGCTGATCGTCACGAAAGGCGGCGACGTCGTCGCGCTCGATGCCAAGATCAACATCGACGGCAGCGCCCTGTTCCGGCAGAAAAAAATCGCCGCGATGCGCGACACGAGCCAGGAAGACGAGGCCGAGCGCGAAGCGGCGGAGCATGACCTCAACTACGTCTCGCTGGACGGCAACATCGCCTGCATGGTGAACGGCGCCGGCCTCGCGATGGCGACGATGGACCTGATCAAGCTGCACGGCGGCGAGCCGGCCAACTTCCTCGACGTCGGCGGCGGCGCCACGGCCGAGCGCGTGTCCGAGGCGTTCAAGCTGATCCTGTCGAACGAGAACGTCGAAGCGATCCTCGTCAACATCTTCGGCGGCATCGTGCGCTGCGACCTGATCGCCGAGGGCATCATCAGTGCGGTCCAGGAGATCGGCGTCAGCGTGCCCGTCGTGGCTCGCCTCGAAGGCACGAACGTTGAGAAGGGGCGCAAGCTCCTCGACGAAAGTGATCTGGACATCATTGCCGCGAAAGACCTGACGGACGCGGCGAAGAAAGCCGTCGCCGCGGCGGCCTGACAGGACGTTTTATGAGTATTCTGGTCGACAAGAACAGCTTGGTCCTCTGCCAGGGCATCACCGGCAGCCAGGGATCGTTTCACTCCGAGCAGTGCATGGAATACGGGACCCAGGTCGTCGGCGGAGTCACGCCGGGGCGCGGCGGCTCGAAGCACCTCGGGGTGCCGGTATTCAACACGATGAAGGAAGCCGTGGCCGAGACCGGGGCGGACGTCAGCATGATCTACGTGCCGGCACCGTTTGCGGCCGACGCCATCCTCGAGGCGGCCGACTCCGGCGTGAGTCTCGTCGTCTGCATCACGGAAGGCATCCCGGTCAACGACATGGTCAAGGTGAAGTCGGCGCTGCGCGACTACGACTGCCGCCTGATCGGCCCGAACTGCCCCGGCATCATCACGCCGGACGAGTGCAAGATCGGCATCATGCCCGGCTTCATTCACCAGAAGGGGCGGATCGGCATCGTGTCGCGTTCCGGCACGCTGACCTACGAGGCGGTGTACCAGACGACGCAGCAGGGTCTCGGCCAGAGCACGTGCGTCGGCATCGGCGGCGACCCGGTGCGCGGTATGAATTTCATCGACTGTCTCGAGCTCTTCGAGGCCGATCCGGACACCGACGGCATCATCATGGTCGGCGAAATCGGCGGCACGGACGAGGAAGCGGCCGCGGAATTCATCCAGAGCAATGTATCGAAGCCCGTCGTCGCGTACATCGCGGGCGTCACGGCGCCGCCCGGCAAGCGCATGGGCCACGCCGGCGCGATCATCGCGGGCGGCAAGGGCACGGCGGACGCCAAGTTCGCGGCGCTGGATGCCGCGGGCGTCGCAACGGTCCGCTCCCCGGCGGAACTCGGCAGCAAGATGGCGGAAGTCCTCGGCGGCTGATCCGGGGCAAACAGAGGTGCGATGAGCGATCGGGTAACCCTGGCGCTGGCCCAGCTCGATCTTGCCGTCGGCGACGTCGCCGGCAACACGGCAAAAATTCTCGACTACGCGGCGCGCGCGCGTGACGAACTGCGCGCGGATCTCGTCGTATTCCCCGAGCTCAGTATTTGCGGCTACCCGCCCGAGGACCTGCTGTTCCACTCGGGGCTGCGCCGCGACGTCGAGGACGCGGTTCGCGAGATTCGCTCGTCGCTGAGCGGCATCGCGGTGCTGCTGGGGTTCCCTGAGTACGCCGACGGCAATATCTACAACAGCTGCGCGGTGTACGCGGAAGGCCGGCAGCTCGCGCACTACCGCAAGCACCTGTTGCCGAACTACGGCGTGTTCGACGAGAAGCGCTATTTCACCGAGGGCCGCGAGGCGGCCGTGTTCAAGCTCGGCGGCATCCGCTTCGGCCTGACGATCTGCGAGGACGTGTGGAAGCCGGGGCCGATGCAGGCCAGCCGGTCCGCCGGCGCCGAGTGCGTACTGACCATCAACGGTTCCCCGTACAAGCTGACGAGCCAGGCCGAGCGCGAGGCCGTCGTCCGGCGGCGTGTCGACGAAATCGGCCGCCCCGTCGTGTACGTGAACATGGTCGGAGGCCAGGACGAGCTGGTCTTCGACGGCGGGTCGTTCGTCATGAACGCCGACGGCGGCATCGACTTTCGCGCGCCGGCCTTCGAGGAAGGGCTGTACAAGGTCGTGGTGGACGGCCGCGCCGCCGGCGTGCAGCCGGAAGCCGCGCCCGTCGCGGAACCCGTGCCGCTGGAGCAGAGCGTGTACCAGGCGCTCGTCACCGGAACGCGCGATTACGTGATGAAACACCGCTTCCCCGGTGTCGTGATCGGGCTTTCCGGCGGCATCGACTCCGCGCTCGTGCTCGCGGTCGCCTGCGATGCGCTCGGCCCGGACATGGTCCGCGCCGTCATGATGCCGTTCCGCTACACGTCGAACATGAGCCAGGAGGACGCGGCGAAGCAGGCGAAGACGCTCGGTGTGCGCTACGACGTGATACCCATCGCGCCGATGTACGATGCAACGGTCAACCAGCTCGCCGCCGTGTTCGAAGGCCGCAAACCCGACGTCACGGAGGAGAACATCCAGGCGCGATGCCGCGGCCTGCTGCTGATGGCGATCTCGAACAAGACCGGCCGCATGCTGCTCACGACCGGCAACAAGAGCGAGATGGCGGTCGGTTACGCGACGCTGTACGGGGACATGGCCGGCGGCTTCGCGCCGATCAAGGACTGCCCGAAGACGCTTGTCTACCGCCTCGCGCGCTACCGCAATTCGCTGGGCGCGTGTATCCCGGAGCGCGTGATCACGCGGCCGCCGTCCGCCGAGCTGCGGCCGGACCAGAAAGACAGCGATTCACTGCCGGACTACGACGTGCTCGACCCGATCCTCGAGGCCTTCATCGAGGAGGACCTGTCGGTCGAGGAGATCGTGACGCGTGGCTACGAGCGCGACGTCGTCATCCGGGTGCTGGAGATGGTCAAGCGGAACGAATACAAGCGCCGGCAGGCGCCGCCCGGCGTGCGCATCAGCGGCCGGGCGTTCGGCCGCGACTGGCGCTACCCGATCACCTCGGGCTACCGTTTCCCGACCCGGAAGCGCTAACGGCTCAGGACTCGCCGGGGAAATTCTGCTGCAGGACGCGGCGCGCGTCGGTGGCGAGATCGTCCATGCCGAGTTCGTCGTACGCCTCAGCCAGGATGCGCAGCGATTCCGCATTGCCGCTCGCGCCGTTGTACTCCTCGAGCGATGCCTTCGCGCGTCGCACGGCGGCGACGTAGGCGCCGCGGCGCAGGTAATAGTCGGCGACGTGATTTTCGTAGTCGGCGAGCCGGTTCTTGAGGTACACCATGCGCTGGTGCGCGTCTTCGGCGTACTGGCTCGCCGGGTAGCGCTCGACCAGCCGGCGCAGCGTCGCGTAGGACTGCTGCACGCCCTCGGGCGGCCGCTTGGTCATGTCGCGACGGAACCAGCGCTCGAGAAATCCGGGGTCACCCTCGAAATACGCCAGCGCCTTGATGTACAGCGCGTAGTCCACCTGCGCATGAATGGGGTTCTCGCGCACGAACGTGTCGGACGCGTCGATCGCGCGCTCCGGCTGGCCGCTCTTGTAATACGCGTACATCAGTTCGAGCTGGACCTGGCGGCTCAGTTCACTGAATGGGTAGCGGGCCTGGATCGCCTCGAAGACCTGGATGCCGCGGTTGAAATTGCCGCGCGCAATCGCGTCCTGCGCATCTTCGTAGGCCGACGTCAGGTCGCGCACTTCGTCGAACTGCTCGTCGTTGCCGGCGCACGCGGCCATCAGCACCGCGAGGGAGGCAAGGAGCAGCGCCCGGATCCGGGCGGAAACGATCAGTGGCTTGCGATGGGTCATGACATTCAATTGCTGGGCGCCGGTTGCCGGCTTACCTGTAAAATCATCCGAGTAAAATCACCCGATTGCCGGCGGCACCAGGCTGTTCCGGCCCGCGAGTATACCGAAAACCGCCCCGAAACGATGACTGTCGAGAAAGAGCTGCGCACGATCCCCGAGGAACTGGCCGGTCTCCGCTTGGACCAGGCGTTGGCGCGGATGTTTCCGGACTATTCCCGCAGCCGGCTGACGGCCTGGCTGAAGGACGGGTCCGTGCTCGTGGACGGCACGAGCCCCAAGCCGCGGGAGCGCGTGGTGGGCGGCGAGGCGGTGTCGCTGGTCGCGGCGCAGGAAGCCGTGGTCGCCAGCCGGCCGGAGGCCATCGACCTCGCCGTGGCCTGGGAGGACGAGCACCTGCTCGTCGTCGACAAGCCCGCCGGGCTGGTCGTGCACCCCGGCGCCGGCAACCCGACCGGCACGTTGCTGAACGGCCTGCTGCACCGCGTGCCGGCCCTCGAGACCCTGCCGCGGGCCGGCATCATCCACCGGATCGACAAGGACACGAGCGGACTCCTGCTCATCGCGAAGACGCTGCCCGCACACACGGCCCTCGTGCGCATGCTCGCCGAGCGGTCCATCTCGCGGCGCTACGTCGCGATCTGCCACGGCGTGCTGACGGGCGGCGGGCGCATCGATGCCCCGATCGCGCGGCACCCGGTCGATCGCAAGCGCATGGCGATCGTCGACGAGGGCAAGCCGGCGGTCACGCATTACACGGTGAACGAACGCTACCGCGGCCACACGCGGGTGGACGTATCGCTGGAAACGGGCCGTACGCACCAGATACGGGTGCATTTCGCCTGGCGGCGGCAACCGCTGGTCGGTGACCCGGTCTACGGCGGCCGCCTGGCGCTGCCCGCCGGCGCAACTCAGGCACTCATCGATGCACTGCGCGGTTTCCACCGCCAGGCACTGCATGCCGCCCGGCTGGCGTTCGAACACCCGGCGAGCGCCGAACCCGTCGTCGTCGATGCGCCGTTGCCAGCCGATCTCGCGGGCCTGGTCGGGGTGCTGCGGGAAGACGCCGCGTGCGGCTGATCGAAGCGGACTGGCCGGCGCCGGACGGCGTGGTCGCGGTGACGACGACGCGCGCCGGCGGGGTGAGCGACGGCCCCTACGCGAGCCTGAACCTGGGCGACCACGTCGGCGACGATGCCGCGGCGGTCGCCACGAACCGCGAGCGACTCGCGACGCAGCTGCACTTGCCGTCCGAGCCGCGCTGGCTGGCCCAGGTGCACGGGACCCGCGTCGTGCGTGCCGGCGGCAGCGCGTTCGACGCCGGACCGCCGGTAGCCGATGCCGCCGTCTGCCTGCGCGGCCGGCACGTGCTGGCGGTGCTGACGGCGGATTGCCTCCCGATCGTGCTGTGCGATACAGAGGGACGAGGCCTCGCCGCGCTGCACTGCGGCTGGCGCAGCCTGGCCGGCGGGATCGTCGACGCCGCGATCCGCGCGCTCGGGGTGCCGGCCGCAAGCCTGCTGGCCTGGCTCGGTCCGGCCATCTCCCAGCCGGCGTTCGAGGTCGGTGACGACGTGCGCGATGCGTTCCTGGCCGGCATCGAGGACGCCGCGCATTGCTTCGATGCGAATGCCCGCGGGCGCTGGCAGGCGGACCTGTACGGGCTGGCCCGCCTGTACCTCGAGCGGGCGGGCGTGACCGGCGTGTACGGCGGCGGGCTGTGCACGTTCGGCGACGAGGCGCGCTTTTACTCGTACCGCCGCGACGGCCAGTGCGGCCGTATGGCCACTCTGATTTTTCGCCGAGGCGCTTGAAAACACCGACAAAAACGCAAGATCGGGGTGAGTTGATTTTGACCCGGCGACGGGGACGGGAAACGCGACGATGCGATTGGACAAACTGACCAGCAAGTTCCAGATGGCGCTCGCCGACGCGCAGTCGCTGGCCATTGGCCAGGACCACCAGTTCATCGAGCCGGCGCACGTCATGGTGGCGCTGCTCGACCAGCAGGGCGGCACGGTGCGCGGGTTGCTGACGAAGGCGGGCGGCAACGTCAACCTGCTGCGCTCGCAGCTCGGCGATGCGATCGATCACCTGCCGAAGGTCGAGGGTGCCGGCGGCGACGTGCACATCGGCAACGACCTCACGCGCCTGCTCAACCTGACCGACAAGATCGCCCAGGAGCGCAAGGACCAGTACATCTCCAGCGAGCTGTTCGTGCTCGCGGCGCTGGATGGCAAGTCGCCGCTGAAGGCGGCCTTCGAGCAGGCGGGCCTCGTCAAGGGCGCGGTCGAGAAAGCGATCGACGACCTGCGCGGCGGCCAGCAGGTGAACGACCCGAATGCGGAGGACACCCGGCAGGCGCTCGACAAGTACACGATCGACCTGACCGAGCGCGCGGAACAGGGCAAGCTCGATCCGATCATCGGCCGTGACGACGAGATCCGCCGCACGATCCAGATCCTGCAGCGCCGCACGAAGAACAACCCGGTGCTGATCGGCGAGCCCGGCGTCGGCAAGACCGCGATCGTCGAAGGTCTCGCGCAGCGCATCGTGAACAACGAGGTGCCCGAGGGGCTGCGCGGAAAGCGCATCCTGTCGCTCGACATGGGCGCGCTCATCGCCGGCGCGAAGTTCCGCGGCGAGTTCGAGGAGCGGCTGAAGGCCGTGCTCAACGATCTCGCGAAGCAGGAAGGCCAGGTGATCCTGTTCATCGACGAGCTGCACACGATGGTCGGCGCCGGCAAGGCCGAGGGCGCGATGGACGCCGGCAACATGCTGAAGCCGGCGCTCGCGCGCGGCGAACTGCACTGCGTGGGCGCCACGACGCTCGACGAGTACCGACAGTACATCGAGAAGGACGCGGCGCTCGAGCGGCGCTTCCAGAAGGTGCTGGTCGACGAGCCGACCGTCGAGGACACGATCGCGATCCTGCGCGGGCTGAAGGAACGCTACGAGGTGCATCACGGCGTCGAGATCACGGACCCCGCGATCGTCGCGTCGGCCACGCTGTCGCACCGCTACATTTCCGATCGGCAGCTGCCGGACAAGGCCATCGACCTGATCGACGAAGCGGCGTCACGCATCCGCATCGAGATCGACTCGAAGCCGGAGGCGATGGACCGCCTCGAGCGGCGCATCATCCAGCTCAAGATCGAGCGCGAGGCGTTGAAGAAGGAATCGGACGAAGCCTCGAAGAAGCGCCTCGACGACCTGCAGGGCCAGCTCGGCGACCTCGAGCGCGAGTACGCGGACCTCGAGGAGGTCTGGAAGGCCGAGAAGGCGGCGATGCAGGGCGCCACGCACATCAAGGAAGAGCTCGAGCGCGCGAAGCTGGAGCTGGAAACCGCGCACCGCGCAAGCGACCTCGCGCGCATGTCGGAGCTCCAGTACGGGCGCATCCCCGAGCTCGAAAAGCAGCTCGCGGAAGCCGTCAAGGCCGAGCACCGGGAAACGACGCTGCTGCGCAACAACGTGACGGAGGAAGAGGTCGCCGAGATCGTGTCGAAGTGGACCGGCATTCCCGTCGCGAAAATGCTCGAGGGTGAGAAGGACAAGCTGCTGCAGATGGAGGGCGCGCTCGCCGAGCGGGTCGTCGGCCAGGACGAGGCCGTCACCGCGGTGTCGAACGCGATTCGCCGCTCGCGCGCCGGGCTCTCGGACCCGAAGCGGCCGATCGGCTCGTTCCTGTTCCTCGGGCCGACCGGCGTCGGCAAGACCGAGCTGACGAAGGCGCTCGCGAACTTCATGTTCGACACCGATGACGCCATGGTGCGGCTCGACATGTCCGAGTTCATGGAGAAGCACTCCGTCGCGCGGCTCATCGGCGCGCCCCCGGGCTACGTCGGTTACGAGGAGGGCGGGTACCTCACGGAAGCCGTCCGCCGCCGCCCGTATTCGGTGATCCTGCTCGACGAGGTCGAGAAGGCGCATCCGGACGTGTTCAACGTGCTGTTGCAGGTGCTCGACGACGGTCGCCTCACGGACGGACAGGGCCGCACGGTCGACTTCCGCAACACGGTCATCGTCATGACCTCGAACCTGGGCTCGCAGGTCATCCAGGAGATGTCCGGCGAGGAGAACTACGACCGCATGAAGCAGGCGATCATGGACGTGGTCGGCACGCACTTCCGGCCGGAGTTCATCAATCGCGTCGACGACGTGGTCGTGTTCCACCCGCTGTCGAAGGCGCACATCCGCAAGATCGTGGACATTCAGCTCGGCTACCTGCACGATCGGCTCGCCGAGCGCGACATGACGATCCGTCTGTCGGACGCGGCGCGCGACAAGCTGGCCGAGGCCGGCTTCGACCCGGTGTACGGCGCGCGGCCGCTGAAGCGGGCGATCCAGCAGCTGGTCGAGAACCCGCTGGCGCAGGAGATCCTGGCCGGCAAGTTCAAGCCGGGCGACGCGATCGAGGTCGGTGTCGCCGACGAGAAGCTGGACTTCCAGCAAGCGGCGTAACGTCAACGTGAACACGGCCCCGCCGGCGTCATCCGGCAGGGGCTGCAAGAGCCCGCCTGGCGGGTGGTTTGGGAGCAGTTTGGAATGCCAATTTACGGATACGCCTGCCAGGAATGCGGGCACACGCTGGACGCACTGCAGAAGATGGCGGACGACCCGCTCGTCGACTGTCCCGAATGCGACAAGCCGGCGCTGAAGCGCCAGTTGTCGGCGCCGCGCTTTCGGCTGAAGGGCCAGGGCTGGTACGAGACCGACTTCAAGACGGACAAGCAGCGCAATCTCGCCGGCGAGAAGGACGCGGCGAAGAGCGACGGCAAGAGCGACGCGGCGAAGGACGCGGCCCCGGCGAAAGCCGACAAGCCGGCCGAGTCGGCCAAACCCGCGACGCCGGCCAAGACCACGACCACCAGCTCCGACTGAGCCGTGAAGCGCCTCCGCCGTTACGTGATTGCCGGGCTGCTCGTCTGGCTGCCCATCGCGGTCACGTTCCTGCTGCTGCGCTTCATCATCGGGCTGATGGACGGCACGCTGGCGCTGCTGCCCGAAGGCCTGCGGCCGGAAGCGCTGTTCGGCTTCGAGGTCCCTGGCCTCGGGCTGGTGCTGACCATCGCCGTCCTGCTGCTGACCGGCATGTTCGCGGCGAACTTCGTTGGTCGCTCGCTGGTCGGGATCTGGGAGTCGCTGCTCCGGCGCATCCCGATCGTGCGCTCGATCTACGGTGCCTCGAAGAGCTTCGCCGAGGTCGTGTTCTCCGACACCGGCGATTCGTTCAAGCGGGTGCTGCTGATCGAGTATCCCGGCCCGCGCATCTACAGCCTCGCGTTCCAGACGGCGACGAGCCTGGGCGAAGTCCAGGAGAAGACGGGCGACGAAGTGATCTGCGTGTTCGTGCCGACGACGCCGAACCCGACGTCGGGCTACATCGTCGCGATCCCGAAAGATGCCGCGATCGAGCTGGACATGACCGTCGACGAGGCGCTGAAGATGATCATTTCGCTCGGCGTCGTGGTACCCGAGTGGCGCGGCAGCCGCCCGACGGAGCTGATGGTCGACGGCCGCCGGGTGAAGGTGCCGCCCGAGGGCGCCTGAAACCCCGGGCCGCCTTGCAGCGCCGCGAGGCAGGCCGTACCATTCCGCCTCTTTTTTCGGCGGAATTCCCGGGATTTTCACATGCGTAGCCATTATTGCGGCCAGGTCGAGGAGAGCCTGACCGGTCAGGACGTCACGGTTTGCGGGTGGGTGCACCGGCGCCGCGATCATGGCGGCGTGATCTTCATCGACCTCCGTGACCGCGAGGGCCTGCTGCAGGTCGTGTTCGACCCCGACCGCGCCGACATTTTCGCCGCCGCCGAGCGCCTGCGCAGCGAATACGTGATCCGCGTAACCGGCAAGGTGCGCGAGCGGCCGGCCGGCACGATCAACGAGAACATGCGCACCGGCCGCGTCGAGGTCCTGGCGCACGAACTCGAGGGGCTGAACCGCTCCGAGAC